>Ga0315280_10000561_pt1 | contig 68504 bp, 59 predicted proteins | sample YL17G06_40_MG_FD_203697 | JGI IMG/M metagenome (GOLD analysis project Ga0315280, IMG submission 203697) | Sediment microbial communities from Yellowstone Lake, YNP, Wyoming, USA - YL17G06_40 | ecosystem: Environmental > Aquatic > Freshwater > Lake > Sediment | place: USA: Wyoming | collected... | reverse complement strand
TGGCGTCCGGATACACGCCGCCGGAGCCGTTGAGGGTGAGGGGGCTATTGGAGAAGATCGCCCCTTCGAAGACGCGGTTGACATCGCGCTGGTAAGAGGCGATGGCGCGCACGCGCACTCGCTTGTCTGCCCAACTGGTGGCCTCGGAGACGATCATGCAGGTGTCGGCCAGGCCATTGTAGGGCGCGGTCACCGTGTAGGTGACACTTCCCTGGGGCCGGCTGAAGCTGCTGGTGTAGTGGCCGGTGCTATCGAGGGTCTCATTGATGCCGTCGTAGTCCTCATAGAGCTTCACCATGCCCATGTCAATGCCGGACTCCGCGAGATTGGCCGCCTCCTGCTGCCGCCGCTGCTTGGAGGCCTTGGCCAGGCCCTGGATGGCGCTCTCGACCAGAGAGGTCCCGAGTAGCAGGAGGGTGATGAGCGCGACCATGGCCAGCAGGAACACGCTCCCCCTTGACTGGCTGTCGCCTCGCATTCGTTGGTATCGGCTTTCCATCGTGAGCCACTCCTTATTCCGCGCGGCGCTTCCTCCGTAAGGCAGCGCAACGTGTAGGCCGGGCGCATCTCTGCCGGCCAGTCTCACCGCTATGTGCGGTTGCGTAAGCTCAGTTCGCCGTTGATGGTGGCGCTAGAAGTGCGGCTCCCCTGCTTCTCCCTCACGGTGACCGTCGCCTCGACACTGCGCAGCCGGTAGATGTCCGGCCAGTAGCGGAAGTTCTGCTTCGGGCTGCCCGTGAGGGGATCAACGGGGTTGTCAACCACATTGTCTGCTATCGCGTACTGTTTCAGGACGGTCCCCGTTGGCGAGGTCTCGCGTCGCCAGATCTTCGTGCCGTGGACATCCAGGTTGCCCTGGTCATCACCACGGTAGAAGACTGCGTAGTTGCCTGGAACCAGGTAGGGCTGCCCGAGACCGTTGACTGCGATCTGGTTATGGTAGGTGCTCTCGCCCGAGTCCCACACCTTGGCCGGGAGCCGGATGGCGATATAGGATGAGTCAAAGGGCGCGGCGCCAGGCGTGACGCTGATGCCTTGCCGAAGATCGGGGGCCATGCGCCCGATCACCCAGGCCGCCTTCTGCTGAGAGACGTCCTCGGTCGTGCCTCGGGACCAGGCTCGCATGGAGGCCATGTAGATTTGTGTGACGGTGCCGATCACCAGCGAAAGGATAAGGGTCGCGGTGACCGCCTCCGGGAAAGTGAACCCTCTGCATTTGCGGTTGTTCATGCCGACCATGACAGATGCTCGTCTTGCCTCAAGGTTGGTTCGCGACCAGAGTGCGCAGCGCGGTGCTGCCGTGCGTCATGCGGCCGCCCGTCCAGGTCACGGTGACCGTGACATCCTTCAGGTTCGGATAGTATCCGCTGCCGCCGTTGTAAGTGCGAATCTCTATGATGCCCTGAGTCCCCGGCAGCTCGTCAACCGTGAAGCCCACCCGTCCGGTCTTGTCTGCCTGCTGCTCGATGATGGTGTACCCGGCTGCCGGAGTGAAGACCTCGTCGTCCACGATGCAGCCCGAGAAGCCAGCGCTGCGGATTCGCTCCATCTGCTTCTGGGCGGCGTCGGAGGCGATGCTGATACGGCGAGACTTGCTGCTCGAGATGATGCCGGCGACAAAGAGCATACTGACGCTGGTCAAGCCGATGCCCAGCAGGAGGATGACCGCCATCAGCTCGATCAGGCTGAACCCGTTCGAGCCAGGGGCCGGTCGGCCACCGCGTCTGGAGCTTGGTCTCAAGGCTGCGAGGTCGCTGCGCAGCCTCCGCTGAAGTGTCATCTCGTTCTCCGGCTCACTAAGCGGGGATAGCAGAAGTCGCCGCTTGTTGTGGTTTCTTCTGCTATCCCCGAGAACGCACGTGCTGCGATACTTGCTGCGAACGGGTGCTAAGTTGCCAAGTCGTGCACGGCTGTCACTGTGCTGAGTTACCAGCTGCTGTAGGCTTCGCCGTTGATCGCGGTCAGCGTCGAGGCGCTATGCACCTCACCAGTGGCCGGCGTGGAGTAATCCCAGTCCGCGGCGGTCGTGAAGGGATCCACGGGAAGGCCGCCGTCCGGGGTCCGCAGGTACGGGCCCTGCCAGCCATTAACGTCGAGGGAAACGCCGCCCCCGCCGTTGGTACCGTCGGCAGGCTTGGTCTGTAGGTCGGCGAGCGCCAACGGGTAGTCACCACAGTCGGCCTCGAACTGCTGGATCGCATTCCGGAGCTGATGCAGGTCACCGCGGAGCGTTGCTTCCTTCGCCTTGCGGCCAGCGCCCAGCAAGCGCGGAATGACGATCAGAGCCAAGATGGCAATCACCACGATCACGATCAACATTTCGATCAGGGTGAAGCCCTTGTGCTTCCGATCCACCATGCGACTCATCATCGTCTTTCTCCACCTCCTTGGCAGGTGTGCCAAACTGCTTTTTGGTTTTCGTCCAGATTCCCGCGAAGGGACGCGACCCGCCCGTCGGGGGATTCTTGTGCCAGAGACGTTATTCCATAGACCGCTGGCGGATTTGAGATGGGAGAGGATCTGCCCGGCGGGTCCCGTCCGGGGGAGTGTGGCGGGACTCGGACAGGGCCTGCGGCGGGTCCTGCATCGGGAGGACCCCGCTGACGTCAGAAACGCTCGGCAGGCCTCCCGCGCTGCGATGCGATCTTGCCTCAACAGGCGAGGCGCGACACAACGGCACATGACGGGCTCTAGGGGGCGCTGGCGGGCGGCGCCGCCGGCACGGGCAAGATGGGGTCAGCTCAGGTTTGGCCGGCCGCCAGGCTGCGGCCCTGGCCCCCAGCGGCCTGTGACCTCACGTAGCGGCCGCCTCCCTGGCCAAAGGCCTCGGTCAGGGCTTTCTCTGCTGCTGCCATTAGGTCCTCAGGGGACCGTCCGTTGGCGGGATAGGAGGCGACTCCAGCGCTCACGCTCGGGGACTCGGCGCCCTGGGCCAAGCCGTTTCCGCCCAACTGGCCGGCGCCCAGCTTGGCGGCGACAGTCCGCACGATGCGGTCGGCCAGCACACCGGCCTCCCGGCCGGTGTGGGGGAGGAGGATGGCGAAGCGATCGCCGCGCAGGCGCGCCACCAAGTCAATGCTCCGGACATTGGAGCGCAGCAAGCGGGCCAGTGCCACCAGCTCCTGCTCAGAGATGTCGCTGCGGTCAGGCGCCAGGAGTAGCACCGAGAACTGTTGGGGATAGCGGCGGGCGCGCTCGACTTCTTGGCCGAGCCGCTCGGCATAGTAGCCCTCGGTTGGCAGTTTGGTCACGGGATCGCAGGGCGCGGGCCGGAGAGAGAGGGAATAGGCGCCGGAGGCGGCGCGGGTGTGGTCGGACGGTTCCGAGTCGGCCAGGCCAGCCTGCTCCTGGGCCTCGACGGCCTTCTTGAGTTTGGCCACCGCGCCGCGCAGAAGATAGGAGGCGTAGTTGACCGAGATGCCCAGGCGCCGGGCGATCTCGGTCTGGTTGAGGTCGAGGTAGTAGAAGTGGTGCACGACCCTTCGTTCCAGGGTCCGGAGCCGCGCCATGGCTTCGCGAAGGAAGATCCGGTCCTCGATGGGGAGGTGGGCGTCGTCGGGATGGTCGGCGCTGAGCTTCTCGGGATCGAGGGCCGGGGCCTGGCCATCGTCGTCTGAGCTGGCGGCGTCGAGGGAGGCCACCTTGCTGCGCTCGCGCGCCTCCAGCATCCGCCTGATGTTCTCCGGGGTGGTGCCCACGCGCTCGGCGATCTCGGCCAGGCTGGGAGGGCGGTCTAGCTCCTGGGTGAGCGCGTCGGTGGCCTTCACGATCTTCGTCGTCAGCTCCTGCACCCAGGCGGGCTGTTTGATGAGCTTCCCTTTGTCCCGCAGGTAATGCCTGATCTGGCCCTCCACCAGGTGAGTGGCGTAGGTGGAGAACTGAACGCCCCGGTCGGGATCGTAGAGGTCAACCGCGTTGATCAGCCCCATCGCGCCTTCCTGAAGCAGATCGTCGTGGGACTCGCCCAGGCCTGCGAACTTCCGGGCAACTGTCTGCACCAGGTACAGGTGGAGCGAGATCAGCCGGTCGCGCAGGGCCTGATCGCGGGTCTCCCGGTAGTCGCGGACCAGCGCGTCAACCTCCTGCCGATCCAGTGTGCCCCTGCGCGGGTTCCGGTCCTTGCTCTCGCCCCTGCTCGGGGTGGACGCGGCCGCAGATTGCTTGACCTTTGCCATGTCGCCCTTGGGCTCAGGGCCGGTTGGGGCGCCTGAGCGCACGCCTCCCTTCGGTGTCCACTCGCCCCTATTGGGCAGGAGCTTGCTCCTGCCACTCCCACGCCCCGGGGCTTCCCCCGAGAAGCTACTTCCCCAGCGACCCCACCAGCGAGTAGATAGGCGAGATCACAGAAACCGCGATGAAGCCGACGATCAGCCCCAGGCCCACGATCATCAGCGGCTCGATCAGCGAGGTCAGGGCCTTGAGGGTGGAATCCACTTCCTCATCGTAGAAGTTGGCCACCTTCACCAGCATCTGGTCCAGTCGGCCCGTTTCCTCTCCCACCGCGATCATCTGGGTGACCATCACGGGGAAGACCCGGCTTCCGAACAGAGGGGTGCTGATCTTGTCGCCTTCCTTGATGCTGATGCGGGCGCGGACCACGGTCTCGGAGACGACCCGGTTGCCGGCCGTATCGGAGACGATCTCGAGCGCCCGCAGCACTGGCACGCCGCTGCTGATCAGGGTGCCGAAGGTGCGGGCGAAGCGAGATACGGCGGTCTTCAGCAGCAGATCGCCGAAAACCGGAACGCGCAGCTTGGCTGCATCAAGGGCGTACCGGCCCTTCTCGGTCCGGGCGGCCATCCGGATGAAGAACGCGGAGCCCACCAGCACGACGATGGCAATATACCAGTACTGGCGGACGTAGGTGGAGCAGTTCAGCATCAGCCTGGTGCTGAGAGGCAGCTGCAGGCCCATCGCCTCGAAGATGGTCTTGAACTTGGGCAGCACGAAGAAGAGGAGGCCGATCAGCATCAGGAGCGCGAAGACAAAGACCACCGCCGGATAGGTCATGGCGGACTTGATCTTGTTACGGGTCTCCTGCTCCTTCTCCAGAAACGAGGCCAGGCGGTCAAGCACGGTATCGAGGATGCCGCCGGCCTCGGCCGATCGGATCATGTTGATGTAGAGCGAGGAGAAGATGCGTGGGTGTCTCTGCACCGCCTCGGTGAGGCTGGTGCCGCCCGCCACATCGTGCTTCACCTGGCCAATGACCTCTTTCAGCCGCGGGTTGCGGCTCTGCTTCTGCAAGATGTCGAGACATTTTACCACGCTCAAGCCGGCGTCTATCATGGTGGCGAATTGCCGGCTGAACACAACCAGATCCCGCAGCTTGACCCGCTGCATCCCGTTGAGCAGGTCCTGAAGGCCGGCCCGGCCCCGGCTCTCGCGGATGCTGAGGATGTGGTATCGCAGGTCAGAGAGCTTGGCGCGCACCAGCTCGATGCTCTCGGCCTCCAGGGTGCCAGCCACGGTGCGGCCGCCCTGATCCATGGCGTTGTATCGGTAGGTTGGCACTTGTGGTCCTCGCAGTCGGAAGTAATCTAGGCCTGGGTCTCCGGCCGCTTCCCGCGGCTAGGCCCGGCAGCTTCCTCGTTGGGCGAACGGAGGCGGCGGGAGCCTCCACTCGGGGGCTACCGCAGGAGCCGGCCGCCGCCTGTATCTATTCCGTGTTTGCGCCGCTAGTTCACAGCACCGCCAGCCATCGAGTGTAGTTGTCACCATCTATCGCGCGGGAGGCCGCCTCCTCCTCTGAGGTCAGCTTGCGGCGCACCAGATGGGCCAGCGCACGATCCATGGTCTGCATTCCCAGATCGCCCCCGGTCTCCATCAAGGCGTAGATCTGGTGGGTCTTCCCCTCCCGGATCAGGTTGCGGATGCCGGCCGTGACGATCATCACCTCGACCGCGGGCACGCGGCCCGACTGGCCGACCCGGGGCAGGAGCTGCTGGGCGATCACGGCTTCCAGGGTGCTCGCCAGCAGGACGCGGATCTGCTCCTGGTGATGCGGCGGGAACACGTCTATGATCCGGTCCACGCTCTGGGGCGCGTTCCGGGTATGAAGCGTGCCCAGCACCAGGTGGCCGGTCTCGGCGATCTTGAGAGCTGCATCGATGGTCTCCAGATCGCGCATCTCCCCGATCAGCACCACATTAGGGTCCTCCCGCACCACCGCCCGGAGGGCGGCCGACATCTCATAGGTGTCGCTGCCCAGCTCGCGCTGGTTGATGATCGCCCGGCGGTGCTGATGCAGGTACTCGATCGGGTCCTCGATGGTGATCACGTGGCAACTGCGCACCTGGTTGATGTGGTCCAGGAAGGCCGCCAGAGTGGTGGACTTGCCGCTCCCGGCCGGCCCCGTCACCAGGATCAGGCCGCTGGTCCGACTGGTCAACGCACGCACCGCGCCCGGAAGGTTGAGGTCTTCGAAGCTCGGGATGCGGCGGGGGATGAGACGGAAGGCAGCGCCCACCGAGCCCCGCTGCATGTAGACGTTGACGCGGAAGCGGCCCACCTTGGGGATGCCGTGCGAGAAATCCAGCTCATGCTTGGTCTCGAAGGTGGTGATCTGGTGGTCGTCGAGGATGCTGTAGACCAGTCGCTGCACGTCGTTGGGCGTGAGCGTCTCGAAGCTCATGCCGACCAGGCGGCCGTCTATCCTGAGCATGGGCGGCAGGCCAACCGTGATGTGGAGATCGGAGGCCTGACGTTCCACGGCCATGGTCAGCATCTCGTCGAGGCCGTAGTCCTCGACCTTGAAATTACCGTGCGTCTTAGCCAGTGTAGACAACTCGCAACGCCTCCTCCATCGTCGTTACCCCCTCGAGGATCTTCTGCATAGCATCCTGCTGCAGTGTGATCATCCCCACTTCGAGGGCGTGCTGCCGGATCTCGTGAGTCGGGGCCTTCCTCAGCACGAACTCGCGCATGCTGTCAGTGATCATCATCATCTCGAAGATGCCGATGCGGCCGCGGTAGCCGGTGTGTCGGCACCGCTCGCAGCCCCGCCCCCGGCAGAAGGTGACCGAGTTGCTGTCCACCGACAGGTTGAGGCGGCGGAAGGCCTCGGCCGGCGGGGTGTATGACTCCTTGCACTCCGGGCAGATCACCCGCACCAGTCGCTGGGCCAGCACCCCGATCAGCGAGGAAGCGATCAGGAAGGGCTCGACTCCCATCTCGATCATCCGGGCCACCGTGCTCGGGGCGTCGTTAGTGTGGAGGGTGCTGAACACCAGGTGCCCCGTCAGCGCGGCCTCGGTGGCGATCAGGGCCGTCTCGGAGTCGCGCATCTCTCCCACCAGGATGATATCTGGATCCTGGCGCAGGAAGGTGCGAAGGGCGGTGGCGAAGGTCACGCCGGCGCGCTCGTTGACCGCCGTCTGAGTGAGACCTGGGAGCTGGTACTCCACCGGATCCTCGATCGTCAGGATGTTCTTCTCCGGGCTGTTGATGGAGTTGAGGACTGAGTAGAGGGTGGTTGACTTGCCGGACCCGGTGGGCCCGGTGACCGCGATGATGCCGTAGCTGCGGTTGACCAGGCCCTCGAAATCCTCCATCATGGCGGCGGGAATGCCGAGCTGGTTCAGCCCCACCTGCACCCCGCGCTTGTCGAGGACGCGCATCACGACCTTCTCGCCGTTCACCCCGGGGTTGGTCGAGACGCGGAAATCGAACTCGCGCCCTGCGACTCGCAAGGAGATGCGGCCGTCCTGCGGGGCGCGCTTCTCCGCAATGTCCATGTCCGCCATCACCTTGATGCGGGAGCAGAGCGGAGCCTGCACCTTCTTCGGCACGGTCATGACATCGTGAAGAATCCCGTCTATCCGGAGGCGGACGCGGACGCGATTGGCCTCTGGCTGGATGTGGATGTCGCTCGCCTTGTCGCGGATGGCCTGGCGGATGACCAGGTTCGTCAGCCGTACGACCGGGGCGTCGTCCAGCATCTCGCGGAGCTGGTCGGCGCTGACCTCTTCGTCCCTCTTCTTCTCCTCGAGCTGGATGTCGCCGCTGTCCGGACCCAGCTCCTCGTTCATCTCCTGGAGCGCCGCGCCGATCTCTTCCCTCGCCGAGAGCGACTGGCCCAGCGTGGCGTTGATATCGTCGGCGGTCGCGATGACGGACTCGATATCAGTGCCAGAGACCAGTCGCATCTGGTCGAGCGCGTAGACATCGAGGGGGTTGACCATCGCCACCACCAGGCGGGGGCCGTTCCGGTCAATGGGCACCGCCCGCCAGCGCTGGAGGAGGTGATGGGGGATCGCCTTGAGCAGGTCGCGGTCTATCTGGCGCTCGCCCAGGTCCACGAACGGGATGCCCCATTGCCGCCCCAGGATCCTGGCCTTGTCCTTCTCGGTGATGGCCCCCATGTTCACCAGCACCTGGGCCAGGGGCTCGCGCGTCTCCTTCTGCACTTCAAGGGCTTGCCGCAGCTGCTCGGAGGAGACCCTGGTTACTTCCTTCACGATATCGGCAACGGTCCGCGTTTCCATGTCCCGTTACGCTCTTTCCACAAACCGCCCCTCACCTACGCTCGGGGTGTCCCTTGCCCCTCGGGACCCTGAAGGGCCCCGTCGGGGTCCTGAACGGGCGACCGGGACCGGGGCAACCCTGAGCTTGCCGGAGGGTCGCCCCAGGAGGCACAGGAAGGGGGCCTGCCCGGCTGTGGGCAGGCCCCCAGGCCGGCGCCATGATCCGCTCTGTCGCCTACTCCGCGCGCATTCCCCCCTCGGAGATGCGCAGGTCACGAGCCCTGGCCGCCGCCCCTCAGCGCCGCTGAGGTCACGGCCGTCGCCAAGACTCCCCAGGTTGTCCTCATCCCAGCGGCGGCTGCGAGAGCAACGCCGCCGCTGTCGTCCTCCTGCTCGGGTAGCCGAAGCGTCGGGCCTCGCCCGCGGCCCGGAACGCCGGCTAGTTCTCGATGATGGTGGGCGTGACGAAGATCAGCAACTCCTGGTGCGCGGGGCTCTTGCGCCGGTACTTGAACAGCTCCCCGGCGAGGGGTATGTCGCCCAGGAACGGGACCTTGCTGATGAAGACCCGCTCTTTGTCACTTACCAGGCCAGCCAGCACCGCGGTCTCACCGCTCTTGACGCGAACTGTGGTGACCACTGCCTGCTCAGTGACGATGGGCAGGCCGGAGCTGCCGAAGGTGGCCGACGAGACGCTCGGGGCGATGGTCAACGTCACCTCGCCATTGTCATTCACCCGCGGGTTGACGAGCAAGCTGATGCCCGTATCCACGGTGCGAGTGTCGGTGATCACTCCACCGGTGGTGGCGGCCGCGATGGCCACCTGGTAGTAGATGCTGTCGCCCGTGTGGAGCGCGGTCTGGCGGCCGTCAAGCGTGGTCACGCTCGGCTTGGACAGGATGCGAGCGCGACTGGTCTCCTCGAGTGCGTGGACCGCGGCGCGCCACTGCAGAGGCGCGCGGACGATCTTGCCCACCTGCAGACCGCGGGCAGCGCCGGGGATCGTGTTAACGTCCGGCAGGACTGGGTTGCCCGCGGCGTCAACCCCCATCGTTTCTCCCACCGTGACGGGCGCGCCCGCCACCCCCAGATCGAACCAGTCTATGCCGAGCCGGCTGACGTCGTCCCGGTTCACTTCGGTCACCATGGCCTCGATATGGACCTGCTTGGGCGCTTTGTCCAACTGCTCGAGGAGCTTCAGTCCTCGCTCGACGGTGTAGGGCCCCCCCGACAGGATAAGCGCAGTGACGGGTGCTGCCTCGATAGTGACACCCGCTGTGCCTCCCGCTCCGCCAGCGCCACCTCCCCCCGCGCCACCGGCCCCCGCGTACTGCGGTGCGGCGAGAATGGCGGCCGTACCGCCTGCGCCCCCGGTGGCCTTCTGAACCACGGGGGTGTAGGTGCGCGGGGCCAGAGACACGGCCAGGTCGGGCAGCAGTTCCGAGAGAGTCTTCTGCAGCTCGGTCGGGCTCGTGTACTTCACGTAGTAGACGGCCTGGGTGGCCTGGGCGGCCTTAGGGGCCACGTCCGAGACCGACAGCATCGAGTCTATGGTCTCCCACTGCTGGTCGTTGGCCGTGATCAGCAAGCTGTTCTCCTGAGGTCCGGGTTGCACGGTGATCTCGGGAACGGCAGCCGTGATCATCTCGGCCATCTGGTCGGCCTTCATGTAGCGGACCGGCACCACCTTGCTCACCGGCGGCGACGGTGGGCCGGCCACATCCATCTCGGCCAGCGCCCTCTCGGCCTTGGCCAAGGAGGCCTCAGTCCCGAGCAGCAGGATGGAGCGCACGCCCTTCTGGGTCGAGACGGTCACATCCGGGGTCAGCTTGGACAGCACTTCCTGAGCGTACTCCGGCTTGAGGTGCTGGAGCACGACCACGGCCGACCGCAGCTCGGAGACGCGCATGGCGCGCACTTCCTCGGGCGTGCCCACCACATAGGCGGCGTCCACCCAAGCATAGTCCAGTCCGTTGAGCTTGGTCACGATGTTCATGGCCTGCTCGATGGTGACGTTGCGCAGGCGGAGCGTGGTCTTTCCCTTAACGCTGCCGCTCAGCGCGATGTTGACGCCGCTCTGGGTGGCGAGAGCCTGGAAAACGTCCACCAGGTCGGCATCCACGAACTCGAGAGTGAACCGTCCTCTCGAGATGGGGCCGGCGGCGCCCCGGCCGCCGGTGTAGGCCAGCCCTCTGGCCTCGGCGGCGGCCTGTGCGCCTGGTTTGGCCTGCCCGTTCGCCAGCGCGAAGCTGGCCGCGAGCAGCAAGACCAAGAAGATGGCCAGGCTGCTCCCTGCGACACTAGGTCTGCGAGTCATGGCGCTACTGCCTCCCTCCCATCCGTAGGATGACTTTCCCCTCACTGCTGGCGAGTACGACGTCTTTGCTGCCGATCGCCTGCACGCGATAGCGATCGCCAATGCGGTCGCCGACTCTCACGTAATAGCGCTGATCTCCCGCCCGGATCACCGCCATCGTCTGCCGCCCGGCGATGATGCCGACCACGGTCAGCGCTTGTCCCTGTGCCCCTGCCTGCCCCCCCGGCTTGGGTCCTGTGGGCATTGGCGCGGGTGTCACCACCGGGAGCGATGGTCCCGGCACCGGGGCGATCACTGAGACCTGGGCCCCCCTGCTTGGGGTAGACGTTCCCCCCGCTCCGGCGGGCTTGGGCCCTGGCGCAGGTGGGACGCTCGGGCCCGCGAACGGGTTCCTTGCGCCACCGCCAGGGGCAGCTTCAGCCGCGCCGGCCGGCTTGCCCCCGGGGCCGGGCCGTTCCCCTGTGGCTGTCCCCTGCTCGCCCTTCTGTGCCTGGGTGGAGGCCGTGGGCGGCTTGGTCGTGGGCGCGGCCGGCTTGCGCCGGAAGGTGTAGAGCGCCACCGCCAACGCCACCACGGCAAGGAGAAGCAGGAGAACGTCCTTGCTACGACGTCCCATCTTTGCCCCCTTTCACGTTCATCACCACCGCGGTCAGATCCATGGTCGCGGTGAGCTCGGGAGACTGCTGGGCGAGGGCCCCCGCGGTCTTGGGGCTGAAGGCGATGTCGTTCACCGCGATCATCTTGCGGAAGCTCTGGAGTTCCTTCAGGAAGTCCAGGACAGTGGTATAGTCGCCCTCGACCTTCAGCTCGATGCTGGAGTAGTCATAGGGGAGCTTGCTCTTCTCCTTCTCCTTGGCCTTCTGGTCGGCATCGCTCCCCGCTCCCGCTTCGGCCGGCTTGACCACCTCGCCGGTCTCGTTGTTGATGGTCACCCCGCTGGGCTTGGATGCAACCTTGGCCTTCGGGCGGATCATGACAATCCGGTTGTTGGTCTCGACGGCCAGTTGCTCGATCTGGCGTAGGAAGGTGGGCATATAGGCGCTGTCCGGGAGCGCGGGCTCGAGCACCGAAAGGCGGGCCTGGAGCTTGGCGTACTTCGTCTCCAACTCGGGCTGATTGGTCAGTTTGACCCGCACCTCGTCTAGCTGGGATTCCCTGGCGGTAAGCTCTTTGCGCAGGCGCCCGAGCTCACTCCCCTTGGCGCGGTAAAGACTGGCGCCGAGCCCGACCAGGCAGAGCGCTGCGATCCCCAGCAGCGCGAAGACAACCTTGCGATCAGGGCCTGTGTTCATTTCAGATCGCTCCCGATGATGCGGTTCAGAGGCACCGTGATCTCGAACTGGATGACGGAGCGCCCCTGGCTGGTCACGTTGACTTGCGTGAAGCCCAGCATGGGGGCCTTGCTCCACTGAGGCTTGTTAAGGTTCAGCATGAACTCGCCTATGTCGGCCTGGCTGTAGGCGGAGCCCCGGAGCGAGAGCACCTGATCCTTCTCTGCCCGCCGCGAGGCCAGTTGGGAGAGCCAGACATTCCCGCTGCGCGGCACGCAGGCCCCGATGTCCCGCAGGATCTCGATCCAGGCCCGCTCGCTGTCGTGTACCTTCTCCAGGAGCGCGACGCGCGGCCCCAACTGCGTGATGTTGGTGTCGAGGAACTGGATGCGGGTGATCGCGTCGGCCAGCGCGGGGTCGCTGAGCTTTGCCTGGACTTCCGCGATCCGTCCCTGGGTGAGCTTGGTGGCCACCGTCAGGCGTCCGTAGAGCATCGCTACGCCCACGAACAGCACGATCAGCGAGTAGACGGCGCCGCGCATGATGGCGACAGAGCGCTGCTTCTGGCGCCGCCGGCCGGCGATCAGGTTGATATCAAGCACGGTCATGGTCCCCTTCTCCGTGTGACCCTTTGGTTCGAGTCCACCTGTGCGGCTGCGGCCCTACGCTCCAGGTCGCGCCGCATGGCTGTTCTCCGGCGTCTTCAGACGCCTTTGCTTGCTGAGCAGGAGTTCCCGCAGGGCCAGGCCGGCCGCCACCAGCAGAGTGGGCGCGTGGGCTTGGAGGTAATCCGGGTTGACTCCATGCGCCTTCAGCCGGCCCGGGCCGAAGACGTTGAGCACCGCGACCGGGACTCCGAGCTGGGCCTGGAAGTACTCGTTGATGCGGGGAAGCTTGGCCCCGCCACCACTGAGCAGAATCTCGTTCACGCCCAGTTCGCCGGCCCCGGCGTCCGGGGACTGCTGCTGGAAGTCGTGGTAGGCAAGAGAGCGGCGGACCTCGCGGATCAGTTCGTCCAGCAGCGGCTCGATCGCACGGCTGGCCTGCTGGGCGGCCGGGTCCAGAGCGGCCCGTTCCTCTTCGCTGAGCACGACCTGCGTGGTTGTCTCCTTGATGCGGCCGGCCTCCTCGACGTCCACGTCGAGCGCGTTCTTGATGGCGTCGGTGAAGGCGTTGCCGGCGATGGGGATGATGCGGCTGAGCACGAATTGCGCATCCTTGACAATGGTGATCTCGGTATAGGCGGCGCCGATGCCGACCAGGGCCGTGGTCTCTCCCTCGCCGTAGGTCTGGCCGTTCGAGGCGATCAACCCGCGGAGGGCGGCGAAGGGCTGGATCTCGACCGCCAGGGGCTCCAGGCCGGCGAGTTCGAGGGTCTCGACCTGGCTATCCACCATATCCCTGGGGGCCGCGACCAGCAGCACCTTCATCTGGGCGCTGGAAGCGGCGTTCGCGGCCGGCCGGTCTAACACCTGGAACTCCACCACGCTGTCCTCGACCGGGAATGAGATGTAGTTCCTGGCTTCCCACTGGATCGAGCGGCGAAGCTGGCGGTCGGACATGGCGGGGAGGGGAACCTCCCGCACCACAACCGTGGGCCCGGCGATGCCAGCGACCACGTTCGCGGCGTCAATCTGGAGCGCCTCGAGCAGCGACCGCACGGCCTGCGCAGCGGCAAGAGGGTCAACGACCACCCCGCCCTTGACCGCGTTGGGCGGAGTTGGCGCGCTGCCGGCCTTGTAGAGAGAGACGCCGTCCCGGCCTTCCTGCAACTGCACCAGCTTGATGGCGCCGCTGCCAAGATCCAGCCCAGTGGCTGCACTTCCTGAACCCAATCTGGATAGTAGTCCCATAGCTCGTCAGCTCCCCAGGTCTCCCTGCGAATCTCCACCTTCAGGGCCGGCCCCCCGACCCCCCACCGGTACCTTCTCGGCCTCCGGGCGGGCGGGCTGCAGATACGAGCCGCGCCCGAAGTCAATCGCGCCGCGGGCGGGAGGAAGCTTCCCCCCGGTCACAATCACATCGCCGGCCCGAGACGCGGGGTCCCACTCCTCCACCACACCTTCCCCCAGCAGTTCGGTCACGCCCCGCACCGCGTCCACGGGGGCGAGCCCGCACTCCCTGATGATCGTGGCGACGATTCGCTGAGCGTCCACCAGCCGCAGCACGGTCTGCGCCTCCGGCGAGAGCGAATCGAAGTGTTGGTTCACCGCAGACGCGCGCTGACGAAGCACAACGTGCATGTTGGGCAGCTCGGCCTCCACGCGCTCCCACTCGTCGAAGCGCTTCATCCCTTCGAGGATGAGGGCCTCGGTGCTCAGCGTGATCTCGCGCGCGACCGGATCATCGTTGCGCTCGAATGAGAACTCGCCCGTCTGCCATCCCAGGATGCGGTAGACTACGTCTGCCCCTCGCTCGCGGCGGGAGAGCGCACGCGCCACTTCCCCCTTCACGACGAACAGCTCGGCCCGCTCGGTGCCGCGCCAGACGCTGAGCCGGCCGCTCTTGTGGCTGACGTTCAGCAATTGCAGCAGCTCCGCGAAGCCAATATCCTCAAAGGTTCCGGTAAGTGCCATGCTTCCATCCCAGGCCGGCTAGGCGACTCCCGCCTTCTGCTTCCGCGACAGGTTCGCCAACACGCGCACGCAGATCGTGTTCAGGCTCTCGAAGACACCGCCGCCTTCGATCGCGATCGCCTCCAGGCTCGGCACCTGCCGGGGGTTGACCACGTATTGCAGGTACTCGACCGGCGCGATGTTGGGCAGATCGCGCTTGTTGTACTGGACAATATAGGGAGTCGTCTCCAGGCTGTAGCCATAGGAGGCGAGGTTGTCTATCAGATTGCGGAAGCTCTCCACATTCTCCCGTGCCTTCTCCCACTGCGAGTCACACACGAAGATGACGCCGTCTACACCGCGCAGGACCAGCTTGCGGGTCGAGTTGTACATCACCTGACCCGGCACCGTGTAGAGCTGGAACTTGGTCCGGAAGCCATGGATCTCGGCCGCCTCCAGCGGCAGGAAGTCGAAGAACAGAGTGCGCTCGCCCGGGGTGGCGAGCGAGACCATGTTCCCTCTCTTGTCGGGCGCGGTGTGCTGGTGGATGTACTGCAGGTTGGTCGTCTTCCCACACATGCCCGGGCCGTAGTAGACGATCTTGCAGCTGATCTCTTTCAGGGCGTAGTTGATCGAGGCCATCGCTGCGCGGTCCTTTCTCCCGCTGACTCTCTGCTAAATGGTCGCGAACAACACGGCATCTGAGTCGTGCACTCGCGCCCAGGAGGGTGGGGAGGGCGGAGGAAGCTCAAGCGCCTCCGGGGGAAGCTGCGGCACGATCAACTCGAGAGGCAACAGCACCAGGGCGGCCTCCCGCTCCAGATCCGATTCTAGGGGAGACCGCATCGTGCCCGGCGGCAGCCAGTCGTGCAGCGCTCCCAGCCTGACGGCGATCCGGGCCTCCTTGAGCTGCGGGAGAATCACGTCCAGCGGCACTGGTACGGGATGGGACTCGCCGTATTCGCTGACACTCTCGCCCCACAGGTCACTTGGGATCTGCGCGAGCAGGGCGCGAAGGGGAAGTTCGATCGTCCCGTCCAGATCAACCACGGGATGCGATGTGCGGTCGGCGCCCCCCGCGGCCGCAGGCCTGGCCCGAGTGTCCCAGACCGCGATCGTCTCGGTCCCGCCCACCAGGAGCAGTGCCGGGTCGCCCTCTGCGGCCGCCGCGGAGGAGGACCCCATCGCGGCCGCGCTCCTCGCGAAACGTCCCCGATCGGCCTTGCGGACGGCCTTGAGGGGAAGCAGGAGACGCAACGGGTAGAACACCATGAGCGCAAACAGGGAGCTGCAGATGCGCGGCCCCAGGGTAGAGGTGCGATTCAGCGCTTCCGTGAAATCCCTTAGGTTCTGCGCCATCATGAGCCCGGCGGCCGCGGTGGTGGCGACGATCAGCCGCACGAGGACAAGCCCCGCGATCCCCAGGATCCATCCGCTGAGCGAGATGCCGCGTCGCCATGCGTAGATGGCAGTGCCGAAGATGGCGACCTCGACCACCCAGGCCGTGGCCCCAGAGATCTGCCACTCGGGCGCGGACTTGATCTGCGCGATCTGAAGACACAGCACGACCGCGGCCACGGACGAGATGGCCATCGAGAACGCGCTGATTGCGGTGAAGTCTTTGCGCATGGCCTCCCATAGATACGCGCGGCCCTGGATTGCCGACACTCATGGCCTGGTCGCGGTGTGTCCCCGTGAGGTGCCAGCGCCCACGCGCTCGCCGCCATAAGCCCGCGCTGTCCCAAGAAACCAGTGAGTTATTCCACATCTCTCCGGGAAGATACCATCGGCCCAGAACGGCTCACAGACCGCCAGAACCACACGGGGAACGCAGGGGAGGAGCGGCCTCAGGCGCGCATCCCGGTCTGCCCCGGCCGCGCTTGCGGCGCCTCCTCACCGGTCGCAAGCGCGCCGCAGAACAGCAGGATCGGCGCTTGGTGGCAAGGGGGTCTGACGGCCGGCGGTCACATCTCGAGGGCCGCGCAAGGCCCGTCTGAGTACAGCGCATTTCATAGCCCCACACCTGCTCCGCCCAGCCCGTACGGGCATTAGATGCGCCCGCGCCGACCCGCCGCTGCCGGCCGGCTATCTCATAGCCCCACCTGCGGCGGGGTTATGAAACACCTTGTAGTGTTGGGCGGCGGCCCGCCCCAGCCCTCGACCAGTGGCCCGAACGCGCGGCCTCCAGGAGGGGTCGCGGTCGCGCCCCGGCAGGACTACTGGTACTGCCGCTCGTCGCGCACCTCGCCGTCAACCAGAATGCGAACCGTCGTGGGAGCGCGCACGGTGACGGCCTGGGTGGGGATGGCCTCGCCGGCCCTGTGCCGATGCTCGTAGATGGTGCGGGTTCCACTGTCGTCCTTGACCTCAACCGTGACAGTGACCTCGCCTGACCCCACGTCAGCCGGAACCATGAACTCGACCTTCTCCTGGTGCTCGCTCGGCTGTGGAGGTAGCGGCGGGCCCGGAGGTAGCACAGGCTTCGGCCCCAGGCTCACCATCAGGTCCACCTCGGTGGCGCGTACGACCCGTGACCCGGGAGCGGGCAAGGTGCTGGCGACATAAGTGGCGGGAACGTGATCGTCGTAGGCCTGCTGCACCGCGCCGGGAGTCAGGCCTGCGGCCTCGAGATTCCGCTTCGCCTGGCTCACTGACATCTGGGTCACGTTGGGCACGGTCACCGTCTTCGGACCCTCGCTGAGCACGAGCTTGACCACCGCGTCGGGCGGAACCTGACGATCAGCAGGAGGATCTTGTGTGACGACCGCGCCGGCCTCGATCTCCGGGCTCTCGCGGTGCCCCACCACGCGAGACTCCAGCCCGGCCCGGCGAAGGTACTCTCTCGCCGCGGCCTCGCTCATCCCCACCACGTCGGGCACTCTCACCGTCGTCCCTCTCACGCGCGCCGAGGTCCAGAGCGTGGCCGCTGCCACCAGGCTGGCGAAGGCCAGCGCCGAGGAGGCTATGATGAGGGTCCGCCGCCGGGCGCGCCGGCCGCGATCCCCCGGCGCCAGGGAGGGCGCTCGCCGCTGATCCCGCGGCCGGCCGGGGGGCCAGGGCGCTTTCTCCGCGCGGGGGCAGGCGTTGAGATAGCCGAGCAGCTCCCGCGCCGAGGCGAAGCGGCGGGAGAGCTCCTTTGCCAGGCAGACCTCGATGATCGAGTCCACCTCCGCCGGAAGACCTGGACGCAGCTCGCTCGCGCGAGGGGGTTGGTCGTAGATGTGTTTGTGCACGATGGCGAGGCGCTCACCGCCATCGAACGGCGGCCGGCCCGCGAGCATCTCGAACAGGGTGGTGCCGAGGGAGTAGAGATCGCTCTGCGGCCCCACAGCCTCCCCCCGCGCCTGCTCCGGGGAGATGTAGGAGACCGATCCCACGATGGTGCCGGTCTCCGAGTCGCCGACCGATGACATCGCCCGCGCGATCCCGAAGTCCGTCACCTTGACCCGGCCCTCAGGCCCCAGCAGGATGTTGTGGGGCTTGATGTCGCGGTGCACGACACCCGCGGAATGCGCCGCCTCCAGGGCCTCGGCAGCTTCGGCGGCGATACGAAGGGCCTCGTCCAGGGGAAGCAAGCCTTCGCGCTGCAAGCGGGCCTTCAAGCTCTCGCCTGCGACGTACTCCATCACAATATAATGATAGGGGCCGTCGCTGCCAGTGTCGAAGACGCTGGCAATGTGCTCGTGTGTGATGCCGGCCGCGGCCCGCGCCTCTCGCCGAAAGCGGGCCAGAAACCCAGCGTCGGCCGCCAGCTCCGGCTTCATCACCTTGATCGCCACCACCCGCCCCAGCACGCGGTCTCGGCCCCGGTGGGTGACGGCCATGCCGCCCTCACCGATCTTGTCAAGAATCTCGTAGCGGTCGTTGAGTACGCGGCCGATCACAGTCGTTCAGGGCCGACGCTAGGCTCGGAAGCCGTGCCACAAGACAACGGCCATGGATGATGCCAGCAGGACGATGGAGGCGATGACCAGCGCCTGGGAGGCTGCGTCAGTCACCGGCGGCCGCGGGAAGAAGACCGCGGCTACGTAGCAGAGCGCGGAGACCGCAAGGAACAGCAGCGCCAGGCCGATCCTACGGCCGCGGCGGCGGGCCTGCACATAGGCCGTGCCCAGCACCCATGCCAGCAGCACCCCGCCCGCGGCCAGCCACCACCAGCGCACCAGCGTGCACCTCCTCCGGCCGGGATGACGGGCCGACTCACCCGGGGCCCTCTCGACCGGCCTGTTGGGGATACGGCGACTCTCCCGCCGGCTCCTGCTGCGCTTGCTGGCGCCAGGCCGCTTGCTCGACCCGGGAAAGGTGTCGCTTGTCACCCGAAGCGTAGACGTGGATGGCCGCCTGCGGCTGGATCGGGCAGGCCCGCTCACAGAGGCCGCAGCCCACGCAGACGTGCTCGTCTATCACCGGCCGCCCCACGCCCTCAGTGGTCTTCTGGGAGATGGCGCGGTAAGAGCAGGCCTCGTCGCAGATCAGGCACTGCTTGTCCGCCGCCCAGGCAATGCACAGGCTGCGGTCAACCATCGCGGTTCCGAGGTAGAGGTGGTCCTTCTCCTCGATGGTGAATGGCTCAATGGCGCGCGTCGGGCAGACCTGACCGCAGAGGTTGCAGGCCTGTGCGCAGGGGCCGATGCGGGGCACCACGATGGGAGTGCCCAGGGCCTGCAGCCCTCCTTCTCCCAGCGCCGGTTGCAGGGCGTTCGTCGGGCAGATCTTCATACACTCGCCGCAGCGGACGCAGGCCGTCACGAACGGCTCCTCGGGCAGCGCCCCAGGGGGACGGATGAGTTTGTCACTTGCGAACTTGGTCACCTTGCGCTCGTCGAATCTGCCCGTCCAGTCCACCTTGGGCAAGACGAGGGCGGCGACGCCCAGCCCCGCGGCCTGAAGCACACGGCGCCGATCGAGCTGAAGCGCGTCGTCGCGGTCGGCGTCAGCGCGGCGGACCGTCAGCGAGATCGCCTTCTCCGGGCAGATCGCCACGCACGTGAAGCACGCAATGCATTCCGTGCCCCGATAGCGGTGAGGGTCCTCCGTGATCGCACCGGTCTTGCACTCGTTGACACAGCGCAGGCAGCGAGTGCACTTCTCCGAGACCGCCAGGCGGACAGGCGAGGCCTTGCCGAGGAAACCGAGTAGCGCGCCCAGCGGGCAGAGATTGCGGCACCAGAAACGCCGCGCAATGCTGCCGAGGGCTATGATGCCAAGGAAGAAAGCAAAGCTGAACAGGCCAAGCCTGAAGTAGGTGGGCCCCGCGACATAGCCCACCGCGCCCTGGACCGGGTTCACGACGCGCGCCAGCCAGAGGTGCCGGTCGAGCAGATCGGAGTAGCTGAACGCGGTGAGCTGGTCACTGGTGAAGCCAAGCACCCACTGCACGGCCGGCAGGAGGACGAGTGTGAAGGTGCGAGTGAGTAGTGCTATCGGATCGAGGAGGTAGACGGCAGAGAGTCCGACGGTCTGCGAGAGAGACAGCTCGTCGGCCGAGCGGCGAGCCGCGGGGAGAAGGATCGTCACCAGCAGTGCGAGCAGCAGGTAGAACTTCACGCGCCTCCAGGGCGGGGCCTGGGAGGGCCGCCGGCCGCGGAGGTGGAGGAGGCGCTCGCCCAGGTCGAGGGCGGTGCCCATCGGGCAGACCCAGCCGCAGTAAGCACGCCCCAGCGCGAGGCTGAGCGCCACCACGGGGAGGGCGAACCACAGGAGTGGGAGGAGCAGGCGCCGCAGCGAAACCATGCCCGACAGCGCGATCAGCGGGTCGGAGCGCAGGAACAGATCGGGCGGCACCGAGGTTGGGGCGACCGTGGCCGCGAGCCCGAAGAGCGCGACGAAGGCGGCGAAGAAGACCAGCTGAGAGGCCCGCCGGAGGCCGCGGAGGCGCCTAGACATGCTTGATGGCGACCCGGTCCAGACGAATCTCGCCCACACCGGAGGCGGCTGCGAGCCGGAGATGACCGATCTGCTGAGGCTTGTAGCCCAGTAGGGTCGCTCCGTAAGCGTCAACGGCCAGCGGGTCGGTTCCAGCCACGATCAGGCCGCGGTCCTCGGTCCGGCCTGGGCCCTTGGGTCCGTTGGTGAGCAAGACTCGCACCGCGTCCAGGATGGTCAGCTGGGGCCTGTACTGAGCGGCGAAGTCGGCGATGCACTGGTCCAGGCCGCTCTGGTGCCAGGCGCCGCGGTCCCAGACCACACCCATCAGGTTCTTGCAGGCAAGCGTGACGGTGGTCGAGTTGTGCACCTTGGCGATGGGGACGTTGATGAAGACGTCGGCCCGCTGCAAGTCGCGCAGCACGGCCGCTGACTTCAGGACTTTCGCACGGGGCAGACGCGCATTCTGGTACATCGCCATCGAGCTCGCGGAGATGACGCGGGCCCCGGCCGCCTCCGCCGCTGCGGCGATGCCGCTCATCTTCATGACCGTGGTTTCCGGGGAGTCGAGGGGATGATCCATCACCTTCACCTCGCGGGCCCCGGCGGCCTTGCAGAGACGCACGATCTCGGCCACCACCTGCGGGTTGGTGTTGGCGGCCTGCTCAGGCCTCCGCGCCCAGGTCATGTTCGGCTTTACGAGTACCACGCCGCCAGGCTTGACGAACTTCTTCATGCCGCCGAGCGCGTCCACCGCGGCCCGCGCCAGGCCGGCCGGGTCGCGCTTGGAGGCGACGACAATGATGGGCCCTCCGGCCGCGGCCTCGGCGATCTCATCGCCGCCGACAACCTGGGAGAGGCCATAGGCCGCCAGGCCCGCGGCCGCCGCCCGCTGGAAGAATTCCCGGCGCGTCATCTCGTCATGGGTCATGTCAGGGTTCCCCTGGAGGAAGGTACTCCGAATAGTCTACCCGGCCCGTGAGGCAAAACCACGTGCTGGCAGCCGGCTGCGAATCAGCGCCCCGGGCCCCGCGTCGGCGCAGGAGCCCCTGGTGCCGGCCTCGAAGGAGGCGGCGCAGGAACCTGCTTGGGGGCCCCCCCCGCCGACGGCCCTCCCGAAACAACTGCGTTTCGGGAGGCGGCGGGGGCGGTCTGCTGCTCCAGCATCGCCTTCTCCCGCTCGGCCTGCTGCTTCTGATACTCGACCAGCCAGTCCTGTTCTTTCTTGACCAGGTCTGGTTTCCCCAGTCGCTGGTAGACCGCGGTCAACTGCTGGTGGATGGTCGGCGTGTCGCTCCAGTTGCTGGCCTCCTGGTACCAGACCATGGCCTCCGCGGGCTTGCTGAGGTGCTCGTTCGCCTGGGCCAGCCCCATGAGGGCCTCCGCGCGGGCGCCGGGCAGAGGGGTCTTCTGTTCCTGCGCGGCCGCGTCCACCGCCGCCGAGTAGCTATCAGCCGCTTCCTTCCATTGATTCCGACCAGCCTGCAAGGAGGCGATCTGGTAGTAGAGAGCGGCCGCAGCAAGGCCCTGGAGGTGTCCGCTCTCGGTGGTGGCCTTGCGCAAGCTCGCGAGGCCCTCCTTCTCTTTGCCCTCGGCCAGCTCCCGGTAGCCGAGTATCTCCGGGTCGAGCACCTCCACCTTGGCCTTCTGCTGGAGGTTGAGCGAGTAATCCTGCCAGGCCTGGGACTGTCGCTGCTCGGCGAGGTTCTTGAGCAACTGCTGCTTGTTCCTCTCGAAGTCCTTCGGCAACTGGCGAGTGCGGCTCTCGACCTTGACGATGGTGTAGCCGGTCGGGGTCTTGATCGCCGGGCTCACCTCGCCGGGCTTGAGCGCAGACACCGCCTTCTGCCACTCCGGCGGCATTGCCGACAGGGGGAGGGAGGGGCGCAGTCCGCCAGTGGTCTTGGCGCCGGGGTCGTCAGACTCGGTGCGCGCGAGGGCGGCAAAGTCCGCTCCTTGCTTGATCTTGGCCAGCAGGTCCTCGGCGCGCTTTCGCGCCTCCTCTTCGGTGCGGGCCGGTTTGCCGGTAGGATGCAGGCTGACCGCGATCTCCCGCGCGCTCACCTGATCGTAGGACGCCATCAGGTCCTGCTCGGTGACGGACACCTTCCCCGTCACTCGCTGGCGAAGCTTCCCCACGACGATTTGGTCCCTCAACTGATCGCTGGCCGAGCCGAGCAGTCGGTCTATCGCCCACTTGCGGAATGACCTTTCGCTCATCCTGGCGGGCTGCTTGCCCTCGGTCTGAGCGACGATCCCACCCAGCATCAGCTCGAGCTGGTCGCCCTTGTAGCTGGCCTTGATCTGCTCGAGCTCCTGGTCCGTGTTCCTCTCCGCTTCTTGACTGATCTCGCCGCGGGAGGCCGAGATCCCCTCCGCCGCGGCCTGCCGGAGCACCAGCTCGTCCAGCACCGCCTGGTCGAAGGCCTGGAGGCGGAACCGCCCCAACTGGGACAGAGTGACGCTCTGACCCATGGAGGCATAGAGGGGAAGAAGCTGGGTCACGGTCTGGTTGAAGCGCTGGTCAAAGCGCGAGCGGGCCAGCGGCTGGCCGTTCACTCGCGCGATGGTGTCCTGCGCCTCCTTCGGAGTCCCTTCGTCTCTGTTGGGTGCGCGAAGACCAGGGGTGAAGACGAAGGGCAGCCCGACGACAAAGACGGCGATGAGCGCATAGAGCACATACCGGAGACGCACGGCGAAGCGCTGCTGGATATTGCGAATGGACATACTGATCGATCCTCATACAAAGAAGTGAGGGCGGCAGAGCTCTCCGCCCATCTGCGGCCTGGTCTGTCCGCATTTCGCCCTTGCTTCGTCCGGCGAAACGCGGTAGGCAGTCCCTTTCTTCGGACTCTCGGAGCCGCCGCGGCGAGCGCACAGGGCCAGACCTACCCGGCCCGGGCCGTCAGGACCCGGCCGGGCCAATCGCCGATGAGCTACTCCTGGGCCTCTTCCGCCGGCTCCGCGCTGAGCCGCTCGCGCGCCGACCGCACCGCGCTCAGCACGCGGTTCACATACTCCTCCAGGTTGGCGAGCGCGCGGGTGGCATACTCCTCTGCGCTGCGTCGGACCTCACCGGCCTCGGCGCTGGCCCGCTGGAGGATCTCCTCCGCGCGTTCGGTGGCGCGCCGGACCACCTCATCATTGGCCACCAGCAAGGCGGCCTGCTCGCGCGCCTCCTCCAGCAGCCGCTCGCGTTCGGCCTCCGCGCTCTCCAGGATGCGCTGCCGCTCCTGGACCACGCGGGCCGCAGTCTTGATCTCCTCCGGCAGGGCCGAGCGAATGCGGTTGACCTGGGTGAAAAAGCGGTCCAGGTCGAGGCCCCAGGCGCGGTGCAGGAACTGAGGCCGGTGTCCCTCCCCCATCCGTTCCAGTTCTTCCAGTCGTTTCAGGATCTCTATGGTGGCCCCTCCTTTCGCGGCGCCCCGCCCGCCGCAGGCGGGCTGCCGCGGGCAGGTTGGGATCGGCCTCCCAGCCGCTGGTTCAGCAGGCGCTCCACATGGGGAGGCACGAACTGCGACACCGAGCCGCCGAAGCGAGCGATATCGGTCACCAGGCTCGAGCTCAGGTAATGCCACTCCGGCGCGGGAGTGAAGAAGATGGTCTCGACCTCCGGCGCCAGCGCGCGGTTGGTCGAAGCCATCTGCAGCTCGAACTCGAAATCCGAGACCGCTCGCAGCCCGCGCACGATCACCCCCGCCCCCACCCCACGCGCGAACTCCACGACCAGGCCCGGCACCACCCCTACCTCGACATTGCTCATGCTGGCGCAGGCCTCGCGGAGCATCTCCACGCGCTGCTCAGTGGTGAACAGGGACTCCTTCCTGGGGTTCACCGAGACCCCCACGATCACCTTGTCGAACAGCAGCGCCGCTCGCCGCACGACATCCAGATGGCCGTAGGTCACGGGGTCAAAAGTGCCTGCATAGAGCGCGATCCTCACTCTTCCGACCTCCCCAGCGCCGGCTCCGGCGTCTCCCTCGGCTGCCCTCGGGACCGGCCGCAGGCGGGCGGAGCCGCTGGATAAGTAGAAATCAAGCATAGTTTCGCCGAAACGCGCCTGCCTCTTCCTGGTGAAAGGGCCAATCTCCGCGGCCAGCTCCTCCCGGCGGGAGTGCTGGCAGATCACCAGGCCTCCCGGCGCCACCACCCCTGAGCTGATGGCCAGCGCCGCCAGAGCCCTGGGCGCTTCGCCCGTGTCGTAGGGTGGGTCGAGGAACACGTGCTCGAAGCAGGCCCCCCGCCGGCAAAGCGACGGCAGAGCCCTCGCCACCATTGAGGTCAGCACCCGCCCCCGGCCGGCGAGGCCGCACAGAACCAGATTCTCCCGGATCAGGCGGGCGGCCGGCCGGTGGGACTCCACGAAGGTCGCCTCGGCCGCGCCTCGGCTCAGGGCCTCCAGGCCCACTGCCCCCACACCCGCGTAGAGATCGAGGAACCGTGCTCCCGCAACTCGCTCCCCGAGCATGGCGAACAGCGCCTCCCTCACCCGGTCTGCGGTCGGCCGCAGGACCAGGCCCCTGAGTGAGCGCAATCGCCGTCCCTTGGCCGATCCCGCGATGACGCGCATAGAAGCTGTTTCCTAGCCCGCCGCAGGCGGGCTAGGAAACAGCCCGCCAACGACGCGGCGTACTTGCGGGCGCATTCCCGGCGTCGGCTGCGGCTGTCGACGCCGCAGCCGGGCATGCCCGCACAGCGGCAGCGCCGGGCCGGGAGGCGCATGGAATGCGCGGCGCTACCCCGGAGCGCTGTCCATTCGGGCCCGCAGCTCGACGACCTGCTCTCGCAAGGCGGCATGCTCGGCCTCGGCCAGCGCGGGATCGCGCGCGATCAACGAGAAGGCGGCCTCGCGTGCCTCCTCCAGTACCCGCAGGTCGCCCGCCAGGCTTGCCATCCGGAAGTCGGGCAGGCCGTGCTGCCTGGTGCCATAGAGTTCGCCGGGCCCGCGGAGCAGCAAGTCCTGCTCCGCGATCTTGAAGCCGTCGGACTCCTCGAGCAGGACGCGGAGGCGCTGCCGTGCGGTGTCGAGCGAGTCATCGCCCCGGGGCGCCAATCGTCCTGATGGATCATACTTCTGGTGAGACAGGAGCAGGCAGTGGGAGGCCTGCGCGCCGCGCCCGACGCGACCCCGCAGTTGGTGGAGCTGAGCGAGGCCGAAGCGCTCAGCATTCAGGATCAGCATGACGGTGGCGTTGGGCACATCAACCCCGACCTCGATCACGGTCGTCGTGGTGAGCACATCCACCTCCCCTCGCCGAAAGGCCTCCATCACCGCCTCCTTCTCTGCCACTCGCATCTCTCCGTGCAGCAGGCCCACCCGGAGGTCGGGGAAGATCTCCTGCTGGAGACGGACCGCCAGCTCGGTGGCGGCGGTGGCCTGGAGGCGCTCGGATTCCTCGATCAGCGGGCAGACCACATAGGCCTGCCTCCCTGCCTCCACCTGCGCGCGCACGAACTCGTAGGTCTCACGCTCACGCGTGAGCGGGAACCAGGTGGTGGTGATTGGTCGCCTCCCAGGAGGTAGCTCGTCCAGAATCGATGTGTCGAGGTCGCCGTAGACTGTGAGCGCGAAGGTGCGAGGGATGGGGGTTGCGGTCATCACCACAATATCGGGCGGCCGGCCCTGGTGCGCAGTTGCTTCGGCAGACGGGTGCCGAAGCAACGGAAGGGTGTCGGCCTGCTGCCCTTTGGTACGCAGCTCGGCCCGCTGCCTGACGCCGAAGCGGTGCTGCTCATCAATCACCACCAGCCCCAGCCGCTGAAACTCGACTCCTTCCTGGATCAGGGCGTGCGTGCCCACGATCACCTGGGCGCGGCCGGAGGCGATGCGGCGATTCGCCTCCTCCCGCTCTCGCTCGCGCAGCGATCCGGTGAGCAGCTCCACCGCCACGCCGACCGGCGCGAGCAGCCGTGACAGCACGAGGTAGTGCTGCTCGGCCAGCAGTTCCGTGGGCGCCATGAGCGCCCCCTGGTAGCCGTTCTGCAGGGCGATGAGAAGGGCAGCGGCCGCGACCATGGTCTTCCCTGAGCCCACGTCTCCCTGGATCAGCCGGCACATGGGCAGATCGGAGGCCATATCGGCCGCCACCTCGGAAATCACCCGCTGTTGGGCCCGGGTGAGCGAAAAGGGCAGGATCTCCTCCAGCAGGGCCACGGAGTCACCTCTGGGCGGCATGGAGATGCCCGTGCCCGGCTGCCGTCTCTGCTGCTTCCGCTGCGCCAGGGCGACTTGCAGGATCAGCAACTCCTCGAACGCGAGGCGGCGAGCGGACGCCTCCTTGGCCTCCAAGGAAGAGGGTGCGTGCACCTCGCGCAAGGCCTGCGCAAGAGGAACCAGATCGTGACGGCCGCGCAGTGAGGCGGGCAGCGGGTCCGGCAGATCGCCGGGCAATCGGTCGAGGACCCACCTCACCGCCGGTCTGACCTGGCCCTGGTACACTCCTTCCGTCAGCGGGTAGACCGGCAGCAAGGCACCGGATTCGAACCTGACGCTTCCATCCAGCCGCTCGGCCCCGCTGAACTGGATCTCGATGAAACGGCCCGCGCGCTGCACCAGGCCTTCCACCAGGAGCCGCGTGCCGGCCGCGAAGTTGAGCGAGAGAGGCGAGCTCTCGATCGCCCGGGCTCGCCCGCCCCTGTGCGGCAGGCGCGCGAAAGAGACTACCCAGGCGCGACCCGTGCTGTCGGCCACCTCGAGGGCATAGCGCAGCAGCCGAAAGCTTCGCCCTCCTCGCACCACCGCTTCCTCGCGCGCCACCGCCTCCACTATGATGGCCGCTCTCTCTCCATCCGTCAGCTCGGATATCCGCCGCAGCGGAACGTAGTCGCGCGGGAAATGGTAGAGCAGATCGCGGTTGGTCTGGATGCCGAGCTTGGCGAGGCGTCTTACCCAGGGCAGATGCGACTTGCCCCCACCCATCAGTGGCTGGTCGAGCAGAGGCTTCTCGCTCGTGCTACACCCGCGGATTCCCGGGGGGGAATCCGCTCGTCGTAGCGGGGTACTTCGCAGAGTAGCATCGGCGGCCGGGGGCCGCCGGGAGGCTCGCTTCACGCGACCCCGAGGCGCTTTGGCAGCTGGTTCAGGCTGGCTGGCGGCGGGCAGTTCGGCCAGCAGCTTCAGCGCCCCGTCGGCGCGACTCCGCCGTCCCTCCGGATCAGACCGGGCGTAGTCCGCGAGCAGGTCGCGGATCTGGGCGCAGCGAGCGCGCAGCCCGTCTCTGTCCGCCGCCGCCCCGGCGCGCTCGGCCCAGGCGCGCGCGTAGCCGGCGATGCTGGCGCCGATCACCGCAGTATCCGGATAGCCGTTGCGGGCCTCGACCTCCAGGGGCCCTTGCAGGGAGCGCACGATCTGTCTGAAGTCGTCCATTGCCGCGCGCAGGCAATCTTACAGCAGGAGGGCGGTGGCGACAACCCTGCGCCCCGCCGCCCAAGCCGACTCTGGTTTGGGGGTCGTCGGCGGGGGCACCGGCGCGGCGATGTCTGCCGACGGGACCAGCAGAGGGTGCTAGATGCCGTCCCAGTCCCCTGTGATCGGCTTCCAGGTGTTCGGCGCCGGGCCGAATCGGAACGTGCGGTCCGCGGAGCCGGCGAAGTTGGCGTCGCGGAGGTAGAAGGTGGCGGTGGCAGGGCTGTAGAGCCCAATGGTGTCGAGGCCGTCATGGTTCCAGTCGCCGACAATGGGCTTCCAGGTGCTGGAGGTGGGCCCATAGCGGAAAGTGAGGTCAGCCGGCCCAGCCGAGTTCTGGTTGCGCAGATAGAAGGTACCAGTGGCCAGATCGTAGAGGCCGACCGTGGTGACGCCGTCGCCGTTCCAGTCGCCTGCGATGGGAAGCCACGTGTTCGGCGCGGGGCCGAAGCGGAAAGCGAGATCTGCCACGCCGGCTGAGTTCGAGTTGCGGAGGTAGAAGGTCCCATTCGCGGGGTTGTAGAGACCAATCGTGATCAGCCCGTCGTCGTCCCAATCGCCTGCCAGCGGGATCCACGTGCTGGAGCGAGGCCCGTAGCGGAACGTGGCATCAGCCGGCCCGGGGGAGTTGGCGTCGCGCAGGTAGAAGGTCCCGGTAGCAGGATTGTACAGGCCGACGCCGTCCTTGCCGTCCTTGTCCCGGTCGGCGCTGAACGGGCCCCATGAGTTAGGGTAAGGGCCGTAGCGGAAGGTGAGGTCTGCCACGCCGGCGCTGTTGGCGTTGCGCAGGTAGACAGTGCCGCTGTTGGGGTCGTAGAGACCTATGCTATCGGTCGCCAGTGCCCAGTCGCGGGCGTACATGTCTGTGTCGGCCACCGGTGGGCTGTTTGTAGAGCGATCCCACACGACGGCGACCTTGCCATCCGAGTAGAGCGAGGTCGCCTCGGGGTTGCCCCCATTGACGCTCGCGTCAGCCGCGATGGTCTCCTCGGGGCTCAGGACGCCTTGGGCTGTGAGCGAACGCGCCAGGACGTCGAAATGCCCGGCGGAGCCGCGGTCGCTGGCGTATGAGACGAGGTAGGTATCGCGCAGCCCCACCGCGGCGACACACGGCGTGATCTCGTCCGCGCTGCTGGCAGCCGCGCCGATGCGGTACTGGACCGCCTCATCGAGGAGGAACGCGGCCTTCACGTCATAGCTGGCGCTGCCGGCCGCGGTCTCGTTCGACCAGGCCACACAGAAACGGCTGGGCGACTGGCAGCCGGCGCAGTCCGAGGCTACACTCGGGTCCAGTTTCGCGGTCGAGAGGTCGTCGTCGTTGATGCAGAAGGGAGTTCCCACCTCTCCGACGGCAGAGACGCGGCAGCCGCGGATGTCGTTCTCATAGGCCGGTGGCCCACCGCGGTGCTCGTAGGCGACCAGGTAGTCCACCCCGCGCTGGTTCACCGCCGGGTCCTCGCAGTCACCCTCCGTGTCAACGACCAGCTCGTCGCTCATCGCGCCGCTCTCATCGTCGAAGAACCGGGCCCGGACCTCGTGCTCGCCGGTCTGTTCCTGAAGGTCCCACACGATCAGGTAGTTGGTGGCGTAGTCGCTCGCCCCGATGTCGAGATGCGGAATGGGGTTCGTAGCGCTGGCGATGTCGTAGTAGACTTGCTCCCCGAAGCGGTTAAGCCTGGCCACCCGCACCGTATGGCTGCCCGGGCCAGACAGGCCCTCCACCACGAAAGCTACCACCCAGTACTCACCATCACAGGTAGCTGCCCTGGGGCTGCGTTCGACCGAGGTCGTGGCTGCTATGGGGAAGGGCGGGAGAACCATGGACCCGCTCGCGTTCAGCACCGCGCCATAGACGTTGGGATCTCCGGAGCAGGGCAGGCGCTCGAACACCACCAGGTACTGCTGAAGATACTGGTTGTAGCTGACGTCCGCCAGCTGAAGCCCCTGGGTGTCGCCAACCGAAATCGGGTGCAGTGACCCGACGGAGGCCACCCCCTCGCCCCCGAACGGGCAGAGAATGAGGAACGCAAGCAGCCCGGCAAAGGCCATCACGGAAGCACGGAAGGTCGGTTTCATCGCGGTCTTACTCCTCCTCAGTATCCGCGAAGCCGGCCCAAGAGTTGCGCGGCCCGCGCTCCGCCTGCCCCACTACCACTACATTCCGTCCCAGTTCCCGACCACGGGCACCCAAGTGTTGGGCGCGGGACCGTAGCGGAAGGTGAGATCGGCCGGGCCTGGGGCGTTGCTGTTGCGCAGGTAGTAGCTCCCCGTCGTCTGGCTGTACAGGCCGATGCTGTCACCCTTCACCCCGTCCCAGTCGCCGGCCACGGGCAGCCAGGTGCTGGGCGCGGGGCCGTAGTGGAATCCCCCGCCATCTGGCACCTCGGCGGGGCCGGCCGTGTTCGAGTTGCGGAGGTAGAACCTGCCACTGGTCGGGTTGTAGAGGCCAACGGTGTCAACACCATCGCCGTCCCAGTCACCCACGATGGGCTTCCAGGTGGAGGGAGCGGGGCCGAACTGGAACACGGCGAAGCCGTCGAGCGGTTCGCCCGGCTTCAGGTTCCACAGGTGGAACTTGCTGAGCGCTGGGTCATAGAGCCCCGGGGTGTCCGTGCCATCGCCATCCCAGTCGCCAACGATAGGTATCCAGGTGCTGGGCGCGGGACCGCGGCGGATGGTAAGGTCAGCGACACCCGGCGTATTCGAGTTCCTGAGGTAGAACCTGCCGCCCGTTGGGTCATAGAGCCCCACGGTATCCGTCATGTCGCCGTTCCAGTCGCCCGAGAGAGGAGTGTAGGTGCTGGCGGTGGGACCATAGCGAAACGTGCTATTGGCCGCTCCTGCATCATTGCTCTCCCGCAGGAAGAACCTGCCCGTGACCGGATCGTACAGGCCGGCCGTGGTGTCGCCGGGCAGCCAGTACCAGGGCCGACCGTAGAGGTGCTGCAGGGGGTATGGTGGGTTCTTCGGCCTGTCTTCGTTAGGTGGGTCATCATGTACTCCGTCGTAGACCCATGTGTCCCAGACTACCGCCACCTCCCCATAGAATGGTAGATCGGGCTGTGGACCCAGCGTGGCCTCGGGATGGCCGTACTTCAGGTAACGGAGAGGCATCTCGCTGCCGTCGGCCACCGTCGGGTCGGTCTCTGCCCTCACTCGGCCTCTCGCGTCCAGCAGGCACCAGTAGACGTCGGAGTAGAACCAGGGATCCACGACCGGCCGCTGATAGGGCGGCGTATTGGAGTAGCAGACTATGAAAGGCCCCCCTGGGTTAGTGGGGTCGGTGGCGCTGGCCACACAAGGCTCGGCCCGGCTGCTGTCATCATCGGGCTGACGCGGCAGGAAGCCTGATGTCACCAGTCCGGGTGCACCGAGCGCGTCCAGGCCTATAATCCCGTAGCCGACCTCGTACCATGGGTCCTCTGTGGGCAGCCTGCCGGGGTTCAGCACGTGCTGCCAGACGACCGCGTAACGTTGTCCGTTGGAGGCCACGCTGGGCTGCGAGTTCGGGAGGACCTGGGGGTACTCAGGATCGCCGTACAAGTCCTCGTGCACGACCACCTGGTACGGGCTGACTATGCCCGAGGGACCAACGAGCGAGGCGATGATCTGGACCCAGCCGTAGTACGGGAGCAGCCAATGATCCTCCCAGGCTATCACAAACTGGTCGCCCTGCTGGTTCATCGCCGGATTCTTCGAGTCGTATCCGGTGTCAACGACGATCTCCCGCCCGAGCACCGAGAGCAACTTATCGGGCGCCACGGTAAGCACCTGTAGCAAGCGGCCTCGAATGTCGGAGTAGCCGCTCCAGGGTATCTCAGCATCCCAGACGGCTAGGTAGCGGCCAACGCTCTTTACAGTGGTGGCGCCTATGTCCACGTGCCCGATGGGGTAGATGTCGACACCCAGGGGGACGAGCGGGGGAGGCACGGGAGGCCAGAAGCTGACGCTCCGGGATGAGATGTCCACCGGTTCCACCACCCAGGCGATGTCGGGCTTGACGTAGGCCTGCCCAAAGCGCTCACTCACCACACAGGCCTGGGCCGCGTAGTGGCCCTCCTGGGTGTAGTAGTGGTTGCCCTCACCATCCTGGGCGGGCACCAGAGTGTCAACTACATAGGTCACGATCCAGGCTCCATCCACACCAGAGGCAGCCACCCTCGGGTCATGGGCGCTGTAGACGGGCCTGCCCACAGGGTCCTCAAGCGGGTCCTGGAAGATCGCGAACGGTATCGGCCTGCTCACGCTGGTCCCGTCTCGGTTGAGGATTCTGCCCCAGAGCTCCCACTTCGTCCGCCTCGCGGGGTCGGTTTCGTACTGAGCCGTCATCTGCCAGACTACGAGGTACTCCCCGTTTTCCAGGTCCTCGGCGTAGCTGACATCTGGCAAGGCGAGACCATTGCCCCCAGGAGTCGGGGGCGGTGGCAGCTCGAAGATAGGGCGCCACATCGTGCCCAGGTCGGCGCTGCTGTCAGTGGCAAGCCCGCAGACGGCGAAGGAGCACGCCAGGACCGCGAGGATAGGGAGCAGACCGCGGCCCGACCTGGTGGCTGAAGAAAGAGAACCGGCTCTCATCCCCGTACCCCTTTCGACGCGGATTCCGCTTTCTTCGACTCCGGGAGGCCTGACACCTCTGCAGGAGCCCGCAGGGGTACGACGCGGTTGTCGAGCCCCGGGGTCAGCGGGCGACCTGCCCGCGAGGGCCCGAGGTCGCCCGCCTACGGCCGGGCAGAACAACTCCGCGCATTGCCCGCAGGGCAGATGCGCCCGCGTCGGTTCTGCCCGTGCGGGCTCCCCGGCTAGCTAGGTCCCGTCCCAGTCGCCCGCGAGCGGCTGCCAGGTGTTGGGGGCGGGGCCGAAACGGAAGGTGAGATCGGCCGGGCCGGGCGCGTTCGTGTTGTGCAGGTAGAGGATGCCGGTGGCGGGGTTGTAGAGCCCGATCGTCTCGACCAGGTCGTGGTTCCAGTCGCCCGCGACAGGCTGCCAAGTGCTGGGGGCGGGGCCAAAGCGGAAGGTGAGGTCGGCCGGCCCCGCGGCGTTCGAGTTGTGCAGGAAGAAGGTGCTGGTAGCCGGGTTGTAGAGGCCGATCGTGTCTGCTCCATCGCCATCCCAGTCGCCGGCGATGGGTATCCAACCGGCGCCGGCTGGCCCGAACCGGAAGGTCAGATCGGCCGGTCCAGCCGAGTTCGAGTTGCGCAGGTAGAAGGTGCCAGTGATGGGGTTGTAGAGCCCGACAGTGGCAACGCGATCGCCGTTCCAGTCGCCCGCAAGCGGCAGCCAAGCGCTCGGCGTGGGACCGAACCGGAAGGTCAAGTCCGCGGGGCCTGCCGAGTTGGTGTTCTTCAGGTAGAACATGCCGGTCGAGGGACGATAGAGTCCGATGGTCTCAGTGACGTCACCGTCCCAATCCCCACCCACCGGCAGCCACCCCATGCCCGCGGGCCCGAAGCGGAAGGTGAGATCGGCCGGGCCGGGAGCATTGGCGTTGCGAAGGTAGAAGACGCCGGCGCTCGGATCGTAGAGACCGACCGTCGTGTCCCCTGGCGACCAGTCGCGGGAGTAGAGGTCCGTGGCCGGCGTCGGCGCGCCGGTGAGATAGCAGTCCCAGACCACGACGACCGTACCATCCTGGTACAGGGGAGAAGCCGCGGGATGTCCTTCGTCGAAGAGAGCTACGCCGCCGGCCACCATCTCCGGAGGTCCGAAGACGCCCTGTCGGGTGAGGGGTCGAGCGAAGACGTCGTAGGAGCCGTCCACGGTGCTGCCCAGGTACTGGCCGCTGTAGCCAACAAGGAAGGTGTCCCTGAGGCCGGTGTAGGCGGCGCAGGGCTGCACCTCACTGTAAAGGTTGGCAGGGCTAAGACCGGATCCCTCCACCGCGCCGGAGGCGACGAACGCATACCCGACGTCGAAGTCGGTGTTCCCCAGCCGGTGCTCGTGCGACCAGAGCACCAGGAAATGCTCCGGGCTGGAGGCATCGGAGGCCACGCTCGTGTCCATGTTCTCCAGTGGAAGGTGATCGTCCCACACCCAGACGTAGTCGCCGAGCGCGCCGTCGCAGGACACCGCCCCCGCCACGATGGGGTAATCCGGGCTGGGGCTGGACACGATGCACTCCCAGGCCACCAGGAAGTCTCGACCTCGCTGGTTGACCGAAGGGCTGCACTCGTTAGAACCGGTCGCGATCACCAGCTCACCGGGCAGTGGCCCGGGGAAGCCGCCGGACTCAACGAACCCACGGCCCCGGATATCCGAGTAGTAGACGCTGATCTCCTCATCCCAGACCAACAGGTACTGCCCGTTGGCGACGGAGGCGCCGATGTCGAGCTGGTGAATGGCGCGATCTGTAGTGGCAACATTGTAGTAGACGCCGTCAACGTCAGGGCCGTCCTGCCCGAACTGGCAGGCCTGCACCGCGTACTGGTTCCCGGGCAGAGCCTCCGCCCAGGCGACTACCCAGTAGTCGGAGTCGGCGGAGGCCGCCTTCGGGCAATACTCGAGAGTCGAGTTCGCCGCGATCCAGAAGGGGTCAACCGCGATGGAGCCGTCGGCGTTCAGGATGGCGCCGTAGATGTCGGTGTCACCCGGCAGGAAGAAGCGTTCCCAGACCACCAGGTACTTGCCGAGCTTCGCGTTGTAGCTGACATCCGGCGCTCCCACACCCAGGTCAGCGAAGTCGGAGACCACCAGATGAGTGGGCCCCACGGAGGCCGCGGCGGGAGGCGCGCCAACGTACAGCGATAGCAGGACCATCAATGCGGGGACAAGGGCCGCCAGGGAGCGGCGCCTGCAAGTCATGGCCCGGCTGCGCGGGTTGCTCGCGCGCATTCCCCGCGGGAATGCGCGGTGGTTGCTGCGCAGCCCCGCGTGTGGTGGTAGGGTCAGTGCCATCCGCGTGCCTCCTAATCAGACTATGGACGAGCTGGCCCTCAGAGTTGCGCGAAGAAGGAGCTTTCCACGGGACAAGGGGCAGTTCCTGCCGGGCCTTCGGGGTTCTGGAGGGCGGGCATGTGACCCAGAGTCCACGCGGCCGGATCCAGGGGCAAATCGCGGGCGGCCGCTGGTGTCGCCATTCTCAGGGGAACCCCTCGGCGGACAACCCTGACTGGAGGGCGACCCGGGTGCTGCCGAGGACGCCGGGGCGGGATTGTCGAACGATACCTCTCATGAGCGCCATCTGTCGCTCAGGCCTCCTACTGCTGATGCTCTCCACTGCCGTCGGCGCGGCAGGTGGACAGACCAGCCCGCCAGGTTTGCGCCAGGCAGTGGTGCAGATCGAGGTTGACCTGGACGCCTTCTCGCTAGGGCCGGAGGTGGTGCGCGAGCTGGCGGGCAAACAGCGCCAGACGCCCTATGAGGCCGAGCTGGCCCGCCGGTTTCGCATTGGGAGCACGGGGACAGGGTTCTTCGTGAACGCGCGCGGCGACCTGGTGACAAACGCCCACGTGGTGCTGAGCGGGGTCCGCTATCGGGGGCTGCCCTTCTCGCAGAGCGAGTGGGAGTCTCTGTCGCGGCTGCTGACGGCGACCCGCGATGTGTGGGTCACGGTGGGAGAGGGAAGCCAAGCGCGGCAGTACGTTGCCGCCCTGGTGGCGATGGCGGAGGACCTGGACCTGGCCGTGCTGCACGTCACCCTCCCCCCGGCAGAGAGTAGGGCAGGTTCCCAACACCGCGCATTTCCCGAAATGCGCCCTCCTGCCTTCACCTGCCTGGCCATCGGACAGTCAGACGACCTGCGAGTCGGGCAGACGATCACCGCGCTGGGGTTTCCGGAGAACGGGTTCCAGGCGAGCGAAGGCAAGGTCCTTTCCCTGATCCACGGGACGCACGTGCACGAGGAGATGCGGCTGGTCCGTCACAGCGGGCCCGAGGGACGCGGAGTCACGGTCAGCGGCACCTCGCCAGGACCGCTGGTGCGTCTTCAGCACAGCGCCCCGACAGGTCATGGGAGCAGCGGAGGCCCCCTGCTCGATGCCAGGAACCAGGTGATCGGAGTCGCCTACGCGGTGCTGGCCGACCGCAGCCACCCCGCCGAGGAGGACATCGCCGACCTTAACCTGGCGATTGCCTCTAATGTGCTCAAGCGCTTTCTTAGGGAGCATGCGGTCCCGTTCACGGAGGCGAAGCCGTGAGGCGGGTCGCGCTGTTCAGCTTGATCTTGCTTGCGCTGGTTGCGCCCCGCGCATGGGGCGGCCCTTCAGCAAGCTCAGGGTCGCCCCCGTCGCGGTCGCCCGTTCAGGACCCCGACGGGGCCCTTCAGGGTCCCGAGGGGCAAGGGACACCTCACGCGGGGCTGCGCAGCAACCCGCGCAGCCGTCGAGCGGAGCCGAGGGGCGGCGCAGAGGCCGAGATGCCGGCGTTGCTGACGCGGCTGGATCGGGACCCGTACGACTACGACGCGCGGCGCAGGCTGGTAGTGGTCTGCCAGGCCGCCGGCGACCACGTGCAGGCCCATTACCAGGCGGCCTGGCTCGCCTGGCTTGCCCCTCAACGCTATGCTGCGTCGAACTCCGGTGCGGGTCTGCTGCGGGATCGGCGCGCGCGGGATCGCGCCGCAGGGTGGGAGAGGAGCGGCCCGGTCGGCGCGGTGGTCGCGGCCGTGAGTGCCGAGAGGTCGCTGCTGGACACCTGCCTGAACGGCGCCATCGCCCAGCAGGCAGGGCGGCTCCGGGCCGAGGTGAGGGATTCGATCTCGCAGGTGGAGGGCGCACAGGCCGGTGATGAGCACCCCGATCCCGTCGGGCGGGCGGCGCTGGCCCGGCTCTACCTGACGCTCGATGACTGCCTGCGATTCGAGAATACGGAGGCGAGCCGCCGCTTCCGCCCCCAGGCGCTGAAGAAGGCCGCCGGCCTGGCGGATGCCGTGGCTCAGTCGCTCCCGAAGAGCCCCGGGGCCCATCGCCAGCTCGCCATCATCCGGGCGCGGCTGGCCGAACTCGAAGACCGCCCGGAGCTCTGGGAGATGGCGATCGAGCAGGCGAAGACGGCCCAGGCGCTCGATCCCGGCGATCAGCCACTAACCGAGATGATCTGGGCTCTGCTCCTGCGCGCCGGGCAGTGGGCCGAAGCCAACCGATGGCGCACCGGTGGGCCATCGGCCGCAGGAAAGGCGGCGACGCCGCCTGCGGGATAGACCAGCGGCAGCTGCGCAGCAGCAGCGCAGCCCAGGCGTGGCCTGGGCAGCAGAGGCGCAGGCCTGAATAGCGAAGTAGTTGGAGAGAGGTGGGAAGCCCTTAGCCAGCGAAGAAGCAGCCGGGCGTACCGTGCTCCTCTTGGGTCTCCATGTTCCTTCGGGGCGAGCCACATCACCAGCCTCTGCCTTCGGGCAGAGGAGAGGAGGCCGGAGGTGGAGATTCCGTGCCCGAACTGCGGGGCCGGGAACTGGCTCGAGAACCAGAGCCGCTGCCTCAAGTGCGCCACCATTCTGCGGCGCTGCACCGATTGCGGCAACTACGATGCGAAGCGTGAGACCTGTCGGACGACCGGGGGTGGCGTTGACGCCTCCGAAGCGGCACACCCCTCGCTCCTGTCGTCCAGTACCAACTGCATGAGCTTCAGGTACGTCGGCCGCAGGGCGTGAGAGGGCAGCTGGCCTCTGCCCCGTCTCAGGCGCGCCGGGCGCGGTCGACGCGGAGCACGTCGCTCAGCGCGCCGATCCGCTCCATCAGCCTCTGGAGGTGCTTCACGTCCTTCACTTCCAGGGTGAAGTCGAAGCGGGCGATCTTGGGCCTCCCGGCCGTCCTCACGCGGGCCTCGACGATGTTGGTGTTGGCGGCGCTGATGATGGAGGTGATATCCGTGGTCAGGCCGACCCGGTCGAGCGCGTCCACCTGGATGACCACCGGGAAGTAGGCCTCGGGGCTGAGGGTCCACTCCATCGCGGCCACCCGGTCCGGCTCGCGGCGCGCGTAGTAGCTGACGTTCGGGCAGTTCGCGCGGTGCACGGTGACGCCGCGGCCGCGGGTGACGAAGCCGACGATCGGGTCGCCCGGGACGGGCGCGCAGCAGCGGGAGAGCCGGAAGAGCACGTCGGTTACGCCGCCCATGCTGATGGCCAGTCGGAGGCTTCCCTGCTCTCGCCGCGGCGGCTTCTTCTTCTCCGGCTTCGTCCTCGCGGGTTCACCCTGCAACCGGCGGACCACGGTCTCGGCGGCGAGGTCCCCGTAGCCCACCGCGGCGTAGATGTCCTCGACCGACGTGCAGTTGAGCTTGGGCGCGATGCCGGAAAGCGCTTTCTCCTCTAGCAACTCGGCGGGCAACAACCCGAGTCGCTCGCACTCCTCCGCCAGTCGCTCCCGGCCGCGGCCGATGCTCTCCTCACGCTGCTCGCGACGGTACCAGGACTTGATGCGGCTCTTCGCCTGCGAGGTGGTCGCGATAGAGAGCCAATCCAGGCTGGGCCGCGCGCCCGGCCGGGAGGAAGTCATGATCTCGGCCACGTCGCCGTTCTCGAAGACATAGCTGAGGGGCACCATCTTCCCGTTGACCTTGGCGCCCACACAGGTGTTGCCGACCTGGGTGTGGATGCGGTAGGCGAAGTCCACCGGCGTCGAGCCGGCGGGCAAGTCAATCACGTCGCCCTTCGGAGTGAACACGAATACCTGGTCCTTGAACAGGTCGAGCTTCAGCGATTCCAGCCACTCCTGGGGATCGCGGAAGTCGGTATGGAGGTCGAGGAGCTGGCGCAGCCAGGAGAGCTTCGTCTCCGCCTCGAGATCGCTCCGGCCGCCCTCCTTGTAGCGCCAGTGAGCGGCCACCCCGTACTCGGCCCGCCGGTGCATCGCCCAGGTCCTGATCTGGACCTCCAGGGGCTGGCCGTGCGGGCCCACCACCTTGGTGTGGAGTGACTGATAGAGATTGGGCTTGGGCTTGGCGATGTAGTCCGTGAACATGTTGGGGAGGGGCAGCCAGAGCGAGTGCACCACACCCAGCGCGGTGTAGCACTCCGGCTCCGTGTTCACGATCACCCGGATCGCCTCCAGATCCAGGATCTGGTCGAAGTCCACCGACTGGGTCTGCATCTTGTGGTAGATGCTGTAGAAGTGCTTGGGCCGCCCCTCGATCTCGGCCTCCACTCCCATCGCTTTCAGCCGTGCTCGAAGCTCGCCGATGGCGTGTTGGATCGTCGCCACACGCTCGTCGCGGGTGCGGGCGACTGCCCGCACGATCTCGTGGTACTTCTCGGACTCGAGGTGGCGCAGTGCCAGGTCTTCCAGCTCCCACTTGAGGCGCCAGACACCGAGACGATGGGCGATGGGGGCGAAGATCTGGAGGGTCTCCTGGGCCACCTCGCGCCTTCGCTCCTCCGGGAGCGGCGCGAGGGTCCGCATGTTATGGAGCCGGTCGGCCAGTTTGATCAGGATCACCCGCAGGTCTTTGGCCATCGCCAGGAGCATACGCCGCAGGTTCTCGGCCTGGCGCTCCTTGCGGGTATCGAAGTGGATGCGGCGCAGCTTGGTGACGCCATCCACCAGGGAGGCAATCTCCTCGCCGAACCCGGTGCGCACCTCCTCCAGATCGTGACCCGTGTCCTCGACCACATCGTGCAGCAGCGCCGCGGCGAGGGTCGCCGTGTCCATCTCCAGCTCGGCGAGAAGCGAGGCCACCGCCAGGGGATGGGTGATGTATTCATCTCCGGTAAGGCGCTTCTGGCCCGCGTGCGCCTGGGCCGCCAGTTCGTAGGCGCGCGTCAGCAGGCCCCGGTCCACCTCAGGATGATAGGACTCGACCCGGGCCAGAAGCTCCGGTAAGCTGACCGCCGGTCTCTCGCCGATCAGCCCCGACATGATCAGGCCACCCCGCTCAGGCAGACGTCCTCAACATACAAGCGTACCCGGAGGTTCCCATTCCACTCATCCAGCCTGGGCCGATGGCAGACATCCACGGCCGCGGCCGGCGCGAGCGCCCCAGCCTGGCGCCCCTGGCCAAACCAGACCGCCTCCGCGGTGCGGCCCGACTCGTCGCGGAGGCGGAGAGCGAGATGGGCCCCATCGCCGATCGGAGTCAGCTTTGAGATGCAGAGGCCCGCCGTGACCACCAGGGGGGCTGGGTTGCCCATGCCGAATGGCTCCAGCCGGCCCAGCTCACCCACCGCTTCGGGCGACAGCTCCTCGAGCGAGGCCTCGCCATCCAGGCCTATCTCACGGACGAGATCCTCTGCGGTAAGCCACCGGTCCGCCACCTCGTTCATGCGCTGGCGCAGCTCGGCCACCCGGTCGGCAGGCAGGCTGAACCCGGCCGCGTAGTGATGCCCTCCGTAGCGGGTGAGGATGGGTTCGCACTCTCGCAGCGCCTGCCAAAGGTCGAGGGCGGCGATGCTGCGCCCTGAACCCTTTCCGATCCCATCGCGGAGAGCGATCAGGAGGGTCGGGCGGTGGTAGCGCTCTACCAAACGAGAGGCCACAATCCCGATCACACCGGGGTGCCAGCTCTCGGAGGCGAGGACGACCACCTTGTCGCGATCCAGATCAACTTCGCGGGAGAGAAGGTCGTCGGCTTCCGCCAGGGTCTGCTGCTCCTGCTGGCGGCGCCGGTCGTTCTGCTGGCAGAGGTGTGAGGCCAGCTCCGCGGCCTCATCTCGGTCCTGGGTGAGGAGAAGCTTCACCGCGGCCTCTGCGTGCTCCATCCGCCCTGCGGCATTGATGCGCGGTGCGAGCCCGAACGCCACCTGTCGGGATCCGATGGCGCCGTTCAGCCCGGAGGCGGCGAGCAGCGCGCTGAGGCCGACCTTCCTGGACCTGGGGATGCGGAGCAGCCCATTCTGAACCAGGACGCGGTTCTCGCCGAGCAAGGGAACCACGTCTCCGATCGTTCCGAGGCACACCAGGTCGAGGAAGTTGAACTCCGCGCCCTCGGGCAGACCGCGGCTGCGCGCCAGCGCGGTCACCAGCTTGAACGCCACGCCGACTCCTGCCAGCTCCTTGAAGGGATAGGCGCAGTCCTGGCGCCAGGGGTTGAGCACAGGTGCGGGAGGCAGACCTGCCCTGAGCCCGTTCGCTGCGCTCAGGGCGAACTCCGCCGAAGGGTCCTCCGGGCCGACGCTGTCTCCCAGGCGGTGATGGTCGGTGATCAGGACTTGCAGGCCCAGCTCGCGCGCCAGGGCCACTTCCCGCCGCGCCGTGCTGCCGCAGTCAACGGTGACGAGCAGTCCGACGCCATCCTCCTTGGCCTGCCGGACTGCCTCCTCGTTCACTCCGTAGCCCTCGTCCACCCGGTGAGGGATATACCAATCCACCCTTCCGTCGAGACGGCGCAGCGCCCGCACCAGCATCGCGGTGGCACAGACCCCGTCCACGTCGTAATCGCCGTAGATACGGATGAGGGCGCGCTGGGCGAGGGCCTGCTCGAGCAAGTCCACGGCCTGGTCCATATCCTTCATTTGGTTGGGGTCACCGAGGCCGGTGAGGTCGTGGGTGAGGAAGCGGCGGGCCTCCTCCGGCTGCGACACGCCGCGGCATACCAGCGCGCGGGCCGTGAGTCGAGTGAGGCCCAGCTCGACGGCGAGACGGTTCACTGCTGCCTCATCGGCAGGCTTCAGCGCCCAGCGGCAGCCCGTCAGGCTCCGGCTTGCCCTGAGCGCGGCCGAAGGGCGCGCCCGTAGGGCAGCAGCTGGCCTCCCCCTCTGGCCGGCCTCAGTCATCACTGCCCCGGGGCTCGACGTGAATCATCACCTCTGCCTCCGGCAACAGGGATCTCACATCGGTCTCCAGATGATCGCACAGGGCGTGCGCGTCCGTGACAGACTGTTCACCTGACACCTCCAGGTGGAGGTCAATGTAGCGCTGGGAGCCGGCCTTGCGAGTGCGCAGGCGGTGATAGCCCGTGAACTCGGGATAGTGCTCGCTCAGCAAGGTCTCGATCACTGCGATCTCCTCGGCCGGGAGAGAGCGGTCTACGAGGTGACCCCAGGACTGGCGCATGATCCCCCAGGCCGCCCGTGCGATGACCAGAGCTACGCCCAGCGCGACCACGGGGTCCAGGACATCGGCCCCGTGGACGCCAGCCCGGCGGGCGAGGCTGATGGCCGCCAACCCTACGAGCACACCCGCGGAGGTCCACACATCAGCGCGCAGGTGCCACGCATCCGCCCTGAGCGCGACCGAATCGGTCTCCTGGGCGGCGCGGAAGAGCATGGCTGACACCGCGGTGTTGGCCACGGCGGAGATGCCCATCACCGCCACCCCCAGGCCGATTCGCTGGATCTCGGGGTGGAACACCAGCAGACGATGCAGCGCGCTCCAGCAGATCATCACCACTGCCGCCAGGATCAGCGCGCCTTCGGCGAGGCCAGCCAGGCTCTCGAACTTGCCGTGGCCGAACTGATGCTCGGAGTCAGCGGGAGTGCCGGACTTCCGCACCGCTAGCAGATCCATCACCGAGGCCGCCAGGTCGAGGCCCGAGTGGAGGGCTTCGGAGAGGACGCTGACCGATCCCGTGGCCAGACCGGTCACCAGCTTGAACACGGTGAGCGCGGTGTTGGAGAGCACAGAGAAGCGCGCGGCCCGCTGCTTCCTCCGGCCGCTCGCGACGAACGAGTCGGACGCTTCCCTCGGCTGCGCTCGGGACGGGACCGGGGGGCCGCTGCTGAGCTGCGAGACCATCTGCTGTTCCTTCGGCCTGGCGGCCGGCGCTGGCTCAGAAGCGCTTCTTGCGCTTGCGGCCGGCCCTGAGCTTCCTCCGCGCGTCGCGCGGGACCCGGCTGCCTGGATCACCACCCGCAACTGGCGCGGGCGCCGCCGCCAACCCCCCGGCATCAGGCATGGGCTCTGATTCTGCCCGCGGCGTCACAGGCCTGGGGGCCGGTGCTGACGCGGAAACCGGCCGCGCCGCCGGCCGCGCGCCGCGTCCGGCCCCGGCGGCGGCCCGGCCCGCCAGGGCGCGTTGCCGGGCGAGGGCGCGCTCCTCCCGGTTCTTCATCACCACCATCAGCTGGCTGGCGTTGAAGATGGAGGAATAGGCGCCCACGGTCACACCCACGATCATCGCGAACGTAAAGTCGCGCAGCGAGACTCCGCCTAGCAGGTACACCGCGACCAACACGAACTCCACCGTGAGCACCGTGTTCACGGAGCGGGCCAGGGTTTCAAGGAGGGAGATGTTCGCAGTCTCAGCGAACGTCGCCCCTTTGCGGAGACGAAGGTTCTCCCGGATGCGGTCGAAGATGACGATCGTGTCGTGCACCGAGAAGCCCACCACCGTGAGCGCGGCCGCCACGAAGGGGCTGTTGATCTCGCGATAGCTCATGGCGAATGCGCCGATCAGCACCAGCACGTCGTGTACCAGCGCCACCAGCGCCGCGCCTCCCCACTTCCAGCCGTGGTAGCGGATCCACACCCAGAGCAGGATGAAGACCATGCCGGCCACGACAGACCAGACTGCGTTCATCAGCAGCTCTTTGCTCACCACGGGGGTGACCATCTCGGCCGCCACCGTGTGGATGCCGGGGTAGGGACCGCTCAGCGCGGCCTCGATGCGGGTCTGCTGGTCGGTGCGCACCTCCTCCTCGCTCCTGCCTGCCTGCTTCCGGATAAGGGTGCGTACCAGCAGTTGGTCCTTGCCGGCCGCGGTGCCCGCGATCTGCACCCGGGCCTCGATGCCCGTTGTGGTAATGGCCGCCCTCGCCTTGGCCAGCACATCGGTCTCCGTGCCGCGAGCGATCGGCTGGGCCAGCTTGTACGTGATCAGCCCACCGCCCGTGAAGTCAATGCCGTAGTTGAGACCGCGCGTTGCCCAGAGAATGATCCCTGGGATGATGACCAGCAGGGAGATGGCGAACCATAGGTTGCGCAGGCCCACCAGATCCCACTTGCGTCCGCGGAATAGGTCTACCACCGTTGTGCTCCCGGGGCGACCCGTTCGGCTCCGCTCAGGGTCACCCCACGCGGGGCTGCGCAGCAACCACGGCGCATTCCCGCGGGGAATGCGCGCGAGCAACCCGCGCAGCCGTCGAGCGACAGTCGAGGGGCGACCCGTTCGGCTCCGCTCAGGGTCACCCCGAGCGACAGTCGAGGGGCGACAGTCTGGCCGCTGGCGCTCATGCTCCCCGCACCTCCCGCGGCGCCACGCCGAACAGAGAGAGATTGTGCGCCGCCCGCGAATCCACCACCAGGTTCATGAACAGGCGAGACACGGTGACCGCGGTGAACAGGCTCACCATCACCCCGATCACCAGGGCGACCGCGAAGCCCTTGATGGGCCCCTGGCCGAAGTAGAACAGCACGATCCCGGTTCCGATGCTGCACACGTTGGAGTCGAGAATCGCAGTCCAGGCCCGCTTGAAGGCCGCCTCCACCGCGGACCGGAGGGTCTTGCCGCTGCGGATCTCCTCCTTCAGTCGCTCGAAGATGATGATGTTGGCGTCCACCGCCATACCGATCGAGATGATGACCGCCAGGATGCCAGGCAGGGTGAGCACCTGGTTCACCCCCTTGATCGCGCCCATCAGGAGAATGCAGTATATCACGAGCGCGATGTCCGCCAGCAGGCCCGGCAAGCGGTAGTAGGCGACCATGAAGATCAGCACCAGCCCCATCCCCACCAGCCCGGCGAGCAGGCTCTGGCGGAGCGAGTCGCCTCCCAGCTCGGGGCTCACGGTGCGGTTCTCGACATACTCCAGGTCGAAGGGCAGGGCGCCGGCGTTCAGGAGGATGCTAAGGTCGCGGGCGTCCTCCAGGCCATGCGGATTGGTGCTGGGGTCGAAGCCGCCCTCGATCACACCCTCGCCGCGGGGGATGGCGGTGTGGATGATGGGACAGGAGATCATCTCGCCGTCCAGGATGATGGCGAGGTAGGCGCGGACATTGGCCCGCGTGAAGTTCTCGAAGTCGGTCGCCGCCTTCCCCTGGAGGGCGAAAGCCACCTGCGTCTTCTGTCCTGGCACGGAGAGAACGCGGGAGGAACCGGGCTTCAGGTCCCGGCCGGTGGCGATCACCGGCGACTGGTCTATCACCTGCGAGGTGGGCACTTCCTTCCCGGAGGCGTCGGTGAAGGTGAAGACCTGCCTGCCGTTGACCTCGGTGACGGCCGGGCCTCCCTTGGCCCCCTCTTCCCTGCTGCCATAGGCGTAGCGGCGAGGGATGGCGCGGAACTCCAGCACCGCCGTCTTCTGGATCATCTGCTTCGCCTTCTCGGGATCCTTGATGCCGGGAAGCTCGACGATGACGCGGTCGGGCGGCTCCCGCTGGATGAGCGGCTCGGCCACCCCGAAGGCGTTGATCCGGCGGTCGAGGATGCGCTCGATGCTGGCGAGATCGTTGCCGCCGATCGCCTGCAGCTGGGCCGATTTGGCCTCGATCTTGGGGAACTGCTTGGCGAGCAGGCGCAGGATGATCTGGCTCTGGCGCTGTACGTCGCCGCGGTCCTTGGCGCGGGTTCGGACGATAACGCGAGCGCCCTCGGGCGGCTCGACGTCGCGCTTATCGGTGCCGATCTTGTCCATCGGCAGCAGGTTGACGAGCTGCTCCCAGAGCTGGGTCTGCTGCTGGTCGGAGCGGGGGCCGCTCAGCTCGGGTATGGAGAACTCGAACACGCCCTCCCGCTGGGCCTGGAGCACCAAGTGAATGCCGCCCCTCAGGTCCAGGCCGAGGGTGAGGCCCACGTGCGGTCGGTAAAAACGGATGAACCCGAACTGCTTCAGCGGCTTCACGGGTCGGCCGGTGTCGGGGTCCTTGCGAGCGGTGAACTTGATGGGCTCAAGCACGCCGACCAGGGCGACGACGACGAGTGCGACGATGCTGATGAGCCACCAGCGCATACGGGCTTGCATACGTCAAACCTCTCGGGCGCGCGTGCGGCGTTGCTGCGCAGCCGCCGCGGGCCTGCATTTACTGCGCCTCCTGGCGTCCGCCGGGTGGCGGACGCGGGGTGAGCCCTCGGGCGTAGCCCCTCGGGGCGAGCCCTTCTGGGGCGGGCATGTAGGGCGTAGGGCAGTCGGCCGGGTTCCTGTTGGGCAGGAGCTTGCTCCTGCCCCTTCTTCAGGGCCGTGGCCGGGCCGCGGTACTGTAGGGCGGGCATCTCGCTGGAGGCGGATGCCCGCCGGGTCGTATTGTAGCCCGCCGCTCAGGGCATGTCAACGCCGGGAGCCCGCACGAGCGAAACGCAACGGGCGCATTTCCCCCAGCAACGCTTCGTGACCGAACCGCGTGGTTGGGGGAAATGCGCGGGTCTGGTTCTGCCCGGCTGTCGGCGGGCGACCCCTCGGGCGTAGCCCGTGCGGGCGAGCCTCCGCGGGAGCCCGCGCATTCCACAGAGGCGAAGTGCGCGCGTGTTGGGGAAATGCACCCGTCGGCGTTCTCCCGGTGCCGGCAGGCCGGGTCGCCCGCCCACTGCCTCGCGAAACAACGTAAGCGGCGGCTGCGCAGCAACGCCGCAGCCTTAGGCTTCGCTCGTGCGGGCTCCTCGGGCAGGGAGGCGCGGGGGCTGAGGGGAATTGATCGGGAGTCGCCCGAAGCCCGGGGGGGAGCGAGGCGGGGTGAGGTCGGGACAGGAGCAAGCTCCTGTCGAACGGGTCGAGACAGACGCAGGGAGGAGCGCTGATGTACATCGAAGAGGTGGTGGCGAGGGAGATCATTGACTCCCGTGGCAACCCGACGGTGGAGGTGGATGTCTACCTGGAGGACGGGACGATGGGCCGGGCGGCGGTGCCCTCGGGGGCCTCGACCGGCACCCGGGAGGCGGTGGAGCTGCGGGACGGTGACGCCGACCGCTATGGAGGCAAGGGGGTGCTGCGGGCGGTCGAGAACGTGAATGACGTGATCGCGGGTGAGGTGACCGGGATGGAGGTCACCGACCAGGCGGCGCTGGACAAGCTGATGGTGGACCTGGACGGCACCCGCAACAAGGGCAAGCTGGGGGCGAACGCGATTCTGGGGGTGTCGCTGGCGGCGGCGAAGGCGGCGGCGGCCTGGACCGGGCTTCCTCTTTACCGCTACCTGGGGGGGACGAATGCGCGTCGGCTGCCGATCCCGATGATGAACATCATGAACGGGGGCAAGCACGCGGACAACAATGTGGACCTCCAGGAGTTCATGGTGATGCCGGTGGGGGCATCGAGCTTCTCGCAGGCGCTGCGCCTGGGGGTTGAGGTCTACCATTCCCTGAAGCAGGTGTTGCACGGGGAGGGGTTGAGCACGGCGGTGGGTGATGAGGGCGGCTTCGCGCCGAATCTGCCCAGCAATGAGGCCGCCATTCAGACCATCGTGCGGGCGATCGAGGCGGCCGGCCACGAGCCCGGGTCGGATGTGGCGCTGGCGCTGGACCCTGCCGCCAGCGAGTTTTACCAGGACGGCAGCTATCATCTGGCCGGCGAGGGCAAGGTCTACAGCGCCGAGGAGATGGTGGATTACTACGCGGCGCTGGTGGACAAGTACCCGATCGTCTCTATCGAGGACGGCCTGGCGGAAGATGACTGGGAGGGGTGGGGCACGCTCACCCGGAAGCTCGGGCAGCGGGTGCAGCTGGTGGGCGACGATCTCTTCGTCACCAACACCGAGTACCTCCGTAAGGGCATCGAGATCGGAGTCGCCAACTCCATCCTGATCAAGGTGAACCAGATCGGCACTCTCACCGAGACCCTGGAGGCGATCGAGATGGCGAAGCGGGCCAGCTACACGGCGGTGGTCTCGCACCGATCCGGGGAGACCGAGGACGCCACCATCGCCGACATCGCGGTCGCCACCAACGCGGGCCAGATCAAGACCGGGGCGCCCGCGCGGACGGACCGGGTGGCCAAGTACAACCAGTTGCTGCGGATCGAAGAAGAGCTGCAGGACTTGGCCCGCTTCGGCGGACCAGATGTGTTCTACAACCTGTAAGGCCTGCGGATTCCTGCAGGGAATCCGCAGGGCGGCGGCGTTGCTCCCCTCGGCTGCGCTCGGGACGGGGCGCAGCCGCCGCCGGGCTAGCAGGGGCGTACAGCACCGCGGGGGCTGCGGAGCCCGCCGAGGCGGGCAGCCGGTGTACGCCCCTACCGTGTTGCTGGTGGCCGCCGTTCTGCTCCCGGTGCTGGTGAATCTCGGGAGACCCGTGGGGGCCGCGGGGGGCCTGGCGCGGTGGGACAGGAACGCGCTGACGGCAGGACGGGGGGCGTGGGACACAGGGCTGCGGAGCCGCAGGAGATCGCGCATCATTCTGATCTACGGCAGCGGCGGCATGCCGGCCTGGTCGGCGGACCGGCTTCGGTACTACGTAGCTCACGTCACGCCCGAGGGGAAGGCTGACGGCTGGTTCTTCGATACCGTGCTCTTCCTCGCGCTGGCGGCCGACTCGCAGCGCGGTTTCGATCCTGGCTACGGGAACGGACCGTCGCAGGCCGAAGACTGGCGATGGTACCTGGATCAGCGGCTGTTCGGCGGCAACCCCGCGGCGGCTGCGGCCCGTCCCGAGCGCAGCCGAGGGGAGCAACGCCGCAGCCTTGGAGAGGCGGCCGAGCTGGAGCAGGCGGTTCGGATCGCGGGGAAGGAGCTGGGTGAGCCGGGCCAGGTGGTGCGGGTGATCATCGGCATCCCCTATCCCGATCCGAGGGCCGGCGAGTTCGGCGAGCTGGACGGCCGCAAACTGGACTTCTCGCTCCCCGAGGACCGGGCGGCCGCGGTGAAGTGGTACATGAGGGAGACCGCCCGGCGGTGGAGCGCCAGCAGCTTCGACCACCTTCGCCTCGCTGGCTTCTACTGGATTCGAGAAGAGGTGTCGGAGCAGGACCGGCCGCTGCTGAAGCTGGTGGCGAGTCTGGCAGGAGACCAGCTAGTCCCTCTCTATTGGATCCCTTACTACAACAGCCCCGGCCGCGATCAGTGGCGGGAGCTGGGCTTCGACATTGCGATTCAGCAGCCCAACTACTACTTCAACGATGTGCCCCAGGAACGCCTGCGGGACGCGGCCCAGCTTGCCTGGGGCGGTCGCATGGGGGTGGAGCTGGAACTGGACCGGCGGGTGCTCCAGTCGGAAGAGCGCAGGCAGCGCTACCAGTCCTACCTGGAGGCAGGGGTTCAGTATGGGTTCCAGCAGGCCAGCACGCTGGCGTGGTATGATGATACGGCACTGCTCGAGTGCGCCCGCGCTCAGGACCCCGCGGTCCGGCGGGTCTACGACCTCACTTGCGCGTTCGTGCGCGGGCCGGGCTGATCCGCTCGCCCGCCTTGATCCCGGTCTCGTTGGACAGGAGCGTGCCTCTTGCCCAACGGAGACGCAGGAAGGGCCCGCGCATTCCCCCGACCCCGCGGGTGGTCGGGCCAGCGTGGTTGGGGGAATGCGCGCGAGGAAGGAGCTGATCCAGATGAAGGTCACATGTCCGAAGTGCAAGCAGGTCCAGGAAGCCGACGAGAAGACGGCGACCTGCCCCAACTGCCGAACGGTGCTCCGGCGGTGCGTAGACTGCAACCGGTACGACGTCCGGCTCTCGGTCTGCAAGGCCTTGAACCGCCCGATCAGTACCAGCGACGCGAACTACCCCACTTACTCGGCTCCCAGCACCTACTGCCGCGAGTACGCTCCCAGCACACCGCCGGCCGCGTAGCGCGGAAACTCGGACAACGCCGCGCTGCCACCTCGCGGACACGCCGAGGTGCTGTTTTGGGCGCGCGCCCCAGGGGTATCAAGAACACGAGTCGGCCTGCCCTGATCGAGACGCGTGAGTTCGCCGGCCGCGTGCGAGACGTTCGGTGGTCACCCGAAACGTCTCTTGGGAGGTCAGGGTGGCAGTGGAGAAGACGCTTGCAGGACGCGCAGGCCGCCCAAGAGTGAGTTGGCGGGAGGCGCGGCGGGCACTGAAGGCCAGCGGGGTACGCTGGCGGTCCCTGATCGGTCTGGCCTGGCCGCTGGGACGAGGAAAGCGGGCGCTCGCGTTGGTGCGCGATCGGCGGGCCGTGCTCGAGACGAAAAACCTCGTGGTGGACTACCTGTTCCGTGCTCAGCGAGCCCTCGCCACCATGGGGCTCAGGACCACGGAGCAGTTGCTCAAGGCGCTGCAGGACCCGTCCAAACGGCCAACGATCATGTCGGCCGCGGTCAACCGGGGGATGATGGAAGAGGTCTTGGCCTCTCGCCACGGCTTGGAAGGGGGGAGGACGCTGGACCGGGCGCTGTCCGAGCTGCTGTCGGCAGGGGTGGTGCTGAAGGCCTCAGCGAGGCCGGCCTCCAACCAGGATGTTTACATTGCCGTCCAGGGACGCGAGCGGCCCCATTACGACCTGTCGGCGCTCAGCCGACTGCTGCAAGCCGGTAGCGAGTACGGCCAGGAACTGCGAGAGCGCGCGCGGCGAGACGAGGCGACCCAGGAAGGGCGAGTGCACCGCCTGTAGTCGCGCCTTTCCGGGTACAGGGCTCGCACGCGCTGGCGCTAGTGCGCGTGCGGTCGGGCCGCGGGCTTCGGCGACTTAGGCGAGGCAGGTTGGGAACCTGCCCTACTTGCCGGTTTCGATCTCGGCATGAACACGAGGAGCCGGTCACCGTCGCGCACGTAACCTCTGGCGCGGGCCGCGGCCTCCATGCCGGCGTCGGTGGCGAGGACACGCTTCTCCCCCTCCAGGCGCTCCTGTTGCGCGACCAGGCCCGCCCTCTCCAGGCGGAGACGCGCCAGTTCGGTCTGCTGCTGGCGGCTGGTGGCGAGCGGACCGTAGAGCTTCGCCAGGCCGAGCGCCACGGCCAGCCCGACCAGGATCATGAACACCTGGCGATCCACTCGCAGCCCCCGACGCCGACCGATCCCAGCCATTAGCTCTCCCCACGACCTCCAGACGGTTCTGCAGGGCGGCCATCTCGGCCACCTGCCGCGAGATGCCGGCCGCACCTCAGAGACGGTGGTGTCGGCCCACCACTTCGACCTTGATGAGGTTGGTGTTACCCGGCCCCGGCGGGACCCCGGCCGTCACCACCACCCGATCTCCGGCCCGCACGTAGCCGGCCTCTCGCGCGGCCGAGATGGTGCTCACGATCAGCTCGTCCGTATTGCGGCCGCGCGGGGCCAGCAGGGGATGCAGGCCCCATACCAGAGTGAGCCTTCGCAGTGTTGCCACATCCGGTGTCACGGCTACTACAGGGGCCGCGGGGCGCTGGCGCGAGACCATGAGGGCAGTATAGCCGGAGCCCGTGGCGGTGATGATCGCGCGGGCGCCGATGTCGGAGGCCAAGGCGCAGGCCGCCTGGCTGATGCCGTCGGCCGTGGTCTGGCAACTCCAGGCGCTGGCCCTGTCGGATCTGGCCGCGAAGTCGAGGCCCGCTTCCGCCCGGCTGACCACATCGGCCATCACCCGCACGGCCTCCTGAGGAAATCTGCCTACCGCGGTCTCGCCGGACAGCATGACGGCATCAGTCCCGTCGAACACCGCGTTGGCGACATCGCTGACCTCGGCCCGCGTGGGACGCGGATTCTCCACCATCGTCTCGAGCATCTGCGTGGCGGTGACCACCGGCTTCGCCGCGCGATTGCAGCGGGCGATGATGTCTTTCTGGAGCAGTGGAACCCGCGCCAGCGGAAGCTCCACTCCCAGGTCGCCGCGGGCCACCATGATCCCGTCTGCCGCGGCGATGATCTCATCGAGGCGGTCAACCGCCTCATGCTTCTCGATCTTCGCCATCACCCCAGGAGCCCGCACGGGCAGACCGAAAGGGGTTTGCCCGGCAGTAGGCGGGCGACCCGTTCGGCTCCGCTCAGGGTCACCCCGAGCGACAGTCGAGAGGCGACCCCGGTCGGCGCGGCCGATCGCTCGGCGCAGAGGCGCCAGGTCGTTCGCCTCTCGCACGAAGGACATGGCGACCCAGTCCACTTCCTGCTCCAGGCCGAACTTCAGGTCGGCGAGGTCCTTGGCCGTGACCGTGGCGATGGGAAGCGAGACGCCCGGCACGTTCAGGCCCTGGTGAGACTTCAGGACCCCGCCCACTCGCACCTGGCAACGCACCTCCGTCCTACTCGTCTTCAGCACGCGCAGCTCGATCCGGCCGTCGGCCAGCAGCAGCCGATCTCCCGCGGTGACTGCGCGGGGCAGCTCGGGCACCGGCAAGGGGAGGTGAGAGGCAGACGGGCGACGGGCCGTGCTCAGCACGACTTCCGCGCCGGCGTGCAGCTCCACCGCCCCGCCCGGCAGTTCACCCACTCGCAGCTTCGGCCCGGACAGGTCCTGCAAGATGCCGATGGGACGACCCAGCTCCTTGGCCACCGCGCGGACGCGACTGATGGCCTCAGCATGGGCCTCGTGCGAGCCATAGGAGAAGTTCAGCCGGGCGACATCCATGCCGGCCCGCGCCAGGCGCCTGATGGCCCCCTCTGACGAGGTCGCCGGCCCGATGGTACACACGATCTTGGTGCGCCGCATAGATCTGCTCACAGGTCTCGTCTCCGGTAGCCCCGGGCGTGCGCGGGCTCGGCCCGCTGGCAGTGCGGCTATTGTACCAGAGGGAGGCGATCGCGGGCACGTGTCTCCTACCCCGCGCCCGCCGCGGCGGGCGCTCGACCTGCCGCTGTCGCCTCGCGGCTACAGGTCTCATCCCTGGACAGGCCTGGCAGGAGGGAGAGGGAGCGGCCGGCGAGGAAGAATGGCGGCCGACAGGGGAGCGAGGTCAATGCCATGAGAGCCGCCATCTTCCCCACGCCGGAGGTGTGCGAGATCGTAGAGCGGGAGACGCCGACGCCCGCGGAGCACCAGGTCCTGATCGCAGTCCAGGCCTGTGGTGTCTGCGGGACCGATGTGCACATCTTCCGGGGGGAGTTCCCGGCGCGCTTCCCCCTCATCGCCGGACATGAGTTCGCGGGTGTGGTGGAACACGTGGGGCAAGGAGTGGCCAGCCTGCGACCCGGAGATCGGGTCGTGGTTGATCCGAATCAGTACTGCGGCCTCTGCCGGCCGTGCCAGCGAGGGCTGACCCATCTGTGCCGGAATCTGGTCGCCTCCGGCGTGACGGTGGACGGCGGCTTCGCCACTCACTGCAGTGTGCCCGCACGTCAGTGCTACAAGCTGCCCGCGGAGATGCCCTTCCCGATGGCGGCAATGACCGAGCCCGTGGCCTGCTGTGTCCACGGCATCGAGCGCGCCCAGATCAGGCCAGGGGATGTGGTGGTGACCATCGGCGCCGGGCTGATCGGGCTGGTCATGCTCCAGCTCGCGCTGATGCGGGGAGCGTCGGCCGCGGTCGTCTCCGACCCCGCGCCGGAGAAGCGCGCCCTGGCCACAACGTTCGGAGCGGCCCGCGTCGTGGACCCTCGCAAGGAAGACCTGGCCCAAGCCGTGATGGAGGTCACCAAGGAATCGGGGGCCGACGTGGTGATTGACTGTGTCGGCGGGGTCGAAACCTCACAGCAAGCCCTTGGGCTGGCCGGCGAGGGCGGGCGCGTGCTACTCTTCGGGGTCGCGCCGCAGAACGCGGAGATGACCGTGCAGCCCTATTCGATCTATGCCCGTGAGATCACCATCACCGGCAGCTTCATCAACCCCTTCACCCATGGCGCGGCCCTGGCGCTGCTGGCTTCCGGGAAGGTGAAGGTGAGCGAGATCATCAGCCATCGCCTGGCGCTGGACGAGCTTCCGTGGGCGATCGAGACGCTGGAGGCCCATCAGGCCAGCAAGATCGTGATCGAGCCGCAGCGCAGCCTGGAGTGATCACCCGGCGGCAACCGGGCCGGGGCTGCGCAGCCCGGGCCTGAGGCCTGCCCCATTCCTGCAAGGACACGATGCCGATGAGCGGAGAGGTCGTCGCCATCGTAGAGCGGCTGTTCAAGGCCTTCATCTTCGTGCCGTGCATGGCCCTGATCGCCTGGTGGGTATTCAGCAGTTGGCTGGACCGGACGCTGAAAGCGAGCGAGGCCGCCATCGGCCTGGCGCTGCTGGCAGGCGCCTTCCTGCTCGGCGTGGTCTCGATCATCACCGGCGGCTGGGGATTCCTGGGCGTCCTGGCGTTCCTCTATCTCGCGGCGCTGGGGATGGTGGCGTGGGAGTATGTCTACTGGCGGCGGCGCGACAAGCAGCATCTGCTCGAGGAGGTCAAGAAGTACGAGCAGGCGATCTCACTCGACCCGCGCAATGCCGCGGCCTACTCCTTCCTCGGCAAGACTCACCTCGCGCTGGGCAACATGGACGAGGCGGCCGCAGCCCTCGAGCAGGCACTGGCGCTCGACCCCGAATCGCATACCGATCGCAGCCTGCTGCGGGAGGTGCGAGAGATCCAGGCCCGCGTGGAGGCACAAGGGCGGACGGCAAAGCGGTAACGGCGGGTCGCGGCCCTGCGCTGCTTCGTGGGAGATCCCAGGCAGGTTGGAAACCTGCCCTACCGTGGGTTACCCGTCTCGATCCCAGGACGCGAGGGAACCGGCGCCTCCTCGCGTGTGATGAACGCGGGCAGCATGGTGCGCCGAAGGGTTGCGTAGACCTCAATGCCCGGCTCGCGCTCCTCGGTCTCGGTGCCCACCTGGTGTGAGACGACCTTCGCTGTTGACATCATCTCCAGGTCTATCTGGAACAGGTGCTTGGGGTCAAGCCAGGTGGCGCGGAAGATGTCTCGCCACTGGTCCTTATCCTTCTGCCGCACCCATTTGGGCTGGGCGTCGCCGGCCAAGCGCCAGCCATCCGGTTCCAGCTCGTTCTGGTAGAAGTAGAAGACCGCGAGTGAGGGGTATTCCTCGTTCAGCTTGAACCAGTACTTGTGGAGGCCGAGGTTGGGCGAGGTCTGCTCGGGGAGCGATTCCGTGCCCGGGTAATGAGGAAGCTGCGCCTCGGCCGCGGCGTTCCGGCCGGCGCGACCCCGCTGCCACTTGCTCAGGCCGGCCATCAGCCCCAGCCATCCCACCAGGAGAATGGCAAGTGCTACCAGCAGCTCTCTGCGCAGCTTCACGCTAGCGACTCCTCAGCCGCGGCCTCCGCTCTACTCCGCAGCGCACGGATGCCGGCGACCACGAAGATCACCCCCAACCCGAGCAGGAACGCGCCGCACACGACATAGATACCCTGGAGCACGCGCCCCGAAAAGAGCGTCCGGCCAGCCGAGAGGCCCAGCGATACGGCGCAGTACCAGCTCACGTCTGACAGGATGTGGCCAGCGAAGTAGGCTCCGCCGCCGACCGGACCGCGCTGGGCGGCCCAGCCCGTGTGGGCGACCCCGATGGTGGCCCACCACAGCCACCAGTAGGGGTTGACCATGCTCATCACCGCGCCCAGCAAGGCGAGCTCGACCCAGCTCCCCGACGCGGGCGCGGCTGTGCTCGCGCTGCCACGCAGGGCCGCCGCGGCCGTCTCACCAGGGATCTGGACGGTCAGATACCCCAGGTAGAGCAGAACGAGGCCGCCGCCAACACTGATAACCCCTCGCGGGCGCGGTGAGCGGGCGAACCTGATGAGGCCGGTCACGAGCAGGATCACCGCCACCAGTTCCAGCGCGCCGTGCCCGATCATCATCAGCGGACCCGCCAGCCAGCCGAAGCGGACAGACTCCGCCACGACCATCGCCAGCAGAGACCCGGGGACGACCGCGCCCGAGAAACCGGTGGCCAGCGCGATGCCGAAGATGACAGGAAGCGTCAGCCTGGTGGGGAGAGAAGGGCTCATTCCTGGATCAGCTCCAGGTTGGCCCGCGGCACCCGCACCTCGTCACCGCGCTCCAGCTTGACCAGCGCGATGCGCACGCGCGACTCGGTCTCGATCTCGGTGAGCTCCGGGGGCAGCGCGACCACGCGACCCAGCGCGCCGAAGTGCGGGTCGCGGATCACCCGCACCGCCGAGCCGACCACGAGCACCTGCTCCGGGGCCGCCTCCGCCTCACCGGCCGCGGCAGCCTCGCGGGTGACGATGATCTCCGGGCGGATCACGCCGGCCCGAATCTGGGTGGCGCCGTTGATGGATGCCAGCTCGCCTTCGAGCGAGACCAGCAGATCCCACGTGCGGAGTGCCATCGGAAGCTCGCCGAAGCCCTCGGTCACGATCAAGGTCATGGGGATCGCCTCTTGCCCCGTGATGGCGACGCCGATGTCGTACCCCACATACCGGCCCAAGGCCTCATCACTGACCGCGCCGACGACCAGCCCCGCCGCGCCGGCCTCGGCCGCCCGCGAGATGGCCTCGCCATCGGCCCCCGAGCCGGCGATGAGAACGCAGCCTCGGCAGTCGGAGATGGCGGAGGCGGGCAGCGGTTGGTCGGGGCCCTCCACGGCCCGGCGGAGGCGTCCGCGCCGCTCTCCACCCACGCCAAAGATGCCCTGCACCAGCGCGCCTCTGGCCTCGATGACTGCGCCTTCGCCCCCGATCACCTGCACGACCCGCCCGGCGACATGGGCTCGCAGTTCGATGATCGTGGGCGGCTCTCGCAGGCGGATGTAGCCGGTTGTGGGGCTGACCTCCTCCACCACCCCCGCAACCGGCGAGCGAACCTCGTTCTTCAGCAGGCCCCAGAGGCCCTGAGTGCGGGCAATCACCTCGCCTGCCTGCACGGTCTCGCCCGGCCGTTTGACCAGGTGGGCCTGAAGCTCATTCGGTTCGAGGTGCAGCGCCTGGGCGGCGCGGACCACCTGCGCGTTGCCCGGTCGCTGGGCGCGGGCCACCACCTGGTCGGCCGAGACCAGGTCACCCGCGCGGACCAGCACCTCGCCCCGCATCGGCAGCCGCCGCGTCTGGCGGAGAATCGTGCTGGCGGAGACGCGCAGTCCTGGAGTGTAAGCGACCGGCATGGCTACCTCTTCCCCGGCATGGCGCCGGCTGCGCGCATCCACTGTCCCATCTTCGCGATCCGCGCCTGCTCATCGCCCGGAAGCTCGAGGGGCCGGCCGCGCCCGTCGAGGAGGACGCCGACTGCGCCTCCCTCCACCGTGCCCACCCAGCGCCTACCCTGGCCTGCGCCGACATCCAGGCCGCGGCGCGGATGCAGGGTGGCTTCCGCCTTCTCGCCGGCGGCCAGCGGAAGGCGATGCAGCTCGCCGGCGCGGAGTTCCCCTCGCTCCGAGCCGATCTCCCAGGTCAGCACGGTCTCCCCCTCCCGCGCCCGTCCGGCCGGGGCGATCACCGTGCCCAGGGGGATCAGGCAGTCCCGCCGGAAGACTTCCATGGCCGCCTCGGGGAGCACCGAGGCCAGCACGCCGAGCTGCGGCATCATGAAGATCGAGTCCACCGCCAGCCGGGTCACGCCCTGAGGCTCGAAGGCGTCTGTCATCATCAGCGCGGCCTGCTCGCGCCTCGGCGCGTGCGAGAGGATCCCGCCGCTGCCGATGATCAGCCCCAGGGACATCATGTCCACCAGGGTGGCTCCGCTCGCCGCCTGGGTGAAGAGATCGGCCATGGTGCGGGCCTGCTGGACGCCCTTCAGGCCGGCCGCGAGCGCGACGTGATGGGTGAAGGCCAGGCGCAGCGCCTCCCGCGCCACGGCCTGCTCTATCAGCAGATCGTCCGGGGATTGCGGGATCGTCGTCGGGCGCACCATCTTATTGCGGAGCCGGTTGCGCAGATCGCGATCGGCGACCGGGGCCGGAATCCAGCGCCTGATCCCGCCCGCGCCCGCCTCGGCGAGCACGTTGCAGACGCTGTAGCTGAGGCCCAGGTTGGCCGATACCGTGCGGTGGAACTGGTCGCCGAAGACGGAGAAGACGTCGGTGGTGGCGCCCCCGATGTCCACCGCGAGCACGTCGGCGCCTTCTTCTCTGGCGGCTAGCTGCACCATTTCCCCCACCGCGCGAGGCGTGGACATGACCGGGGCGCTGGTCCAGGTCAGCAACCTATCATAGCCCGGAGCCTGGGCCATGACATGCTCCAGGAATAATCGGTGGATCGCTTCCCGCGCGGGCCCCAGGTTCTCTCTCTCGAGCTGGGGCCTGAGGTTGTCCACGGCCAACAGATCCACGCGATCGGAGAGCACCTGCTCCACGCCCTCCCGGGCGGCGCTGTTTCCTGCGTAGATGACCGGGAGCCTGAACCCGCGGCCCAGCCGAGGCCGAGGATCGGCCGCCACCAGCAGCTCCGCGGCATCGAGCAGATGCTGCACGGTGCCGCCCTCGGTTCCTCCTGACATAAGGATCATGTCAGGGCGGATGGCGCGGATGCGCGCGATCCGCTCGTGGTCTGCCCGCCCGTCGTCAATGGCGATCACGTCTATCACGATCGCGCCCGCTCCGAGCGCGGCTCGCTGGGCCGATTCCGCGGTCATCGTCTTGACCACGCCGGTCACCAGCATCTGGAGCCCGCCGCCCGCGCTGGAGGTCGAGAGGTAGAGGTCTGCGCCCAGGTCATCGGTGCAGGGGGTAGCGATCCGCCCTCCGGCCAGGAACCTGCGTCCCGTCAGCTCCTGGAGTTCCTCCAGGGCATTGCTCACCCCCACCGTCACGTCATCGTAGGGCGCCTCTACGGTGGTAGGGGCCTCGCCCCGTCCGAGCAGCCGGTACCCTCCGTCCACGCGCTCGATCAGGATGGCCTTGGTGGTGGTGGATCCGCAGTCGGTGGCTACGATCCGTCGCGCTTCGGGCATGGCGGCGGCATGATAGCACCGCGGCGGCTGCCCGGCAACGGCTGCAAGTCGCCCTCACATGTCCAGGGCGATGGCGGGCCCTCCGGGTGGGGCTGACCCCGCCCCCGACAGCCCCGGAAAACAACGGCGTTTTCCGGGTGGGGCGAGGTAGAGCAGGAACAAGGCGGCCGAGGGGAAAAGACTTCAGCGTGAGCGAGGAAGAGCCCCAGTACACCGAGATCACCATCCTTGTCCACGCTGATGTGGTTGAGGGCCTTACTGACATCCTCCTGACTCTGGGGACCAAGGGTGTGGTGGAGGAGCGCCGGCCGCTGGCGGTCCGCGTCACCGCGTACCTCCCCACGGACGAGCGGCTGGAGGACCGGGTGAAGGAGGTCCGCGACCGGCTGCGCGCGCTCGAGTCCGCGGGACTGCGCCTGGGGCCGGGCACGATCGGCCTGCGCGCACTCGGCGCCGAAAGCTGGGCGGAGGCCTGGAAGGACCAGTTCCAGGTCCAGCGCATCACGGAAGGCCTGGTGCTGGCGCCCAGTTGGGAGGACTACCAGGCTCAGGCCGGGGAGAGCGTGGTGGTGCTGGACCCCGGCGCGGCCTTCGGGACCGGCGGGCACGCCACCACCCGGCTCTGCCTCCGGGGCCTGGTGGCGCACATCCGGCCCGGAGACCGGGTGGCCGATGTCGGTTGCGGCAGCGGCATCCTGGCCATCACTGCCGCGGTGCTCGGGGCCGGCTCGGTCGTTGCCATTGACAGTGACCCCGACGCGCTCCGGGTCGCCCGGCAGAATGCCAGGAGGAACGGTGTCGGGGAGGAGATCCGGGTACTGAGTGGCGATCTTATCCCCGAGGGACTGGGCCCCTTCGATCTGATTCTCTGCAACATCGTTGCGAGCGAGGTCATTCGTCTGGCGGAGACCCTCGCAGGTCGCGAATCTGCGCTACGGGCGGGAGGCCGCTTCATCGGTTCGGGCTTCCCCACCACCAGCATCCCGATGGTGGAGGACGCGCTGGTGCGGGCGGGCCTGGAGCCGGTGGACACGCTGAGCGAAGAGGGCTGGGGGGCGTGCGTGGCCGCGCGACCCGAGCGAAAACTCTGAGTCCTCGGGGTCGAAGGCCGGCGCGGATGCAGAGACGCCCCCACGCTGCACGGGGAGGTCCCACAGGCAAACCGTGCTCGCTTCATTGGGCATAGACATCATCGAGATAGACCGCATGCGGGAGGCTCTCCGGCGGCGGCCCGGACTCGCGCTCAGGCTGTTCACCGAGCGGGAGCGCGGCTACTGCCAGCGGCGGGCCGACCCGGCGCCACACTACGCGGCCCGGTTCGCCGCCAAGGAGGCGGCCGCAAAGGCCGTGGGCCGGTGGCTGCGCTGGCACGAGGTAGAGGTAGTGGTTGATCGGAGCGGCCGCCCTCAGCTCAGCCTGAGCGGGCTCTCTGCCGCGCTCGCCGGCGTTCCGGAGGGAGTGCAACTGCTGGTCTCGATGTCCCATGGCAGAGACCATGCCATCGCTTGTGTGGCGCTGGTTGCGCCCGGGCAGGCCCAGGGCCCGCTCGGAAACCCGAGAGCGGGGGGAACTGGGCCGTGAAGATCGTCACCGCCGAGCAGATGCGCGAGCTTGACCGCAGGGCGATGGAGGAGCGCGGCCTGCCCGGTCTCACACTCATGGAGAATGCTGGCCGAGGGGTGGCCGAGGCCGCCTATCGCCTCACCGAGATCACCCCCGACCGCCCCATCGTGGTGCTCTGCGGGCGAGGCAACAACAGCGGCGATGGCTTTGTGGCGGCACGCCATCTCGCTGATATGGGGAGGAGAGTGGAGGTCTTCCTGGCGGCGCGTCGCGAGGAGATCTCAGGCGATGCCAGGGAGAGCCTCCTGCGGCTGGAGGGCGCAGGTCTGACAGTCCGCGAGCTGGAGGATCACCAGCCGGCCGCTCGCGCCTGGACGCACGCGGCCTTGATCGTGGACGCGCTGCTGGGGACCGGGGTATCGGGCAGGGTGCGCGGCCTGGTCGGGGAGCTGATCGAGGCCATCAATGATTCGGGCAAGCCGGTGCTGGCCGTGGACGTGCCATCCGGGCTTGACGCCGACACCGGTGAGCCGTTGGGCATGGCGGTCCGCGCCCGCGAGACGGTCACTATGGGCCTGCCCAAGATCGGGCTGTTCCTGCATCCCGGAGTGGACTACTCCGGGCGGGTGACGGTGGCGGACATCGGCCTTCCTCCTGACCTGATCGCGGATTCCCCCGCGGCCGGCGATCTGGGGGGGCAGGAGTGGGTGCGAATGCTCTTGCCCGACCGGCCCAGGAGCGCGCATAAGGGCGACTTCGGGAAGGTCCTGGTGATCGCGGGATCGGTCGGGATGACGGGAGCGGCCTGCCTCTGCGCGGAGGCCGCCCTCCGGGTAGGGGCCGGGCTGGTGACAGTGGGATGTCCCGCCAGCCTGAATGACATCCTGGAGGTGAAGCTGACGGAGGTGATGACGATCCCGCTCCCGGAGACCTACGAGCGCAGCCTGGACACGCGTGCGCTCGCGCTCATCCTGGAGCAGGCGGAAGAGGCGGACGTGCTCGCCATCGGCCCGGGTCTCTCCCGGCAGCCGGAGACTGCCATGCTGGTGCGGCGCCTGGTGGCGCGAGTCGAGAAGCCCCTGGTGATTGACGCCGACGGCCTCAACGCCCTCGCCGGCGCTGCCGCCTTGCTGGAGAGCGACCACGCCCCTGCCGTGCTCACCCCGCATCCCGGGGAGATGGGACGCTTGATGGGAATCGCGACAGAGAAGGTGCAAGCTCGCCGCGCCTACTACACGGAGGCGGCAGCAAATCGGTTCCGCTCTGTGATAATCCTAAAGGGAGCCTGTAGCCTGATCGCGGAGGCGGGAAGGCCCCTGGTCGTCAACCCGACCGGGAACCCGGGGTTGGCGAGCGGAGGGACCGGCGACGTGCTGGCGGGCATGGTCGCGGGGCTGATCGCACAGGGCCTCTCACCGTTCGAGGCCGCGGTCGCCGCCACCTATCTGCATGGGCTGGCGGGCGACCTGGCGGCGCAGCGAGTGGGGGAGGCGAGTCTGGTGGCGAGCGACGTGCTGGCCGGGCTGCCGCAAGCGATCTGTGAGACCACAATGGGAGCGGATACTGAGCCATGAGCTGGACTGTGCGGCTGCTGCGCGGCCCTCGTCGTGCCGAGTATCGCTGCCAGGGGATGGACCTGTGGCGGCGGTGATGGGCTCTGGAGTGGCGCAGGCCGTCATCTCTGCTGTTCTTCTGGTGGGGATGCTGGTGCTCTACCTGCACCGGTTCGCGCCGCGGGGGAGGTGGGTGGCGGTGGCCCTCGGAGTGTGCGTCCTCGATCAGGCCTTGAAGGTGCTGGTCTCGCCGGCCTTCTTCCACCGCCGGCTCTCCCTGCTCGGAGGCCTGGTGCGGGTTTCGTATGCCCAGAACTGGCAGCAGGGATTCGGAGGCTCTTTCTCCTATCTCCTGCTCACCACGCTGGTGTGTGTGGCGGCCCTCTTTTTCCTCTACGGCCGCCTGGCAGGGACCGGCTACCGCATGTCCGGCGTGGCCGAGCTGGGGTGTGCGCTGATGATCGGCGGCTATGTGGGGATTCTGCTCGACCGTATCCGGCTGGGCTTCGTGGTAGACTTCCTCGAGTTCGGGGGAGCGGGCGCGTTTGTGTACAATGTCGCTGATCTGGCGGTGTTCGCAGCAGTTGCTCTGCTCCTGGCGCGTGCGCTACAATTCCTGGCTGAGGTCAAGGAAAGACGAATCGGGCTCCAGGACAGAGTGCTGCGATGACGGATGACCCAACCGAGCTAGGGCATAGGATCGCCCAACGCTTCATCGTGAGAGGCGCTCGACCCAGCGTGCGCGACTTGACGGCCCAGATGGGCGTCGAGATCGTCGAGCGACCCGAGCCGCCACCGGCCGAGCCGGGGGTGCGGAGCGAGTACCAGGCGGAGCCACCGCGCATCACCCTCTACCGGAACCCCATTGACTCCCTCGCCGCCGCCATCCATGCGAACCAGCGATTCGACATGCTGGCCTGCAACCTCGACGACGTGCACATCGCCCACGAGCTTTTCCACCACCTCGAGTTCGGGCGCCGGTTCGGGCCGCTCCGACCCGAGGAGGTAGAGGCCGCCGCCCAGGGCTTCGCCGAGAGGCTGCTCGGCCTCGCCTTTCACCCCGACGAGCTGGCCGAACTGGAGCCAGAGGCCTGAAGGGCAGGCGCGCCTGTGGCCGCAGTCGGGCGGCGCCCGGCAATGGCGTGCAAGCCGGACTACTCCGGCTTGGGTTCCCCCGCCCGCTTCACGTAGTTCAGCCGCAGATCGGTGAGCAAGCTCTGGTAGTCCCGCGCCTCCTGCCCCTGAAGGTGAGGGAGGAGCTTCTCCACCAGCACCGCGGTGGCATCGATGGCGATGCGCGCCTGCTCCACGTCCTTGTGCACCGCGCCGGTGAGGGGATCGGCATGCAGGCCGAGCATCTGCCAGGCCACGCCCGCTAGCTGTGCGATGGCAACGCGCAGCGCCATGTACACATCCAGCGGCTGAACCGGCCCGGCCTCCTTGGCGCCGGGCTCTTCCTGCCCTGGCGCCTCCTCCTCGGTCTGTTCCGGCTCCTGGTGGCCGAGCACCTCGAACCCCTCGCCTTTCACGTCCTCGGGTGATGGCATGCTTGGTGTCCTCATGTCAGAAGATCGCTCTGTCTGCACGCATACCGCGCATTTCACCATTCCCCCTCGGCGCGGGGCAGCCCACACCGGCGTGAAATGCGCGTGCGGACATCTTACGCGGTCGTTCTGTGTTTCACAACCTCCCCTCAGAATGAGGTTGTGAAACACCTTGTATGCACGTTCTGCAGAAGGCCAAGAGCGATGAAGCTGGCCAGCATATTGCTCCCGCCGTAGCTCACGAACGGGAGGGGAATGCCGGTGATCGGCATGATGTTTACGCTCATGCCGATGCTCACGATGGTGTGAAACATCAGCATGGAGACGGCCCCGGCCGCCACCAGTGAGCCGAGGGTATCCCGGGCCCGCAAGGCGACGCGCAGGCCGCGCCAGAAGAGAAAGAGGTAGAGCAGCAGCATGGCGCTGGCCCCCACCAGGCCGAGTTCCTCTCCCACCACCGCGAAGATGAAGTCGGTGTGCCGCTCGGGGATGAAGCGCAGCCTGCTCTGAGTCCCGCGGAAGAGGCCGCGTCCGAAGACTTCGCCTGACCCGATGGCGAGGCGAGACTGGAGGACGTGGTAGCCGGCCCCCAGCGGGTCCGCCTGGGGGCGCAGGAAGATGGTGAGACGGCGCTTCTGGTAGTCCTTCAGGCGCGCGTGGACGAGCACCCTCCCGAGAGGGGCCGGTCGGATCCGCTCGAGCGGGAGCCTATCGAGGTTCCACATCAGCGCGAAGAGCAGCAGACCGCAAGCAAGAACCCCCGCCAACTGGCGGCCGCGTGCGCCTGCCAGATAGAGCACTCCGAACCAGATGCCCACTGTCACCAGCGCGGTGCCGAAGTCCGGCTGGAGAACGACCAGCACCACCGGGGCACCCGCCAGAAGCAGGGACTTCAGCACCAGGCGCAGGCTGCCGACCGCATCCGCGCGGCGGCTGACGAACGCCGCCAGCGACAAGATGACGGCGATCTTGGCCAGCTCCGAGGGCTGGAGGCGGAAGGCGCCGACGGCGATCCAGCTTGCGGCCCCGGTGGGAGACTGGCCGATCCTCAGCACCGCCACCAACAGCACCATGGCCAGAGCGTAGATCGGTATATGCCAGCGCGCGATCGCCCGGTAGTCCCAGACCAGGACGAGGGCGAAGGCGGCCAGGCCCAGCAGCAGCCAGATCACCTGCTTCTGGGCGAACTGACTTGGAGGCGGCAGGCCGGGGGCCTCCGCCGCCCGGGTAGCCGAGTAGACCATCACCAGGCCGTACACGGACAGGGCCAGTACGGCCGCCAGCAGTGCCCAGTCAAGACGCCTGACCAAACGGAGGCCAAACACGAGCGCCGCCTCTCTCTTTGGCGCCATGGAATCGGGTCCGCACCGCGAGGGCTGCGGAGCAGCCCCGCGAGGTGGCATTATAGCATGTCGCGCGGGGCAATTGGGGAGCGGCTGCGCCGTCCGGCGCAGCCGAGTCGGCGGGGAATCAGCGGCACCGGGTCGGCTAGCGGGAGCGCTGCCGCCAGAGCTGGTCCACGACGGTGATCACGTCCTCGCTGTTGTACCGTGAGTCGGCGGTGTTCGGCTTCTTCTCGAATGTCACCGCTTTGCCACTGGGCAGCGCGAACTCCGTCTTCCCGTTGACGAAGATCACGGCGCAGGTGTAGCCACGTTTCTCGACTTGGGCGTTGCAGTCCGGGTTGCCCATGGGCATGAGGGTAACGTGGATGCGGCCTGGATGGGCCTGGTCGTACTTGCGGAGCAGACCGATCGTCTTCTCGTGCCACTCGAGGGTTAGGGGCGCGTAGAACTCGATCTTGATGGGTGCCGACGGCTGCCCGAATGTGGTGACCTGGTTCGAGGCGGACGCGATGGCGCGCTGTGCCTCGGTGGGGCGGACCAGCTTGGGGCCTCGGAGCAACACGAAGGCCTCGACCGCAAGGGCTGCCAGCAGCACTACGACCACTGATATGAAGAGGCCGCTCGCGCGGCGAGCCGGCTGTGCCGATGTCATGTCCTCTCCTTGGGCGCCGGGAGCAGACCTTGCCCGCCGAGGGCCCGTTGAGCCTGCTCGGAGAGCAGGAAGTCAACGAACTTCTGACAGAGCGGGCGTTGGGCGGTCGCCTTCAGCATCCCCACTTGCAGGCGGACCGGCGGGTAGGCGTCCCGCGGAATCTTAGCCACTACGCGTAGATCCGACTTGGAGGCCTTCTCCGGCGCCGTGTCCAGCGGGCAAGTGAGATAGGTGATGCCCGCGTCCACCCGCCCTTCGCTGACCAGCGTCACCGCCTCCAGCGGGAACTCCCGGAGCACCAGCTTGCTCTGGATCGGCTCCCAGAGCTTGAGCGAACGAAGAGCCTTCTCTCCGTAGAAGCCGATCGAGTTGTACCGCGGGTCACCCATGCTTACGCTCTTGATTTCGGGCTTCACCAGGTCTGCCAGCGCGTTCAGATGCTCGGTCTTGCTCGGGGCGAAGAGAACGACGTCGAGGGAGCCGAAGTCGCGGATGGTGCCGCGGTCAATGTAGCCCTCATCCGCGAGCTGCGCCATCTCCAACTCGCCGGGCGAGATGAAGAGGTCGGGCCGCTCGCCGTCGCGCACTCTGCGCACCAGTATGTTGGCGTTGTCGAAGACCACCTCGAGCCTGATTTCGGGGTGCGTCTGCCGGAAGATGGCGGTGGTTGCGTTGAGCGGCCCGGTCAGACCGCAGGGAGCGAAAACAACCACCGTGTCCGGCGATCCCCCGGCCTGCCGCCTCCCCCGCGCGATCAGCAGCCCGCCCATCGCCACCACCGCCGCGAGCAGCAGGATGATGACGAGCTGAGCGCCCCGCCTCATGCGCCTGCTCGCTTGGCTCCCGCGGGGTTCGCCTCCTGGGCGGGCCCCCACGGCCCGGGCGTAAGAGGCAGATCGCGGTCGTTCCGCATGCGGTTCTGGGCCATGAACTTGATCGTCTCAGGAGAGGTCAGGTAGGAGATGAAGTCCTCCGCCAGCCGCCGGTGCTTGGTGGTCTTCAGGATGCCGGCGACGTTACGCGGGATGTAGAAAGTGTCGTGGGGAAAGCCGCAGACAAAGAGCACCTTCTGCTTCTCCGCCGTCTCCGCCGTCTTGGGGTCGAGCGGGCAACCGAGGAACTGCACGTTGGCCTGGGCGCGGCCGTCGAGAATCCAGTTGAAGGAGGACATGCAGCAGCCGGTCACCTTCAGCTTCGGCTTCAGCTTCTCCCAGAGCCCCAGGTTCTGGAGCGACTGCCGCGCCGCGTAGCAGGCCGCGTTCAGGTCAGGATCGGAGATCGAGATGGCCTTCACCTCGGGGTTCAGCAGGTCCTCGAGCGTCTTGACCTTCCCCGGGTTCGCCTTCGGCACCAGGATCGCCAGATCGTAGCTGCCGAAGGCCACCTCGGTCTCCGGGACGATGTAGCCCTTCCCGCGGAGCACCTCGATCTCGTGTCCGCCGGGCGACATGAAGATGTCAGGCTTGTCAGAATTCTCCTCCACCGCCTGGGCCATCGCCTCCGGGGTGTCAACCAGGGTCTGGAACTCGATGTTGGGGTGAGCCTGCTCGTACTTCTCCATCACCTTGGTCAGCGGCAGGAACAGCCCCTGCGGTATGGCGAGGTAGAGCGTCTCTTTCTGGGGCGGCTTCGCGACCTGGGTTTGAGCGCGCCAGGCGAGGACCCCGCCCACAGCGACCAGTGCGACCAACACGATGATGACTGCGATCCTCATAGCAGGCCTCCGAGTCTACCGGCCTGGTCAGCGTGAGGGCCGACCGGCCTTCGCCATTTCCTTCAACATCACCAGGAACTGCTGATAGGGAACAGGCCCCCGAACCCGCCCGATCTCCTTCCCGCCGCGGAGGAAGATGACGGTCGGGTAGCCGCTCACATCAAGCTGCTTCTTCAGGTCAGGGCGCTTGTCTCCATCCAGTCTCACCGGCACGAACGCGCGACTGGCTGCGATCACGTCGGGCCGCGAGAGGACATCCGCCTCCAGGCGCTTGCAGGACGAACACCAGGGAGCCGAGACCTGGACCATCAAGGGCTTGCCCTGCTGCTGGGCCTGGGAAACTCCCGCCTGGTAGTCGCTCAGCCACTGGATTCCGGGCACGGCCGCGGCCGGCGCTGCATCGCCCGGCTTCACTGCACCACGGCTCTGGTGGCCGCAGCCAGAGAGCGCGAGCGAAGTCAACACCACGACCAGCCACTTCCCAGTTCGCACTCTGCCGATCCCTCCAACCAAGCGGCCCGCGTTCGCCTCACGGTCCCCGACCTGAGGAGAGAGGAGGTACGTGGATCCCGCATGCCACATCTCAGAATAGACGGCAAGTGTGAACCCCGCGTGTCGAATGCTTGACGCGGCTGTGACCGTCTGATGGTGACGACAAGGGCGGCCGCTCCTGCCCACTCGGTTCGCGGTCTGCTGCGCCGCGGAGGCGGCGGGCCTCACCGGCGGTGCCTCTCCTCGTCCGCCGGCAACCGGAGCTGGCCCTCGCAGGAATCAGCGACCGCGGCGGCCCCTGCCATCGCCGCCGGGCGGCGTCGCCTTCTCGACGGCTTCCGCGGCGGCGGCAGGCAGCTTCTTGTCCACCTTGAGAGTCAGCTTCTTGCCGTCCCGGTTCACGACCAGGGTGATCGGCTTTCCTTCCTTCTGTAGGGCTTTGATCGCGTCTCCGAGGCCGGTGCGGATGCTCTTCGCGGACCCGTTGACCGATTCGATCACATCGCCTTCCTTGATGCCCATGATCTGCAGCGGTGTGGCGCCAGTGGACGACTGGAAGGCCGACACCTTTAATCCCGGTGGGGCGCTGCTCGGCCCGGCCTTCACCCCCAGCTCGGGCATCCCCAAGCCCCCAGCTCGATTGCCCCCTCCACCGCCCCTCATCCCGCGCCTGCCAGCGCCCGAACCCGGCATCATGCCCATGCTGGGGGCAGTCTGCGGCGGCGGCTCCTGGAGACGGCGGCTGTAGACCATCGCGACCACAACCAAGGCCACCAGCAACGCCAACACAACGACCGCCGGATGGACTCGACTGCTCATCTTCTGCTCCCTGCGATGGTGTGGGGCGGACACGGATGGACCCGCCACCCGTCTACAGAGTTCCTCGCGGTCGCAATGATCTCCTGCCGATCTGTCAGACGGGAGGGACAGAGAAGGCATGGGAAGAAGAGCATGAGCGGCGAGGCCGCCGCATGCTGGAACATACCGAGTGCCCACGCTGTCACGCGCCGAACCTGAAGGCCGAGGTCATGTGTTTCGCCTGCGGCGCTTCGCTGCGCGCGCCAGCCGGCGGACCGCGCGGCCGGTTCCGCGTGGCGCCGGCGGAGGTGCCCTGGGTGCTCTGGGTCGGGTTGGTTGTCGGCCTGGTGGTGGCGGGGTTCGTCGGCTGGACGGCGGCCAACTGGCTGGGCGGCTACCGGCTGCTACTCGCGGTGCCTAAGAATCTCTAACAAAACCCCTTCTGGAGGAAGTTGAAGGCGATGAGGGCGGCACCGATGACGAGAAAGGCATAGTGGATATCGGCGCGGCGCTCCCAGCGAATGCGCAGGCGGCGGAAGTG
>Ga0315280_10000560_pt1 | contig 68506 bp, 76 predicted proteins | sample YL17G06_40_MG_FD_203697 | JGI IMG/M metagenome (GOLD analysis project Ga0315280, IMG submission 203697) | Sediment microbial communities from Yellowstone Lake, YNP, Wyoming, USA - YL17G06_40 | ecosystem: Environmental > Aquatic > Freshwater > Lake > Sediment | place: USA: Wyoming | collected... | reverse complement strand
CTTTGAATTGTGCCTTACGGAAGAACTTTCCAGGTGAGGCGTCTTGGAGGCTCTTGGCTAGGCAGTGGTTCTTCATCATGTTGATTACAGATAGTCTCTCTAGGAATAGAACATCAACGGCTTTGTACAGTGTTGCTAATGTCTTGTTTTGGTGGTCGCCTCTCCGACATGTTGCATGATGATGTTGCTTTGCCAGTCTCAAAGCCAGGTTCTTCCTATTTCTTGACCCTTTCTTTGCTCTTGACATTATATGCTGTAGTCTCTTGATCTTTTCCTCAGATTTTCTCAAGAATCTTGGCGGTTCCACTGTTGTTCCATCTGAAAGCGTTAAGAACTTCATCAGTCCCATGTCTCCACCTTTGATCCGTCCATCAGGAATCTGCTCGATAGGAGTTTTCTCCCTATCTGGAATTTTGCAGACAAATACCGCATACCACTCTCCAGCGTTGTACTTTACAGTCAAGGTCTTGACCTGACCTTCCATTGGTCTATGCATGAAGATTCGGACATCTCCTATCCCCGAGAGGTACAGCTTATTGTTGCACAACTTGAAGCCTGACTGTGGGTAGGTGAAGGAGAGGTATTTCTTCGGATGTTTATGCTTGGGGAATCTTGCCATTCCTTCAAAGTAGTTCTTAAATGATCTTGCAAGCCTTGCGGCAACACTCTGGACAACTTGGCTATGTATCTCTTTGAGGCTCTCGTTCTGTCGTCTAAGTTCTAGTGCTTTCAGTCTCAGGTTGGTTCTGCTCAGGCTGATGTGCTTCTGCTTCCAAGTACCGATCTTCAGATCCCTAAATGTGTTGTATAGCTCACACAATGTGGACAGGTGGCTTCTCATCAGCCTTCCCTGCCACGTCTTAGGGTAGATACGGTATTTGTAGGCTAGAAGCATCTCAGCCATCAACAAATACATGTCTTGAACAAAAATTTAAACATCTGGCGTCTCACTCTGGAACGCAATTCATCCCACGGTTGAAACCGTGGGTTTTCTTGCGCACCTCCTATAACATTCTCTGGGCACTCTCTCGCTATTTGGGGGGTTCAACGGCCCAGATCCTCCTGCCTAGCCTGTGTCTTGCCTCTGGTCTCTGGAAGCTGTGTATACCTTCCGTCTGCGGTTCTGTATACAGCCAGCCTCCCAACAGTCTCCCAGAACTCATCCTTGAAATGTCTAATTTGGATAGTCAATACCTCTGCGGAGGGGTCAGACTTACCTTGCCAGACGGCGAAGCTCAGAAAGTCACCGTTGGGTAATCTCGTGGAGAAACGAACCTTCGGTTGCTGCCTTTCAGACAACAGCTCCACCAACACCTCGATCAAATATGCGAGATCTCTTATAGAGAATTTGGTCAATATAGCACAGAGGAGAAATGTGGACATTACTGCCTGTTATCTAGGTCAAAACCTATTATCGGGAATCGCCCATATTCTCAAGATTTGTCACAAGATCAAAGACTGCTAGTTTCCCGGTTTAGGTGGGAACCTTGACGCGCTATCACCGTGGAAGAAGACACGAAGAGGAGATCATGAATAGGTATAGGAAATATCCTCGGATTCACAGCGCCAGAAGCTTGAAAGTCGACGTTGTAATATTTTCCGAAAACGGTGTCACAAAACTTGTCGAGTGTAAGCGTTGCCCACAAGATATGGCCTACATCTACCCTGATGATCTCCAAACTCTACTCCACTTTTACAAGCGGCTTGTTGAGCTGGGCCACAAGCCACAGATGGTCCTATCATTGTGGTTCCATAAGAGAAGGTTGACCAGAGAGATAGTTCTGGACCCCAAACTACTTGCCAAGAATAATCCATTGAGGTTTGAGCTACGAGGCAATAGGCTGTACCTCTGTCCGGCAGATACTCCAGGCAAGTGACCCTCTAGGCCCGCACCGTGAAGAAGCTTTAAAGGCATACTAACCAGCCTTTACATCCAACAAATCTCTTGAAGATAACTCGAAAGGCTTTGGGAGCGTCATCTTCATGCCTTGTAACGTGGTTGTTGGCGGATTCTTTGGTGATGAAGGCAAGGGGAAAATCGTTTCCTACCTAGCCCTGAAAGATAAGCCTTCGATAGTCGTAAGGGGAGGGGTCGGACCCAACGCTGGGCATACTGTGGAGTTCGAGGGAAAGACCTACTCTCTGAGAATGATTCCCAGCGGCTTCCCAAACAAAGATAGTAAACTCCTCATCGGGCCAGGAGTCGCCGTCGACCCGGAAATCCTCCTAAAAGAGATTGCGCTGACGGGAACAGAGTCCAGAGTGGGACTTGACCCCCGATGCGCGATAATCGAGAACAAACACGTCAAAGCTGAGATCGAGTCAAATCATCTATCCAGAAAGGTCGGGTCAACCAAGAGTGGGGTTGGAGCATGCAATGCAGACAGAGCCTTAAGATCCGCAAAGGTCGCAAGAGATATTCCGGAGTTGAGGAGATACCTCACAGATGTCCCCCACGCAGTGAATGATGCGCTGGAAAAAGGTAGTGAAGTACTTGTAGAGGGTACTCAGGGAACTTTTCTCTCGCTATACCACGGTACCTACCCATACTGCACATCAAAAGACGTCTGCGCCTCAGCCGTCTGCTCTGACATAGGTTTGGGGCCGACAAGAATTTCGGACGTCACCCTGGTCTTCAAGTCTTTCGTGACAAGGGTCGGTGAGGGAGAGCTTCAGGGTCAGCTCAGCAAAGAAGAGGTTCTCAAGAGAGGATGGGTAGAGTATGGAACCGTGACCGGAAGGCCCCGCAGGGCTGCGCCGTTCAACTTTGAACTCGCGAGGAGGGCGATAATGCTCAACGGAGCAACGCAACTTGCGATAACAAAGATAGACTTGATCTCTCCCGAGGCCGCTGGCGTAAGAAGATTTGAAGAGCTACCGGACAAAGCCAAAGAGTTCATCAGGAAAGTTGAGGATGAGACACGACGACCGGTGATGTTGATTGGAACAGGCTCATCAACTTGGGAGGTAGTCGATAGACGAGCAAATTGACACTCTCCGCGACTGAAGTCGGGAGATTCTCTAGTCTTTCGAGGCTCTTCATGGCTCACACTCGGCTAGAGTTCTGGGAACTGTCAATAGGCCCCCTGTCTCATGGACGAGGAGTCCATGAGCCCGTTTAGCAATGTTCCACGCACCATTCACATCCGCATCACACATCAAGCCGCAGTTTAGGCATGAGAATCTTCCAGCGACACGCTGTCCCCTCACACCGCAACGGTGACAGGTCTGACTTGTGTAGACTTCTGGAACTGTCGAGACGCGGATACCTTCCCAATTTGCCTTGTATGTCAAGAATTGCTTGAATGTGTAGAAGGGTTGGCTGGATAGGCGGCGGTTGAATACTCTGCCTTTCCCATCTCCATTTTCTCGGATACCTTTCAGGTCTCCCACTGCTATGATGGCGTTGTTTGCTTTTGCTTTCTCCACGATTTGGCGGGTGATTGCATGAACTTGATGTTTGATGGTTTCCCGTTCCTTATTCTTCCACTTCTTGATGATTCTTGGCTTGCCTGCGGATCGTCGGAGCCTGAAGTATGCTCTGCGTGTGCGTCTGACATCTTTGCCGTAGAAGTTTGGTTTGCCGTTCTCAATTGTTGTGGCGAGTTTTCGTATCCCCATGTCTATGGGCAGTATAGTTGCGTATTGTCGTTTCAACCGTGCTTGTTTCTGGACAGTTATGTTGACGTACCAGTTATCGCCGTCACGAATCAGTTTCGATTCCCGCAGCTCAAGCTTCAAGAGCGATTCTTGGTTCTGTGGGAATTGTATTGGAACCCAAATGCTTTCGGGATGAAGTGGGAGCCGCAACCACCATTTGAAGACTGAATCTGGCTTATATTCAATCTTTATGCAGTCTCGACGTAGAACCACAGGGTATTCAAGGTTCTTGTCTGGGCCACGATGGTTCTGTTCCCGTATGCGTCGTCTGAATCTGTCAGCCTGCTGTTTTGTTGCTGAGTAGAGATCCTGCTGGGAACCTTGAAGTTGCCGTTGCCAAGCCCAATACTCGCGCTCGATTGCTTGGAGCTTCCCTTTTCTGTCCAGAACTAGCTTCACATGGACGGTACGTTGCAACCTCATTGAGCGACACGCTCACCATGCATGCCATGCCAAGTTAACTTAAACATACCGCAATTCATCTCCATGAATAAATTCAGGAGCTTTCTTGCGCGGATATGGTAACCCCTTCTTTGAAAGGATGTTGACCTCTGAACTCGAAGACTATTTCTTACCTGTCCATCACCGACTTCTGACAAGCCAAACAGAATTACCTGAAGCCAAGTCTAGAATTCATCTCACTAGCCGGGCTTGAGGTTTGCTCGACTTCTCAATCAACCTTAACTCACCTTAAATATGTTGTAATAGAGAAGAAGATTGAAGTGATCAAGGTGAGAGGCAATGAGTATTCCTTAACAAAGAGTGTTGCCTTGGTGGCTTCAATGGCAGCTCTCGGAAACGTCTTGGCCTTCATCTCAATGTATGTTGGTAGATTCCATCCCCAGGTAGCCCTCGACTTCTCAAACCTCGCAACTGCGATAGTAGCTATCTATCTGGGTCCGGCTATGGGCATGATTACGGGGGCCCTCGTGGGCATAGCCCCCTACTACGAGTTTGGCGTTATCGGATGGCTTGGTCCGTTTCTCGGATTTGTAGGTTTGACCGTTGGCAAAGCCTTATCTGGATTGTTCTTCGGGTTGCTCGGAAGAAGAACTCGACCGTTCCTAGCCGTAGTACTTGGATTTGTTCCTGAGAGTATCTACATCTACATTCTCTTCAAGTTCCTGACTAGGCTGCTCCTGCCCGCACAAATAGCCTCAGGCTTCACCGAGGCCCTCATACTGGCCGTCCAGACTAAGGCTTGGTTCGAAATCGTCATCATCGGAGTTCTAATGGAGATAGTGAAGAAGAGGAAGATTGTCGAAGCGGTATTGGCGCCCACATAGTCGGTTTGAGAGAGAACCGTCCTACCTACTGAATGGTTCAAGCAATCTGAGGTCTTCAGGGGTATCCACATCGAACGAGAGGCCGGGCGACCAGTAGATTCTATATTTTCTGCCTCTTCTCATAGCCTCTTGGATATGACTTAGCAGACTGCGTGAACCGAACCTAGTCGGTATCGCTTCTGGAGGACGAAGGAAGAGGGCGTTGGTTCCACAGTCTTTTGAGGGGCATATTGTGACCGATTCATCTTCTATTGTTTCTAATAGTTGCTCGAGGTCACTGCTTGAAAGAAAGGGCAGGTCGGCTGCTACTATGAGTACGGCCTCCGATCCTTTCCTGACGCATCGGTCAATGGCTTGACCAACAGCGCGGTTGAGTGAGTCGGTCTTGTCCGCGACAAATGGGACATCGTAGTCTCTTGAAGCCTTCTTGACCTCGTCATCCGAACCAATAACCATTACGTGGCCAGTCAACTTCTTCAGAGTCTTCAAGACATGCTGCAACATCTTAAGAGCCAAATCTCTTCTCTGGATTGGGCTCAGCGATGATGCGAGTCTGACCTTGGATTCTGAAAGTCTCTTGACAGGAACAACAACCCAGATATCCATGAATCATCCCTTGAGTGCTTTCAAAGCGATCTCCGCAAGCATGATCTTGGATTCTAGTGTAGTCATCAGAGTATTTGTTGTAACGGCTTGGATTCCTAAACCCTCAATCCGATCTTTGAGGTTTGAATCCTGCTCGTCAATAATGAGACTGTCGATGAGACCCCTGTAAACCACTGCAACACCAAAGGCAGAGGACTCCATCCCCAATCCCCTCATCATTCTGTCGGCTGGACCTCTCACCGGTTTTCCTGCTATAAGAGGTGTGATGGCCACTTTTCTCATCTCAGATTCCTTGAGAGCCTCTCTGACTCCTCGTATGGAGAGTATGCAGCCGATGCTGACAATCGGGTTGCTTGGAGCAAAGATTATGCCTCTAGATCTTTCAATGGCCTCCAAGACCTCGGGGTTGGGTCGCGCCGATTCGGAACCTTCGAAGAGAATGTTTCTCACGTTGGCTTCGAATCTACGTTTGACGAAATACTCTTGAAAATCGAGAAGCCCGTCATCGGTCTCCACTTTTGTTCGAACAGAGTCGTCTGTCACCGGCAAGATCACTTGTCTTACTTGGAGATCGTTGCAGAACTTCCTTGTGACCTCGGAGAGACTGTAGCCTCCCTGCAAGAGATGGGTACGCAGAATATGGGTTGCAAGGTCTTTGTCCCCGACTCTAAACCACGCCTCATACCCGTAATCCTCTATCATTTGAAGGAAATTGAAGCTGTCGCCTCGAAGCCCCCACCCTTTCTCTTCGTCAACGAGACCCGCCAAGGCGTACATTAATGTGTCTAGGTCAGGTGAAATGTGAAGCCCAAAGAACTTCACATCATCACCTATATTGGCCACGATGACCAGCTCCTCGTCGCGTACGACTCTGGTCAGACCTTGAAGGAACTTCGCAGCCCCCACGCCACCAGCCAGAACAACTATCATTGCGTCGACCAGCTCAAACTCTGGGAACCTAAGTGAGACTCATAGTTGCAGTTAAAAGGATTCTCTGGCCTACGCTGATTCCTGGCGGATTCTCTTTTCTAGGCTTCTAAGCAGATGTATTGCCGCCCTGATGTTGGTGTACGCCAACCTATCGTCTCTCACCAACTGTTGGGCAGCTTCATCAAGCAGTTTTCTTGAATAGTCTAAGATCTCTCTGGTTGTTAAATGGGTGGCGGAGGCAGCTTCCAGCTCAGGGGAGTACTCAAGCAGCCCACCACCAAGAGCCAGAAGAAAGGCGGCGTACTCTGCTTCCGCGGCAGATCGCCACAACGGTGATTTCATATTCGCACTTTCACTTTCAACATTCTGACTGATTTGACTTAACAGGTCCGATGCTTTTGTCAGGCTCACCGTTATTCTGCTGATCATTTGTGGATCCATCAATTCACCTTTTGAGTTGAAGGGTAAGAATGGCCTCATCCGAAGGACGTTAGATATTCAAATCATGAGACTGACAACACGAAGGAAACCTACTCATTTTGACATGCACTTGCAGGATATTGGAATATCGAGACCGTCCAAAATGCGAGTAGACCTGAAAGGCGCTATTCTACTGTAACTGACTTAGCCAAGTTTCTGGGTCTGTCTGGATCTCGCCCTCTCTCGACAGCTGACCAATAGGCGAATAGCTGGAGCGGAATCACGTATACCAGGGGTGAGAGTAGACTCGTCACAGGAACAGGAATCTCAACATAATCGTCAAGTATGGTTTTCAGTTTCTCATCGCCAGCCTCAATGACCCCAATGGTTGCTGCACCTCTGGCCTTCATCTCCATGATGTTTCCAACAATCTTGTGGTGAGTCTCGTCCTTTGGGGCGACGAAGACTATCGGGTATTCCGACTCGACGACCGCGATGAATCCATGTTTGCTCTCACCCGCGGGATATGCGAGAGAAGGTAGGTATGAGAGTTCGAGAAGCTTCAGCCTTGCCTCCAGAGCAGTAGTTACATTTATGCCTCGCGCCAAGAAGCAGAAGCTCGACCTCTCTCTGTACTTATGTGCAAGTTCGCGAATCTTGGGGTCGACTTGGAGAGCCTTCTCCATGTCCGCCGGAACCTTCAAGAGGCAATCTTTGAGTTTGGTCAACTCCTCGGTCGGGATCGTTCCTCGTTTTTCAGCCAAGACTAGGGCGAGCCTCGTCAAGACTGAGACTTGGGAAGTGAAGGTCTTTGTTGCGGCGACACTGACCTCGGGCCCTGAATTCTGACCTATATAGACCTCGGAGAGCCTCGTGACGGTTGAGCCCATCATGTTTGTGATACCTATTATGGAGGCGCCCATACTCTTTGCGAGACGTACAGCTTCAAGCGTATCGGCGGTCTCACCCGACTGGCTGACAGCCAAGACGACTGAGTTCTTGTCAATCGTGTGGCCGTGCTGCTCAATGAATTCGGACGCAATCACAGGCTGGGTGCGAAGCCTCGCCAGCCTCGTAAACAGGTAGGATGCCGCAAGGCAGGCGTGGTAGGATGTGCCGCAGGCGAGGAGAAAAACCTGTTCGGCCCTGTCCAGCTTTGACGCCATGAGGTCATAGTATATAGCCTGGATCCTGAGGGCGTTCCTTATTGCTGAGGGTTGCTCACGGATCTCTTTGAGCATGAAATGTCTGTATCCACCTTTCGCAGCGTCCTCCGGACTCCAAGTAATGTGAGAGACGTCGCGTATGAGTTCTTGTCCTGTTCTGAAGTTGAGAAGCTCAGTTTGGTCCGGCCCAAGTATAGCTAGGTCTTCTTCTTCCAGGAAAATCGCTCTTCTTGTCAGGGGCAGGAATGCTGAGACGTCAGACGCACAGTAGTTTGATAGTTCTCCAAGCCCAATGACCAGTGGACTCTCTTTCTTCAGGCATACTATTGAGTCTGGTTTGGCTGTTGAGATTGCTGCAACAGCGTATGAACCTTCAAGCTGCCTAGCTGCCAGCCTGACCGACTCGACAAAGTCTTCACCATCGGCAACATACTCTTCAATCAGGTGGGGGACGACTTCGGTATCTGTCCTCGACCTGAATCTGTGATTTCTCTCCTCAAGCTCCTTCCTCAGTTCGAGGAAGTTCTCAATTATTCCATTGTGTACAACCGCGATTTTTCCGTCACAGCTGAGGTGGGGGTGAGCGTTCTCCATTGAGGGGATACCGTGAGTCGCCCACCTTGTGTGACCCACACCCACCCTTCCTTCCATTTCGTCAAGTCTCAGTCTCGAATCAACATCTTTGATGGATCCGCGGTCCTTCTTTACCACCAGTTCATTCCCTGAGACTGTGGCTAAACCTACAGAGTCGTATCCCCTGTACTCGAGACGCTCCAAGGCCTGACGTATTATAGGCGCAGCCTGTCCGTCCTTCAAGACGGCGCCAAAGATGCCGCACAAGACTTAGCCCTCCTCGACGACTAACCGACCAAAGAGCTGACTGTTCAAATCCATTTCTTCCCAGTAGCACTTGAATAGCAACATTTCGGTCGATACATTAATATATTTGGCTCACAGAGTCACTCTGCCAATCCTCTGCGGAAGGTGAAGAGAATGGGTGACCGTCTTTTCGGTGATGGCGTTTACGCAGAGTGTTGTTTCAAGCTCACCTGCTAAATCATCGACGAGCTTTGACCAAAAGGGTCCACAGGCCGTCGCACAATCAAGGACAAGAAGACTGCGAAGCAATACCTCCTCTCAGGAATTTCCAAACACACCAGCGGAGCAGCCGAAACCCAATAAGATCATTGCCGCCAAGTTCGGAGGCTCAAGCCTAGCTGACAGTGAAAGAATAGCAAAGGCATCAAAGTCTGTGGCGAAAGAAATAGGGAGGGGAGTCAAAGTCGTCGTAGTCGTCTCAGCAATGGGGAAGACTACAGATACACTCCTTGAGATCCTGCGGAACTCATCAGGGAGGGGTGTTGAGAAGCATGATGCTGACGACATCCTCTCGATGGGTGAGAGAACCAGCGCAAGAGTCTTCGCTGCCGCCCTGAAGGCAGAGGGGTTGAAGGTCAGGTACTTCGACCCGAGCGATGGGGACTGGCCCATAATTACCGACGACAATTTCTCGAATGCAAACCCGATCCTGACCGAATGTGAAGAGAGAATCAAGAAGCACATTCTCCCAATGCTGATGGAGGGGACTGTCCCAGTCATAGCTGGATTTGTGGGCCGAACTAGGAATGGAGCTATAAGCACGATCGGTAGAGGGGGCAGCGACACCACAGCCTTCATTCTAGCCAAAGCCTTGGACGCAGACGAGGTAGTCTTGGTAACGGACTCAGACGGAATCATGACCGCCGACCCGAAGCTTGTGCCAGACGCCAAAAGACTCGATGAAGTCGACGTCAACGTTCTGGTCGAGCTGGCGGACTCAGGCAAGAAGTTCATACATAGAAAGGCGCTCAAGTACAAGGATCCTAGGATAGACGCTAGAGTGATCAACTTCTCCCGGGGCAACCTAGATTCCGAGGGAACCAGGATCACCGGTTCAATAGCCTCTGAACTCGCGGTTGAGTTGACATCCCCAGGACAGGCGGCAGCATTAACCGTGGTCGGCCACGGATTGTCTAGAAACCCAAGCATCATCTCTGAACTGGCTGAAGAGGTTGAGAGTCGAACAGAGTTACTCGGCCTGTCAGCAAACGCAGACTCAATAATCCTATATACATCACAAGAAGGTAATCTCGGTCCACTGTATCAAGACCTCCACAAGACCATGCTCAGACACCCTGAGACCATTTCAATGACTGCTCGCGAAAACCTAGCTTACTTGAGGGTCAAAGGCGTGGGGCTCGAGGAGACTCCTGGCGTCATCGGGAAAATCTCGGAGATCCTCAGAGTCAACAGCATAAACATCTTCGGCATACTCACCATAACATCCAGCATCCTAGTCTTTGTTGATTATGCCGAGAGGGAGAAGGCTCTCTATATGATTAAGAAAGCTCTTGGTGTGAATTAGAAATGTTGAAGGTAGCGATTCTCGGAGCAACTGGAATGGTAGGCCAGAAGTTCATAGAGCTACTTCATGGACACCCGTGGTTCAAGGTAGAGGCCTTGGCCGCTTCAGAGAGGAGTATCGGCCTCAAGTATGGGCAACTGGCGAAATGGAGGCTTCCGACAGCCATCCCAGAAGACGTTAGGGAGCTCGAGGTCCTTCCAGTCGATACCAAAGCAGTCGACGATGTGGACATAGTCTACTCAGCTCTACCCCCCGAGGAGGCTGGAAGGGCTGAGGAGAAATTTGCAAAGGAAGGATACATGGTCTTCAGCAACGCCTCGTCTCACAGGATGGATCAGGACGTACCAATCCTCAACCCTGAGGTCAACTGGGAACACTCAAGAATGATAGACGAGCAGAGGAAGAGAAGAGGCTGGAGCGGCGCCATAGTCACAAACCCGAACTGCACCGCCGCAATCCTGACGCTATCTCTGAAACCCCTCAAGGACGAATTTGGAATAGGAAGGGTCACAGTCTCAACCATGCAGGCGGTCTCTGGAGCCGGATATCCCGGCGTCGCCTCACTAGACATAACGGACAACGTGATACCCTTCATCAAGAATGAGGAGGAGAAGGTGCAGGGGGAGACCCAGAAGATCTTGGGATACCCCATGAAGCCTGCGGAGTTTAAGATCTCGGCCAGCTGCCACAGGGTCAACACAACCGACGGACACGTAGAGGCCGTGTTCGTCGAGACCCAGAAGGAAGCACAGCCACAGGCGGTGGCTGAGGTGATGGCGAAGTTCCATGGGGAACCCCAAAGACTGGGGCTGCCGACAGCTCCCAAGAACCCCATAGTAGTAAGGTATGAAGAGGATAGGCCCCAACCCAGGCTCGACAGAATGGAGGGCAAAGGGATGTCTGTCGTTGTAGGACGTGTCAGGAAGGACGACGCATCAGGGGGCATCAAATACATAGTACTGGGCCATAACACTGTCAGGGGAGCGGCGGGATGCTCCATACTGAACTCAGAATACTTCAGGGCAACAGGCCACATTTAGGAGGTGACTCAAATGAACAGCGGTAAGAGAAGAAGAATCCAGAGAATATTCAGGCAGGACAATAGGACCGTCATAGTCCCGATGGATCACGGTGTAACAGTCGGCCCGATCCAAGGACTCAAAGACATGAAGAGCATGATCGACAGACTCAACCGTGGAGGAGCAGATGCAATCCTCATCCACAAAGGAATAGCAAGGAACATAGACGCTGGACAAGCGGGACTGATAATACACCTGTCTGGAAGCACCTCCCTAGGCCCAGACCCACTGTGGAAACAGCAGGTATGCTCAGTAACCGAGGCAATAAGACTCGGCGCAGAAGCCGTCTCGGTCCACATAAATGTGGGTGCACCGAAGGAGCATGAGATGCTCGGCAAGCTCGGGAGGGTCGCAGACAGTTGCGACGAGTTCGGGATTCCGCTTCTCGCCATGATGTATCCGAGGGGACCGGCAATCAAGAGTGAACATGCCCCCGAAGCGGTAGGTCACGCCGCAAGACTCGGAGCGGAACTGGGCGCCGACGTGGTCAAGACAAACTACACAGGAGACCCGGAAACCTTCAAGGAGGTAGTCTCAAGTTGCCCAGTACCAATAGTGATCGCGGGCGGACCCAAGACAGAGAGTGTAAGCGAGTTCCTGACGATGGTCTACAACTCGATCAAAGCGGGGGCGGCAGGCGTATCGATTGGAAGGAACGTCTTCCAACATCCGAACCCGGAACTTATGACCAAGGCTCTCTCAGCCATCGTCCACGAGGGGGCCAGTGTTGAGAACGCGCAGAGGATCGTAGGTGAGAAGGAATGAAAGAACTCTGGGTAGAGATACCTGAAGAGCTACCTGCAAACCTGAAGGAGAAGCTGCTGGCAGCAGCCTCAGAGGTCGCAGATGTCCTGCTGGTTTCAGCAAGTGACCACAGTCTGACCAAGGGATCCAAGAAAGCCATTGCAGGCAACTTCGAGGGCGCAAACATCAGGACAGTCGAGTTTCAAGAAGCCGACGATATCCTCTCGGTAAGAGTCCCAGCTAAAGACATAGCGGCCAGAGTCACCATAGACACCGGCCGAGACGAGGCAAAGGCTACTGACGCGGCCAACCTGGGAGCAAGATACGTCATCCTCGGATGCACAAACTGGAAGACGATACCGCTCGAGAACATGGTCGCGAAGTTGAGAAACAGAGTTAAGGTATTGATGCAGGTATCAAGTTCAGAAGAAGCGAGACTGGCGATCGAAACACTGCAGCTTGGAGCGGACGGAGTCGTCTACAGAACCGACAACCCAGAAGAGATGCGGTCCGTCGCCAGCATAATCAAGAAGACTCCTGTCAGGGTTTCGTTGACCGAGGCTGAGATCATCCGGGTTAAACCCCTGGGCACAGGCGCCAGGGTCTGCGTGGATACATGTGACCTGATGAGGCCGAGAGAAGGAGTCCTCGTGGGAAGCCAGTCTTCAGGCCTCTTCCTGGTGGAGTCGGAGACTATGGAGAACCCTCACGTTGAACCGCGACCGTTCAGGGTTAACGCGGGACCAGTAGCCTCATATTTGCTGGCCGCTCCTGACAGAACCCGCTATTTATCAGAGCTCAAGAGCGGAGACGAAGTCATGATCGTCGACTCAGAAGGCAATACGAGAACAACCAACATCTGCAGGGTCAAGATAGAATGGCGGCCCATGATAATGCTGGAGACAAGAAGTGGAGGCCGAAACTATAATATAATCCTCCAGAATGCAGAGACTGTTCGCCTGGTCACCAAGCAAGGTTCGAAGTCCGTCTCAGAGGTTAAGCCTGGCGACAAAGTCCTGGCAAGGATCGAGACCGGTGGAAGACATTTCGGAACCAAGGTTGAGGAGGAATCGGTGATAGAGCGGTGAAACCCAAGATATGCGTCTCGGTCATGCCGCGGTCAGCAGACGAGGGGAAGGCCCTCCGGGACAAAGCCGAACGTAAAGGCGCTGACCTCGTCGAGATAAGACTCGACCGTCTAGAGAGGCCCGCAGAACTGAAACATATCGGCTTGCAGACAGAGGTCCCGAAGATAGCTACAAACAGGCCAACAAGTCAAGGGGGGGAGTTCAGAGGCAGTGAAGATGAGAGGTTCCGAACTCTCCTTGACGCAGCACAAGCCGGATTCGACTACGTCGACCTTGAGGACTCAAGCGAAAAGCTAGGTGAGAAGATAGACGCGATCAGAGCTTCAGGAGCCAAGACAATAACCTCTCACCACAACCTAGAATCGACCCCACCACTCCCGGAACTGGAGAAGATTTTGGGCAGGATCTCAAGATACAGACCTGACGTTTGCAAGGTCGTCACCACAGCCAGATCCGTTCAAGACAACCTCGTCACCCTACACTTCCTGCAGAAGGCTTCCAGAGACTTTAAGGTAGTCTGTTTTGCCATGGGCGAACATGGCAAGATCTCTAGGGTAGCCTGCCCAATCTTCGGGTCCTATTTCACAATAGCCTCCCTAGAGGCAGGGGCCGAGACGGCCCCGGGTCAACTGACCATCGACAACCTCAGAGCAATATATGAGGGAATGAGACTCAATTGAGACGCCCCAAAACAAAGGATCGATTCCTCCTGAGAAAAGATGATGAAACAAAGCCGCCAGCCAATCCATTGACCAATTGAGACATGGTCACGGACCGACACAAATGCAGAGTGAACATTGGCAGAACGGAATCTTCGGAGCGATGCTTCTAGATGAAGTTGATAATTGAAGAGACCGAGAGAATCAGCGGCGAATCAAACGTCCCTGGTTCAAAATCACACACAATAAGAGCTTTGGTATTTGCTTCTCTTGCAGAAGGAAAATCAACACTCAAGAACGCACTAGAGTCGGAAGATACTGAGGCGGCAATAGATGCATGCTCAGCATTAGGAGCAGAGACCATTAGGCGGTCCGGGGGAGAATTTGATGTCACCGGCTTCGCTGGCCATCCGAATGTAAGGAGAAGTGCGATTAATACTCTAAACTCAGGGACGACGACAAATTTCATCGCATCCGTGGCGGCTCTTGCAGACAAGAGAATCGTCATTGACGGTGACGAGTCGATAAGAAGAAGGCCCGTTGAGCCGCTCCTGTCAGCGTTAAGAGACCTTGGCGCAACAGCCTTCTCCATAAATGGAAACGGTTGTCCCCCAATCGAAATACAGGGAAGAATGATAGGGGGAAAGACAACACTAGATTGCAGGAGTTCTCAATACCTATCGAGCCTCTTGATATCCTGTCCCATGTTGGAACAAGACAGTGAAATAGAGGTCTTGAACTGCTGCGAGGTTCCCTATATTGAAATGACATTGAGGTGGCTAGACGGGCTCTGCATAAACTATGAGAATAGAGACTTCAAAAAGGTCATAGTCTACGGAAATCAGAAATACTCTGCCTTTGAAAGAACAATCCCCTCAGACTGGAGTTCAGCAACATTCTTACTGGCAGCAGCAGCCATGCTCGGAGACAACGTAGCAGTCAAGGATCTCGACCTAAATGATGTGCAAGCAGACAAAGATGTCTTGAACTATCTTGAGAAAATGGGTTCAGACATAAAGGTTGATGAGAAGAGAATCATAGTCAACAAGTCGAGACTACGCGGCTGTGAACTCGACCTCAACAACACCCCTGACGCACTGCCCGCAATCGCGGTCTTAGGATGCTATGCCGAGGGCAGGACTACCATAAGAAACGTTGCCCACGCGAGAATAAAAGAGACGGACAGGATAAGGGTGATGACCGAGGAACTGTCAAAGATGGGTGCGAGGGTGCGGGAGACTGAGGACGGAATGATTGTTGAGCACAGTCGGCTAAGAGGAGCCAAGTTAAACGGCCATAATGACCACCGCGTCGTCATGGCTCTGAGTCTCGCAGGAATGATTGCTGAAGGAAAGACTGAGATTGATAAGGCCGAAGCCATAAAGGCAACATTCCCCAGCTATGTCGAAGTAATGAAGAGTCTGGGCTCGAGGATGCGTATAGAGGTGTAGTAGAGTGTTAGGGAACACATTTGGCAGAGTCTTCAGGGTTACAACATGCGGGGAATCCTACGGAATAGGAAAAGGAAGTGGTTTAGCCGTAATCGTCGACGGCGTTCCACCAGGACTGAAGATCACCGATGAAATGATTCAGAAAGAGATGGACAAGAGACGCCCCGGACAAGGCGCGCTCGACTCTCCCAGAAAAGAGACCGATCAGGTCCACATCTTCGCTGGAATCGGCCAAGACAAGGTGACAACAGGCGCCCCCATCGGAATGATCGTCTACAATGTCGACACCAAACAAGAACACATAGAACAGTATCGTGACTACAAAGACCTCATTAGACCAGGCCACGCAGAATACACTTACTTCCTCAAATACGGGGAAGCTGCGGACTGGTGTGGAGCAGGAAGAGCCTCAGGAAGGGAGACAGTCAGCAGAGTCGCAGCAGGCGCCCTAGCAAAGATCATTCTTGCACGGGACAATATTGAGGTAATTGCCTACACAAAGGAGTGCATGGGAATAAAAGCCAGAGAAATGAGCTTCGAAGAGGTCAAGAAGAACTATCGAAAAAATGAGATAAACTGTCCAGATCTTGAAGCAGCTGAGAAAATGGTAGAGAGAGTCCTAGAAATAAAGGGGGAGGGAGATACCGCAGGAGGAATTATTGAACTCATTATTCACAATGTCCCGGCCGGCCTAGGCGAACCTGTTTTCGACAAATTCAGTGCAATGCTGTCTCACGCAATAATGAGCATAGGAGCGGTCAAAGGCATAGAATTTGGAGCCGGATTCAAATGCAGCAATATGAAGGGCTCCGAATTTAACGACCATCCCTACCTTGAGAACGGTAAAGTCAGATTCAAAACAAACAATGCGGGCGGCGTGCTGGGAGGAATGACAAATGGTGAAGACGTTGTCGTCAGAGTGGCTGTCAAGCCTACGCCGACAGTCTCAGTGGAGCAGCCCTCCATCAATATGAGAGAGATGAAAGAAGAAAAGATAAGCCCAATAACAAGAAGAGACCCGACTCTACTTGGAAGAATCTACGCTGTGATTGAAGCCATGGCCGCAATTTCCACAGTCGACGCTTTATTCATGGATCGTAGCTGGGAAGGCATGGCAAGACTTGACAAGAAATGGATTGATTTGAAAAGGAAATGAAACCTGTTGGCGCGCACTCAACAGCAAACGCTCAAAGAAGAGTCGACCTCCCAAACCTTGAAGAAGTCAATATGACGGCCGAGGGAAGAATGACCATTGCATAGTTCTGAAGGCCATTCCTGTCGAGTTAACAGTATATATTGTTTCGGCCGACCAACTGATCCAATAAAGGGTAGCTGCTCAAGTTTTGAGAAGTGATATTCTTGGATTCTCTGAGTGACCTAAGGAGAAACATAGACAGACTGGATGAGCAGATAATCATTCTTCTCAGAGAACGCGCAGCCCTAGCGAAGAGGATTGCCAAATTGAAGTTGCAGAAAGGACTTCCCATAAGGGACAACGATAGAGAAAGGGAGGTCTTGGACAGGGTTGCCGCCAACGCTGAGAGGGAAGGGATCAACCCGGAACTTGCCAAAAAGATCTTCAAAGAGATCATAGAACTCTGTGTTGAGGTGCAGAAAGAATCGTAAAATACACCTTCTGTTAATGTAAGTCCCACCCCTCAAACGGAGTATGCAGCCTTGAGAAATGAAGGGAAACCTTTGAAACTCACAGTAGGTATCGTCGGCGGCGCAGGGAAGATGGGCCTTCTCCTGGCCAGGAACCTGAAGGACAAAATTGAGACTCTGAGAATAATCTCAAGAGATACAAGCAGGGCAATTGAGGCAGCCGAGGGCTTAGGTGTAGAGTGGGCGCCTATTGAAGAAGCGCACAGAAACAACATTCTGATAGTATCTGTCCCAATAGATGAGACAGTCGCGGTATGCAAGAGTCTAGGCCAGAGAATGGCGGCTGGGTCGCTGCTTGTGGACCTGGCCTCCGTCAAGACAGGTATCGCAGACACGGTTGCAAACTCGACGCCAGTCCGTATAGAGTACCTCAGTCTCCACCCACTCTTCGGCCCCCAAGTCAAGGATATGACGGGTAAGAGGTGGATAGCGGTTCAGGCAAGGGGTGGGCCTCTGACCGACGAGTTACTCAAGATACTGGCTAAATCCGGCGCAGTAGTCAAGAAGGCGACCGTGAAGGAGCATGACGAAGCTATGGCCGCCATTCAGGTGCTCCACCACTACGCGTTACTAGTATTCTCTGCCGCCATAAACAGAATCTCCTCAGGCAAGGTTCTCACAGACTACGTCACCGAATCCCTGGAGAAGACCCTCCAGAATATCGAGGTTATGGAGGAAAACTGGGGGACGATATACGCCATACAAAGGCTCAACCCCCACAGCCACGAGGCTAGGGAAACCTTTGCCAAGACGGCGAATGAGATGTTGGAACTTGACGAGGACGCCAAAGTCCACCTAGAACGTGCAATCTCCATGTTAAAGCCGCCGTAGAGGCCTAAAGCGACTTCCCTCTCCCACAAACGTTATACGCTCTTCCAACGCTTACTTAGTGCGGTGTGGTTGAATTGTACGTCCCGTGCGAAGAGCCAAGGTGGAGTATCTGGCTTCTATTCAACTGTTCCAACCACCAGAATCACCCAGACGACTCGGAGATCGGAATAGCCGTCATAACGAATGAGTCTAGGATGCCTCAGGTTCAGGCAACAATGGAGGAACGGATCTGCAGCCTATGCGGCGCACCTTTTGAGAACGTAGGCGAGGAGAGCGCATTAACCCCATACTTGACGCATGACATGGAACGTTTCCAAACCTCAGGCTACGCCATAATGAAGGATGACGAGGTCACAGGGTGAGAGACCCAAGAAAGATGAGGCAAGCCACCATCAGGGTCTGGTCAATCGCTTAGCGACTTCCTCCTTGAGCAACTCACCAACCTTCTTTGCCTCAACCCTACCCCTAACCTCGGCCATTATCATATTCATCAGTTTACCAGTTGAGACCTCACCCCGCTCCTTCAGCAACTCCACATTCTTATCCAGCAGTGTGTTGATCTTGGTTCTCAATTCAGTCTCGGTGAGCATGGCAAGACCAAGCTTCTCAACGGCCTCTTGAACATTGGACTCAGGTCTTTGAGCAAGCCACTTCAGGAGGTCAGGAACCGCCTCCTTCGCAGTGAGGTTTGAGTCGACTGCCCCGAAGACCTCAGTGATCTTCTCGCAGCTCAGGTTATCAACTGGGACACCTTCTCGACCTAGACTCTTGACAACCTCGGTCAGGGTTGTCGCCAAGAAGGAGGTAGCTACCTTAGTTCTTCCCGCCAAATCCTCAAAGAGTTGTAGGTAGTCTGAGTCAGCCAACTGCTCGGCAAGTTTCCTGTTTATCTTGTAGGTTTGGATGAGCTGGCTTACAAGATCCTCCGGCATGGGTGGGAGATTCATCTTTATCCTGGCTAGCCTCTCCTCTGTCAAGGGCACTGGGGGGACATCGGTTTCAGGATACATCCTTGCGGCCCCCGGTCTGGGCCTTATATATCTCGTCGTTCCGTCATCGTTGGCTGCCCTAGTCTCCTCGGGCACTCCAAGTAGGCACTCCCTTGCCCGGTCGAAGACCGCCCTCAAGGCCTCCTGTGCTTTCTCTTTGGAGTCGGCGACCAGGACTACGGCGTCCCCTCCTGATGCGTTCAGTCTCTCCCTGAGTTCCTGCACCTCCCTCTGTGATACTCCGTAGTTGGGCAACTCGTCGGTGTGGAAGATTCCGCCGACCCCTCCCCAGAAGATTGCTCGCTGAGCCATCTCGGTACCCAGTCTGACTCCTTTGTGAAGTTCCATGCCTACGAGGCCCCCAAACTTCGGGAGCAGGGCTGCGAGGACGACTCCACCCCTCTTGAGGGCGGTGGTCAGCACCTTGGACTCTGTCTCTGCAAAGAGGCTGGATACATCGTGGAATTCTTCTCTCAGATCTTCCTCTTCGAGGCCTCTGGCTTCGAGTTCTCTTTTTATCTTCAAGAGAGAGATTTGCCTAGCCACCTCACCCTCAACTATCTCCGCAATCAGGTCAAGCCTCTGTACACCTTTGATCTCCACCAGCGCCCCTTGCCTGGTTGAGACGTTGAGGTCCTGCCTTATCGTTCCAATACCCCTCTTCACCCTCCTTGTGGCCCTGAGCAGTCTGCCTATTCCTAGAGCGACCTCCTCAGCCTCTTGGGGCGACCGGATCGAGGGTGCGGTCGCTATCTCGATTAGGGGTATTCCAAGTCTGTCTATGCTGTAGTTTGAGGTCTGTTCAGTCTCCCCAGTCTTTCTGGCGGCGTCCTCCTCAACACTTACGTGTTGAATCCCTATCTTCTCCCTTCCTACGGACCCGCCCAGTGAGACCACGCAAGTTCTCTGGAACCCGGTTGTGTTTGAGCCGTCTATGACTATCTTCCTCATCACGTGGATCTCGTCGACCGGCTTTGAATTCATGAGGAGGGATACTGTGAGAGCGATGTCTATCGCCTCCTCATTCAGCCTATGAGGCGGCTCTTCATCCATCTCAACAAGACATGAGGTGTCGCTTGAGGCCTCATACCCTATCTTTCTTCCTTTCTTGAACTCGAAGAGAGCCGCCTGATCGACCTGACCGAGCTCGCTCTGGGTGGGCCTCAGTATACGAATGAATCTTACACCTGGCCGTTCTGAGAGCCTGGTTGGGCAACCGCAGAAGAGCTTATGTTCTGTGTCTAGCTGCTGATGAATCTCCAGCCCAACCCTCAGCCCAATCTCTTGATAATCAAGATTCACCAATTCGAATCATCAGGCACAGTTCTCTCAGAGATCTCTCCCGCAACATTCGTTGTCAGAATGCTCTTGGCTTCGCCTGGATCTCTGGTTTGACCGAGCGCCCACATCATCTTGACAAGTGCTGTTTCGGGAAGCATGTCCTCTAGAGGCACGACACCGAGACTCAGTAGGTCACGGCCTGTTGTATAGACATTCATGTCTATCCTACCCCATATACATTGGGAGGTCATACCGAGAAGTATGCCTGCATCTACTGCCTTTCTTATCGAGCCTTGAAGAGTCCTGCTTACGTGACCCAGACCCGTGCCCTCAATTACTATTCCAGAGTATTCCTTGTCGATAGCCCATTCGATTATGCCGCTGCTCATACCAGGATAGAACTTCGTCAATAAGACCTTCTCGTTGAAGTCTGCCTTCAATTCAAGTTTCTTGTTAGGGTCGCGTTTGAGATAGTCGGAAGAAACCATCTCGAGCATTGCTCTTTGCAGGTCATATTTGGCAAGTGGAAGAGAGTTTATGGATCTGAATGCGTACCGTCCGCTTGTGTGGCATTTCCTTACTCTTGTACCTCTGTGGACCGTTATCGTCTTATCTGACGAATCGCTGTGCATCGCAACAGCAACTTCGGCGAAGGGGGCCTTCGAAGCCACGGCGACTGCTCCCAAAAGATTGGTAGCGGCGTCTGAGCTCGGTCTATCTGAAGACCTCTGGGACCCAACCAGAATCACAGGGACTGGAAGGCCTCTGAGTGCAAAGCTTAGGGCTGCTGAAGTGTAGGTCATCGTGTCCGTCCCGTGGCAGACTACTACACCATCAGTTCCGGACTTTACTACCTCCAGTATCTTGTTGGCCATTCCGACCCAGTGTTTGGGCGTAATGTTCTCGCTCAACTCACTGTATAGGATGTGAGCGTTTATGTTGGCTATCTCAGAGAGTTCTGGAACCGTGCTGTATAGGTCGGCGGCTGAGAGGGCTGGTTCAACCGCCCCTGTCCTGTAGTCGACCCTACTCACTATCGTTCCCCCCGTACTGATTATGTCAACCCTCTCAAGGTCTCTTCTGCTTGCTGGTTGTTGGGGGCTGGTGAAGGTGGGCTTGGCCCCAACCCCGATCTTCTCGATCTTGCTGTCTCGAGTTATCTTGACGCCGACGTTGTATCCGCTTCCAAGCTTTATGACTACGTGTAGGTCATCTCCTAACTCAGACCTAGGCATCAAACCTCCTTCGTAGGTCTCTCCGTCCCTGATTATCCTTATCTTGTCACCGACAGAGACATTTGCGCTGCTGAGAATCTCGTATGCTCTGCCCTTGTAGCCTTCCAGTTCCCCTGTCGATTTCAAGACTCCAATTTCACTCCGCTATCAGGGTGAGAGGCATATCGAGGGCTCGGATCATCAAACCTCTTTGACATGTATGGTTCCTCTAGGCCGTATCCGAACCTCATAAAGTATCTTCTTGAACCGAGCGCACTGGTTACGAGAATCTTCTTGCAGTCGTACTCGTTCCACGCTATCTCCTCTGCCTCACTGAGCAGACCGGCCCCGAAACCTCTGTGCTGCCACATTTCTGGATTGGACTCTCCTACTGGAACTAGGGGTCCTAGGACATGAATCTCCCTAATCAGGCCGGCTCTTCCTTCAGCAACCTCTCTTCTATGAGCCCTCTCCGAAGGGATTCGTAGCCTAGCATATCCAACCAGACACTCAGAGGCCGGGTCCTCTACTGAAATGAAGACCTCAACACCTCCGGAGGCCTCATAAGTTCTGGTCGTCAACATCAGGTCATCCATTTGGGGGGGTCTCTCTCGCCTCAACAGTCTGTGGCCAACCTCCCTGCACCTGATACATCTACACTCGAGACCTTCCCGACGCATCCTGTTGAGGACAATCTCACGAAGGTTTCCCTTCTTGACACCTGCAACTATCAAGTAGGCCGGGATATCCCTCTGTATCCGCATAATCCTGACCCAAGGCGGAACCATCTTCTTGATCATGCTCAAGAGTTCAACCGTCTGGTCCAGCTCGTAAGGTTTGAACCACCCTCGTACCCACCAGTCATAGAGTTTAGTTCCCCTCAGCACTAGACACGGGTATATCTTCAGCATATCCGGCTTGAGGTCTGGGTCGGTGAAGAGTCTCTCGAAGGCTTCAAAGTCCCTCTCGGGACTGGAGCCCGGCAGGCCGGGCATCATGTGGGCGACAATCTTCAAACCTGAATCCTTGAGTGTCTGGAATGACTTTACAACCTCTCCTACGTGATGGCCCCTGTCAACTAGACTGTAGATGTCGTCGTAGAGGTTCTGGACCCCAACCTCAACCCTAGTCACGCCCATCGACAACATATTATCAACATCATGTTCAGCGGCACAGTCCGGCCTAGTCTCCACCGTGATTCCAACATTCCGATTCATGCTCCAAGTCGCGTTCTCCATAGCCTCTTCCAGAGAGCTTGAAGGATTATCCGTTATGGCGTCAAGACACCGTTTGATGAACGTCCTCTGATACTCGATTGGCGAGGCTGGGAAGGTTCCTCCTTGAATTATCAGTTCAATCTTGTTGATGGTGTGGCCGATAGCTTTGAGCTGACTCAATCTGCTCCTGACTTGGAGGAATGGGTCGAACAGGTTCTGTATTCCCCTCATCGCGGCAGGCTCTCTTCCAGTGTAGCTTGAGGGCACACCCTGCTCATGTGGACAGTAGGCGCACCTGCCGTGAGGGCAGTCCCTAGGATGACTCATGACCGAGACGATGTTTACTCCAGATATGCTTCTCACTCGCTTAAGCTGGAGGGTGGAGGTCAGGGTAGCCCTATCCGCTTGGTGTGCTAGGGAGAGTATCTCTGAGTTTCTTGGTAGAGATGTCGTGTGGAAACGCCTGCTCGACTTGAGTTTCAGTCTGTTGATGTCTACAGTCTCCTCTGAGTCTTCCATCAATCTGCTCAGCACTTCGCGGCAGACCGCTTTGTAGGCCTCAGAATCCTTCATTGATCTCGGCGGCCATCCTCGGTGTTCAGCGAATTTAATTCTTCCCTACTGTATTAAAGATAGATGTGTAGTCGAAGTCTGACTGCGATGTGGAGTGTATTGGTGTGAGGAGGTCTGGTTTCGCCACCCTCAGGCTTCATGGAGGCAAAGCTCCCGCGTGGCTTGTTGTCAGGATGACTCGACTCTCCGCGGCTATGTTTGAGGCAATGGCCGACATCTGTTGCCCAAGAAAGATCCTGGCCAGACTCTCGGACCCCTTCTTTTTCCAAGCATGCTCCAACGTCCTTGGTTTCGACTGGGACAGCAGCGGCTCAACAACAGTCACCTGCGGTGTCATGAAAGAAGCCCTTGACCGGATCGATATCGGGGTCAAGGCTGTTGGCGGAAAGGGGAGAAATTCAAAGGTTTCCTGTGAGATCTCCAAGTTGGGGAAGTCCCTAGACTTATCGGATGAAGAGGTCTCGAAGATAGGCTACGGCAGCAGGATCTCAGCCAAGGTTGATACAGCAGCCATACAGGCGGGCTACAGCCTTTACCATCACACGGTATTCGCAGAGGAGGGAGGAGGCTGGGTAGTGGTTCAGCAAGGAATGAGGCCACAGGAGCGCTTGGCCAGGAGGTACCACTGGTTTTCTGACGAGGTGGAGGACTTCGTCGTTGAGCCCCATAAGGCAATAGTTGGCATCAGACATGACGCTGTCTTGGATATGACGGCAAGAGAGAGCGATGGTTCAAGGAAGGCATGTGTGGACTTGGTTCATGAGGGGACTGGGAGGTTGAGGCGACTCTTCAAATCCATAGAGAACAAAGCACAGCCTTCGCTGGAGAGGTGGCTGGGTTGTGAGGTTTACCAAGAGGCGAGGTCCTACGCTGTCCCCTCCAGAGTGAATTGGGAAGCCCTTGAGAGGATCTACCTTAACCCTCCGTCCAACTTTGAGGGTTTGATCGCGTTTGCGGGTGTAGGGCCCGCTACGATTCGCGGTCTAGCTTTGGTGGCTGAACTGGTCTTCGGTGAGGAACCTAGCTCGAGAGACCCGGTGAAGTATTCCTTCGCGTTTGGAGGCAAGGACGGTGTTCCTTTTCCAGTCGACAGAAAAGCTATGGATGAGGCTACAGAAGTGATTGAGTCAGCGTTGGAATCGTCGGAGATTGGTGATAGAGAGAAGCTTGAGGCACTTGCTAGGCTTCGACACTTAAGACCAGGGGATTGCGAGTGACTTATTGAGAAAGTTTTTATTGCTCTTCGGTTTGAGCTAGGGTTCGTGAGGGTGAGATCTTGAGATTTGGGCTGGCTGTTGGGTCTCTAGTCTTCATCTTGGGTTTCATTGGGTATCAAGTAGGTTCACACCTCATACCTCAAGAAAGCCGCACAGTAACAGACTTCTTGTTATCCCTTCTGCCGGGAGGGATTCCGACAGAGACTCTTGGTCTGGCCTTACAGTTTGGAGGCGGGATAGTTGCAATAGTTGGGTTGGTTATGTGTTTGGCGTCCTTGTCTAGGTCGGCGGTCAGGCTCCAACCTGTAGGGGTTTCGCGGACCGCCCCAGAGACTGTTGAAGGATCACGCTGCAGGTTCTGTGGTGGTGCACTTGAGGAAGATGCTGTCTTCTGTCCTGTCTGCGGCAAGTCTCAGAAATAGTCTAGTAGCGTCTTCGACTTCCCATCCAGTTCTGTCCGACCTTCCTACCTAAGATGAACCTCTTGACGTGTATCCTTCTGAATCTTAATCTCGGCGGGGCAGACCTGTGTGGGGACGCCTGAATCTTAGGTGTCTGGCTTCTGACCTTCCCAGCCTTTGTCAGTGAACCGTGTGTCGGCATCCTAATCGACCTTGAAGATACTTTCCGGGTTGAACAATTTAAAGGTGTCCTCTAGACTGGAACTTGTCTGCCTGAGTGGTCCCTCTTGGTGACACTGAGTTCCTTCAGGTTCCTCAAGATTTCGTCATCGAAGACAGGGCCGTCCCTGCAGACTCTGTGGGAATCTATGACGCAACTCCCACATATCCCCACGCCGCACTTCATGATTCTCTCAAGACTGGCCTGAACCGGAATCGAGTACTCTGAACCTAGCTCCACCACTCGCTTTATCATCGCCTCCGGACCGCATGTATAGATGACGTCGTAATCATTCTCCTTGAGTTCAGCCTCAGCAACCTCTGAGGCCAAGCCTTTAACCCCGTAAGCCCCGTCCTCGGTCACAGGGATCACTTTGCCTCCCACGTATTTAGCGTTGATTCTGTGTCGGTCCAGAAAGAGGAGTTCGCCCGTGACTGGGGCCCCAATAATCGCCGTGAACTCCCAGCCACTCCTCGCCAGTAGATCTGAGAGGGGCCCTAGGGGCGCCCCTCCAGCCCCTCCTGCAACGATGAGGGCCCTTTTACCATCAGTCAGGGTGAATCCTCTGCCGTAGGGACCTCTCACCCCCAGGGGTTGCCCCATCCTTCTGAAGTATAATGCTCCGGTTGCAGGCCCAACCATCTTAACCGAGACTGCGGCGAGATCGTCCTGCAACATGTATGAGATACTCATCGGTATCTCATCCAGACCGGGAATCCAGACCATCAAGAACTGTCCGGGCTCGGCTTTGGAGGAGGGTTCATCCCTGAAGTAGATGGACTTGATCGTCGCCGTCTCGACTACACCTTTTTGGATCCCTACAATCCTTGGGCTGTGAGCAATTCTCTCTTTGCGTGGTTCTGAGGACATATTCGCCACTATAAACCACAACTGCCTCTGGGTCGACTCTAAAAGCCTTTCTGGGTCAATCCTGGAAGAACTTTCGCGTCTGACCCATCGTCTGAACATTCAGTGGCTCCACATTGACTACCACCGGAAAGTTTCTGACTATGTCGCCAACTACCAGACAGTTGTGGACTGGAAGGTCTTTAACGATCAGTCTTAGACTCTCGGCATCTATCTTGGCAACCTTGGAGACAGCGTCCAGGTCGTGTTCGTTTGTAAAGTTGAACATGAAGATGTTATCGGCTTGCCTGTACACACTCTCCTGGACTGTGTCTGGCTGATTAGTGATGAAGGTTGTGAATACACCCAGATGCCTCATCCTGGTCACTATGTCGTCCCAGTAAGTCTCGCGTAGGTAGAAGTGAGCCTCCTCAGCAAAGAGGAAGACTGCTCTGAGCTTCATCTCCGAAAGTTGCTCAGTCAGTTTGCTTATGAATAGTTCAACTATCAGTCTTCGACTGATTGAGTGTTCATCCTTCATGTTTATTATGAAGGCTGAACCCTCACTCATCCTCTTCTCGAAGAAGCTGAAGTCAAAAGCTTGTGAGGGGTCGTCAGTGAAGAGTTCGAGGTCGAGCAGGGTGTTGAATCTTGAGTAGATGGCCTCTCTGACACTCTCATGGCAGCCGAATCTCCTGATAGTCTCGTTGAGGGCATTGAGGTTTAGGTTTCCGCTTCTCTCAAGCTCGCTCCAGATTCTGGAGAAGACCTTCGAGGATGTTCTGGGAAGGTCCAAGGCGTAGATCATGGTGTCAAGGAATGCCCTCAGGCCGACTCCTGCCAGGCTGAATCTCAGGTTTTGGCCTGGCGTCAGGACGAATATCCTCTCAGCGACCGAATTCGGCTCGTTCCCCTTTCCACGGCCTATATTGACGTATTCACCGTTGATGTCAAGTATGAGGCAGGGAGCCCCATTCTTAACTAGACTCAAGACTAGCAGCTTTGAAAGGTGTGATTTACCAACACCCTTCTTTCCTGTTATGATATTTAGCTTCCCATCTAGCATCTTGACGTCCACTGTCAAGATGTCGGACCTTGTCCTTCCAAGGGTGAGTGGCCGCCTCCCATCTTTTGTGGAAGCCAGCCTCTCGATCGGGTAAGGGACTATGCTTGAAGCTGTTCTTGAGGGGAGCCACGACGCGTCTTGGCGCGGTTTCCCATCATCGATAGCCCCCCTGATCTTGCATACTAACAGTCTGGTGTCCTTCAGTACCTCGATCTGGGACGAGACTCTGAATGGGTCGTAGTCGCATCCTTGAACCGAGTCCTCGGTCATCACGTCTCTTAGGATGTCTTCAAGTATGCCAGGCAGGTTTGCAAACTGAATATCTACAACTTGGACTATGAGCCCCTTTCTCAGCTTCTTGTCTTCTATTAGTAGGTAGTCTCCCTTCTGTACAAATTCCTCTGGAGGACAGATTATCTGTATGGTGTCGCCCTGCTTCTTGTATATCTTCATTCAGGATGCCTCTGTTGATGTGCCGAACGGTCCGAAGAGGGATCTTCTGAAGCTAAACCTTGGTGCCAAGCGGAGGCCATACTCTATAGATAGGTGTCTTTGAATCGCCAGGACCTCGTTTGCTGTGAAGGTTGAGAGGATATGGGCAAGGCGAAGAGTTTCGGGGTAACCTTGCTCGACGAGGTCTGAATTGATCAGCCGCCCCACGGCAGCTATTCCTGATTCCTCAGGTAGTTGACGGTCGATATCGACTCTGAATGGAAAGCTGATCTGCGCAAGCTTTGCTACGTAGACTCTACCCATCAACCTTACAGGGGTGGATGGGAACTGGGGTGCTATCAGCCTATCAATGTCGAGCATGCACGGCGGGTCGGCCTCATCTAGGAGTCTAGTTATCCTCTTTCCTGAGTAGCAGAGTCTGGTCTCCTTGGAGAAGGCTATGACCACGTTGCTGTTCTCCCTCGCCCTGTTGAGAAGCTCCTCCACGTAGACTGTCGGGTTGTCCGGCGTTCCTGCTGTGAGTGAACCGTCGAGGAGGACTATTCCTTTGGAGAAGCGTGAGCAGGCGATCTTCTGCATCCACCTCTCAAGTGTATTTCTGAGCCTTGCGAGTACACGTTCAGTCATGGGCGACCATGCGGAATATGTGAGGTCCTCTTTTGCGTATGATCTCTTGTTGAGAGATCTTGCGATGGCGTCGTTTACGTGGAAGGTTAAGGGTCCACATCTTGTGAAATTGTAGCTTGAGCCTTCCCTCCAGACCAAAGCTCCCCTTAGTGAGTAGAGGAGGCCCTGTTCGGACTCACCGACCCTTATGCTTGAGACGTCGACTGCCACAACGGAACAGTTGCCTAGAGTGGCCGGAATGGGTGTGGGTTTGCTGAGCATCGGTGTGTCTTTGAGGTTTATCGCCGGGTCTTCGTCAATTTCCTCTTCGAGGCTTATCTCTGCCGTCGAGAGTTCTCGGGGTTCAAAACTTCCTCCATTTATGGTTCTCATCGATTCGCTGCTCAGGTCTAGCAGGAAATCTGGGAGTAGGGTTGTCTTGGAATCCTCCAAGAGTAACCTACTTATCTTTGAATGTTCAAATTCTATTCCTTGGGTGCGGTGGGTCAATTTACTTCCCCCTAGTAGGAGTTTTCCCCCAAACTCCTGCGGCCGCCGCACCTACTTGCGGTTGCCACAGTTACTTGTCAGGTTCTCGATTGCCTCCTGAGTCTTCGTTCCCCACATCCCTTAGAGTCTTGAGGGTCTCTTGGACCTCTCTGGTTCCGGCTAAGCTGAGTCTGTAGCTACCTTTTCCTACACGCTCAACGATGCCAGCCTTGCTCATCTCTGTGAGGGTGTTCTGGACGGTCTTTTGGGCCTTGCCTATGACCCTAGCAATCTCCTCCACCTGTGCCTCATCGCTCGTCCTCTTTCCAAGTTTGAACGCTATCTGCATAGCGAGCAGGATCGCTCCGGCGGCCTCATCTGTGGAGAGGTCTGACCGGAGAAGTATCGGTTGACCTTCAAGTGTCAGGTTCACAAATGTTGAGGTCTCCTCTAGGAGTGAGAGGTAGTCTGGGTTGTAGACAAGTCTTGAGGCGACGTCATAGGCTGGGTAGATCTCTGAGATGTATTGATTTATAGCCTTCAAGACCTGTTCGGGTTCGCCCTCTATTGTATGTTTGAGGTTTCCGTGTTCTATCTGGACTCTCAACTTCGAATCTCGACTCATCTTTTCTTCCTCATGTGGTGAGTTTGGGAACGATATTCCGGATGAAGAAGTCAAGCCCGTAGGTCGTTATCCTGTACTCGCCCTTGCCCACCCTCTCGACTAGACCTTCGGTGCACATCTCGCTTATTCTGCCGGCCACTGTTCCAGCAGCCTTCTTTGTGTAAGCTATCAAGTCCCCTATCAGGGCCCTGTCAGAATCTAGATGTTTGGTGATGTAGCCTACGTGAGCTTTGGAGAGGTTGAGCAGAATCAGTTCTCGGTCAGTCAAATGTTCGGTTGGGACTGTTACCACAACGCCTTCCGGTGTGAGTTTCATTATTTGGGAGCATGAGGAGAGGAGTTCCTCCTCGTCGACTGTTAGAGTTATCTTTGATATGAACTCGAGTTTGGGTATGTTCGCTGACATGAAGCTTATCAACTCACGGATCACCTCATTGACGTCTCCCCTGATCTTCTTCTCGAGGTCCCTGTATTTGATCGAGACCTCGACTGTCCTATCTTCGCTCAACCGCTACTCCTCCAGGCCTCATGGACTTGACCATGTTCTCTACCCAATGTTTTCCTGCTACCGTGAGTCTGTATGTGTCGCCCTCTTTGTAGGAGAAACCTTCACGTTTGAGTTCGCTGAGTCTGCTTGCGAATCCGACTGATAGGAATCCGCTGAGACTCAGGAGGCGACTGAGTTCTCTCGGCCTCACGCCTCTTGGGTCCATGGCGTAGAGCAGGATGCCGACCGCCTCTCTGTCGGTAAGTTTCTCTTTTGTGACTGTCAGGACCGGCCCTTCGGTTGTCACTTGGACTATTCCTGAGAGGATATCCTTCTCCCCTACTGCGGCTGACTGGCTTGTGATCATGCTGTCGATGACCTCGAGCCATTCAGGGAAGTCTTTCAGGCGGTCTATGATCTCATCGAAGTTCTCGCCTTCCAGTTCTATGTCGCCGTAGCTTCTGTGGAGTACGAGCCTGACCTTCAAGTCGGTTCAGGATCTCTTTAGTCTACTGAAAAGTATATAAGTCTTGCCGTAAAGTTGGAAGTATACGTAACGTTTAACGTTTACAAAGAGCCTAACGAGGCCACTCAAGAGAAATAGAGTTACCGCACCTTTCTGAGAACCTCATTCTCAACCCACTGTACACCGGCACCTGAGAGGGAGTACTTCCCGTTCTCAGCCACCAGTCGGCCCTCCCTTCTGAGTTCACTCGCTCTCGCCCTAACCGCTTCAGGCTTCATAGTCTTCCAGCTTGAGCTGAGGAGATCGCTCAACTCATCACATTCGACTGTTGCAGGTCGGGCTGCGTAGAGGATCAGTGCCAAAGCCTCCTTCGCCTTTAAGGTATCGACGGGAACCGTGAGCCTGGGTTTACCTTCAGGTGTGAGCTCAACCACACCTTGTAGGGAGGGCGCGACTTGCATCTCTTGCCCCTCAAACTCAGAGAGTGTCTTTTGTAAAGAAGGTTGCTCACGGTCTGTTCTTGGGAGATTCTCCAAGAGCCTCTCAAAGCATTCTTTCACATATGTGAAGTTGCCTTCGAGCTCTACCTCATAATCCCCACGTCTTATTCGAAATCTCAAAGTCCTGTCTTCGCTCAACGGCCAGTTTCTCCTATCCAGCTTCATCGCTGAGTTCTGAGTCACCAACTTAGCTACCAAGCTATATCAATAAAGGTCTTTTGCGGTCGCGCCTGAAGATTTCTGGGGGTTAATCCATTTATTTTAATCGGGACCGTACAGACTCCATATAGGCCCCCTGCATAACTCAGCCTCATCCGTAGCAACTTAAGAGCGAATGCCGATGACTACGCCAATCTTCAAGCCAACTGCAGAAACCAAATCCTTCACAGTAAGAACGTTATCTCAAGAGCCCAAATTCCAGTGACGGTCCCTAACGCTCTGCGAATTCGTCCAGTTTCATCAACCTCTTCAAGATATAGGCTCATGTTGCGCATATTCTAGACGAGTCCAGCAGAAAATATTTGTGAAAGGCATAGAAGATTTGTGATCTAAGCCATTGTTTGCGCTTTACATTGAAACAGCGAGAAAGTCCACACCGTTTACGGGTGGGATGAATTGCGACCAGAGTGAACCGCCAGATGCTTGAATTTCTGGCACCCCAATAGTAATGTTGGTAGTTTCATGCAGAGAACCAACACCTTCATCCTTGCTCCAACAGTTGAGCAAGAGAGGATACTATGGGAGAGAGCTGCTGACTGCGCTAAATTGTGGAATGAAGCAACCTACCGCAGAAGACAAACATACATGAACTACCAACCCCTAGATTGGGAGTGCAAAGACCTCTACCAGAAATATTCTCCATCGATTGATTCAGCGTCAGCGCAACAAATACTCAGAAAGAACAACGAGTCATGGAGAAGCTTCTTCGCATTGAAGCGGTTAGAGCGAGAAGGCAAACTACCTCCAAACATAGAAAAGGCATGAATGCTAGGATACTGGAAGAGAGATGGAAAATACAGGTTGATGATGGTCCTGAGGAACGATTGCTATAGTGTAAAGGATGGAGTGGTGAAACTACCAAAGAAGTTGGAGATGCCCTTCAAAGGCAGGCCAAGATGGGATGGAAAGCAGGGGAAAGCCGAAATCATTTATGATGAGGTGGATAAGAAGTGGCGTGTCTTTCAGGCTGTGAAGGTGAAGCCATTATTCAAGCCGAGAGGCTCCAAGACATGCTACATGGACCTTGGCGTAATCAACCTGTTCACCATCTGGCTTGAAGGGTGGAAGCAACCAGCAGCATTCAGCGGGAGAAACCTCCTAGCAGACTGGTGGTACTGGAACAGAAGGATAGCAGACTGTCAGAGCATACTTGAAACAATCAACGGTAAGAAAAGTTCGAAGAGACTAAGCAGACTCTACAGGATGAGACAACGAAGATTCAGACAAGCCATAAACACCATGACAAGAAACATGGTGAGGGACCTCTACGAACTCGGAGTCTCAAAGATCGTTATTGGCAACCTGGCAGGCATCAGAGAAGACAACAATAAGGGAGAGAAGAGCAACTCAATCATCCACAGCTTCTGGAGCTTCAAATACATCACTCAAAGACTGAAGTGTACAGCACAGGAATACGGCATAAGAGTCAAAGAGGTTAGTGAATACAAGACTTCAAGCAGATGCGTAAGATGTAACTCAGAAAATTTTGAGAGGAAAGGAAGGCTCTTCAAGTGCCTTGATTGTGGGATAGAGTCTCATAGAGATGCCATTGGTGTCTTGAACATGACAAACCTCCATAATGGAGGAACAGCCATCAGGGTGATGACACACCCTAACCTTCTAAAATGGGATGGAGTGAGGTGGCAGCCTAAAAGGGCAATGACCCACCAACCAATGAATATTCTAGAAGCTAGAATCCCGCAGGCTTAAGCGTGGGAGTGTCAATTGCAGTGAACTCTGATAGCTGATCCGAGAGTGGCCGAGATCCTACGCATCAGGGTGCATGGGACGTCTAGAAGTTAGGTGGAGTAAGATGTTGAGTGAGAGCCGACCAGGTCGACCGCGTCAACTTCCTTATGAGGGAAAACTCAGAAGAAGGACCGTTTGGTTGACGGAGAAGACTTGGCGACGAATCGAGTAGTGGTCACAGAGCAAAGGATGCGCCAGTATCAGTGAGGCTGTCAGGCAACTGGTGATGCGTGGGCTCGAAAGCCAGCAGTGATTTGGGCCAGCCAGTCTTCTACGTTTTGCCACAAGTTTCAAAACGGATTAGGCTAGGAAGAGGCTTGGTAAGACCTAGCCCCCTCAGAAAAACTCTTTATCTTGACCTAGTACCAAATATCGAGGCATGCGGCCGTAGTCTAGATGTGCGGTCTGGAGTAGCCCGTAGACCCAGAGCACAGGACAACCTGGTCTAGGACATTGGCCTTCCATGATCAACATACAGTCGAAGCAAGCCAACGACCCGGGTTCGAATCCCGGCGGCCGCACCACTCTGGCAATGAACTAGTGTTGTTTATTCCAGTTTTCAACATGCGAGCAGGTGGAGGAGGTTATGCAGAGGGATTATGTAGCCATAGATTCAGACACCCGCGTATTGAGTTTGGCACATATAATGTCCAAACGCCTGTTCATTGACTATCCAGTCCTAGAAGATGGAAAACTTGTAGGGGTCGTCGACACCTCTAAGCTGATAGACGCCATCGTCAATAGGCACGATATACCGGTCAAAGAGATCGTTAACACAAGGACTCTTGTATCTTGTCCTGAAGAGTCTGTTCACCGAGCCTTAGAGAAGATGTATCGCAGCAACATTGGAGTGCTACCCGTAGTAGACAAGAAGAGACCCTTCAAACTACTAGGGGTGCTTACCAGAGCTGATGTGCTTCGGGCCTATGAGATGAAGCGTTAAAGAACTTCATTCTTGCGTTTCGACGTACGGATCTGTTAACCAGACGCACGAGCGAGTATGCCAAAGCAGATTTCCTCATAAGTATCATTTCTCCAGCGGCTCTCTTCCACCGCGCGCGTCAGCTTATCTCATCCACTCTTGCAGCAGTCTTCACTTCGAATACGCTGCAACGATGGTGTTAGCCATATCTTCAGCGGTCAGTCCTGGCGACTCGACATTATGTTCTCTGTAGAAACGTTGGATTCTACGTGTCAAGATGTCACTTGTCGCCTCTGTTCCCTTGAGTTCCCTCTCCAGTATCCGCAGCTGATCTTTGGGGATGAAGCAAAAGTCGCCGGTGATCATGATGTCCTCTATCTTGTTGTCCATCGTCTCGACGAGAACACGTAGGAGGCCTCCCTCGGTCTTATGGAGGGTCTCACCTACTTTCGCCCTACCTGATATCTTCAGGCTCCTTTTTTGGATGAGATTGTAATGTCCACTCTCGATCATGTAGAGCCATTCCCGGCTCTGATACTTCTCTTCGAGCGATTCCATTAGCTCAATCTCTGTTTGCGAGAGTCCACCTTTGACAAGTTCGATTCCCAAAGTGGTTTCATAGTTGCGTCTCAATAGTTCTTTCACAGTCTCTCTGCTTGGCGGTTCTCGAAGTTCCCTCTCGATTGTGGTCAGCCTATCCTTGAGCGTCTTCGCCACTTTATCCCTGAACTTTTCACTTGGCACTTTCAGGATCTTCACCATCTCGTCGAAGTTGAAGTTGAAGATGATGTTTCCTGTGAGGACAGAGGATGCGCCGATCTCTGTGGCGCCGTTTCCACTTATCTTTCTGCCGTCAACCTCTATGTCGTTTATAGGTCTGTAGCGCGCAGCGATACCTATGTCATTGTAGGTCTTGACAGGGGCTGCCAGAAACCTCCTGAAGAGTTCTTGAATAGAGCTTGGAACCCTAGGGTCCGATCTGGAGGCTACAACCTGGTAGAAGAGTTGGCCTCCGTCAAGGTAGACTGCTCCACCGCCGAGGATTCGCCTCACAATAGGTAAACCCTTCAGCCTACAGTATTCTACGTCGACCTCAGCCTCCAACTCTTGATGGTAACCAAGACAGACAAGAGAACTATTGGGACTGCAGAATATGATGGTACTTGGAGAGGTGTTTTGGTCAACAGCCTTTGCCACAGCGTGATAGACGACTTGAGTGGATAGGGGAGGCAGGTCTCCGAGGTCTAGAAGACGCCACCTATCAGTCAAAGCCAATACCAACTCATGCTTAGAATGCGTAGTCGAAGGGAGCCTAGATTTGATGTGAGTCTTGAAGGATCCCAATCTCACTTCATACGTTCGAAGGCTCCTGTTCCAACCGTGAACATTATGGCCGCGAACCCCATTAGAACAGCCAGATCCAGATAGAGCGGGAACTGTGAGACCCCTATGGTGACTGTTCTCAGGCCGTCGACGCCGTAGGTTACTGGGTCGATGTATGTTATGACTGAGAGCCAAAGGGGGAGGTTGCCCAGAGGAAAGAGTGCGCCGCTGAAGAAGAAGAGGGGAAAGACAAGGAAGCTGACGATCATGTTGAACCCTTCCGGGCTCTCCATGAGTGAACCTATTATCAGACCGGTGCTTACAAGGCTCAGAGCCAACAGAAAGAGAATAAGTAGTGCGAGCAGGAAGGTTGCGGGAGTCAGTTGGACCCCGACTGCGAAGCCTATCAGCAACACGATGAAGGCTTGAAGCATCGAGTCTGTGCATCCGCCTAGAACCTTGCCGACGAAGATGGAGGTCCTTGAGAGGGGCGCCACAAGAACCTCCTTTAGTATATCGATCTTTCTGTCCCAGACTATGTAGACCCCGAAGAAGACCGAGCTGAAGAGGACGCTCATCGCCAAGATGCCTGGATAGATGAAGACTTGATAGTTGACGCCTCCAACCTCCACAGCAGAGCCCAAGCCTCCTCCGAAGACGAATATCCAGAGCAGAGGTGTGAAGATGGACGTCACTACGCGTGATCTCTCACGAGTGAACACCTTCATCTCCCTGAGCCAGAGAGCGTAGATCCCCTCGGCTTGACTCATCTTAGTGTCCTCTCCCTCATTATCCTCTGGACAAATCCGCCTTCACCGGTCTCGGGCCTTATCTCCTTTCCTGTGTAACTGAGAAAGACATCGTTCAAACTTGCAGGCCTAATCTCTACACTCTCAATCTTCCCGGCGATATCAAGGATCTTCTGGAGGTTCTCACTGGCGTTCCTGACGGTTAGGACTATGTGGTCACCTTTCACCTCGACCTTTCTGACACTATCTATCTTCCTGAATCTATCAACATCAGAGTTCGCGGTCTTCAGGCAGACGATGTCTCCACCAACCGTCTCCTTCAGACTATCAGATGTATCCATGACGATTATCCTTCCCTGATCGATTATGGCAACCCTATCGCAGAGTCTGTCGGCCTCCTCCATGTAGTGGGTGGTCAACACGATGGTCATGTCACGCTCTCTAGACATGTCCTCGATGTATTCCCATATGTGTTCGCGAGTCTGAGGATCCAGCCCTAGGGTCGGCTCATCTAGGAATAATACCTTGGGAAGGTGAAGGAGCCCACGCGAGAGCTCCAGCCGTCTCCGCATGCCTCCGGAGTAAGTCTTCACCAAATCATTCTGTCTGGATTCAAGACCGACCAGTCTAAGAACCTCATCTATTCTCTCATCACGTATATCTTTAGGGACCCCGTACCACATTGCGTGGAGGCGGAGATTCTCCCTGCCAGTGAGAATGTCGTCTACACTGGGTTGCTGAAACACTATGCCAATAGACTTCCTGACATCGTCAGGTTCCTTCAGTATATCGTAACCATTGACCGTAGCGGTTCCTCCAGACGGCCTCAGAATGGTGCAGAGCATAGAGATAGTCGTGGTCTTGCCAGCGCCGTTGGGTCCGAGCAGACCAAAGATCTCCCCCCGCTTAATCTTCACGCTGAGGTGGTCAACAGCGGTTAGGTCTCCGAACTGCTTGGTAAGGTCAGAAGTCTCTATCGCATTATCCAATACTCAGTGCCCCCAGAGTGATGGCAAGTGTAGTGGCTGACCAACCTATTTGTCTTGCTCCGGCAATGGTGCATCCATGATATTTATCGAAGAACTTGAAGATACGGCGCATATCAAATATGGCCGGAGAAGACATTGGGCAAATCAACCTGAAGACGCAACCTTTGAAAGGTTCATTAGATAGTTGTCGACGGTTTAGAGAGCCCACCCAAGGTCCTACTAATTGTCTAGAGCCGAGACTGCCGGTCTTGAAGCATATTATTCGCAGCCGCCGGAGAGAGTTCTAGAAGTCCTAGGAACCGGACCCGAAGGCCTCAGTGATGATGAGGCCCGCTCACGGCTGGCACGTTACGGCCCCAACGAGATTAGAGAGGTTCGTGGTAAACCCCTCACTCAGAGGTTTGCTGCGAACCTGACACATCCCATGGCGATCCTGCTCTGGTCAGCGTCCGTGATGGCCTACATTGGGAATATGCCGCAGCTCGCCGTTGCCATAGTCGGGGTCATAATCATAAACGCGGTATTCAGCTTCTGGCAAGAATATCGTGCAGAGCGGACCACAAAGGAACTCAAGAAGCTCATTCCCCAATTTGCTCGAGTAATCCGCGGAGGGATCGAGAAGCAGGTCCCTGCAAGAGAGGTAGTCCCAGGAGACGTCGTGGTCTTATCTGAGGGAGACCGCATCCCTGCAGACGGCAGGATCATCAAGAACTTTGGGATGCTGACAGATGAGTCTGCGTTGACAGGAGAGTCGAGGCCTGTACCCAAGACCTCTCAACCGATAGCCCTCAAGGAATACAAGACCTCATACGAACTCCCCAACTTGGTCTTCGGAGGAACGAACCTAGCCGCAGGATCAGGTGTTGCGGTGATCTCTGCAACTGGAATGAACATGCAGTTTGGGAGGATAGCACACCTAACAGAGACGGTTGAGGAGGAGCAGAGCCCACTCCAGAGAGAGCTGAGAAGAGTCACAGCCATAGTGACTCTGGTAGCGATCTTGGTTGGGACCGTAGTTTTTCTCGCGGCCTTCTCTTTGGGTCTTGCTGCGGCTGAGAGCTTCCTATTTGCAATAGGGATGATCGTGGCCTTCATGCCCGAGGGGCTACTCCCCACAGTCACCCTATCGCTTGCGATGGCCATGCAGAGGATGGCCAAGAGACGCGCGGTGATAAAAAAGCTCTCCAGTGTCGAGACACTCGGCTGCACTACGGTCATCTGCACCGATAAGACAGGGACCCTAACCTGCAACGCGATGACTGTTACTCGAATATGGGTGAGTGGTCTCGACATCAAGGTTACTGGAACAGGCTACAACCCGCAGGGGCGTTTCCTCACAGATTCAGGTGAAGAGCTGGTTGAAGACAATTCCGACCTCAAACTACTATTGACAGCAGCAATGACCTGTAACAATGCCCGCCTCATGCCTCCGACGGATCAACAGAGAAGATGGAGCATCCTAGGTGATCCCACAGAGGGCGCTCTTCTGGTTGCAGCCCTTAAAGCGGGATTGGCCTATCATCCTCGGGAAAACAGATTTGCCCTTCTCCCATTTGACTCTAGGAGAAAGAGGATGAGTGTGATTGTATATGAGAATCGAGGAGGCGTCTTGAGAGGTCGGCCGGAAAAGCTCAGAGCATATGTCAAAGGGGCACCCGCAGAGCTGCTGGATTACTGCAGCGGCATTCTCAAGAATGCTGAGGTAGTGCCACTACAAGATTCAGATCGAACAGCAATTAGGAGCCAGATCGACAGCTACGCAAGGGACGGCTTGAGAGTCCTAGGGATCGCCTTCAGAGACCTCACTGATCCTCCAGACAATGCGTCGCCTGAGAATGTTGAGAGTGAGATGACATTTCTTGGGTTAGCAGCGATGATGGATCCTCCGAGGCCTGAAGTGGAGGAGGCGATACAGAAATGCAGACAGGCAGGAATCCGCGTCCTCATGTTGACAGGCGACTATGGCTTGACGGCCGAGTTCATTGCGAAGAGGCTCGGGATCATGTCTGGGAGAGCACGGATCATTACTGGCGAAGAGGTCAATTCCCTCTCTGACCAAGCGCTTCAAAGAGTTCTCCTAGAGGAGAACATTATCTTTGCGCGCATAACTCCTGAGCATAAACTCAGAATCGTAGTCGCCCTCCAAGCATTGAATCAGATTGTGGCTATGACCGGTGACGGTGTGAACGATGCGCCGGCCCTGAAGAGGGCGGATATCGGCGTGGCCATGGGAATCTCAGGGACAGATGTTGCTAAGGAGGCGGCGGACATGATAGTTACTGACGACAACTTTGCATCCATAGTCAGCGCCGTGGAGGAAGGTCGGGCGGTCTATAACAACATAAAGAAGTTCACCAAGTACATCTTCGCAAGCAATGTGCCTGAGGCGGTTCCCTTCATCTTCTACGTGCTCGCAGCAGTACCCCTGCCCCTTACTGTAATGCAAATCTTGTCAGTCGATCTCGGAACAGACATGATTCCAGCTTTGGCTTTAGGCGCGGAGCCGCCCGAAGTCGATGTTATGAGATTCCCTCCGCGAAAGCGTGAAAAGGGTATATTGAGCGGGGGCCTACTTGCGCACTCCCTTCTATTCTTGGGAGGGATAGAATCAATAGCGGCCATGGCATGCTATTACTGGATGAACTTCATCAACGGATTTGGTCCAGGTTCCCTTGCACAGCCCGGGACAGTGGTTTACTCGATGGCCACAACGATGACTCTTGTCGGCATCGTCATGTCTCAGGTAGGAAACGTCTTCGCGTGCAGAACAGAACGCGCATCAAGCCTGAAGAGGAGCATAAAGATCAATCCATTGCTTCCAATGGGACTTGCATTTGAGCTGTCAATAATCTTGGCATTGGTCTACCTTCCCTCATTTCATCCGGTCTTTGGAACTGCTCCCCTTTCGCCGGAGCATTGGCTCTTCCCCATGGTCTTTGCACCGGCAATACTTTTAGCTGAAGAGGTGAGAAAACTGATACTCAGGCGCCTGGGTCAGATAACTCACCTTCGCAACGGTGGAGATTCGAAGTGAACGTCATAGTGGTGGGATGTGGAAGGGTCGGCTCATACTTGGCTGACCTATTGAATGCTGAAGGCCACAGAGTAGCGGTCATAGACAAGGACCCTAAGGCCTTCGAACGCTTGAGCGCTGGCTTCAAGGGCATCCGCATCGAGGGAGATGTGCTTGACAGGGAGGTACTCTACCAGGCTGGAATACAGAACGCTGACGCCCTAGCCTCGGTGACCAACAGCGACAGCTTCAACGCCACCTTGGCCATAATTGCAAGGAACAAGTTCCGCGTTCCCAAACTGGCCATAAGGGTCTTTGACCCATCACATGCCGAAGTCTACAGGAGGCTTGGAATTCTAACCATATCACCTACAGAGTGGGGTGCATCCTTCATAAAGGACGTTCTTGTACATCCTGAACTTCATCCAAAGCTCACGTTAGGAAATGGAGAGGTCAAGATCGTAGAGGTAGCGGTTCCACTAGGACTGGTTGGAAGACCAGTTGAGTCTGTGAATATCCCACAACAGGTGATTGTTGCCGCAATTGTAAGACAGGGCAAAGCCCTCATACCATACCCTGGAATGATGTTTCAGGAGAACGACTTCCTGACCTTGGCAGTCTCAACCACAGCCACGGGAAGGATTGAGGAACTCATCAGCCACTAGGACGGTGAAGTCTAGACATGTTCGTCGTGATTGTTGGCGGTGGAGGGGCGGGCGCCTACTTGGCGAGCAGACTCTCCTCAGAAGGCCACAGGGTTGCTGTGATCGACACCAATCTGGACGCACTTGAGGAGTTGTCTAGCAAGGTCCCAGCCGTATCTACGATTGTCGGAGACGGCTCTAGACTTGAGACTATGCGGAAGGCCGGTCTGGAGAAAGCAGATGTCCTGGCGGTCCTGACAGGTGCTGACGAGAAGAACATCGCAATAGCGATGCTGGCAAAGAATGAGTTCCGCATCCCACGCATAGTGGCACGAGTAAACGATCCAAAACATGAATGGCTCTTCGACAGACAAGCCGGAGTTGACTATGCGTTCAACCAGGACAATCTACTCGTAGATGCCATCATCAAGGCGATCCGAACCACTTAGGAACACAGCCAACAAGAGTGTTGGGTGCTCGCGCAAGATCATTACTGGAACCTCTGCTAAGATATTCCCCTGAAGGTAGCGCGTCTTATCTGAGGCGCATTAGTCACGGTCAAGAGATCCTCTCAACCTCGTCTTCAAGAGGCTGAAACAAAGGAAGAATTCAAGAATCCAAATCACAATGACGATTCTTGAGCCGGGCTTCTGCAGCAGAGTTCTGGTATGAGAGCCTATTGAACAATCTATGATAGAGGGAAGGCTAGGATCTTTGACCTCCTCAGAAGCAGCAGTAAGGGGGAGTACACTGCTATCGAGACTGCAAGGACTATTACATCTTCTAGGTATGAGCCCGCAGCCCCAATGACAAAGGCGTAGTAGACCGCCTCGAATGTGCCCAACTCAACCATATACATTCCAGCGGGTACAAGGATGAAGACCATTGTTAAGGAATGGGCTACTGTTGAGATGAATGATACTAATAGAACTGTGAGAGCGAACCTCCTGACCTCCATTCTCTTCTCGAAGATGTTCCTGTTCAACACTGCGGCTGGATAGATCAGAGCGAAGGCAACCATGCAGTCAAGAACAGCCCAAAGGGGCAGCATCAGACCGTAGGGATGGGTAAAGTAGGCTGCCAGCATGAACGCGTAGAGTGCTGCAACGATCCTCCACCTACCCTTGATTAGGAGGCCAGCGGTTGCTACGCCTACAGCCTCGCCGGTCACGCCGTAGACGAATGAGAATATGTTTGCACCGATCACTGCCCTAGAGATAGAACCCCCGACTACAGCTGTCAATACACCCAGTCTGGGCCCCAAGATCATCCCCTCAAGGGGCTCTAAATATACAGCCCATTCCCTGAAAGGGTAGACGGGTATAGAGTCCAGTATCACATGTAGAGCCGCAAAGACAGCGACCGAAGCCGCAGACCTGCTCTCGCCCAAGGCCTTCAGGCGCATCCCTCACAACTAGTTGACAGAGGAGAGGGAACTGTAAATCGATCTGGATATCTGCTTTGCCCCCTCTAGCAAAGCGTCCCTACCTTGGCCCTCCAAAAGTATGGAGCAGAGCGGCTCACCTTCCTCAACCACGGTTTCTGGTGAAGGTACGTCCCTACATTCATTGAGGGCGCTTAAGTCAGGTGCCGCTGAACGTTGCTTTGCGAACAGGATCAGTCGAATGCAAGACTTCGTGGGCTCTTTGGGAACTGCTGGAAGACTTCCGTCAACACATGCCCTCACGTGAGCCTCTACAACATTCAATCCAAGGACTCTCTCAACACATTCGATAGTTCCTTGAAACCTGGGATTGACCTCAATCACATGAGGCGTGCCTTGCTCGGAGATGACTATGTCGACACCGTTAGACCCGATCAAGCCAAAATATGAAACAGTCCTCTCGGCAACATCTCTACACTTGTCTATGATGTCTGGAGGTGCTGAGAGGGGAACGATATTTCCACAGTAGCCAAAGGGCTCCTTCTGACCCACTTTAGAGACCCCCAATAGTTGCTCACTCACAACCAGTGTCAGGGCCTTCCCCGGTACAGATATCACAGATGCGCTGGCATGTGTGCCCGAGACATACTCTTGAACCTGAACGCATGTCTTCATTCTTCGGACTGTTCTTAGAGCGTGGTCGAGTTCCTCGGCGTTGGAGACCTTCCTTATTTCGAGACCTCCAAATCCCTTTCCAGGCTTGAGCAAGAGAGGAAAGCCGATGTCTCTGGAGGCTCTTTTCGCCTCCTCAGAGTTGTGCGCGAGTACGGTTTCTGGGCACGGGACCCCCAACCGTTCGACCCCGGCGTAGAACTTTGGCTTATCACGGACCTTTAGAAAGAGGTCTGGGGAGTTCCCCAATATGGGGATTGAGTGGTTGAGTTCAGAAAGAACTTCAGGGAAATCATCTAGACCGGAAGCCAGGAGCGAGGCGTCAATCGCATAGTCATTATCAAGTTCTCTTGCCAATTCAAGAAGGGCCTCGGGCAAAAGTCTGCTGAATATTCCGGATTGAGGTCTTCCTCCTCTTCGCCCTGCCAAAGACAGATTTGCGGAGCAACTCTTGTTCAGGTCTTGGTCGCCGTAGTAATCAACCGCATAGACATCGTAACCGGCTCGCCTAGCCGAGTTAGCCAATTGGGCGACATCCACGACCCCTATTGCAAGAACACGGCGAACATCAGAGCGCACGCGATCTCTCTTTGGAGAGTCTCCCAAAAGTTGACTTATTCATGTCACCTCAGTTACCCCGCCTTGGCAGATAGTCCATTAGGGCTTTGACACATCATCTGAAATTACTTGGCCACGTAGGTTCAACAGAGAACTAGGGTAGAAGCTGCGTTTTGGCATAGGCCAGATAGGCAGAGGCGCCAGATCCCAAGACCTATTTCAGCATCCTCGCTAGGGCAATCAATCCACAAAGGTAAATTCCCAGGCTCAAAGCGATGGCTGACCGAACTGTTCCATATTGCCATGACCAACCTGCCATGTTACTGACGAGTTTTACGAAGATTATCGCAAACCATACAGTGCCTGTGATTCCGAAGAGTTTCCACGCGAGACCTCGTCTCTCACAGTATGCAACCATCAGATAGAATACTGCTCCGAACAGGAAGCATGCTGCAACTAATGCGTCTATCAACGGTTCAATTGCGGCCATATGTCCTACATCTCACCTTACTTGTAGACGAACATTTCATGTAGCTTGACCCCGGCGAGAGCAAATGATAGGGCTCCCGCCAGAAGAAATATGTATTGCTCCAAACGCTGGGTTGCAAGGTTGACTGGAAAAGCCAGTCCAACTACACCGAGCAGCATCGCGAAGAACATGCAGAACGAAGTTATCCCTAGATATATCCATACAGAGGCTCCTCGCCTAACCCTCGCCATTACATAGACCGAGAACACGATAGCGGCAAACGCAAAGGTGGCTCCAACGGTTTCACAAACAAGAACCCAATCCATCAAGTCAACCCTCAGGCAGGCCTAGTATACTGTTGTTTGGAGGGACAAATCTAAATAACTTTTCATTATTCCGATAAGAATAGAGCTACGGTTGGCACGGCCTAACACGAAGCTAACCACCGCACGATAGTCAATAGTAGCGCACGCAGAGGATTATCGTATATACATGTTCTGGACAGCAGTCGATACTGTACTTTCTGGACATAGTCTTTGTAGCCATCTAGCTCGTCCTGTAGTGTTCCATCTTCGAGCGCAGTGCGGAGAATAATCAGGCGCACGCTGAGACGAGACACGCAACAAACGATCTTTTACACGTTCAGGTTCACCCAAGCGTGCATCTGGGGGGATATCTTCACCAATAGGAAGTAGGTAAGGCGCTCACCCACAAATAGCTGTTGAGACTCGAAAACTCAGGTAGCCGCCGAGGAGGTCGAACGCGCTCGTTGCCCGTATATCAAAACTGATATTAGTCAATCATGGACAAAGAGACTTCAACCCGGCCGCGCGTAAACGAATACCAAGCTAATCTCGGGTGGTGCACGCAGAATGGTTGATGGCTCAGTCCCTATTAGGAAGATACTTGTTCCAACAGATGGGTTAGCTCACTCAGTGAAAGCCTGCCAGTACGCAGTTGGATTGGCCAAGCTTACTGGGGCAGAGATAATTGGAGTCCATATTCTACCAAACCAGATGTCTAGAATATTTGAGGAGAGAAGACATCTTGGAGAGATCTCACATGACTTCGCCGGCCAATATCGGAAGGAAGGCGAAGAGTACCTGAAACAAGTTGAAAGGATATGTTCAAGAGAGATGGTCAGGTGCCGAACAATGTTGTTAGATGGTTACCCACCGGAAGAAATATTGAAGATTGCCCAGAAGGAGAACGCAGACCTGATTGTTCTAGGCATCCGTAGAAGGAGTACATTCGAGAGGCAATTTGGGATCCGCACCTCAGACAAGATAATTCTGAATGCCACCTGTCCTGTAACAGTCATAAACACACCATGGTAGCAATCCTCCTCACGAACCTAAGGAAGTCTACGTCTCAGCTACCCAACTCTTAAATTTGCCAAGAACCAAGCAAGGTTTGAGGTAAGAGTTTGAATTTCTGTGAGAGTTGCGGTCAGAAGCTGGATAAGCTGGAGCTATGCCCCTACTGCAACAAGTGCTTCTGCTCAGGATGCTACGCTACACATATGAATTGGGAGAGGCAGCATCAGGACTGGAGTCTCTATCAAACCTCACCGATGACAGGGGTGCCGAGTCACTTTGGGTCTATGGAGGTAAGATCTTACGGCCCTGTGTACCAAACTGAAGAGGCGAGGCGAAGATACAGAAAGTCAAGGCGACGCTGATCTCTGCAGAACCAGAATCCCTCATCATCCAAGGTCTTTCAAAGAATCTTTATTGAGTCAGAATAGGCTCCTTGGGGTAATATTCAAAACCTAAACTCGGTTACTATATCAGTAATATCTTCAATGGTGGAGCTGGCCACACTTGACAGAAGTTGCAGTAATAGCAGACAAGCATCTTGCAGTAGGGTTCAGGCTCGCCGGCGTTGAGGCTTTCCCAATAGAGAGTTTGGAGGAGGCCCGGAATATGCTTACGAGGCTAGCTTCCGAAGGAAGACATGATGTGGTCATCCTAACAGAGAAGCTCTCAAGAGAACTCAGAAGAGAGAAGGAGAAGATAGTTGCTCTCGGCAAAGGAAGGCCGGTGTTCGCTGTGATTCCGGACTTCGAAGGACCGACAGGCCAGCGAACCCGAGAATTACGTGCTCTGATAAGCGAGTCGGTTGGGGCAGAATTGAAGTTTGAGGGATAAGACATGTCAATAGAGATAGAGGAACTGACTAGACTCGTTGAGGAGGAGAAAAGAGCCGAACACAAGATTGAGCAAGCTCGCCGCAATGCGGAAGGGATGATCAAACGAGCAAGAGAGGAAGCAAATGAGATAATGCGGGAAACGGAGAGTTCCCTAGCATCACTGCAAGCCCAGACGCATGTACAGAAAGAGTTCGAAGAGAAGAAACGTCAAATCGAGCAGGAGCACAAGAGAAAGATAAGTTCTCTAAACAAACTCGCAGAAAAAAACCTTGAGAAGGCTGTGAAAATAATCATCAACGACGTTTTGGGGGTTGAGTATTGAGCGTCCTAGAAATCAAATCACATATAGAGAAGGAGACAGAGACAGAGATAAGGCAGATACTTCAAGAGGCCGAGACTGAGGCACACTCGATCATCGAGAACGCCAAGAAAAAGGTAGCCGCAATTCTTGAGGAGCACAAACAGAAAAGAACTTTCGAGAATCTTGCCAAAGAGAGGTCTGAGCTTGCTATCCTACGAATGACTCAGAAAGCAGAGTTGACCAAGGTCAAGGCAGAATGGCTTGACCGCGCCTTTGAAGAAGCTGAGAAGAGACTCAACGATTTCATGAAAGATACAAGATCACCTGCGCACAAAGATTTCCTTACAGGCTTGGTTGTTGAGGGCGCAATCAAGATGAGCGGTTCCAGATTTGTAGTTCTAGCAGACTCCCAAGTGAGCGGCTTTCTCAAGAAAACTCTGAAGTCGATTTCGAAGAGAATCTCTGAAGCCAAAGGGGGGGAGATAGAATTGCAGCTGATGTCCAAACCAAATACTCCAGCAGGAGTGATTCTTCAGTCTGCTGACAGACACCAATACTACAATAACACGCTGGAGGCGCGTCTCTCAGCAACAAGACAGAGGCTTGGTGGAGAACTGTACAGTCTACTCTTCAGAGAAGGTGAATAGATTGACAGAATCAAGGAAAGGAGAGATCCGGTGGATCAGCGGGTCGGTTGTCGTAGGTTCCGGAATCAAAGGCGTCGAGATGGGGGAGATCGTGGAAGTTGGAAAGGAGAAACTCATAGGCGAGGTCATAAGAGTTGGAGCCGAGGAATTCACAGCCCAACTTTACGAGAATACAACAGGCCTCAGACCGGGTGAAGAGATCGTTGGAAGTGGGAGGCGTCTAGTCGCTGAACTGGGCGTCGGTCTCCTAAACAACATAGTCGATGGAATGGGAAGGGCACTTGACAGAATAAGGCTCGAGACAGGCCCATTCATAGCCAGAGGCGCAAAGGTGAACACGCTTCCACGAGACAAGAAATGGCACTTCAAACCCACAATGAACAAAGGCGAAGTCGCAAACCCAGGCGACGTAATCGGGACAGTAAAGGAGACGCCAATTCTCACCCACAATGTGCTGGTTCCACCAAATCTGAGCGGCAGAATTACCAGAATAGAGGATGGTGACTATGCGGTCGAGGATCCAGTTGCGACTTTGGAGAAGGACGGACAGAAGGTAAATGTGAGGCTGATGCAGGAATGGCCTATCAGGGTCCCGAGACCATTCGCTCCAGGTGGGAGACTGCCGCTAGACGAGCCTCTCGTGACTGGACAGCGAGTCATAGACACATTCTTTCCGCTCCCCAAAGGAGGCACAGCAAGCATTCCAGGTGGATTCGGCACGGGAAAGACTGTGATGCTGCACCAGCTTGCCAAATGGTGCGACTCCCAAGTCATAGTGTATGTCGGTTGTGGTGAAAGGGGGAACGAGATGTGTGAGGTTCTAACAGACTTTCCAGAGCTGATAGACCCGAGGACAAACAGACCTATGATGGAGAGAACAATTCTGATAGCCAACACCAGTAACATGCCGGTGGCTGCAAGAGAAGCAAGTATCTACTTGGGCGTGACCATGGCTGAATACTATAGGGATCAAGGTTATGATGTGGCCATGATGGCTGACTCCACCTCAAGGTGGGCTGAAGCCTTAAGAGAGATCTCGGGTCGACTCGAGGAGATGCCTGCTGAAGGTGGCTACCCAGCATACTTACCTGACAGGGTCGCGGAATTCTATGAGCGGGCTGGAAGGGTCAAAGCATTAGGAAGACCACAGAGACAGGGATCTGTCTCGATAATAGGTGCAGTCTCACCTCCAGGAGGAGACTTCAACGAGCCAGTAACTATACACACATTGAGGTTCACAGGAGTATTTTGGGCCTTAGACAGAGACCTCGCCTACAGCAGACACTTCCCGGCCATACACTGGCTGAAGAGCTACAGCCTCTACGTAGACCGCCTCTTGGGTTCATGGGCCCAAAGCTACAGTCAATATGCAGAGAAGATCGCCGACTACTGGAAAGGTAGGCTCCGGAAAGATTTTGGGGATCTCAGGAGTAGGGCGCTCAAGATCCTGGGTGAGTCATCCGAGATAGAGTCAATCGCAAGGATAATGGGTGAGAGGGCACTACCAGATGATCAGAGGCTCATTCTGCTCGAATCCGAACTGATAAAGGAGGCGTTCCTGAGACAGTTCGCCTACCACGAGGTAGACGCCTTCTGTGAAATGGAAAAGCAGGTCGTGTTGCTTCAGACGCTGCTAGACTTCTACGACAAAGCCAGTGACTTGGTCCAGAAAGGAGTCCCTGTGGAGAGGATAAGGTCTCTTCCCCACATATCGAAGCTGGAGAGAGCAAAGGAAGACAAGAGCGGCATCAAGGGACTGCAGCAACTATCCGAGGAGATTGATGGGGAACTCACCAAGCTCAGACAGGAGTATGGGCTGGTCTAGAGGAGAAGATACATGGAGTTCATGTTGGCCAAGACTCACGGTCTCGTCAATCGGGGACTCCAAGAGATAAGGGGGTCACTGATCATGGTTGAGAACGTTGAGGGTGTAGGGTATGACGAACTTGTTACGATCCGTGCCCCAGACGGTGTCGAGAGAATGGGTAGAGTTTTGGAGGTGGGTAGAGGAAAAGCGGTGGTCCAAATCTTTGGAGGAGAGATGGGTCTCCAATCAGACTCGGTCATAAGCTTCTCAGGTTCAGCCTTCAAGATTCCGCTTTCAAACGAGATTCTAGGAAGAGTATTCAACGGGGTCTTTGAGCCGATAGACAACTATCCGTCAATAGTCTCCAGCGAGATGGAGGACATAAATGGGTCGCCAATAAACCCAAGGGCGAGAGTCTATCCTAACAACTTCATCCAGACCGGAGTCTCAGCAATAGACGGAATGCTATCCCTTGTAAGGGGACAGAAACTTCCAATATTCTCCGAGAGCGGTCTGCCACACAATAGATTGATAGCCCAGATATCAAGACAGGCCGCTGTCTTAGGCGAGAAGGAAGAGTTTGCATTAGTCTTCTCGGCCATGGGACTGAGACATGATGAGGCCCAATACTTCATAGAGGAATTCCGGAACTCAGGTGCCTTGGAGCGTTCAGTCGTCGTTCTGAACTTGGCAGACGACCCCGCCATCGAGAGGCTCTTCACACCCCGCATAGCCCTGACAGCAGCTGAGTATATCGCTTTCCGGCTTGGGATGCATGTCCTTGTGATACTGAGTGACATGACAAACTACGCTGAGGTTCTAAGGATGCTGAGCGCCGCAAGGGAGGAGGTGCCAAGCAGGAAGGGTTACCCAGGATATCTCTACAGTGACCTAGCCTCGATATATGAGAGGGCTGGAATCATCGAGGGACTACCTGGATCTCTCACTCAGATGCCGATATTGACTATGCCGGGTGGAGACATTCAACATCCGATTCCAGACCTGAGCGGATACATAACCGAGGGGCAGGTCTTCCTAGACCGTGAACTCTACATGAAGGGGGTCTATCCACCTATCAACGTTCTACCATCCCTGTCGAGGTTGATGAGGAAAGGGATAGGGAAAGGCAAGACAAGGGAGGACCATGGTGACATTGCCGACCAACTCTACGGCGCCTACTCAAGAGGCCGACAGGCCCGCGACCTGTCAAGAATAGTTGGTGAGGTCGGCCTGAGTGAGGACGAGAAACTCTATCTCAAGTTCGCCGATAGCTTCGAGACCCAATTCATCAACCAGGGCGAGTATGAGAATAGAAACATTGAGGAGACCCTTAACATTGCGTGGAGGCTGCTCTCCATACTGCCTGAGAAGGCTCTCACTAGGATCCATGAGGAATACATAGAGAAGTATTATGTGAAGGCGGAGACTGCAACCAAATCATAGTAGGTCTTGCGTCGTGAGCGCTGCTGGCAGAGCGGCTGTCACAAGGGGGGTTCTACTCAGACTCAGGGAGCAGCTTGAATTCACAAGGAAAGGTCAAGAACTTCTTAAGATGAAGAGGGATCATCTTGCCGCCGAGACCAACAAGCTCTTGCCCAAGATCGCTGAGCGAGAGAGACTTGACAGGAAGATCATGGGGGCTTATGAAAGTCTAAAGGTTGCCTACCTGAACTTGGGTTACTCAGGACTTTATTCTCAAGCCTCAACAGTTGACAAGATGAACGTGAGAATCAGGCCCAGAAGCATAATGGGTGTAATAGTGCCTGAGGTCTTGGTCGAGAAAGAAGCCAATGTCGACTCTATATCAAGCCCATCGGCCCACCAAGCAGGCCTAGAACTCAAGAACCTGATGAAGGAGCTGATCGAGTTGGCCGAGGCTGAATCCCGCATCGAGAACATAGCATACGAGTTGATGATGACAAATCGAAAAGTGAACGCTTTGGAGAGGGTCTTGATACCTGGCCTATTGGAGTTGATAAGATATGTGGAAGGCAGATTAGAGGAGGAGTCCCTTGAGGAGTTCTTCAGGACCAAACGTGTGAAGCAGGTAATTAGGGGAGTCCAGTAGATGAGGTTCCCATCGACAATCTACTTAATCACTAGAACCCACGGCAGAAGGATTCACCTTCTCACCTCTGAGGACATGAGGGTGATGGCCAAGTCGAAGAGTCTCTCTGAAGTAGTCGACCAACTCTTGAGGAGTGACTACGCTGGCGAGGTCAGCAAGTTGCCGACCGGAGAGGTTGACTCAGTAAGGCTTGAGAAGATCTTTCTTGGGACCTTGGTCGAGAGGTTCTTTACCTTAATGAGGGATTCAAAAGGGAATGCTCGAGATTTCATCGAAGCTTATGCGGCCAGACTTGAGGTTGAGAACCTTAAGAGGATTCTGAGGGCTAAGCACGTCCAAGAGAAGATTGAGGACCGCAACCTAATACCTCTTGGGAGAGAACATACGCTGATAAACTTTCAAGCTCTCACCAAGGCTGAGAACGTTGATGAAGCAGTCTCTTTGCTTCGCGAGACAGTCTATGCCTCTGTGAGCGACAGACTAGATGACTACAGGAGGGTTGGGTCACCTATCGTCCTCGAATCTTTTCTGGACAGTCTTTACTTCGCAAGGGTCTGGGAGAGGATGGGGGGACTCGTTGATAATGAGGGTATAAAATGGCTTGTGGGTGAGGAGGCTGACCTCCGGAATCTTCAACTGGTATTCACTTACAAGATGAGGGAGGTGCCGCCCAGACTTGTCGAGGAAATCGTTATCCCCACCTTTTACAGACTCCGCAGGGGCATCCTGAGAAGCCTAGCCCAAGGAAGACTAGAGGATACTCCGGAAATCTTGGCCGGGACCTCTTATGATGACGTTGCAGAAGAGATCGTCAGGTCTAGAGAGCCGGCTATTGACCTCGAAACCATCCTTTCGAAGAGACTCTACAAAGACGCTTCATTTGCGCTCAGGAACCTGTTCCTAGAGCTCGGATACGTAGTCGCCTACCTGCTTTTGTGTGAGAGGGAAGCAGGAAATCTGATTACATTAACGACTGCGTTAGACCTCAAGGTTCCTGAGGAGGATTTTCAGAGAAGACTCCTCCTCTAGGGATGAATCAAAACTTGAGGGCCAAAGGGCTGCTGAGGGTGACTCTAGATCTTTCCAAGGATCATTATCGCTACGACTAGGCCGTAGATTGCGAGCCCTTCGCCAAGGCCCGCGAAGATCAGAACCCACGTGGTCAGTTCAGGCCTCTCCACAGTCGCCGCCATACCAGCCGAGGTCGACCCGAAGATAGCTATCCCAGCACCTATTCCCGACAGACCAACGGCCAAGCCGGCTGCTACCAACCCTAGACCAGGAGCCTCAGTCGGGTGCTCTTCAACCTGAGCAGATGTTGCTGAGACTTGAATCGTCAGTACCAGCAACGCTGTGACAAATGGAATCAACAGTATGAGGTTCCTCTTTGTCATCATCCGTTTCTGTTCTCTTTTGAACATCTAACACCAACCCACCTGAAATCAAGAACAATTGTTGAAGCTTGGCTTTCAATATTTAATGCTTACGTAGAGATGGTGGGGACCGTGAAAGGCCTGTAGGGTATTCCGTCGCCAGAGTAGAACTTTGTGAAGAACTCATAGTAGGTGAGCCTCATGGACTGTATCAATATAGCTAAGCCCTCGATCACGATCACCAGTAAGTTCATTATGAGATAGCTTAGAGGTCCCCCAACGGTTGACGCTAGGATGGATGCTGAGAGTCCTAGGGCCCCGTGGGCTATGGCGAAAGCCGCCAGCCTCACATAGGAGATTGAGTTTGTCAGTAGAGAGATGAATGTCTCGATGAACTCCGCAAAGCCCTTCATCAACTGATCAGCCACCTTGACCTCGCCCTCAATCAAACCCTCAATCATCGGGAAGAAGAAGATCAAGACGAGTAGGCCTAATGCTGCCGCGGTCAGAAGCGGGTTCTCTGTGAAAACGGAGAAGGACATGTTTGAGACGTACTTCACAGCCAGGAGCACCCCTACAAAATAGTAGGTTAACACAATTGAGGAGAAGACAGTCCTGGGAACGTCTTCTTTTCTGACCATGTTTATGACCTTCAGAATTAGGCCCAGAGCTATCTGTACGACTCCGAAGACGAGTGCAGCAACTATGATCACCGACTGGCTATGGAATGGACTCAGAAGGATCGGGTGAATCAGTCCCTCCAAAAGGAAAGCTTCACCGAATAGTATCCCGAAGAACATAGAGGATATGCCACAAGCCAGTATGATTCCGCCTAGTCTTCGCACAGCCCTCGCAGGTATTCTGAGAAAGTCTCGTTGCAGGTTGAGCAGAACGAGGCCGATAATTGCCAAGACAAGTCCGTTGCCCACATCCCCGAACATGAGGCCGAACATGGTCGTGAACAGGACGGCCACTACGGGGGTTGGGTCGATCTCTCTGTAGTTTGGTGTCCCCCTCATCTTTGTAAGCAGTTCAAAGAAACTTAGGGGACCCCTATTCTCAGTCTTGACTGGGGGGTTATCCTGTGGGCCTGGGTCCTCAAGCTTCACGAATGTGACTCCAACCGTCGTCTTCAGAATCGTCTCCTTGGCTTCGTTGGCTTTGTCCGCTGGAACCCAACCGTGGACTAGACTCATCGTTTTGGTTCTGCTAAGATTCGACCTAGCCTCCTCAAGCTTCAAGGTTCCCAAGACTACAGGCTCGTAGGTTCTTGACCTCTTTCGGAATTGTCTCCCTATCTCTCTGATAGCCCTCTCTATTTCTTCAGCTTCTTTCGTCTTCTGCTCAATCGATGCATAGACATCCTCGAGAGCTTTCTGAGGGTCTGATTTGATGCCACTGGGAAATGTGAGTTCATCAAAGTTGAGGAGTGTTAGAGCACTCTCAATGTGTGACTTGTCATCTTTCAGGCCTGTTATGACTACGAAGTCTTCTTTTCTACTCTCAGGATAAGTCGTGTAGGTGACGTTGGTGCCTTCCGTATATCTTCCAAGTCTTGGGGTGAATTCCCTCTGCACAAGACCCGCTTTGACGAATATGTGTCTGAATTCTCCGAGTTGATCCATCTGCAGATTGTGCTTCTGTATGATGAGAAGTTTCTCTCGTAGACTCCTCAGCCTCTCTAGCTCAGCTCGAAGGTTTTCCAAGGAACCAAGTTTCTTGTCGAGTTCTACTTCGAGGTCTACAACATAGCCTTCAATCTCTTCTAGCCCAATCCTCTCTGATGGATGTTCAAGAGATGGTGTGGAGAAACTCTCCTTGAGCTTCTCTAGGAAGCCTTTACTCTTGGATCTTTCAGGCGGAATGGAAGACAGAATGGATAATATTCTCTGTTGAAGTTTGACGTACTTCTCACATCTTTCCACATTCTCCACTTTCTTGAAGCCTTTGATAGTATAATCACTCACAAGTTGAACTGTTCCCAACATTCCCAGAGCCGCAAGAAGGCTGTCCTCATGCTTTGTAGGAACCGCTGCATACACTCTCTTCATAGGCGTGGTCTTAAGCAAGAGATTTCACCCCATCCCTTCTAGTAGTGCATTTATTCCGAACCCTCAGGCGGTTCTCCTTCGAGACACCCATTTCATGCTTTCGTATCAGTTCTTAAGGCTCCCAAACCGAGTTACCGTCAGAGAAGTTTGGCCGTTATGTTTCTTACAACGTCAAGTTCTGAAAGGGATTTCTCAAGTTCCCTTATCCCTTTCTTGCTGCGGGACAGGTCAAAGAGCATCGTTCCACTGATCGTTTCCCTCGTTGAAGCCGGCAGTAGGAACATCACTATGTTTACGTTCTCCTCTGCGATCTTTCCAGCCACCTTTGCCATAGATCCGGGGTTATTGTCTATGACAATTCTGGCCTCAGCCAAGAGCGCTCCTGGACGAGCAGCCACGTTCATTACGACCTCGCTTATGATCGGGTCTGCTGTCAAGAGAAGCTTTGTTCCCGGAGTAATCTCAAGAGTTCTGCATACAGACTCCGGGATCTTCACCGCAAGCTTATCGTCAACGGTCACTACTTCAGATATGATTGGCGAATGCCTAGCTTTCTCAGACAAGGGGAAGCTCCTCCGAATTAACAGCATAACACGGTGTTATAATATTTTCCAGAGTGATACAAGTGGCCCGGTGTTGGGTCCGCTGTTAGCCATCGACAAGACCCCTATCGAGCCATGCCTGAGGTCCGACCTTATCTCATCAGGGATTGTGTAACCTGCGCCTCCGGTCCCGGTACCTGCGGGGTCGCCGCCCTGTACTACGAATCCTTTCACAAGCCCGTGAAAGATCAGACCGTAATAAAAGCCCTCCCTAACCAGTTTGACGAAGTTGCTGTAGTTACCGGAGTCTTGTCTTAGCGCGCGGCGAGAAGCAACTATTCCAGCTACGAAACTTGTCAGAATCAAAGCGCGCTTGTTCAGACGGGTTCAAGCTGTAATCGTAGAACACAGTGTGAGTCCGTAGATCTCAGAGGCCTCTCAACAGAATCTGGCTAGCTGGAATACACTGTTGAGACATCCTGTCGACACGACGAACCGGGCGGGACTCACAATGCTTATCTTCCTAAGATCAGTTCTGAAACTTATGGGTTCACCGCCTACAAAGGTTCTCAGCGGATCAATTGTCTATCGGTACAGTCCTCGACCTTATACAATCTATCTGAACATAACCAACCGTTGTACAAACAGCTGCTCTTTCTGTGTTAAGAACTACACTTCTGGCCTATCGGGCTATGAGCTTAGGCTCAGTAGAGAACCGACCGTTGATGAGATCTGGAGCAGGCTTCAAGGTGAGGTGAAGGAGACCGATAGTGAGGTGGTCTTTTGCGGGTTTGGAGAGCCCACCATCAGATTAGACGTGGTTCTTGATCTGATGAGGAGAATTAGGCAGAGATATCCCCATCTGAAGATTCGCTTGGATACAGACGGACTGGCGCAGCTTCGAAACAAAGACAGAGAAGTGGCAAGGGAATTTAGAGAAGCTGGCGTCGATTCAGTGTCGATAAGCCTCAACGCCGAGAGTAAAGAGAAGTACGATGAACTCTGTAGACCTTCACTGGAAGGATCGTATGAGGCCGTCCTCGACTTCGCCGAAGACTGCAGGAAATTCTTCCCTCAGGTCAGACTCACGGTGGTCGACTCCGAAGACATAGACGTTTCCAAATGCAGAAGAATTGCTGAGGAGTTGGGCTGCGACTTTAAAGTTAGATAACGATCGTTTGAGTTTGGCCAAGAGTATAGGCCCCTTTCCTTCCCATCAGCTTCATCTTCAATTGTGCACTATTAGAGGATCGATGCTCGAGGTCTACAATATCCTCTCTGAGGTAACTGGACGAGACCCTCCAAAACGCAGGGTGTCCAAGAACTTGGCGAAAGCACTGGTATGGCCAGTCTACCTGCTGAGGGTTGCGTCGGGGAGGTGGGACTTCACCTGGGACCCAAAGACAGTGGACGTAATGGTGTCTGACAGGGCGTATAGTATAGAGAAGGCAGAGAGGGACCTTGGCTATAGTCCCCAGTATTCGCTGAAGGATGGACTGAGGGAGACTGTGGAGGGGTATAGAGAGATGGGGATGCTTTAGCCCAACGAATCTTACCGAACCCCACGCGCACTCAGACTAATGATCTTGCGAGTCGATCATTCTTCCAGACGTCAGCGGTATCGCTGTAACCTCGCTTCTCCCAGTATCCGAGTTCCTTCCGTCCTGTAAAGGTTATCCGCTCAACCCACATGGCGCTCTTATACGCATACTTGGCGGGGATGACTAACCTGAGTGGGCCTCCAAGGGAATCCTCAAGGTATTCACCGTTAAGCCTGTAGGCTAGGATAACATTGTCCTGGAGGAGATCTCCAAGGTCCAACGATGTTGTGTAGCCGTCTGAACACCTTAAGAATACGTATCTTGCGGCTTCAATGGGCCTAACAATCTGGACTAGTGAGCTGAACCTGACTCCGTACCATCTGCAGTCTCTGACGCTCCACCCTTCTACACAATGGAAATCGCTCTTGGATTCGACTGAGGGAAGGTTGAGAAGTTCTTGCCAAGTCAACCTGAGAGGATTCTCAGTATCTCCATCAACTGTTAGAGTCCATTTCTCTGGATTAAACTTTGGATTTTCTGAGATTATTCCTGGGTGGTGTATGTTCCACTTCAGGATGGCCTTGATTTCACGCTGACCTGGCGGCAATTCGTCAGTCTTCATCTCATGAGACGCCTCTTCACAACATGCCGAATGAGCAGTTATGGAACTCTTTCAAGTTGAGCAGGACATCACTGCGAAAGGAAGCTGTCTGAATGTGAGACACTTTGGGGATAGTCTATGATTCTTCTTCCCCTAGGGTCTTCTTCATCTCCAAGTACTGTTCTTTCGTGATCTCACCTTTCGCGTAGCGCAGCCTCAGGGCCTCCTGGGCTTCATCTCCAATCTTGATGTACCTCCAGCGCCTGGCCTTGAGGACCGCGGGAAGGAATGTGGCGAAGGCTCAGATTATGAATATTACGACTATTAACCCAACGATTGCCCATAGCAGAGCGCCCATGACAGAGCCGAAACTTCGCGAACTCACTCATCGATTCGGAGAAAGATTCAAACTCAGGCCCCCTCGCAGCCTTTAACATTACAGGCAGCAGGTAGGCGAATAGGAACACTGCGAAGAAAGCTATCAGAATTCCTATAAGAGCCCTGAACAGGCCTCCCAAAGCACCATATAACTCGCGAAACTCATCTTCCATGTGCCCGCACCGCCAATTGATCGATAGAGATCATCGTGGGACTATACATAAGATATTTGATGCCTTTGACTGTTCTCAAGTATTTTGGCTGCGGCGCACATCCAATTTGGGGATGACAACTGGAATGCTGTAGCGGCCAGGCCAATCGAATTCCTGAAGCGAAATGGCGCCTGGCGCTGGTGAACGGTTAAGCTTTTCTACAGAGGGAGTTCAGTATTAGAGAAAAATCGGTTGGAGTGAGGGGTTAGTCTTGTGCGAATGGTGTATGAAACATGGAGCGGGCGGCAAATGGTACATGAACGCGAAGAACTACTCCAACGAGCTGGCCGACCGCCTCAATCTGCAGGAGTACCTGACCGAGCAGTGGAGGTTCTTCGAGACTGTGTACATCCGCAAGATCATGGGAATCTCCTCAAAAGACTTGGGATACAAAATGAAGATGCCGATAATTGGAAGGCTACTCCGTTGGAGCGCAGAGAATATGATTCACAGTGAAAGCAAACGAAGAAACCCGGTGAGGGCTGACGGGCACTTCGGGCAGGTCGTACCTCTTGAAGATGCGAAGATAATCCTAGGTAGCTTGGCGGCAGAGCCCATAATCGAAAACTACTGTATGTGCCGCTGGATGCAAAGGGGTATAAAGGAGCTTTCCTGCATCAATTTCGGTGTTCTTTCAGGCGTAATTGAGAAGCTGCCCAGGTTTATCCCGAAGGATACGAAACTGAGGCTTGACAGGGAGGAAGCGATAGAAAGGCTGGAGGAGCACAACCGCAAGGGCTACGTGGCATCGGTCTGGTTCCAGCCTGTCCCCTATATCAACGCAATCTGTTCGTGTGAAACCCCGGAATGCTGTGGACTCCGCTTAAGGAACGACTTCGGTTTGATGACCGTCTACAAGGCAGAGTATGTCATGAAGATTGATGTTGACAAGTGTCAGGTTTGCTTGTCCTGTATCCCAAGATGCCAGTTTGGGGCCCGGAGATATATCCCTTCGCTCAAGAGGATTACCGTAGATCCTAGCAAATGCTTTGGGTGCGGTGTGTGCAGACATGCCTGCAAGCATGATGCCTTGAGCCTTGTCCCGAGGGAAGAGGTGCCAGGACTCAAGGGACAGTATTAGAGGAGTACAGAATGGGAAAGACCAAGATTTCCATAGACTACACAAAGTGCGGGGAGAAAGGCAAGGTCGATCCGAGGAACTGCGCCAAATGCCTCAAGGCATGTGACCCGGCAATCTTCATAATGCATGAAGCGGTGGACGCTGAGTTAGACCCTATTGATCCGCAGCTCTGGAGAGTGACACCCTACTGGACCTCCCTTTGCACGCGGTGCATGAAGTGTGTTGAAGCCTGTCCTGAGCACGCCATTACGGTCAAGTGGTGATGCATGTAGCGAGGCATTCTTTTCGGCCTAAACGCACAAAGAAAAAGGGAGGACCAAAGTGGACAAAGGCAAAGACTTGGAGAAGAATGAGAAATCGAGAAAACTCGGAATCAAAATCATTCTACGACTCCCCCTGTTCATAATTCTACAGGCTACAATCTTATTTGTCTCAGCAGGCCGTATTGACATGCCTCGAGCATGGATCTACGTAGTCGCGATAATCATATACTATCCAACATTTTTGCTACTAGTCTACAAACACAATTCTGAACTCATCTATCAAAGAGCGTGCGGGACAAGGCGGGGTACTAAACCTTGGGACAGAGTCTTGATGCCGACGGTCGTCATCATTCCGTATATTCAGCTTGCCGTAATCGGATTGGATGTTGGAAGATTTCAATTATCAAGTCTCAGCACTCACTTCACGGTATTAGGCCTCATGTTACTCGTTATCGCCGCCACTCTAATTATTTGGGCAATGGTAACGAATCCATATTTTGAGCCAACGGTCCGAATCCAAGAAGATAGAGGTCACCTAGTGATAACAACAGGGCCGTATAAAATCATGAGACACCCGGGTTATCTCTCAGGAATCTTGTGGCCAATATCAACTTCCTTCATCACAGGTTCCGTCTTCGGATTGATTCCAGCAGGAATTGTCATTCTTCCGTACATAATTCGTACTTGGCTAGAGGATAAGATGCTCATGAGTGAATTGAATGGATATGCTGAGTATGCTAGGCGAGTGAAGTACAGACTTTTTACAGGGTTGTGGTAGTTGGAGAATTGAATATGTTTGAACCTGATGCATTCGACAGAAGATATTCTAATCAAAACGAACTTATATTGAATTCACAATCTAACAAGTCCACATTCCTTGTCTAGCGCCCACTGGCTCACGGTTTTCAACGATTGGTGACCTAGCGCATGTTTTCGGCGAGCAAGGTGGACGACATACTATTTTCTTATGTGTCTCATCGAAGGACAACAATTCCTTATTAGTGAGAGCTGTGCAAGAAATTTGTTGGGGTCAAAGAACCCTATAGAATAATGAATGGATCGGAGTAAAATGCCTCATTACATAATACTTGGCAGCTTTACTGAACAGGGAATCCGAAACGTGAAAAACGTATCCAAGAGAGACGAAGCCGCTCGACGAGCGATAGAGCAGACTGGAGGAAAGATGCAGCTCTACTACACCTTAGGCGAATACGATTTCGTGGCGATCGTTGAAATGCCGAGCGATGAGAACATGATGAAATTCCTCCTCCAGGTTGGCAGTCTGGGCAACGTTCGCACCAAGACCCTGAAGGCTTGGAGCGAATCCGAAATAGCGAAATTAGCATCTCAGCTTCCGTAAAGATTCTAACAGTAGAGTAACAACTCCCCTTCTTTTTTTGGCTCAGCGCGTGCTGCTTACCTACGCGGAGTAACCACGCTCATCCTTCACAAGCCGTACCCGGGCAGAATTTCCAGTGTCTATGCCAAAAGTTATAGACATGCTCAGTGTGACTCACGGCGTAATAGTCTGGTCTAGGGAGCTGTAGCATGACCGTGAAGAAGAGAGTTGATGGAGAGCTTTCTTTGGGCAGATTGCCGCCCTTAAAGATCAAGGCCATACCCATCTTTGCCGGATTTGCAGCAGCTGTGGGTCCAGGCGTGGTCTGGGCGGCCCTGGCGCAAGGCAGCGGAGAGCTGATCTGGTGGCCTTATATGACAGCACGGTACGGCGCTACTTTTCTCGGCTTGCTTTTGCCGGCAGCTTTGATGCAGTACTTTGTCAACTAGGAGATCGTACGTTACACCATCACAACGGGTGAAACCTTTTTCAGCGGCATGGCTCGAATGAGCAGGGCCCTCTCTGGCCTCCTCTGGATCATGCTGCTGGTAACCTTTCTATGGTTTGGGGGATACGCCAGCGGCGGCGCTACGGCTCTAAGGGATCTTTTCGGCTGGCCGACCGACCCACGAATAGGAACCTTCTTCTGGACCTATCTCATCATCGCGGTCTTTCTGGGCGCCATCATCTTTGGGCGTGTTGTGTACAATGTCGTTGAGCGTTTCATGACCCTTATTGTCTTCATCACTGTTGGGGGGCTGATCATCGCTATCCTCAACTCCACAGTCCTCTCCACGGCAGGTTCATTCTTCGCCGCCTACTTCAACACCTTCCACTTCTTTACCCAAGGACTCCCACCAAACTTTCCAGAAGACGACTTGAATACTCTACTCACCAGCATCGCCTTCGCCGGAATGGGAGGCTTCTTCAATATTATGTACTCCTACTGGGTCCGTGACAAGGGCCACGGCATGAGCAAGTACATTGGTCGAGTAACCAGTCCTGTCACAGGGGAACCTGAGACCATCCCTGCGACGGGCTTTGGCTTCGAGGATACGGAAGCAAACCGGCGTAATTATCGGGACTGGATCAAATTCATGCGATTTGACAACCTATTTGGCGTCTTGACAAACCTGCTTACGGTGACGCTCATGGTCTGGTTGGCTTGGGCGCTGCTCCTGCCGAAGGGGGAATACCCCTCGGGCTGGAATCTAGCTGTTGTCCAGGCAACATTCTTTGAGAACTCTATGGGCGCGATTGGGCGGGTGATCTTTCTCTTGGTGGCCGCAGCATTTCTCACAGATAGTTGGCTCGGAATTACCGACGCCGTAGCCCGTATGCACTCTGACTTCTTCTTCACCACCTTCCCTTGGGCGCAACGCTGGTCATTCCGCACCTGGTATTACGGCTTCGTTTTTGTCCTGACTACTGTCAGCGCCACAACCATGCTCATGGCTCAGCCGGGCACACTGCTCATCCTGGGGGGTGTGCTCAACTTCTTCGCCATGGCCGTCTACATGCCCTTCCTGATCTACCTGAACTACTTCATGGTACCTAAGTCCTTACCTGTGTGGACACGACCGAGAACGCTCACACTGGTTGTTGTGAGTCTGGTGAGTCTAGTCTACTTGGCGATAGCTATCTGCTACGTGATCGTTCTCTTCGGTTGAGAGCGCGCGGTACCAACAAAAGGTTCGTATCCGCCGGGATTCGCTGCATTCTTGGTGCCAGAATTGGTGCCAAAATTACTTAGTCCGGATCTAAATAGCTTTGAACCTGTCTAGAGAGATTCGATAGTGCAAAGTCGGCACGAGTGAGAGTGCTGTTCACTACTTGCGCAAGAACGCTTGGAATAACACTTTGTTCAAGGTCTACCCGAAAGTTCGTTGGAAGCTTGAATGCAATCGATCGTTCTACTATGTCGAATATTGTTGAGAATCAAGGAACAGATCGTCGGGGGAAGAGTGTACATCGAAGATCAATGTAACACAATAGTCAAGTGCGTTCCAAGGAGACTTCCTTGAGGAATGCTTGCGATTGCAAAATCGTTTTTACCTAAGGAGCAGTTGGAGGGTTCAGCCAAAGGGTTCTAATATTCGTTTCTTCCTCAACTGAGCTGGAAGCTTGGACAAAGATGCGAATAGAGAAAGCTGAGGATGCAAGAAGTGTCGTGAGGAAGTACTTCCTCGGCACAAGGACCCGCCACGGGAAGATCGCTTCTTTGTCTACGGAGCAGGAGACCGAGGGCCCCGATGAAAAGGGCGCCTGGAAGGTCAAAGGAACTTACGTTACGGAGGCAGGCGTAAGAGAAGAATTCACGGCAACTGTATCGCCGCGCGGCGAAGTACTGATCACCAGTTCAATGAAACCGAAGTTGCCTTGGCGCTAGAATTCCCGGGCGCTACATGTCCACCGGGATTATTCTCTATGCTTAGAAATCATAGAACATTTCGACAAATTGTAAGGAGGTGATTTGAATGGCTAGATTTTTGGTTTTGTGGCATAGGACTCCCGTAGCATCATGGCCTACGGACCCTGTAGAATACTTGAAGCTCCAAGAGAAGATGTGGGCGGGTATAGATCACCTCATAAAGAAGGGCGAGGTGAAGGATTTCAGTTACTTTCTAGACGGAACGTCAGGATATGCAATCGGTGAAGAAGCCACGGATACCTTCAGAGACGTGAACATGTTCACGCCCTTCTATGAATGCTAGGTACATGAGATAATACCCTATGAGAAAGGCAAGGAAACTTTAAGAGTACTTTTGAAAGCTGAAATCGCAGCAGCACATAGATCTTAATCAGGAGACTGGAAAGAAGGAGTCGCTCGATCCTTCTTTATTATATTAACCAATTCTTTTATGATTCGAACGTTACGCTCATATTAACTGTCCGAGGTTAAAGAGCAAGGCAACCCAGCATAGGACGGTCGTATTGAAACGCTTATCAAAAGAGATGTTGCGCTGAGAACGAGCTAATTAGTTTTGCTTGCCATCCGGTTATCGTGCCACCTATGACTCATTTCACTAATTAGTAATCACTTCCTACGTCGTTGTCTTGAAAGAGGTACTTGTTTTTTGCCACTTACCTATTTGTCTGATAGCCCCACGTGTTCCTGCTACATTGAGGGCATTCACTATGAGCTTCGTGATCTCTCGATCGGATATACATTCGGATATATTGTCTGTCGTACTGTATACGGTTACAATAACTGTCTTCTTGAGCACCAATTTCTAAATCTCACTTAGTTTAGTAGAATTCATTAGTCTTTAATTGTTTTGCCTATCGAGTGTGCTCTTACAGGTTGCCAATTTTGTTATCGCAGCGTGGTTGATCCGAGAATCTCGCAGTCTAGGCCTTCTGGTCTCCAAAGGAGAGGTCGGAGGCTATGTCTCGTGTCTCGTGGCAGTTTAGAGAATCAGGAGCCGAGGCACGTGTATTCGCCATAGAAAGTAACTCGCAGCCGGGGAGTTCATGGATGCGTATACCCTAGATGGCGAGCACAGACTTATTACTGCGCCCTTGAGACGCATGTGCAAAGGACGTGGCTGTGATGGGCTGGTACTGTCCGAAGTGCAGTCCGACATTCGTTGAGTTTGTATCCTCTTGCCCCTACTGTCTTGTGCCGCTAAAAAAGTCGAAGTACGAGGACCGGATCTAGTCGAAAAAGAACCAAAACATCCTTACTGTGCACGCTCTCACTCTGAATGTCACTAATCATCATAGCAACTTCTCTCATGCTGTGTAACGATAAGAAAGGGTGTGCTGCCATCTTGTTGGATGGCAGGCAGTCTCCAGTTTACTCGGCTTTTTCAGCTATCGCGAAACGGTCGCGAACCTGCGTAATTTGGATCTCAACATGGTCTCCAAGCTTCGTGTTCGCTACGAAGACCACGAATCCCTCGACACGTGCCAGACCGTCACCACGTCGACTTCGTTCCTTAATGTCGACTTCGTATTGTTTTCCTTCCTCTACGGGTGCGTCTCTTACCTGATGATACATCTAGTTTTTCACCTCTTATGATTTTGGCCAGTTAAAACAAGAAGAATGTGCGGGCGACGTTTCTCGCTAAAAACGACTCTCGACTCTCGTTCTCGTCAAACTAACTTTCGCTAGAATTGTACTCCGTCCTATGTAAGGCGCGTGCAGATGACAAGACAGGGTTGCAGATGAAGCGAGCCATTATGAATTGGTGGTGCTCACCAGTTAGGGCACACACACTACGCTGGTGTGAGTACAAATAACGGGCGTGGGCACCTCGGCCGGAGAGTGTATAAGCGACGCGCCACAGTAGAATAGTGATGCTAATGTGTATTCTAAGGACTAACATTGTGAAAAACTGCAGAAGATGCAAATCGTCCATTAGGCCACATTGTGGCTTGCGCAGAAAGACGGCGAATAAGATATATTTTGATAGCAAGGTCAGAAGGGCGGCTACATCCTAAAACCCTCAGAGGTGTTTCAGGGGACTCTTCCCCTGACATGAGGGGAGACATCTCTATAGTGGTGGTGTGAAGTTTGGTGCGGCCGCCGGGACTTGGCATACTAGCAGTGAATACGTACTATTGACATTAAGGTAAACTGACTGCAGATTGAATCGTTGAGTTGAGACCTCTTGAGTCCCATCCGGACGGCTACCAGCACCTCTACCTCTTGCAGCTGACATCCGGATGGTACCTAGGCGCGCTAGAGAGCAAACCAAAGAACTATCCATGCAAAGTTGCACCCTTTTTAGTTCCTTGGAAGGTAGCTTAGGATAACTTACGAATAAATATCTGAGATTTCATAGTCTACCGAGATGGAAGAATCAGACACGTATCTAGAAGAAATTCTCGGCCTATCTGTCCAGACAAACATGAGACCCACTACACCCACAGTCTCTTCTCTAGATTCCATCTCTACTGTAATGGATTTGATGACAAAGGAAAATGTCGGATCCGTCGTGGTTCTAGAGAAGGACCACCCTGTGGGGATAATTACAGAAAAGGACGTACTGCAGAGAGTCGTCAGGCCTGGGAAAGATCTTGAGCTAACACTTGTCAAGGATGCGATGTCCAAACCTCTTGTAACGATCGAGGCTGAGCGGTCTATAGCTGATGCTTTGGAAACAATGCTCAAGCACAACATCAGAAGACTGATTATCACCAGAGACGGGTCGCTTATCGGCCTCACTACGGAAAAAAGGCTGCTAGAGATCGTCTACGGCCACTATATGATGAAAGATTATCGTCTACCCAAAACTGCAATTGACTATGAAGCCAATAGGATAAGAGCCGCCTATGTGAGTACATATCCTCCGCGTGAATGTGGGATAGCAACATATACTAGGGATCTCGTTGACGCCATATCTACGCTTCGTGCGCGCGCTGTTAAATCACCGGCTGTTATTGCAGTCAACGATAGAATTGGCCACTATAATTATGGAACTGCGGTAAAGTTCCAGATCGACGCAGACGAAATTGAATCTTATGAAAAGGCTGCTGAATATATTAATGGCTCTGACATCGACATTGTGAATCTTCAACATGAATATGGCCTATTCGAGGGAGTATGGGGCGAGCATGTCATCACCTTCCTGGAAAGGCTAGAGAAGCCTGTTATCACGACACTGCACACAGTCCTACAAGAGCCAGTACCCGACGCAAGAAGGGTCCTCGAACGGATCCTTGAACATAGTGATTCTGTTGTGGTGATGGCTCGGATTGGCGTACAGATGTTGGAGGATCTCTATGGGGGTTTTGCAGACAAGATCAGATATATTCCTCATGGATGCCCAAACGTACCTCACATTGCGACTGCAATGCCTAGGCAAAGCTTGGGCTTGAAAGATCGAGTCGTAATGTCCACTTTTGGGTTGCTGAGCAGTGGAAAAGGGATAGAATATGTTATAGAGGCACTGCCGCAAGTTGTGGAAGAGAATCCGCAGACTCTCTATTTGATCATTGGAGAGACGCATCCGGAAGTCAGGAAACGCGAAGGTGAAACATATCGAGAATCTTTGCTCAATATGGTTGATTCTCTCGGATTACAGAAGAACGTCAGATTCGTAAACCGTTTTCTATATGAAAGTGAGTTGATAATGTACCTGCAGGCAACGGATATCTACATTATTCCCTATCCCAATCGGGAACAGATCAGTAGTGGAACACTTTCATATGCTCTGAGCACAGGCAAAGCAATTGTAACCACTCCTTTCCTCCATGCTGAGGAAGTGATATACAATGGTGCTGCCATGGAATGTGAATTCAAGAACCCAAACTCTATTGCGGACAGTGTAGTGACACTCCTAAAAGACAACGAGATTCGCCAAAGACTCGAGAAAAGGGCCTACGAGTATAGCAGAGATATGATATGGCCAAACGTCGGTATGAAATACGTTAACTTGTTCTATCACACCCTTGGACTATGAAGTCTATTAGCGTCACCACAATCCATATCCTGACATACAAGAAGATGCACAGCGCATATGAAATGTTCAGGCATATATGGGCGCTTGAGAAGGGGCTCTTGTCGAGAAAAGGTTTAAGAAGTCGGTTAGTTTGACCGATGAGACCATCCAGCATATGCAGTAGGTAATCAAACTGTTTTCTCTCCAAAGGTCCCATCTGAATCCCCTGATAGAACCACGTCGGAAAAACAGGTGGGAAGAGAAGGCTACATTCAATCCAGGCGGAGTTCTTGAGAACGACATATTCCACTTGTTCTACAGATCAGTCGATGTAACGGGAATTTCGTCCATAGGATACGTCGCATTTGACCGCAACATGAAGACAGTTGAGAGATTAGACCGCCCGATCATGGCTCCAAATCATCAGTGGGAGGAGCTAGGATGCGAGGATCCAAGAGTCACAAGGACCGGCAGTACGTACTATATGCTATATACCGCAAATTCGAGGGCTGGACCTAGAATAGCCTTAGCCTTGGGCTACGATCGTAGAAGATTTGACAAGATGGGCATCATCGGTCCCGAAATGTTTGACAAGGACGCAGCGCTTTTTCCAGAGACTATCAATGAGAAGCTTGTGATGATTCACCGACTTCAACCCTCGATACAACTAGCATATTTTGATACAATTCAATTTGAGAAGATGTACAACCCCTCATTGAGATCTCAATACTGGGTCGAATATCTTCGAAACTTGGAGGCACATACGATTATGAAACCGAAAGAGTCGTGGGAGCAGAGGAAGATTGGGATTGGCCCTCCGCCGATCAAGACACCTGAGGGCTGGCTGATGATATATCACGGTGTTGACGACAAGCTTACATACAGAGTTGGTGCCGCACTGGCAGACTTGGATGAACCTTCCAAGATCGTAGCGAGATCAAGGACTCCTATACTGGAGCCGATGGAACCCTATGAGAAATATGGTTCTGTGGAGATGGTTGTTTTTCCGGAAGCTTCAATGGTGTTGGACGGTGTTCTCTATGTCTTCTACGGTGCAGCGGACACAGTCACTTGTCTAGCAACAGCACCCCTTGACGAGCTTCTTAGATGGCTAGCTAGGCAGTGTTAGGAACTCATAGCCTATTCCAGTGCCAGTCTTTGGAGCCGAGTTACCGCCAATAGATATGAGAGAGTCGACTCAGCCCCCTGGTTCAGGTTCAAGCCTGCTGGAGTTATCCCGTCGTAGCATGCGCCGGTTCTTGCATCATATAGCTTGACATCTTTCTGGTTTCTCCCATGATACCATTCCAAGGCTTCCAAGGCGAGATCCCAATAATGTGAAGAACCCACAGCCTTCGCTGCAATCGCCAACGCCTCGACAGCCGATCCAGCCTCGACCGGCAGCTGATCAAATTCAGCCTTTATACCCTTTCGTGGGTACCAGCCTTCGGATCCGACTGGAACCAACATACCCCCACTGAATTCGACATCGACTAGAAAACTAAGAGATTTCTCTGCAATCTCCAAGCAATTTTCGCCAGCTAGAAAAGCTTCAAAAAGACTTTCGGGTAGCCGCCAATTTTCATAAGAGAGTATTTCCTCAAACCAATTCCACTCGTCAGAGGAATTCTGTTCATGCGCCTTGACGAGCTGAGTCACCAAGTGAGACAGATTTCTCCTGGCATTCTCGTCTTCACTATGGCGACGTAGGTAACTGCACAGGCCTTTGATCGCATGTGCGCTAACTCTAGGAGACGTTGATTGGAGCGCCCATGGTAGGGCTTTGTCAAAGACCTCTTTTGCAGAGGCCCGAACACCATTTGGAAGGTGTGAATCGACAACGCAGCCTGTAGCCCACAGGACTCTGCCCAGGTGATCGCCTGAATCGTAATCGTCACTAACTTCACGCGTGTAGCTCATGAAGTTGTGGAAACGGCCGTCTGGCCTCTGCATCCACATCAGGAAAGCGAGGAACTCACCAGCCAACGCTGACCAGCTATCATCCATTCTCAGCTCATACTGCCTTGTTGATACAACCAGCGCGCGTGCATTGTCATCCGTTGTGTAGCCAAGCCTTCTGTATGGAATACTGAACTTTGAATGTTGAAGCATGCCAGTTTCATCTGTAAGGGCTAGAAAATGGTCAAAGTTGAGGGAGTCCATATATCGGCTGAGTTTTGGCTTCGATGACTCTGTTGAAAAGGTTGGCAACACTACTCCACCGATTCTTCCTAGCTAACCCACCGTCTGGGTTAGGAGACATGCTTCCATATGAAGTGCGACTACGTGAAGGTCTCTCTTCTGTCTTTCGCTCCTGGATGAGTATGTTCGGCATGCGATTGAATGAAAACCTCTTTTGACTGTTTAGACTAGGAGGAACCTGAGAGAAGCATAGGATGTGTGGTTGATCTGCGAATAGGTGGTCCCTTGA
>Ga0315280_10000559_pt1 | contig 68597 bp, 71 predicted proteins | sample YL17G06_40_MG_FD_203697 | JGI IMG/M metagenome (GOLD analysis project Ga0315280, IMG submission 203697) | Sediment microbial communities from Yellowstone Lake, YNP, Wyoming, USA - YL17G06_40 | ecosystem: Environmental > Aquatic > Freshwater > Lake > Sediment | place: USA: Wyoming | collected... | reverse complement strand
ACCTTTCTCCTCTTCTTACCCACCGCCATTCTTCTTCTAACCTCCCATTCCAGGCGGCAAAGGCGACTCCCCGCCTGACGAGGAGTCGCCCGAGAAGAGTCAGCACGTTACAATTCAGTCACACCACCATACCCGAACGACGACGAAAACTACGCACCAAGTGTCCCACACACACAGGTAGGCTGGTGCGGGCACCGAGATTTGAACAGCCGAGCCGAGTCAGCCATTTGTGTGTTTAGGACTTCAGTGAGGGCGCAACTTCAAGGTCATGGTGAAGCAACGTTAGAAGCATCCAGAGGTCGAGGATGCAATCGGCAGACTCAACGGGCTTATTACTCCTTGCACTCACACTAGACTTATGCCCTATCAATTCAACTTCGACCTTACAAGAGTATCTAGATTCTTCTTCAGAGAAATTACGGAGGCAGCGCACAAGAGAAAGCTGCATAGAAGGATTGGCGAGGTAGCTCAGCGTCTTCTTGAAAGGTTCAGAATTCAAGAAATCACAGGTTTGGATGTTCCTCAGGCTCTGATGCTTCTCGAGGATTTGATAGATATGCAGATGAAGAACCTCAGCTACCGGGAAAGATTCTTGGGAACTTCGCGAAGAGTGCTGTTTCTGCCTCACTGCTCAAGGAAGTATATGGACAATCGGTGCAAAGCTGTTTTCGATCGGAATATTCCATCATACAATTGCTCTCACTGTTCACCCGACTGCTTGGTAGGTGAAGCCACACTGGTAGGGGAGAAGAGAGGATACGATGTATACGTTCTGCCGGGTGGGTCATGCATCCATCAGATTCTGCAAAAAGGCCGTTATGAGGCGCTTGTGGGAGTGGCTTGTGGCGAGGAAATAAAGCTGGCCGAGACGCTGCTAGAGAAGACAGGGTTGCCGGGTCAAACCGTGCCTTTGATCAAGAATGGGTGTGCTAACACAAAGTTCAGTATTGGAGCCTTGAAGAAGGTCTTGTGAGTTTCCGAGCTGTCACGCTGGCAAACTGGTAACTGCTGGCTACCTCGACATTAAGGAGGAAATCGTCAGCAATGGACTCCGCATGATGCTCCATCTGGGAAAGAGTGAGCTATGTGAAGGATTGCATTTCAGAGACTATGAACTTAGCTGATGCGAAGCACCAGTGTGTAGTCCCTGGTGTCTCAGATTAGCCAAGCTTTCACATTGACTTGGTTGAAAACGATTCTTCTTTCGTTACGATGGATTGAGAGCGAGCCCTTTCTCAACCTCACGACTCAGTTTAGCGTCTAGATCCGACTCGTTCTGGAATGTGTCCATGGCAACCCAACCAATGGAGGCATTAGCAGTGGACAGTTGACCCCTAATCTGGTTCAGCCTCTCTTGCAGCAATTCAAGCCGGATGCTTCTTGCCTCCGTCTTGCGCGCTTTGGACAGAACGACCAGCCTAGCCCACGATCCCACTTTCAGTTCTCGCTTACTCTGAAACGTGACATGGTCTCCTATCAGCGTCGTGAGCACGTCCGCCATGAGCTTCTCGGTCGTCGCAATTGCTTCCTCGATCTCGACCAGAACAAGAGCGTTTTCAGAATCGCGAGAGACCACGGCGATGTCTAGAAACGCTAGCCATGCGTCACGCCTGTAGACGGAGCCAAACCAAGACACAATCAGCCCTAGTTTTCGGATCGTCTCCGTGCGCCTATGCGTCGGCATGCGCCGGAGCAAGCGTCAATTTGTGTGTGTGGGTCGCTTGGTGCGAGCGTCGTAGTTTGAACTCTTGACATCCTAGTCGACGGCATGAGAATGGTCAAGCAGGTTGGATGATCTTTTGCAGTTCCAGCTCAGCTTTGAGAGAACGCAGAGATCATTGCTTCAACATCGTCTCCTAAGGGATAGAGAATTGGGCAAGTGCATCCGCTTCGGTTGTACTCGTCGACCTTCTTCCTGCAATCGTCGGCTGTTCCGGAAGCGGTGATCAGACACACAAGCTTGTCATCGATTAGTTCCATTGCCTTTTCGAGACCGCCTGGCTTTGCTGGCCATCCTCCCAAGGCCTCCGTGACTTCCTTGATCAGTTCCTCCTTGACGCCGCTTGCTTTCGCGATGTGGGGCTGTTGTCCGAGATATTGCGCGATCAATGGCCGCGCTCCGTTCATGGCTTTGTCTGTGTCCTCATCGAGCGAGCATACAACAAGCTGAGGCCTGTCGATTTCTTCAAACTTCCTGCCTGCCTTCTCTGCGCCGGACTTCAGATACTCCATGGCTGCGTTGTTGTACTGCGGGGAGACAAGGTAGTTCAGCACAACGCCGTCAGCGATCTCTCCAGTGAGCTCCATCATCTGCCATCCTGTCGCACCAATGTAGATCGGAATATTCCGTGGCGTGTCGGGATCGCCGTAGACCACGTCCAACCTGATGTCTCTGACCTTGACGTGATCGCCTTCGAATGTTACCGTCTCCATTCGAAAGAGCCGCCTAAGAACATCTACGTATTCTCTCATGGCTTTCAGCGGTCGTGATCGATCGATTCCCACTTTCCAAGCGAGCGGATCCCACCAAGCACCCACGCCGAGAATCATCCTCCCACCAGACAGCTCATCAAGCGTGAGAAAAGTTGCAGCCGTCAATGCCACGTTCCGAGTCCAGTTGTTGATGACGCCAGTGCCTAACTTGATCTTGCTCGTGACGGTCGCCATAGCCGCTAGCGGTGTGATCGCGTCCCTAGCAAGTCGCGACTCAGCCTGCCAGACCGCCTCGAATCCATGCTTCTCAGCAAACTGAGCATATCTGATACCGTCACGAATCGGGTGCCTATCTTGAAGGTACAGTGCAACCCTTTCCACCTCTGTCCCCACCCCTACTACAAGCGAACCTGGTTACCGTACAAGCATGATCATGAGGCGTCACTGATACCTAAAGCAATGGGATCGTTCGTCCGAACGACAAGCACGTCGAGACGCGTCGTATGCATCTAATAGACAAACGATGACACATGTTTTGACGGATCATGAAGCCTGGGAAGATCATTCACACATTCTCTTCACGTGACGGACGAAAGGTGGTCCTTAGGACTCCCACGTGGAATGACCTTGACGAACTGTTGGCGCTCATCAACTCGCTTGTCGAGGAAAGGGCAAACATAAGCATAGATGAGAGAATCACAAGAGAGGAAGAGATCGACTGGTTATCCAAGACGCTGACTCTGCTCGAGAAAGATGAGGCATTCTATGTAGTTGCAGAGGTCAACGGGAGGGTCGTCAGCAACTCTGAACTCCGCTGGAAAAGGACAGGCCACGATAGACATGTGGGCTCGATCGGCATAGTAATTGCGGACGGTTTCAGAGGCATCGGAATTGGAACAGAGATGATGAGGGCTCTCATCGAGCAAGCTCGTGAGACGGGCTTGAAGGTCCTAACCCTCAGCGTCTACGCAAACAACGAGCCCGCGAAGCACCTCTACGAGAGAGCCGGCTTCATAGAGGTCGGTAGGATTCCAAAGAAGTTCCTCAAAGACGGCGAGTACATAGACGACATAGTGATGAGCAGAATGCTGGAATAGAGCCGCATTCCAAAATGTGGATCAGCCATATGCCTCACGGTGAGACCGGTCTCAGGACATCACATCTTAAGGGTCGTGTCTTACACGAATCCCACTCTGGGGCAAGTACCGTGACAGGGTCAGACACTCGCGATCACCGACGACACAGACGTTTCCCAGAGAGATTGGCTTTCACGCTGAACAATCGGGTTAGAAGGTTCCTTGAGCCCCCGGAACGGCTCATCTCAAAGCTCAACCTGAGATCAAGCGATGTGGTCGTGGATTTCGGTTGTGGGCCCGGTTTCCACACGATCCCATTAGCACGGATAGCCTCGAGGACGATCGCAGCGGATGTCTCTTCACGAATGCTCGAGAAGACCGCGTCAAATGCCAGAAAGAATGGCGTGACGGTTGAACTCGTGAGAAGCGACGGAACCGACATCAAGCTTGCAGACGAGAGTGTAGACGTAGTTTTCCTTCATCATGTCTTCCACGAAATCGATGACAAACCCAGAGTCCTCAGAGAATTCCTCAGAATCATCAAACCATCAGGAAGGTTGACGATCATTGAGAGGACTCGCGGTAGCAGACTCTTCGGAGGGAAACTCGGTCCACCAATCATCGATCAGACGGAAGTCACTCAAGAGATACAGCAGGCAGGTTTCACTCTCGCGCAAACGATTAGGGACGGAAACGATTCCATAATAGTCGGGCAAAAGCCCTAGTCTGCGTCTCTCTTCGTCTCAACAATCAAGCGCTTGAGCGCTGTGCGCTCAGGTGTTCTCCACTTTCACGAATACAGATTTGTCGGCTCCGCAGAGGGGACATCGCCACTCATCGGGGAGTTTCTCGAAGGGGGTTCTAGGCGCCACACCGTTGTCCGGGTCGCCCAGAGCGGGATCGTAGATGTAGCCGCAAACTCCACATTCGTATTTGCTCATGTCACTCATCGCTTGAACCTCAGATACTTGCAGTTGTCCGAAGTCACGCTCTGCTATAGAAAAAGACTTCTTGCCAGTGAGACAAATGTTCTTCTCAGTCCAACCAGAGGCATTCTCTGTGAACGAGAAAATCCGAGGCACATCTCAGGGAATCCTAGCGCTTCTATTCTGGGGTTCCACGATCGCCTTCTCAAGAAGCCTCACAGAACAGCTCGGGACACTCACAGCCGCCTCGTACATCTTCTTGTTAGCAGGCGGCCTATCCTGTGCTTACGTCGTCGTCTCGGGCAGATTTGGGAGACTCGCTCATCTCTCCAGAACCTACCTCACAGGATGCGGCGCACTGTTCATCATATACATGGCGAGCCTCTACGTAGCGATTGGAACTGCAACCAATCGTCTGCAAGTCCTTGAGGTAGGGCTCGTCAATTACCTCTGGCCGACCCTGACCCTTCTCTTGGCAGTTCCAATTCTCAAAAGCAGAGCTCGGGCCACACTGATACCCGGGTGTCTTCTAGCATTCGGGGGCGTGCTTCTTGCCGCCGCAGAAACTGGAATGTCCTGGGAGTTATTCGTTGCCAATCTTGAGAGTAACTGGCTCCCATACGTGCTCGCATTCGTAGCAGCAGTCTGTTGGGCACTCTACTCGAACCTGGCTCGCCGGTGGGCAAGCGAGGTGGAGAGCGGGGCAGTGCCAGTGTTCCTTCTCGCAAGCGGATTGGTACTCGCTGCGCTGATGCTCATCTTCCCGGAAAGAACTCAGTGGACTGGTCATTCCACGGTCGAACTTGCATACATGGCGGTGTTTCCCACAATCCTTGCCTACACATTCTGGGACACAGCGATGCGGAGAGGAAACATGATTCTTGTGGCTTCTCTATCATATCTGACTCCTCTCCTCTCGATTATCATTGGCTCAGTATACCTCGGAGTTGGAGCCGGATGGAATCTGTGGACAGGATGCATTCTTGTGGTTGCGGGATCACTGATATGCAAACTGTCGGTAGAAGAGCCCCCGAAGGGATCGTGAAGTGGTACAGAATCTCAGGCGCAAAGTTCTGATCGTGCTGGCAGTCGTGCTTGCTGTCATTCTGATTGGGCCGTTCTTGATTCCTATTCCCCCGCTTGAGGACACGGTTCCGCCGGGGCACTTGGCTGAGCCTGATAGTTTCTTCGTAGAAGTGAACGGTCTCACTGTTCACTGCAAAACTGCTGGGTCCGGTGGTCCTGTCTTTCTGCTTCTTCATGGGTTTGGTGCGAGTGTCTTCTCTTGGCGTGAGGTGATGGAGCCGCTCAGCCACTATGGTGTGGTTGTTGCCTTCGATCGCCCTGCTTTCGGTCTGACATCCCGTCCCATGCCCGGCGAGTGGACTGGTCAGAGTCCCTACGGTCCTGAGGCACAGTCCGACCTCACCATCGGAGTGATGCACCAGCTTCGCATTGAGAAGGCGATTCTGATAGGCCACTCTGCAGGTGGAACAATCGCCGTCCTCACAGCGCTTCGTCATCCGGGGAGAGTTCAGGCGCTTGTGCTAGTCGATCCCGCAATCTATCCACACGAGAGTTCAGAGGATTGGGTTCGATACCTATCCTTCCTACCACAGCTGCAACATCTGGGGCCACTACTCGTGCGCTCAATCGCCTCGGACGGAACCTCCATCATCCGCTCTGCTTGGCATGACCCCTCCAAGATCACATCTGAGATCATTGAAGGCTACCGGAAACCGTTGAGGGCTGAGAACTGGGACCGAGCCCTATGGGAATACACAATTGCCAATCATCCCTTGGGGCTAGAAAAGCAGCTTGACAAGTTGACGATGCCGGCACTCGTGATAACTGGAGATGATGATCGCATCGTGCCCACAGAACAAAGTATCCGATTGGCCAGAGAGATACACGGCGCCGAGCTTGTCGTCATCCCCAATTGCGGTCATCTGCCTCAGGAAGAATGCTCGCAGGAATTCTTGGATGCCGTGACTAGCTTCCTGAACAAGATCCCGTTGTAGAGCCTCTTAGGTCTGATACTCATGTCGCAAGGAGCATAGAAGCGACAACGCCGCATGAAAGTCGTTAATAGCGCCTCTCTTCGTAGTCACTGGGAACTCCGTGCGCGTCCGAACAATGCGTGTAGGGATGTGAAAGCGGAGACGGAAGATTGGAGCTGACACATTTGGAGAGACGGTTCTCGTTCAGACTGAACGGACAGAAAGTCTCCGTGTCTGCTCCTCCAGCCTACACTCTCCTTGAAATCTTGAGAGAGAAGCTGGACGTGACGGGACCGAAGGAGGATTGTGGGAAGGGGGAGTGTGGCGCCTGCACTGTACTGATGAACGGGCGTCCTGTGCTTTCATGCTTGGTATTGATATCGCAAGTTGAAGGAGCAGAGATCATCACCGCTGAGGGTTTCATGAAGGAGGGCTTACCGGATTACGTTCAGAAAGCATTCATAGACAACGGGGCCGTGCAATGCGGCCACTGCATTCCGGGATTCATAGTCTCCACCGAAGCCCTCCTGAGCCGCAATTCCACACCGAGCCCTGAGGACATCAAGACAGCGCTCGCAGGCAATCTGTGCAGATGCACAGGCTACGCAACCATCATCCGAGCCGTCGAAGAGGCAGCACACAAGAAGACGGAGCTGAGCAAACCATGACGCTCACTGATATCGACGTACTAGAGACGAGAACCCTCGGCGACGCCCTGAACACTCTGCACGAACGATCCGACAGGATCAAGCTCATTGCTGGAGGCACAGACGCGATCATCCAGCTGAAAGACCGAACACTTCAGACCGGAGAACTTCTGGACATATCTCGCCTGAGCGAGCTCAGATACATCCGCAGAGAGAGCTCCACCATTTGCGTCGGTGCACTCAGCACGTACTTGGACATTGTCGAATCCTCATTACTGAATCAGTCTTGCCGAGTGCTGGCCGATGCTTCGAAGATGATTGGCTCGTTACAGATTCAGAACCGCGCAACGATCGGCGGCAACCTAGCGAACGCTTCGCCAGCAGGCGATACTATTCCACCGCTCTATGCGCTCGCCGCCGAGGTCACAGTTCAGAATCACAAGGGCCTACGTCACATTCCGATCGACCGATTCTTCCTCGACTACCGCAAGATCGATCTCAGACCTGATGAACTCATCACAGAGATCTCATTTGAAGCAGTCGAGAAGCCGTCGGACGCCGCTTTCCTCAAGCTCGGCTTGAGAGAGGGACACTTCATCTCCATCGCCAACGTCGCCGTTTGGGTTCAATGGGCACCCGACGGAACCAGAGTCTCCGACATCAGAGTAGCGCTCGGTGCGGTTGCTCCAGTCGTCATCAGAGCCAGGAAATGTGAGGAGTTCCTACGAAATCGAATACTAGAGGAAGAGGTGATCTGGCAGGCGGGCCAGATCGCGTCAAGCGAATCCTCACCCATCACTGACATAAGAGCGTCAGCCGAATACAGACGAGCAGTGATACCCTCACTCCTCTACAAGGCCATGCATACTCTGATCGATTCTCATCGGATGTGGGAGAGGCCTTGAGGGTGAAGATCAAGTTGTACGGGGCCTCCACCAGCGGTCTCGAGAAGAGCGAACTCCAACTGGACCTCCGCGAGGACGCGACCACTCAAGACCTCATTGACCGACTCCCTGTTCGTGATCGAGTGTACCTCTACGTTGTCAGAGACGGAATGCGCCTCGCCCAAGATGCTCGACTCAGAGAAGGCGACGAGCTGCTTGTCTTCCCTCCAGTCACCGGGGGTCGATGCTAAGAAATGAGCACTCTACGCTGGGTTGGAAAGGACGTAACGAAACCGGATGCTATCGACAAGGCGACAGGGCGAGCGAAGTACTACTCGGATCTCCATCTCAAGGATATGCTCTATGGGAGAGTTCTGAGAGCCAACCGCCCTCATGCAATAATCAAACGAATCGACAGTTCACGTGCGCTCGCCTCGAGAGGCGTCGTCGCTGTTCTCACGTACAAGGATATCCAGGGGACGAACCGTTACGGGATCGTGACTCCTGATCAACCCGTCCTCTGCGAAGACAAGGTCCGCTACGAGGGCGATGCCGTTGCGCTCGTTGCAGCGGAAGACCCTGAGACAGCCGAGCGCACACTCAGTCTGATCGATGTCGAGTATGAACCGTTACCAGTAGTCTCAGATGCAGTCGAGGCGATCAGGCCTGACTCCCCGCGAGTCCACGAGGCTGGCAACATCTACCGACACGCGCACATCAGAAACGGCGACGTAGAATCCGCATTCAAGAAATGCGCCGTCGTGGTCGAGAACACGTACCGAACCGGCCGCCAGATGCACATGTTCCTAGAGACCGAGGCCGGCGTCGGATTCCTAGACGAGAATGGGAACGTTGTCCTCCATGTTGGAGGACAATCACCGTACCGAGACCAACTTCAGATCGCGAGGGCGCTCGGAATCCCACGCGAGAAGATCCACGTCGTCTCATCAATAGTCGGCGGCGCCTTCGGCGGAAAAGACGAGGTCACCGTCCAGATCCAACTTGCTTTACTGGCATTGAAGACTAGACGCCCGGTCAAGATGGTGCTCTCGCGAGAGGAATCCGGAATCTCTGGCCTGAAACGCCATCCCGTGATCGTCACCGTCAAGACCGGTGTTCTTTCAGACGGAAAGCTACTCGCAAATCAGGTCAAGATCGTGTCTGACACCGGCGCCTACGCGTCTCTTGGCGGAACAATCCTCGACGTCAGCATGGAGACCTGCTGCGGCCCGTACAACATTCCCAACATTGACATCGACGCTTACTGTGTTTACACAAACAACGGCTTCTCAGGCGCATTCCGAGGATTCGGCGGACCACAAGTACAATTCGCCATGGAATCCCAGATGGACATAATCGCCGAGAAACTCAACATCGACAGACTCGAAATCAGGAAACGAAACGTCATCCACGAAGACGAAGTCAGCAGTTTCGGCGTCAAGATTCCCGGAAGCATAGGAATCAGTCAGACCCTTGAGGTTGCATCCAAGTCAGATCTCTGGACTCAGAAAGACGTTCTGAAGTCAAAGCAATCGGAGCCCTGGTGCAAGAGAGGACTTGGAATCGCCTGTGCAGTGAAGGGTTTCACATTTGGTGCGCTTCCAGATTTTGGAGCTGCATCGGTCACACTCAATCAGGATGGCTCGTTCACTGTCGGTGTGAGCTGTCCCGACATGGGACAAGGCAACATGACAGCATACGCACAAATCGCCGCGGAGGAACTGCGTTGCGGATTCGAAGACGTACACGTAGCCATTGCAGATACAGCACTTGGTCCTGATACAGGAAGTTCATCGGCCTCACGATCTGTGTACGTGGGAGGAAACGCGATAATCAGGGCCGCTCAGAAGATGCGTGCGCTCCTCATTTCATACGCCGCCGAGACGCTCGGCGTACCTAAGAGTGAACTCGAATGCCAGGATGGAGCAGTCGTTGCCACTGGTGATTCGAAGCGTAGGAGTGAGTATGCATCCGTTGCGAAACACGCTAACCTCGGAGGCAAGGAGGTTCGGGTGGAAGCCGGGTTTGAGGTTCCAAGATTCGAGCGCCCCGTCGAAGGAAGTATCGAGATTCCACACTGGGCGTTCATGTACGCAACTGCCATAGCGCTCGTTGAAGTCGACACGTTGACTGGAAGCACGAAGGTGCTACGATTTCTGGTAGTGCCAGACGCGGGCAAGGTGATCAGCCCGCAGAACCTCAGGGGGCAATGTGAGGGCGCGATTGTGCAGGGCCTCGGATATGCCCTCATGGAAGACGCGATCATACAAGACGGACGGATCAAGACGCCTAACTTCACCACTTATCTGATCCCAACAATCAAGGACAGTCCGGACATCGAAGTTGTGCCGGTGGAGACTTTCGAGAAGAGCGGCCCATTCGGAGCTAAAGGAGTGGGTGAGATCGCGCTCATACCCGTCGCGCCGGCGATTGCGAACGCTATCTACGATGCGGTTGGTGTTCGATCATTCACCCTGCCGATGACGGCTGAGCGTGTGTTCAAGTCTCTACGAACCAGCAAGACGAGCTGACCTGACATTGGCATCAGTGAAGGTTAGACTCTTTCACCAGCTGAGAACCGCTGAGGGGAAAGGAGAAGTAACAATCACAGCAAGCACCGTCGGCGAACTCCTGCGGACTCTAGTCGAGAGATACAGCGAGTCAGCCAGAAACGTGCTATTTGACGCCAAAGGTAACTTTCGAGACTACGCGTTCGTGTACATCAACAATACTCTGCAGAAACCAGTTGATATGTCAGTTCCGCTCAAAGACGGCGACATCATATTGGTCATTCCGCCGGTGAGCGGGGGATGACGCATGCCTGGATTCAACGTCTACGTTCCGCTGAGCCTTGACGATGCACTCCGATATCTCGAAGGGAACCCTACTGACACGCTCCCGATAGCGGGCTCAACAGATCTTCTACCACGCATCAAGAGGAAACAGGTGTCCGTCAGGAACTTGGTCGACCTCTCAGGACTGACGGTACTCAAGTACATCAAGCGGGATCAAACCAAGATCCGCATCGGCGCGTTGTCAACAATTGCAGATCTGGAAGAGCAAAGAGACGATTCCGCTTCGGGCAGACTCCTAAACGACGTGACTAAGAAGTTTGGATCCCCCAACATCAGAAGCGTTGCCACGGTCGGCGGAAATATTTGTGCGGCATCCTCGTCCGAGGATTTGATCCCCGTCTTCCTTGCGCTCGACGCGGAAGTGAGAGCGGTTAGCAGAAACGGAGCGCGAGAGATGCCTCTGAAGGAATTCATTGCTGCAAAACGGAAGACTGCTCTGCAGCCTGATGAGATACTTGCTGAGATCTCCTTCTCCGAACTCAACGCTAGAAGCGCATGTTCATTTCAGAAACTTGGGATACGGAATACTCTGATCATTGCGCTTGTGTCCGTTGCAGTTTTACTCGAAGTAGACGAGACCCGTTCCAATATCAAGTCTGCACGGATTGCCCTGAACCGTCTCAGAGGGAAGATCCCGCAAAGAGCAGAGAGCGTCGAAGAGGAACTCCTCGGCCAGAGGTTGAACGAGCAGACGATCAGGAACGCAACAGAGATGCTTGGAGACGAGCTGATGTTGACGTCCGATTTTCGAGCCTCAGCCGAGTACAGGCATGAGGCAGCAAAGGTGCTGTTTCGTCGTGCGCTCGCCGAATGTCAGGCGAGTATCATCAGGAAGTGAGAGCAGTTGGCCAAGCATACCATAAGACTCAACGTGAACGGCAAAGATCACGCACTCATCGTCGATTCCACAGAAAGACTACTCGACGTGCTCAGAGACCGACTGAACCTGAAAGGAGTGAAAGAGGGCTGTGGAACCGGAGACTGCGGTGCATGTACAGTAATCATGGATGGTCACCTCGTCAACTCATGCTTGGTGCTGGCAGTGCAAGCAAGGGACAAGAGAATCACCACAATTGAAGGCGTCGGTACACGCGAGAAACTCCACCCCGTCCAGAAGGCGATAATGAAGTACAACGCGGCGCAATGCGGCTTCTGCATTCCCGCTATGGTTCTGGCGGGTAAGAATCTGCTCGATCATAACCCAACTCCTTCGAGAGAGGAAATCAAAGAAGCGATCAGCGGAGTCCTCTGCCGCTGCACGGGATACTACAAGCTTGTTACATCCATCCAAGAAGCGGCCGGGGAGATGTCGGGAGTGAAAGCATGACGCAAACCGAACTCGTCCGAAAGCTCCGTGAAGCCGACAGTTACGTAGTGGTCGGTAAGAGCGTACAAAGACTCGACGCGCTCGACAAAGTCCTCGGTCTTCCACTCTACACGTCGGACCTCGCGCCGAAAGACGCACTCAAGGTGAAGGTGGTCAGATCCACAGTTCCTCATGCGCTCATCAAGCGAATCGACACAGAGCCCGCAAAACGAATGCCCGGCGTATCAGCCGTCCTGACCGCGCAAGATATCCCAGGACTCAACGAGGCATTCGCACTACTGCCAGACCGACCTCTTCTAGCAAGCACCAAGGTCAGGTGTCACGGTGAGGCAATAGCAATAGTCGCCGCCCACGACACTCAGATAGCAGAAGACGCGGCAGGCAGAGTCATCGTGCAGTACGAGCCTCTTCCCTCCGTGTTCTCACCCGTTGAGGCCATGAAGCCGGATTCCGTCCGTGTTCACGATGGCGGGAATGTTGCGAAGTATCTCAGAGTCAGAAAAGGCGATGTGAATGAAGGCTTTCGACAGGCCGACGTGACAATCGAGAACACGTACAAGACGCAGTTCCAAGACCCGGTTCCTATGGAGCCGGAGGTCGGAATGGCTTGGGTGGAGAAGGATGGATCAATCACATGTGTCGGCTCGATGCAGACACCCTACTATGTCCAGACTGGTGTCGCCAAGGTTCTTGGCGTGAGCCCTGACAAGGTCAGAGTGATCCAGGCAACCACCGGTGGAGCTTTCGGGCCCAAGTCGGATGAAATGCCGGTGGACACGTGCGCCCTTTCAGCGTTGGTGGCGCAGAAGACAGGGAAACCAGCAATCCTCGCCTACACTCGACAGGAATCCTTGATAGCCCATACGAAACGCCACCCATTCGTGATCACGCTGAAGACCGGCGCAAAGAATGACGGACGTTTGACCGCATCAGAGGCGTTGGTCGTCTCGGACACGGGCGCCTACGCATCGCTCGGCCCACTGGTAATCATACGTGCATGCTTCCATGCGACTGGACCGTATGTGATTCCGCATGTGAAGACTGATGCCTACTGCATGTACACGAACAACACAATGGCTGGCTCGTTCAGAGGATTCGGAAGTCCTCAGGTTCACTTCGCGGCTGAATGCCAAATGGATGAACTCGCCAGGAAACTCGATGTGGACCCGCTCGATCTCAGGCTCAAGAACATGCTGAGACCGGGAACGCTTACTGCTACGAGCCAAGTTGTTGACGATGCATGCGGACTTGAGGAATGCACCAAGCGAGCTATAGAGGCATCAGGTTGGCATGCGAAACGAGCGGAATTCGGTCGTGACCAAGGCGTATTCCGGCGGGGAATAGGCATAGCCCTGATGTACCACGGTAACAGCCTCGGACCAGAAGGCAACGATTACGCATACGTTCACATACTCGTGAAGCCTGACGCAAAAGTCGTTGTGAGAACCGCTCTCACCGAATACGGGACCGGCGCAAGTTCAGGACTCGCTCAGATAGCCGCCGAAACGCTAGGACTCCCAATCGATCTATTCGAGCTTGATAGGCCAGACACGGCCACATGTCATGAAACAGGCCCGACAGTCGCATCACGTGTCATCGTGACAGGTGGAAGGGCTACACAACTTGCGGCTCTGAAGGTGAGGGAGAAGATCCTCACTGTCGCAGGGGAGCTTCTTCAATGCGACCGGTCAAAGCTGAGAATCAAGGACGGAATCATACACCACTCAGATGATCCACTACGCACGATCACTTTCCGGAAGGTCGTCGAAGAATGCTACAAGAAGAATGTGAGCCTCAACGAGACAGGCTTCTACAGTGCACCGAAGTGCGACTTCGAGCAGGAGAACAGCCAAGGAACCACATATCTGCAGTACACGTACGGCGCCGTAGTCGCCGAAATCCAAGTCGACATAGAGCTCGGAGTCGTCAAACCGCTCAAGATCACGACAGCCTACGATGTAGGACGCGCAATCAACCCGCTATCCGTTGAAGGCCAGATCGAGGGCGGAACAGTCCAGGCGCTCGGATATGGTCTAACTGAGCAGCTGATTCACGTGAACGGGATCGTCGCCAATCCTACGCTCGGCGATTACTACATTCCAACGTCCCTTGACATTCCTGAGATTCAAACGATCATTGTCGAATATCCGGGTGCAGTAGGTCCATTCGGCGCGAAGGCGATGGGAGAACCTCCTGTGGATCTGCCGGCGGCTGCACTTGCCAATGCAATTACACATGCGACTGGGTCAAGAGTCTTTGAGCTACCGCTCACTGCCGAACGAGTTCTCTTCGCAACGAAAGAAAAGCGGCTTTGAATTCGCTGAATCCATTTCCAAGAACTGCTTTTATTGAGGCATTCTCGTCCTAGAAGGAGCGGCATTAGAATCGGAGATGTACCGGGATTGTGGAATCTCAAGGCTGAACAGAAGGTCTTCCAGATGGGAGGCGTCAGCATAGGAGGCGTTCCAGGCGAGCGCCCCGTAGTGCTGGTTGGAACACTCTTCTATCACGGTCACAAAGTCGTGAAAGACGAGAACGCCGGCACCTTTGATGAAGAAGCTGCTGAGCAGCTCATCAAGACTCAAGATGAGATGTCCGACAAAACCGGCAACCCAGCAATGATCGATGTCGTGGGAGCAAGCCTTCCCGCGATGCAGAAACATCTCGAGTTTGTAATAGACCACACCAAGGCACCCGTCATGATCGACAGCCCCTCCGCAGAGATCAGAATAGCCGGTCTCGCATACGCGAAAGAGCAAGGATTCTTCGACCGCGTAATCTACAACTCAATCAATCCAAGCAGCAAACCGGACGAGTTACAGGCAGTTCAATCATCTGGTGTCAAGAGTGCCGTTTTCCTTGCATACAACATGAAGGATTTCAGCAGTGCAGGCCGAGTCAACTGCATCAAGGAACTATTGGATAAGAGACAGGAGTTTGGAATCGAGAAGGTACTCATTGACACATGCGTCCTTGATCTCCCGACACTCGGTTCAGCTCTTCGAGCTATGTTCGAGCTCAAAAATGAGACTGGCTTCCCGGTTGGTTGTGGTGCCCATAATGCGGTTGCTCTCTGGAGAGGATTGAGGACAAAGATGGGAGAGCAGGCCGTCAAACCATGCCTTGCTTCAGTGAATGCTGTGACCGCCGCAGTTTGTGCCGATTTCATACTGTATGGACCAATCAACGACGCAAACGTCGTGTTTCCTGCAGTGGCGATGGTTGACACCGCATACAGTCAGATTCCAATCGAGAAGAAGATCCAAGTTCCGAAAACCCATCCTAGGTACAAGATAGGTTAACCGAGACTGAGAAGACGATTCGATGGGCATTGTAGAGTCCGCGGTCAAGAGACTACTCAGCACTCCCGGAGTGGTAGGTTGCTGGGTCCTGCCAGACGAAGACCGCGACTCCGTAAGACAGCTCGAGACGGACGCGAACTCACACCTCACACTGCCAGGATTGGACCTAGTGAATGAGGGGATAAGAGACGTCCTTGACCGTCAGCATGTCATGATCATGTCTCACTCAGCGCAACTGCGTCACCCACCAGGCCCAATCATAGTCATCTGTGATGGGGACCGCGTCGTGGGTGAGGAGGTCTGGAAACCTAGCCAACTTGAGGAACTCTCGAAAGACTCCAGAGCGCTCTTTCTCGGCAAGAGCCTGGTTCTGTATCGCGACAAGCTAGCGGAGGCAAGAGGAAAGCCACTCAAACTCACCTACAGGGCCTTGCCGTTTCCCGAACTTGAGGAAGTCCCGGGCGTAAGAGATGTCGTCTCTGTCACGATCACGATTCCGGTGCATTCCGAGTTCTCGAAGAAGGCGGGATGGGATCCTAACAATCCCGACTTGGGTACGGTCTTGATCGGTTTCAACGAGTCTAGGTAGGGCGGACATGGCTTGCTCTATGATACGCCTGCCCAGAAACGAGCGCTGATTCTCACTTCGCTAACCCACTTTGTCAATGATGGCGTCTCGATGGTGCCACTGTCCATCTTTCCCTTGTTGCTCACAATGTTCGGGCTAGCCGCACCTGAGCTCGGTGTTGTCGCTGCTATGTGGAGTATTACGTCAGTCATAGGAAGCCCCATCGTGGGTCACCTGTCAGACCGGCTCAAGCGAAACAGCGCTCTCATAGTGATCGGTCTTGTCTTGATGGCCGCTGGTGTTGTGGGAACAGGCTGGGCAGTCGCCACAGGCAACGTGCGCTCTTGGCTGCCTTTAGACCTGTACCCTGCGCTTGTCTTGTTCGCTGCCATCGGTGGCCTAGGTTCCAGTGTATGCCACCCGGTAGGCGGAACGATCCTCAGTCAAACCTACCCATCCTCTAGGACCGGGATTGCGCTCGGACTCAATGGTGCAATGGGAAGCCTCGGACGAGCGCTCTACCCAACCGTCGTTGTGATTCTGATCACTGTCCTCAACTTGCCATACGGAGTCATCGCGCTCGGGGTGCTGGGGCTCATTCCTGCAGCTTTGATCGAACTCTTCCCGATAGGAGGCACCCGCAGGGGTCTCAACAATCCGGCGAACAAGCGAACACCAGTATCTGAAGAGAAGAAAACGACGGGACTCGGCGACTCAGCGAAGAGACCATCCATGGGTCGGTCAGCCAAGATCAACGTTCTCGTGCTCACGACCATAGCAGTCATCAGAGGTACATTCGGTCAGGGCGTCGTCGCTTTCCTATCCGTCTTCATTGTGCAGGTTCAGCAGTACTCATTCGACTTTGGCGTCGGCGTGATCATGATGATTGCAATCGTGTTGGGTGTGCCTGGACAAATCATCTTCGGCCGGTTCTCAGACCTCCACAGAGTGGAGTCTGTTGCAGTCAACACGCTCGGGCAGAGTCTTACAATAATTCTCTATCTGATGACGCTCTCGAACCCATTTGTGTCTGTAACCTGTCTCGCACTCTTCGGTTTATTCACTTACAGTAGCTACCCCGTGTTCCTCTCAGCTGTGGCTGACTCGGTGCCGGCAGATTTCCTGTCGTTGTCGAACTCGATCGTGTGGGGCATCGGCATACTAGGCGGGAACTCCGTTGGACCAGTCATAGTCGGGCTGCTGGTTGGAAAGAATCTCTCACTCTTGCCCACGATCTTCCTAACGCTGGCTATAGTGTCAGGGCTCTCGACGTCATTGGTTGTGTTTCTACCTCGACGATCAAAACAAACGACGGCCACAGTAAAATGATCACAGCTTCGTCTATCGCTTCTTCTTGACTGATTCTGACCTGAGCACTAGCAGGTTCTTGATATCGCCAACATCCGTTCTCGAATTGACTCTTATGAAGAGCCAGCGACCGTCAGCAAGCTGCCGTGTATTTTCGAGAACTTTCCGGACGTTGCTGCCAAGCTTGAAACCTGAGGCTTTCTTTGCTGGGGTCTCACCGAGAACGATCTGTGCCACAAAGGTCTCTTTCCCAGGGTAAAGTGATAGTAGGGCTTTTCCTCCTTTCCGGAAACGCATTGCCCAGCCGTAATTCACCCCATAGAGCGCGAAATCACTCTTGGCTCGATAGTTCTCTGTAACGAACCGAATCAGTTCGTCCCATAGCTCTCTCTTTGAACTGAGAGAGGCTTGTATCTCCTCCATCGTCGGTTGATGATTCTTGTCAAGGAACCCGCCGACGGCCATTCCCACCACGTCTGATCTGCAGAACACATCTTGCTAGATTGGGGAACCACTAAAGACGTTATCTGGCTGACGCGGTTCGTCAGACAGTCACTCTTGGACTGGTTTGGCTGCGGGGAATTCGAGCTTCTTGGAACCTGCTTCGTGCTCCCGTCCGAGCCTTCTGAGCTTGATCATCTCACCAAGGATGCTTACGGCGATTTCTTCAGGCGTCTCAGCGCCTATGTCGAGACCAACAGGAGAGTATACTCGTCCGACCTGCTCTTTGCTGAAGCCTTCTTTCAGTAGTTGGTCGAAGACAAGTACGGCGCGTCTTCGGCTCGCTATCATTCCGATGTATCCTGCGTTCGTCTTGAGCGAACTCTTGAGCGCTGGAATGTCGTCCTTGTGCCTAGTCAGTATCACCACGTAGGTTGATTGATCGATGCTGATCTTCGGAAGGCCCTTCTCAACAAACTCGCCCACAACCTGCGCGGCTTCTGGGAAGCTCTCCTTCTTGGCCATGGGATCTACAACAGCGACCTCGAAGTCGAGCATTCTTGCCATTCGACTCAACGCTTGTGCCAGATGTCCGCTTCCGATTATCACGAGTTTCACTGTTGGTTCCATGATCTCTATTGCGACATCGATCTTTCCGCCGCAACTCATTCCTACGCCATCGAACTCTTCCTCGATGAGGTTGTAGCTATTGACATGAACGCCCTTCTCCCCATCTTTGAGAAGTTTGAGCGCTTGGGCGGCGACCTCGTTTTCAACACATCCGCCGCCAATCGTGCCAAAGGTGGTTCCATCGGGCTCGATGATCATCTTTGCAACGCGCCTCGGCACCGAGCCCGTATGGCTCACAATTGTGGCGACGGCGAAACTCTTTCCTTCGCTGGCGAGTTTGTTGATTCTTTCTAGGACATCGCGCATTTCGAGCCCTTCCTGTCAACTGGATTGGTTCATGCGGGCACATGGATCGCTAGTCATTGCGACGAGATTAAGTTAGCGTGCGGAAGTACTTGTCGAATTCCTCTCGAGTGTCGATGTCGATCAGAACGTTCTCCGTGCCGACTTCGACATACTTAACTTCTGATCGATGACGGTTGATCACTGCCTTCAGGCCCAGCGCACTCTCATCAATTTGTGAGACTTCCTGGAAGAGTGCTCTGTCTAGGAGAATTGGATGTCCGCTCTGATGTTTGTGAGAAGCTATCACGATGTGGCTCTTGGATTTTCTATGCTCGTCTATGACGCTGTTGATGGACTCCGCGTCTATTAGCGCGACATCGGCTGGAAGAATCATCACAGCCTCTGCACTGCTCGAGACTGCCGCCAATCCTACTTTGACGCTTTCGCTCTGCCCTCTCATGTAGTTCTCATTGACGACCACCTTGCAGTCGAGCTTGACGAGTTGCTCCCTGACCTTCTCAGCTTCGTGTCCGAGCACGACGATGACCTCGTCTGCGCTCGATCCTTTGGCCGTCTTCACCACGCGCTCGATTAAGGTCTCGCCATCAAGTTTGAGAAGCAGCTTATTCTCTTTCATCCTTGTTGACTTGCCAGCTGCCAAAATGACTAACGATATCATGTTACCGTCCTTCTCTCATCTTCATCGGAACGAATTGTGCCCATCCTTCTTTCGCTACGATCTGGCCGTCTTTCGCCACAACTTGGCCGCGGACTATCGTTGTTGTCGGCCAACCTTTCAAAATCCACCCCTCATAAGGGGTCCAGCCGACCTTGTAGTGTAATTCGCTCGCTCTCACTTTCCTCTCAGCTGACAGATCAACAATAGCGAAATCTCCGTCAGCGCCGACTGCTATGTGCCCCTTTCTAGGATAGAGCCCGAATCTCCTGGCGGGGTTCTCGGACAGAACCTGTGCTGCTCGTCGTATCGTGATTCGATTCTTGTTGACTCCTTCGCTGAGGACTAGGGGGAGCATCGTTTCTATGCTGGGTATTCCGCCCCAAGCGTCCCAGATGTTCTCCCATCCAATCTCTTTCTCGTCAGCTTCTCCAGGCGCATGCTCGGACGAAATCATATCGACCGTTCCATTGGCTAATCCATGCCATAGCGCGAGCATGTCAGCCTCGCTCTTGAGCGGGGGACTCATCTTCAGGTACGGTCCGAGCTTCAAGACATCCGCTCTTGTAAGCGTCAAGTAGTGTGGACACGTCTCAACTGAAACATCCAATCTCTTTCGCTTAGCTGACGCGATCAGGCCGACGCCCTCGCTCGTGGACATGTGTGAAATGTGCAGTTTGCTTTTTGCAGTGCCCGCGAGTTCAATCGCTTCTCTGATAGCCTTTTCTTCGACAGCATTGGGTTTTGATTCGTTGTGCGCGATTGAGTCGACGCGCCGGGCTCTCTTCAGCTCGGCCATGAGTTGCTGACTTAGCTCCTCATCCTCGGCGTGAACGTTGGTGATCGCGCGGGATTTCGCTGTGACCTTCATCAAAGCCAGTAATGTTGCTCCATCAATGTAGTAGGGGGCGCACATGAAAGCCTTGAATGAGAAGATACCAAGCTCGGTTAGGGCTTCAACGTTTCCAATGTTCGCTGAGCTCATCATTCCTCCGTGAAGAGAGAAATCCACGATTCCTTGTCGAGTTCCTCTGTCAATCTTCTCTCTCACCGCTCCAAGGTTGTCAACTGGGGTTTTCAGTACCATGTCCACAAAGGTGGTGACGCCGCCGGCGGCTGCGGCCTGAGTTCCGCTGAAGAAGTCTTCTCGTCGAGTGAACTCAGGATCGCCCATGTGGGCGTGTACGTCCACAACGCCTGGGAGAACGAACTTGCCTTCCGCATCCACAACCTGGTCTGCTGTTGTGGCTGTCTTCTTGGCGATCTTCGTGATCTTGCCGTTTTGAGTTAGGACGTCTGCTCGTGTGGTCTTGTCTTCAAGGACAAGGGTGCCATTCTCGATGAGAAGAGATGACATGGCTTGCTTATCCTCGAACTAGGATCCGATCGGACCGGCAGGGATCAGATGGTAGTTCTGACTGTTAGAGATGCATGTTTACGCTTGTTAAGGTTAAGATCATTAGATTGAGTACTCGAAGGAGTTGCTAGGAAGCCCGACATGACATCGATTCTGGTGAAGGGCGGCATAGTCGTAACAATGGACCCGAATCGTCGGATACTAGAAGATCACTCAGTAGTCGTTGAAGACGGCAAGTTCAGAGCTATCGGAAAGACCAGCGACATCACGAGAGACTGGAAGGCTGACGAGGTCGTCGACGCATCAGGCGGCATCGTGATGCCTGGCCTGATCTGCAGCCACACTCACCTCTACGGCATACTTCTGCAGGGAGCGAAGCTCGACATTCATCCGCCATCCGATTTCACGCAGATCCTCCAGCGCGTATGGTGGCCGGTCGATGAGAACCTCACTTTTGAGGATGCATATGCGAGCGCCCTGGTCGGATGCTTGGAGTTACTGAAGACGGGCACGACAACCTTTGCGGACACATACTCCGGACCGAATTCAATCGAGGGCGTGCTCGATAAGATCGCTAAGGCGGTGGACGAGGTTGGAATCCGAGGCCTCGTCGCGTTTGAAGCAGCCGAGAGGCATTCGAAGGAAGAAGGAGGGCGAGGCGTCCAAGAGAACGCGCGCTTTGCCGCCAGAGTGAAGGAAGATAGGCGATCGAAGGCGACGCCGCTCTTCAGTCTACACGCATCTTTCACAGTCACCGACGAGCTGATCCAATCAACCCGGAGACTAGCGAGCAACTACGGCGCGCCCGTCACGATTCATACTTGTGAAGGCCTCGGAGATCTCCAGCACAATATCGAGCGTTATGGGAAACGCACACTTGAGCGACTCCGAGATGTTGGCCTTCTAGGTCCAGATGTTGTCCTTGCTCATTGTGTCCACGTGAATGATAACGACCTAGACATAATTGCGAAATCCGGAGCGAAAGTGGCCCACAATCCCATGAGTAACATGCTCAACGCCGTGGGGACCGCTCCGGTTCCGAGCATGCTTAGACACGGAATCTCTGTCGGATTGGGCAACGACGGCTACATCTTCGACGGATTCGAGAACATGCGAGCGGCATTCCTGATCCACCGAGCGGTCTCCAGAGATCCTAACGCAATCGATGCGTACACGGTTCTTGAGATGGCAACGATCAGAGGGGCCGAACTCTATGGGCTGGCCAATCAGCTTGGCTCGATTGAAGTCGGAAAGAAAGCAGACCTGATCATAGTCAAGCCAGACGTTCTTCCAACTCCACTTCGCTCAGACAGCGTTGTTGGACACTTGATCAATGGGACAGAAGGGCGCGATGTTAGGACAGTGATTGTTGACGGAAGAATCCTCATGAAAGATCGCGCCGTCACGACAGTGGACGAGGCGGAGGTTCAAAGGAAAGCCCAAGCCTCCGCGGCTGGGTTATGGGAACGCCTGAGAACAGTGAAACCTCAAGTAGACCTCGTTACTTGATGAGGTCACTTAACCCGCAACCGGGATGGATCTATTGGTCTATGACGTGATTGTGATTGGTTCTGGTCCAGCAGGACTTACCGCCGCAGTCTACTCTGGCCGTGCGTCGCTGAAGACCCTGGTCATCGCTGGCGCAATACCCGGCGGCCAACTAATGCTGACAACAGAGGTTGAGAACTTTCCAGGTTTTGAGCAACCAATACTCGGTCCCGAACTCATCCAACGAATGAGAAAACAAGCAGAACGATTCGGTGCAGAGTTCATTCAAGACGACGCAAGGGAAGTGGACTTCAAGATTCGTCCATTCAAAGTCAAGACTAGTAGCGAGGCATACGAAGCGAATGCCATGATCATAGCAACTGGTGCCTCTGCAAAATGGATAGGACTTCAATCTGAAACCCGTCTTCGAGGACGAGGAGTCTCAAGTTGCGCAACGTGTGATGGGTTCTTCTTCAGAGGAAAGGACACGGTCACTGTCGGGGGTGGCGATGTGGCACTTGAGGATACCATCTTTCTCACGCGTTTCGTGAACCATGCCACCATAATTCACCGGCGTGACAAACTTCGTGCTAGCGAGATCTTGCAGGAGCGTGCATTCAAGAATCCCAAGATATCCTTCGTTTGGGACTCCGTCGTGGAAGAGATTCTCGGCGAACAGAAAGTCGAGGGCGTCCGCGTCAGAAACGTCAAGACCGGAAAGCAGGAAGTGATCAAATGCGACGGCGTCTTCGTCGCGATAGGCCACCAACCTAACACGTCCATATTCCAAGGTCAGATCGAGCTGGATGAGAAAGGGTACGTTGTCACACAGCAAGCAACTGCAACCAGCGTGGAAGGGGTCTTCGCGGCAGGAGACGTACGTGACTTCCACTACAGGCAGGCTGTAACAGCCGCGGGCGATGGATGCCGAGCCGCACTAGACGTACGCGACTACCTAGAAACGAAAGGTCTCCGCACCCAATAGCCCTTGTTGTCCTCTCGAAAACGAAGAGAGCACCGTGTCCTGATCGGAAATACATTTATCATCTCATGCTGAACTTCCAGCCGTGCGGTCTCAGCATGTTTCCAAGGGTTCTCAATCAAATCGAGGAGATCATGAACAAAGAGGTGGCCACAACGAAGCCTTCCGACTATCTGGTCGCAGCAGCAAAGACCATGCTCGAGAGGAAGATTGGTTGCGTCGTCGTGGTTGAGCAGGAGAAAGTTGTTGGGATAGTGACCGAGAGCGACCTGATCAGATGCGCCGCATCAGGACATGACCCGAACCGAACCCTCGTGAAGGATATTATGAAGAGCCCTGCTGTGACATGTACCCCGCAGGCGCCTGTGGAAGAGGCCTACGCGCACATGCGACGAAACAACATACGCCACTTACCAATCGTCGAGAAGGAGGGCACGCTTGTCGGCATTGTCACAATGAAAGACTTGATCTCGTACGGAAAACTGATCCTGTAGCAACGGGACTGCTCTTAGTTGTTCGGTTGAGAGGCCAGCCTAGCAACTCAGATGAACCTCAGCAGGAAGAAGCTTGATTCCTGTCTGTGAGCTGCGCGATGAAATGTCACTTGTATTCTTTGCAGCTGTTACAGTACCATCTGTCGTATTGTTTGACGTACATGAGTGGGCGGCCACATGTCGGGCACGGTTTCGGCGGGGGTGGCGGATACGAAGGCTTCCGCCTACGGAGTAGCAATGCAAGAGCAACCAGTACGACGACAATGATAATGTCGATGAGCAGAAGATTGCTCTGTAGCAGCGTTTCGAGCAATCCTCCTTTTGCGGTCGTTGTTTGTGTCTGAGTCTGGGTCTAGGCAGCAGTGATGACCAGTACGGCGCTAGCGACTCTGTTGAGTCCTCCGCCTGAGCCGGTGACTGTCAACGTGAAAGAACCGGTCTGAACATTGTTCGGGAGAGTCACGGTCAGGACTGAAGAGAAGTCGGGCGTTCCTGAAGGGATGCTGAAAGCATAGTTCGCACCCGCAGGCAGGCCAGCAAGTGACAGCGAGACCGGTGAATTGAACCCGTTCAGTCCGACGATGCTGAGGGAATACGATGTGACTTGACCTTGGCTGATAGTCTGAGTTGGCGGGCTAATGTCGATTCGAAAATCCTTCGCTTGTGAGACAATCAGTCTAATCGTCGCCGTGTGAGTCTTGCCTCCACCACTCCCAGTTACAGTCATTGAGTAGCTTCCTGGCGAAACGCATGGAGATGTGGACAGAGTCAGTATTGATGAGAAAGCGTACCCTGTAGTGGAACGTGACCCTTTGGTTGTTATGTAGGCGCCCGGGGTGGGATTTGAACCCACGCGGCCCAGAGGACCAACAGCTTGCTTGGTCCGATTCTTTGCGATCTCGAGGTTCAACGCCCAGCGCACCGAAACGCATAGGCTCTGTCGCCGTACCTGGCTCGGCAACCCGGGCTACCACGACCGGATACATGCCACGCATAAATGTCGTTCTCTAATCGCTTCTCGGTACATGCGTCATCGAGACTCTAATACCGTTCTTTCAACAGTTCTGTCTTTTCTCCATTCCACCTTCTCGAAGGGATGTATTGGTTCGTGTGGGATTTCTGGACCCTAGATTAGAGACGACTGAAAATGTTACGACCCAAACGCGCAGTCAGGGCGGAGTGCCTACATCTTCTCCGAAACTAAGCGCCCACTTTGACCTCAGAGGCACCGGAATAGCCTTAAGACATGCCCATATGCAAGCCTGAGGTCCAGCCGAACAGAACAGGGATCACCCATGGCCAACGCGGTATGTGTCGTCTGTGCAAAAGAAATACCCTACACCTTCGGCAGGCCGCGACGCGTCTGCTCTCACGAATGCTACCTGATGTGGAAACGAAGGCGATACTACCGCGAGAAGTTCCTCAAACGAGTTGTGAGGATAACAAATGCTGACTTAGAGTTCGAACAGGAACCCTGTGAGTGCGGCTCAGGGAAGCTGGCATGGACCTTGGAAGGGGTCTTCTGCACAAACTGCGGGCTTGAAAGCCGAACACACAGTCTGGAATCATGGGTGCCAGCTGAATTCGTACCAACCCCTGTATGCAGGTGTTCCCATTGCAAGGGGCAGTCCCGGTACCTTCTATGGCTGAACGCGTAGCGGGACTTTCTGCCCAAAATTGTGAGTATTAATGAACGTTTACTGCTGCTTTTTGGTGCGCTAGGTCAGATAGCCCGTTCCCTGTGGCTGCATCTATATCGCTCCCCCCCATACGGGGAGATTGAGCAACATGTCCGAAATGGTCACCAGCAAACGCTACCCATACAGGGGAAAGCTGCTCAGACTTCGAGTCGCGAAGGTCCGACTGCCAAGCGGTCTGGTGACAACTAGGGAGGTCGTCGAGCATCCAGGAGCAGTTGCGATCATTCCCCTCCTGAACGACCAGACGATCGTAGTCACGAGACAGTATCGAACCGCGGCTGGCAGGCAGCTGCTGGAGATCCCGGCGGGAACACTTGAGAAAGCTGAGAGCCCCCTCTCGTGTGCGAAGAGGGAGCTAGTCGAGGAAACCGGGTACTCTGCGGGAAACATCCGGAAGGCCTTCTCCTGTTATCTAGCTCCTGGATATAGCACAGAGAGGATGCACTTCTTCGTTGCCACTCGCTTGATCCGAACCGAAGCGAAACCAGAGGAAGACGAGACGATCAGCATTCGAACCATTGATTTGCATGATGGCCTGCGGAGAATAGAGAGTGGCGAGATCCAAGATGCCAAGACAATCTGTGCACTCTACTATCTGGCTACACATAGAAGACAACGAAAGAGACAGAAGCGGCGTCGCTCTACCGGGTAGCCGCTAGATCCGCGATATCGACGTTTGTTTCCGACATCGCCTTGAGGGCTGACACTACAGTTGTCAGGCGATCGATTGTCTCAGGCTTTGCGTTGACCAATCCACGTTCCGCGGTCTTGATGTTCGCTCTAGCCTCATCATAGAGTTTGGCCACTTCCTGAGCAAGAGCCAGGTTCCTTGCGAAGACGGCCTCAACCGCTTCCTTGTGCATACGATTGAGCGCATCACCTGCCTTCTCGATGCTTCGGATGGTGCCGTCGGTGGGTTTGCCCTTCGATCGAGGCCATGTACTCTCTGCGATGTCAGTGGCATGGTCAGCGAAGTTCTCGACGAGGCTCGCGAGAATCCTGTAATCCAAGCAGTCTATGGGATTGGTCCCTAGTTTGTCAGCGATTGCCGGATCAGTGAGAGCCGCTCTAACAACTCTCACGAGCAGGAAATACAGTCTGTCAACATCCTCATCGCGTTCAACGACCGTATGCGCTAGCTTTGCGTCGCCGCGTGCAAAGGATGAGACGGCATCCTTCTGCATTCCTAACGTGATCAAGTGCAGTCTCCGCAGGATCCGGTCTGGAAACAGAAGGGAGGGCTCGATTAGGCACTGGATAATGATCTTCTTTGCATCCTCCTCCACAATCTCCAAACCAACCAGGCTTCTGGCGGTCCTCCTGACTGCCTCCCGTGTGTCCACGTGAATGACCTGCTGAGAGACAATCTCGAATACGTCGTATCCGAGCAGATACTTCTCCTCGATCTCGCGCTGCAGTAACGGGCTTGGCGTTAGCGTGACAGTGGTTATCTTCCGTTCTTGCCCACCGTAGGGTTCAGCGAGGATCTTCCCGTCTTTTCGTTCAGAGAAACTCAGAATAGCACCTTTCTCCAGCTTGTTCTTGGTGACCCAAGCCTTTGGAAGTGTCACAAAGTATGTTCCGTCTGATGTTCTCTGGAGCCGACGGAGATCCAAGCCTACTTCAACACCGACCAATCGTTGCGTGATGACTGGTTAATGAAGTGATCATGAGGGCTTACCACTCCGTTTAAGATATCCACAACATGATCTAGAGACTACACACGCTTCTGGAATCCTGAAGAGAAGGCTGCCACATGGAGGTCCAAGACGAGTTCAGGCGAATCCTACAGCGCTTGGTCTCCGCAGGATGGCAGCTCAACACAGAGGCTTTCGACCTTCTCCGCACCTCGACCAGCCAGTTTGACCGAGACAAGCTCACTGATGAGTTACTTGCTGTAGCACGTGGGAAGGAAGAGGGACCGCACCTAATCGACCGCGACATTGTGGAGCAAGCGACTAACCGGTTGCGCTCACCCGGCCAAAGCGTACAGATACAAGAATCCGTCAGGGCTGCGGCGCCACTTGCATCCGAAGTTGAGAGCAAAATCAAGGTCTTGAAGGATCCGTCAAGCACTCCGGGCTTCGCCGGATCAATCGAAGAATTCAGCCTCCACTTTCGCGATAGATTCACGAAACTGCGGGAGATCCTGCAGAGAAGAACCGATGCAAGAGACGCAGGCACGATCTCAAACGCTCTGAGTGCTCAACCGAACGAACACGTGAAAATCATCGGAATGATAATGGACAAGCGCGAACGAGGAGATAGACTGTTCCTCACAGTGGATGATCTTGAGGATGCAGCGACAGTTCTGGTTCAGACCGATCGTGATCGTCAACTCTACGAAATGGCGATGAGGGCACCACTCGACCAAGTTGTCTGCATCGAGGCTGTAAGAAGTCGAAGCGACCTTCTGGTCGCCGAGAGGATCATACTCCCAGATATCCCAGAAAGGAAGCCACGAGGAGCAGAAGAGGAGATCTATACCGTTCTTCTCTCTGACATACACGTGGGCAGCAACAAATTCCTGGAAGACGTATTCAATCGAGCCATTCTGTGGCTGAACGGCAAGGTGGGGACACCTGAGCAGGTACGTGTTGCGCACCAAACGAAGTACGTGATCATTGCGGGAGATCTCGTAGACGGAATAGGAGTATACCCGCGCCAAGAGGAAGAGCTGAGCATTCCTGACATCTATGAGCAGTACAAGTTTGCGGCCAGATTCGTCGAACAGATACCTGAAAACATGGATCTCATTCTCATTCCAGGCAATCATGATGGAGTCAGGCAGGCACTTCCGCAACCGGCAGTCTCCAAAGAGTTCGCTGAGCCCGTCTATGAAGCACGAGCCGTACTATCGCTCGGTAACCCATGTGAGGTCGAACTTCATGGAGTGCATTTCCTGTTGCATCATGGGCGAAGTCTGGACGATTTGCTGACGAGCGCACCCGGAATGGGTTTCGACAAGCCGGAGAAAGGAATGGAACTCCAGTTGAGGTGTAGGCATTTGGCCCCCGAGTATGGTAACCGGACATCAATCGTGCCGTCGCGGACTGATCATCTAGTAATCGATGAGGCACCGGATGTGTTCCATTCAGGACATATCCACGTTTTTGCGCACGAGAACTATCGTGGAACCCTGATTGTGAACTCAGGAACCTGGCAAGCCCAGACGAGCTACATGGAACGAATCGGCCTCAACCCGACACCTGGCATACTTCCGATTGTGAATCTTCAGACCCTGAAACTCAGCGCGACCGATTTCATGTCAGCGAGCACGTAGCTCATTTCCGGTGAGAGCTAGCCCCTTAGCCACTATCCCGGCAACACGGATCGGTTCAGGAACCCTTGAAGTGATACAGTACGCTCGGATGATCTTCTTCGCATCTGTGGCCGAGATGCCGATCGCTTCAAAGTATAAAGGTGCCTCAGCAGACTTGGGGGCATATGAGTGAATTCTCCCAAGCCTACGAACCAAATCCCATCGAGTCTTCCAGTCTGCGAAGTGGTTCTTGAGCGCCCGTTTGACGGAAGCGTTGTTAGGCTTCTCTCGTGAAATTACGATCACGGGAACATGCAGTATCCTGTGGAGCGTGCCGGAGTCGGCGATGTTGAACCCTGCGAAGGATGCCCCTGAAAGGAAAATGACGTCAACTCGTCTTCTCGACGTGAGCCGGAGAATCACATCTGTCGCGTCTAGGCCGTCTACCTGCGCGACGCCAATGTGTATGTCATCAACCGTTAGCCCGGCAAACCAGACCGCAACTAGGGATGCGTAATGATGACGTGACTTTCTCGGTTCTGAAGGCAGCGTTGATGGACCGTCGTCTATGCCGAGAGCCCTACGCAGACGGGGCATGCTGTTTTTGGAGGGACTTTGTGACGTGCCCGAATAGTCGTCCGACGAGGGTATCCTCCGAATACGTTTCAACTATGACCCTAGGTGAAACTCCGAGTCTTATCTTCTTGGTTCTGCCGTATCGACCGAAACTGACAACTCTCGCGTTGAGGATTCCCATCACGTCAAGCTCGTTCACTAGTCCGCTGACTCGTCTCTGTGTCAAAGGATCCAGTCCTGCGACAGAGCAGAGCTCATGGTAGACCTCGTAGATGTCGCCGGTGATTACCCCCTCGGGCGCCTGATTACTCGCTACGTATGCGCAAACTAGTACAATCTTTGAGTGGGCAGGAAGTGACTTCAGGACCTCGGCAACTCTGTCATGCTCTATCTTGTGCTGCGCACATTTCACGTGCTCCTCCTCGATCCTACATGCTCCTTCGCGTTCCGCCAGTTCTCCCGCCACACGCAACAGATCCAGAGCCCTTCTTGCATCTCCATGCTCGCCGGCGGCGAGTGCTGCACAAAGTCGAAGAGATGACTCTGAGAGTATGTCACCGGAGAATGCAAGCTTAGCCCTATCGAGGAGTATGTCATACAACTCGTTCGCCAAGTATGGTCTGAAGACAACCTCCTCTTCACTCAGAGAGCTCAAGACTCGAGGGTCGAGGAACTCTTTGAAGTGTAGGTCGTTTGAGACGCCGACTATTCCGATCCAGCTCTGGACGAGTTCTTCATTGATTCTGGTGAGTTCATAGAGGAGAGAATCATCTTGGCGGCCTCTTACTAGGGCGTCTATTTCATCCAAGACAACAATGAGCGCGAACCTGTCGGCGTTCAGGCCGTTCTTGAATCTCTCAATCACTTCTCCCAGTGCCAATCCAGTGAAAGGAATCTCGACTCCAACGCACCTACAGAGGTCAGCTAAGACTCGGTAGTTGCTGCCGGCCATGCGACAGTTGATGTATGATATCCGGACAGGAGCGCCAACGTCCTCAGCCTTCTTCTTCAGTCTCTCCAAAACGAACTTGGCTACGATGGTCTTGCCGGTTCCGGTTTTTCCATACAGGAAGAGATTGGATATCTTGGAACCACTCAGGGCCGGAGCGAGGATCGCTCCAAGTCTTTGAATGTGTTCGGCGCGATGAGGAAGCGTGCTCGGAATGTAATCATTCCTCAGAACGTCACGATTGGAAAACAGTTGGGGCCCAGTAAGGAAGTTCTCGAAGATGCCTTCAAGAACGTCTCCGGATTCCATGCGAGGGCTCTCCAGTGGCAACGCCTGTGTTTCATGTTGAGCCCATAATAATGGTCGTTGTCGAGAGAAAGAGACTAGTCGCAACAGAAAAGTTGAGGAGAGATAGAGATGACGGAACTACCGTGCGGAAAAGTCGGATCCCCGGCACCCGTCTCTTTCGTGTGGAAAGTATGTCCTCAAACTTGTGGTGTGAGTCGTGAGAAAAAAATCCTCACGATAGTATAGCCCGACTTTCAGAATAAGACCAATGGTACGAACTAGTGTACTGATCACATTATCATTAACGACGGAGTGTTTCTGACAGGGGGATTGACCGTAACCGGGGCTGCATGGGTCCAGTCGACTCCACTGGAAATGTAGGGGTTAGAGGGTCGGTCTACCTGGTGTGAACGAATCCAAGTGACAAATCGGAACTTCATTGTTCGGGCCCTGACGCCTGATCACGGTACAGAAAGGGTTCACATTGTGTGAAATAGGCCAGACCCCTCCGTTTCCGCTGGAACGTTGCATTTTTCCGATGGAAACCACATTAGCTAGGGCGCAAGCTGAGTAGGACGTACTTTATGTCTGCCCAGTTCACATGATAGTGCGAAGGTGTGAACAGTGACGGTCAAGCGGGTCAGAGTGGATTTCTACGATGACTCCGGCTGCCGTCACACTGTCTCACTTGAGGGGCCCATCACCCGGGAGAAGATAGCTAGGATCCTGGACTACGCCGAATTGATGGGTGGTCTTGCTTCGAAACCTGCCGCAAACGAGCCGACCCGATACGCTCGCACAAAACTCGAGCGCATTCGTGATCTTGCCTTGCATAGACTAAACGACAAGACGTTCTCTTCGGATGAGGTGAGGGGTCTGTACCAGGAATTCTACGGAGAGCCCATCCCGCTGACGACTGTTGCGACCTACTTGTCGAGGCTTGTGGACAGAGGTCTCATGCGTCGTTCAGGTTCCTCGGGTCGTTGGCGCTACTGTCTTGCCGAGGCTTCCCCCAATCTTCTCGACCAGTAGTCTGCTTGTCGCGAATACTGTGTCCTATTGCTTCTCTTACTTTGTCATTCAGGCGGTATTCGTACGGCTGACGATGCGTCTCTCTTTCAACAAAGCCCTGTTCATGCAGTGACTTCATGAGCCGAGCTGTATGCTCCCGTGACTTCGTCATGAGCCGTCCTATCTCCGGCGCCGCCTTGGGGCCGGTGACTAGAAGCTCCAGTACTCCCCTCTCTGTTTCGGATAGTGCTGTAATCGTGTCTCTTGTCACAACTCCCACAGGGGTGGGTTGATTGGCGAAGTCGACGTGTTGAACGCTGGTTACTTCGTCAACGTGTTTCCGCATTTCCCTGAACTCTTTTTCCACACTCTTCAGGTTCTTCTGGAGCACGTCTACTTTCTCGATGAACCGTCTGACATTCGTCATCGAGTCCTGCATGTACTCCAGTAGGCGCTCCTTATCTGCGGCCTGTCCTTGTGGTGTGAGTCGTGCTTGGTTCGCGCTCAAGATCTGGAGTTGTTCCGACAACTCCTTCGTCAGAATCTCATTCTGGTGTATTCGTGCTGAGAGTGAGGCAACCATCGATGATAGTAGCTGTCTTGCCTCATGGTAGCTCATGCGTGAGATGTCCAGCCTTCTGAGGACGAGTGCCGTCAGTAGCGCTCCGAAACCCGCCCAAACGGCTGCCAGCGGCCAGAAATAATCCATAGTAATCCTTGCCGCCTAACTATTCGCCTTGTCTGCTTTTATGTCTTCAATACTCCTAGTTTGTCAATCTAGCACCGTTGCGTAGTGTGATTTCGCTGTGACGCTACAGATGTTGCAGAGTCGTGATGTGAGATCATGCAATGTGATCAGGAGACAACATCACGACAGGCTCGTAGCCGACGCCATGGTTCCCGACCTCCAAGCACAAGTCACGCTCACAAACGGCGTTCCGCTCACTTGGAGGCCACCGATCGTCCGTCTACGCGGGCACTCGCCTTGGAATGATGTGACGGGTGTGACGTCACACCGCCGTTCAGTTACGCATGAGTGTGATCTCCAGTGGAAGCCTTGCACAATCCAAGACATCACGTGATGTCACGCTGGCGTTTGAAGCTGCCCATCTTTGCGAGCTCACCAACTGTTGCCTGCAAGGTCTCTTCCAGCAGTTTAGTGGCATTGTAAGCCTCAATGTCGCCTTCGTGATGAGTTTCATGCCGTGCATCAAAGTAGGTCTTCATTTCATCGCCTAAGCGGAGAAAAGGCTCCAGTTTCGGACTATCAAACAACCCGAAGTACGCTAGGAGGAAGACAGTGTATATGGATTTGATGACGTTTCTGCGACCCTGAGACAGCGATCTGTTGAACGCGCCCTTACTTACTTGCCGTCGATCTGATCGAGGCTGAAGTTTCTCCTCGTCCATGGGCACCTGACTGGCAGGCCAGAGTACGTCTATCAGCAATGTCGCAAACTGGACTTCCGTCAGGTGACTATTCTCGAGCAGGGTCCTCACAAGCGGGTCCTCTTTCAGTCTGGAAAGCGACCAATCCATGGGTGATTGAACCTCTTCTGCGCTCATTTTCAAGCCTTCTCTACGGGATACAGTTTCGTATCCCCCGCACCATAGCCGTCGCGCCTGATAATCCTTGCCCGACTGGCTTGGAATGCAAGGCTAGAACCTTGAAATAAGCGCCTGCTCACCCAGTTCGCCCAGTGAGACTAGCATGGGTCGTCGACGTAGACGCGTCATCAGAATCGTGAAAAAGAAGCTGCCTACGGTCTTCACCTGCCCAGTCTGCAATGAGGATGCCATAAAGGTCACACTACCCAAGGCAGCAGGCTTGGCAACAGTTGAGTGCGCAGCATGTGGGGCCAAGGACCAGTTCGATGTCCCACGTGGCACACAGATGGTCGACGTCTACTGCAAGTTCACGGACAAGTTCTACGCGACCGGTAAGACACAATCCACAACTGAGGTTAGTACTAGCCAGACCAGCTAGTCGCAAAGAAGTCCTAGCTGGACCATGCCATAGGGTCACGCTGTTTCGGGTAGAATTAAATGCGTTCACTAACTGACCCTTCTTGATCTTACTTGAAGGCCGGGAACCTTGCAGTGACGAGCCCCCAAGGTAACGGTCTTCGTGTCCAGTTCGATCAACTCTATGAACTGGCAAGACTCGCGCGTTCGAAGGGATTGGATCCTTCACTGGAACCAGAATCCAATGTTGCCAAGGATGTTGCGGAGAGGGTCGAGAAGTCAGTAGGTCCGCTAGGAATTGCAAAAAGAATCCGAGAACTCTCCTCAATGATTCCGCGTGAAGAAGTTGCAATCAAGATCGCTGAGGAGATAGCGCGCGCACATTTCCCTTCTGAGGGAGAAGCCGCGGCCGAGCAAGCGATACGAACCGCCTCAGCGATCCTGGACGAAGGCGTGACCGCAGCCCCACTTCAAGGAATAAACACAGTCAAGGTCAAGAACAATCCTGACAAATCGAGATACCTCGCGGTGTATTTCGCCGGGCCGATCAGATCAGCCGGCGGCACCGAAATGGGACTCACGGTCGTCGTCGCCGACTATGTTCGTCAGATCGTTGGACTTAGCAGGTACAAGGCCACAGACGTTGACGCGAAACGCTTCGTGGAAGAACTGAGACTCTACGAACGCGAAGTAGCGAGGTTTCAGTACAGGGTTCCCGATGTAGAACTCTCTAACGCGATAATGAAACTCTCAGTCGAGATCACTGGAGTGGAGACAGATCCCATTGAGGTTTCGTCATACCGAAACGTGCCCGGAATTGAGACAAACCGTGTCAGAGGTGGTGCCCTGCGTGTTGTCAATGACGGCCTAATCGGCCGTAGTCAGAAGATTCTGAAGATCGTTGAGAGACTGAATCTTCCAGGATGGGACTGGCTGCGGGACCTTCATCAGCCATCTCCTGATGCTGAAGAAGTCAGAGAACTCAGATTCATGGAGGACGTCGTCGCTGGACGACCCATCTTCTGTTTTCCTGGAGTTCCAGGAGGATTCAGGCTTCGCTATGGACGTACGCGCGCGACCGGCATGGCTGCAGTTGGCATTCATCCGGCCACAATGGTAGTCTTGGATGATTTCCCAGCGACCGGAACTCAACTGAGAGTGGAAAAACCTGGAAAGGCAGGCATCGTCACACCGGTAGACACCATAGAACCGCCCATAGTCAAGCTCAACAATGGTTCAGTAGTCAGACTCGAGACCACTGAACAGGCAAGACAGGTACAGAAATCGATTGAATCCATACTCTTTCTCGGAGACTTGCTTGTCTCGTTCGGCGAGTTCCTTGAGAACAATCGGCCGCTCGTCCCCCCGGGATTCACAGAAGAATGGTGGGCGCAGCTACTTAAGAACCGAATCGAATCTGGGTCTCGCACACTATCCGAAGCCCGACATGCCTCTGGCATGTCTCAAAGCCGACTTGAGGAGCTCATGGAGAGCCCTCTACGAAACTACCCATCCCCCAACGAAAGTCTGTTACTTTCTCAGAAACTCGGAGTGCCTCTACATCCTCGCTACACTTGGTTCTGGGAGAGGCTTTCCCCCGAGGACTGGCTGTTCCTCAGCGAGGTAGTCTGCTCCCGCCTAGACGATAAGAAGGGGGTGTCTGGCCGGCTCATCATTCCGACCGAGGCTAGACTGAAGGCTATTCTCGAAACTCTCTGCATTCCTCACAATGTCGAGGGTGATGCGATCTCGTTTGGTGGCGAGATCCACGTCTTTGCCGCATGTCTTGGTGGGGGAAAACAGGTGGATTGGCGTACAGGAAAAGATGGCCTAGAGCTTGCCCAGACAGCTGCGGGCTTTCCGATCTTGTGTAGAGGTGGCACGTTCATTGGTGCGAGGATGGGTAGACCCGAGAAGGCAAAGAGGAGAGAGATGCGTCCGATAGTACATTGTCTATTTCCGCTGGGGCTGGCTGGAGGTTCAAGACGCAATATCACCGAAGCGGCGAAATCAACGAGCGTTGTAGAAGTCGAGCTTGTTAGACGTCGTTGCAGAAGCTGCAAGGAGCTTACCCATCAGAGTCTATGCCCGAAATGTGGGAGCAGAACAGAGATCGAGATGGTCTGTCCGAAATGCGGAAAAGAAGGTTCACAGGGTCTTTGTCCCGTATGCAAGATACGCTGCCAGCCATATGACCGAAGGTCGGTCTCTCTGAAGGATATGTGGACGGCGGCGTGTAAGAAGCTCCAGTTGGCAGAGCAACCTGACGTTGTCAAGGGTGTGAAAGGTCTCACCAGTGGCGGCAGGTACGCGGAGCATCTTGAGAAGGGCATCCTGCGAGCAAGACATGACCTCTCAATGTTCAAGGACGGTACAGTGAGGTTTGACGCAACAAACGCACCACTCACTTACTTCACGCCAATAGAGGTCGGTGTTACGGTAGAGAGACTGTGCAGTCTCGGCTACGACTTGGATATCAATGGGGAGCCGCTTGAGCGTCCCGATCAACTCCTGCCGATAGGGGTCCAAGACATCATCGTCAATGACTCATGCGGGGACTACCTCATTAGAGTCGCGAAGTTCATTGACGATCTACTATCGAAATTCTATGGGCTCCCACCTTTCTACAACATCAAGTCACGTGACGATCTGGTGGGGCACCTCGTTATCGGTCTCTCTCCTCATACCTTCGTGGGCATAATCGGTAGGATCATTGGCTTCACAAAGGCGAGGGTATGCTTCGCTCACCCATTTTGGCACGCATCCAAGCGAAGAGACTGTGACGGAGACGAGGACTCCGTCGCGTTGGGTTTGGATGTGCTGCTGAATTTCTCGAGATCGTTCCTTCCATCACGCATTGGCGGAATCATGGATGCGCCTCTCCTCCTGACGGTTGTGATGAATCCTTCAGAGGTCGCTCGCCAGGCCTTCAATCTCGAGGTTGTGAGCCAGCTTCCGCTCCGGTTCTTCGAAGAGGCGTCTAGAAACGCTGATCCGAAAGCTCTCACAGATCTGGTCGAGGTTGTCTTGCATCGGCTCGGAACTGAGCAGATCCTCGACCCGATCGGTTTCACGCATGAGATCGCAGACATCAACACGGGAACACACGAGAGCGCTTACACCCAGCTCCCGACGATGATAGACAAGATGACTGCACAATTGAGCCTAGCAGAGAAGATTCGAGCTGTGGTAGCTTCGGATGTAGCTAGGCGCGTGCTCTCAACGCATCTTATGAGAGATCTGATGGGGAACCTGAGGGCTTTCTCGACGCAGCGGGTGCGTTGCATGAGGTGCAATGCGAAGTTCCGTCGGCCCCCGCTGAAGGGCGTCTGTCCGAAGTGCGGAGGGAAGATTGCGATGACCGTGTACAGAGGCACTATTGAGAAGTATCTTGATCTCGCACGCGATCTTGTTAGACGCTATGACCTCGGAACCTATAACGCTCAGAGATTGCTGCTGCTTCAGGAAGAGCTCAAGTCCCTGTTCCGCGAAGAGGCCGAGGAGAAGAAGCAGCCAGCTCTGGCCGATTTCATCTAGACATCTTGGTGGGGAAGGATGAAGGTGGAGATGCATCCAAAGGCGCACCTGACTACCAAGCGAAATGTCAAAGCGGGCCTGAGGGCCCGTTCCAAGATCTTGTTCATCTTGGAGGAGACGAAGAAGCGCGCGCCAGAGGTCGCCAAAGCGAGTGGCCTCGGGTATGACTGCGTGACATACCATCTTAGGTCAATGATGAAGGAGCGGCTTGTCGAGAGATCCAAGCAGCGCCCCTATGTTTGGGCCGTCACCAAGTTCGGCCAACAGCGACTGGGCTATTAGCGAAATTATGATAAATCACACCTTGCTTCTATTTAGAAGCGAGAGCAATGTTGCCAGAAGAAGACCTCAGATCAGTATCCACAACATTCAACGCACTAGGTAGCGTCGTGAGACTGAAGATACTGAAGATGCTGATTGAGACGAAGAAGCCTCTTCACATAAAGGCCGTCGCTCGAAACCTGAGCATGGACTATGCCGCAATCTACAGACATGTCCATGTTCTGCGAGCTGCTAGGCTGCTAGAAGTGTACGAGGTCGGCAGGTCTCGAGTTCTCACGCCACGAAAACCGGAACTTATCAGTGATTTGCTTCAAAAGACGACACAGTTCGGAACCTAGTCAGTTCTCCCGAGGACGGGTGGGCTGTCAGTGGTCTTGCGTGTCCAGCTTGTGTGCGTTCGGCAGAAGAGCCGGAGCCCTCTTGCTCAAAGCCTCATAGATTAGGAATCCGCCCGAGATACTGATCACAGCTGCAACCGCGTTGAATCCTGCCGAGAACGGCACGAATGCAAGAGCAGCATTCTGTGATTTGAATAGAAGAGGCCAGACGGCTAGAGTGGCGCCGACCATTATGACAATCCTAACTGCCACGCCTGAAACGGCGGATATTCCTCTCAGCCGACCTAGATTCAACTTGTAGAAGGGGATCATTCCTAGGACGGTTCCGAACTCAGCTACGGCTTTCATTGACGCACCTAACGCATCGCCACTCCGAGCGAGTATAGCCACGAAAGCTACGAAACATGTTGTCAAAGCGGAGTAGGGGCCGTACAACAATAGGGAGAGGACTATTGGAATGCCGTCTAGGTCGAACTTCAGAACTGGAAAGAATGGAAATGGGATCTTGATGCCTGCGAACTTCAGCACATAGTCGAAGACCACAACCAGTGCGCCTAGGATTGCTGTGCCGGTGATCTCTCGCGTTCTCAACTGAGGTCGGTAGCTATAAACGCATGTAACGGTATATTAGTTGTTAGCGACGTTACTACAGAATGACGCATTTGCCATAATATACTGGCCAAGTGGACATAGATTGGATGTGCCGCAGCTAAACTATCGCGCGTCTGCTTCTCACACGAGTAATAGCGCTTGGGCAAGTTCGCTTGACTAGACACCTGGGACAGAGCGGCTTCGGAGCTTTGCAGACGTCACGTCCAAATCGAATGAGAGAAAGATGCATCCTCACTCTGCGATTCGCAGGTACGAGCCTTTCAAGCGCGAGTCGGATCTCTTCGTAGTTTGCTTTCTTTCGAGCGATTCCCAGTCTCTTGGTGACTCTGGTCACATGGGTATCGACTGGGATGGTCGGATGACCTGCGACGAATGCGAGGAGAATGTCCGCTGTCTTGTATCCGACTCCAGGCAGCTCCAGTAGCATCGCTCTGGCTTCGGCAGGTTCCCTCTTGAGTATAGAATTCAGGTCGCCTGAGAACTGATCAAGAAGAATCCTCGAGACTTCCTTGATTCTTGGCGCCTTTGCTCTGTATAGCCCGGCAGGTCTGATGCACTCGACCAGTTCGTCGATGGGAGCCTCCGAGAGAACCTGCGGTGTGATATGGAATCGTTCCGTGAGCCTGCTCATCGCTTTATCTCTGTTCAAGTCATTCGTGTTCTGTGACAGAATGGTTCCGACAAGGACCTCAAACGGCGATGCTGATCCAGCCCAGTTTCGCACAGGAAACCGGCGCAGTATCTTTGCTAGCATTTGTTTCTGCGAAGCGAGCGAGTGGCGCCTTTTTGCCATTCTGCACAACGGCCTGTGAGATAGTGACCTATCGAGGGTAGTAATGAACGATATTGGAAGCTAGGAACCGTTGGCGCGTGGCTGAAACGGCTCGCCTATTCGTCCGGGCTTTACTTCGCTGAACCAGCTACTTCCTTCACTACGCCTTCGAACACGTCGAGGCCGGAGTCCAATAGTTCACGGGTGATTATTAGTGGTGGCACGAAACGCATCGTGGATTTGCCTGCAGTTATGATTGCGAGTCCTCTCTTGAAGCACTTCATCATGATCTCTTCAACCATCTCAGGGTTGGGTTGTTTGGTCTCGGGGTCCTTGACGATCTCAGCACCTGCCATGAGTCCTTTGCCGCGTACGTCACCTATGATTGGATACTTACGTTGCATCTCTTTGAGGCGCGTCAATAGGTGTGCGCCCTGTTTGGCTGCGTTTTCGAGGAGCCGTTCCTCACGGATAACGTCAATCACAGCGACACCGGCGACACAGGCGACTGGGTTTCCTCCGAAGGTGCTCGCGTGTGATCCGCCCTCCCAATCCATGAGTTCACTCTTGCTGATGAGTGCGCCAATTGGAAGGCCGGATCCGATGGCTTTCGCGACACACACAGCATCCGGAACGACGTCGAAATGCTCGATTGCAAACCATTTGCCTGTTCTTCCAATGCCCGACTGCACTTCGTCGTCAATCATGATTATGTCGTGCTTGTCAAGGATTTTTCTTAGTCTGGCAAAGTAGTCGTCAGGTGGAACGACATAGCCACCTTCACCTTGAATGGCCTCCACAAACATGGCAGCAACGTTCTCAGGCGGGATGTATTTGCTGAGCACTTCCTCTTCGATGAAGTCAGCACACCAGAGGTGGCATTCGGGATACGATAGATGAAATGGACACCGGTAACAGTAGGGGTATGGAACATGTGTGACTCCTGGGACGAGTGGGAAGAAGTGTCTCCGTTGCACGGGCTTGCTCCCGGTCAGGCTAACGGCTCCCAGGGTTCGTCCGTGAAATGATCCCGAATAGGCTAGGAAGAGGTTGTTTCGAGTGTGCCACTTTGCCATCTTCATTGCTGCTTCGATTGCCTCAGCGCCGCTGTTGCAGAAGAACACGTTTTTAGAGAATGAGCCAGGTGTGATCTTTGTGAGTTCCCTGGACAGGTCAACTATTGATTGGTAGTAGAAGTCCGTGTATGAGTAGTGTATCAGCTTCTTGGCTTGTTCAGTGATTGCGCTGACGACTTTGGGGTGGCAATGGCCCACATTGAGAACCCCCAGTCCAGAGTTGAAGTCGATAAACTCGTTTCCGTCAACATCCTTGACGATGCATCCGGATCCAGATTCAGCTACGAGCGGATACCATCTCACCATCGATTTGGAGATGTAGGATTCATCCTCGCGAACGAGTTCGCGTGCCTTAGGTCCGGGGGGTGTAACTACGATCTTCGGATACTTCGCTTTCCCGCTCATTCCAGCTCCACCAACAGCCTCGATGCTACGTGGATCGACTCAAAAAAGGGTTTGCGAAAACCCCTAGACCTTGCCGATACGATCTCTCTATTTCACGAGCCGGATCTCTATCGTCGAAATGGTTCCTCGGGATCCGTCTAGCCGCGTGACTTCTTCTGACCCTATGGTTATGTCGTCAATCTCAAGGTCTTTGATGAAGGAGTTCCTGAGCATGAGGACAGCGTCCACGGCCTTCGTTATGGCTTGCCCTCGAGCGCGGACCATAACCTCGTCGGCGCCGGAGTTGAAGAGAGTCACGCATGCGACGACATAATTCATGATGGGCTTCTTGCCGACGCGAACTAGGTTTGCTTGTTCCATGATCCGGGTCACGTTATAGACAGAGGTGTTGGATGTAGGCTATCCCTTGCTTGGTGAAGGTATGGCCTCGTCTACTTTTCCCCTGACCCTATAAGAATAGCGATACTCACGGAAGTCTATTCACGATTTTGAGTCACATTTCTGTATTTGGCATTCCTTAAATTGGGCATACAGGTGGTGTAACGCCACAGCTTTGAGTTCCAAAAAGCCCCTCCCTCTCTGCGACATCAAAGGTGATAGAGTCAGTGGGCACTCCGTTCTGTTGGACCGGTTCGGAAGGCCAGTCACTAATGCTCGCATCTCGCTGAACTCGAGCTCTAGCTGCAACTTCAGATGTATTCATTGTCACATGGAAGGCATCAAATCGTCATCACCAGAATCGATGACGGCTGATGAGATACAGCGCACAGTCCGCATCTTGTCTCGCTTCGGCGTCGACGCCGTGAAGCTGACGGGGGGCGAGCCTATGCTTCGCCGGGACATAATTGAGATCGTGAGGAAACTCAGGGCTTTGGATCTTCGAGAGATCTCTATGACCACTAACGGCACGCTTCTCTCGAAGCTTGCCGAGCAACTGCATGACGCAGGCTTGTCAAGAGTGAACGTCAGCCTTCACAGCCTACGCAGAGACCGTTTTCGCTTCATAGTAGGCGTGGACGGGTATGATGAAGCACGGAGCGCGGTGAGTGCGGCGATTCAGGCTAAGCTTCTGCCGGTGAAGCTGAACATGACGCTGTTGAAGAATGTCAACGACGATGAGATTGACGAGATGATTGACTTCGCTCACAGGACGGGTGGAAATGGAGAGGTAGTTCTTCAACTGATAGAGCTCGTTGTCACGGATCCAATGTTCTACTCGAAGTACCACTGTGAGTTAGCTCCAATCGAAGAGCGCTTGAAGACCCAAGCAATAGCGGCCTACAGGAGAGGACTGCATAACCGCCCAAGGTATGTCCTGCCAAACGGGGTCACAGTTGAAGTTGTGCGTCCAATGCACAACTCAGAATTCTGTATGAAGAACAACCGAATCCGAATCACATATGATGGCAAGTTCAAGCCGTGTCTGCTTCGCGACGACAATCACGTGGACTTTCTGACTAGGATGAGAGCTGGCGCATCGGACGAGGAGATCGGCGAAATATTCAAACGAGCAGTACAAGTGCGTGAGCCATTCTTCAAAAGTCAAGAGATTGGCGTGCGCGCGATAACACCATCGCGCTCGTGTCTAGGGGCTTGCCAAGACTAGTCGCGCCAAGTCCTTTCAACGGTTGGGTTTCAGCAGGTTTCTGAGTGCTTCTTCGCTGGTTATCTCAAGCTCAGTGTCGAAGGTCTTTCCGAAGATAGGTGTGAGAGACCCTTTGACATCTGCGATTGAGACTTCCTTTCCCAGCTGTTCTTTCATTGAGGTCATTATCGAGCTGTGGTAACCACAAGGATTGATCTTGGCAAAGTATGAGAGATCGGTTGAAACATTCAGCGCGAAACCGTGGAATGTTATCCAACTGCGAACGGCAACGCCAATCGATGCTATCTTCTTCTCTCCTACCCACACGCCTGTCCGGCCCTGTATCCTCTGTGCTGTGATTCCAAAACGAGCTAGTGTCTCGATGAGTATCTTCTCCAGATTTCTCAGATATGTTCTGATGTCCTTGCCCCGTGAGGACAAGTCCAAAATCGGGTATCCAACCAGCTGACCGTATCCATGATACGTGACATCTCCACCGCGCTCGATCTCGTAGACTGGAAGTGTCCTGGATAGGATGTTCTCGGTTTTCGCTGATTTGCCCATGGTTACGACATGTGGATGTTCCACCAGCAGCAAGACATCTGGCAGCCGCGCTTCTGCTCGCAGTTCCACGAGTCTGTGCTGTAATTCTAAGGTCTCTTTGTAGTCTCGTGTCTGCAGGTCAACGAGCAGTGTCTTGCTCATGATGGTTTCAGTATGTGGATTGCCTTGCCCTTGGCTGCTTCGGTTGCCTCCATGAGGCCTTCAGGAAGCGTCGGGTGAGGGTGAACAGTCAACGCCAGATCGTCGAGGGTTGCCCCAATCTCGATTGCGAGCGCGGCCTCGCTGATGAGGTCCGATACGTCCGCACCTACCATGTGTATGCCGAGTATCTGTTCGCTCTCTTTATCTGCAACGACTTTGACGAACCCTTCCGTCTCGCCGGCTATCATGGCTCGGCCAAGAGCTGTAAACGGGAATCTCCCGACGATTGGATCGTATCCTTGTTTCTTTGCTTCTGCTTCGGTGAGGCCGACGGTTGCAACTTCGGGGTCTGTCCAGATGGCGCTCGGCATCGCTTTGAAGTCGGCTGCGCTCGCTTGGCCTGATATCACTTCGGCTGCGACGATCCCTTCCTTTGATGCTTTGTGAGCGAGCAGGGGTGGCCCTGTGACGTCGCCGATTGCATATATTCCGGAAACGTTGGTTTGCATCTGCTTGTTGACTTCAATGAATCCTGCTTGGTTCGTCTTCACGCCTGTGGTGTCAAGTCCGATTTGGTCGGAGTTCGGACGCCTGCCAACCACAACCATGACTTTGTCTGCGGGAATCTCGATCTCTTTTCCATCAGAGAGCTGAGCCGCAACCTTTCCGTCCTTGGCCCACTTGGCGCGAGCCTTCAGATGTGTGTCCACGCCCATCTTCTTCAGAGTACGCTCCACGACTCTGACGAGTTCGATGTCGACGCCTGGCAGGAGTTGGTCGAGCATCTCGATGACTGTGACCTTGCTGCCGAATTGTGCGTATGACATTCCAAGTTCCAGTCCGCTCACACCGCCTCCAACAATAACAAAGTTGCGGGGTGCCTCAGTGAATGCAAGCGCCTCGGTGGCTGTAATGATGAAATCTCCGTCAAACTTGAATCCAGGAATCTCGACAGGACGCGAACCAGTTGCGATTATCACATTTTGTGCAGTAACAGTCCTCGTTCCGTCTTTGGTTCTGGTCTGGACTTGGTGAGCGCCTAGGAATGTGGCTTCCCCTTGAAGGACTTCCACATGGTTACCTCTGCAAAGGTAAGCGACTCCCGAGACGAGTCTGTCAATGACGCTCTTCTTCCACGCCTGAAGTTTCTGAAGGTTCACCTTAGGTTGAGGAGCCTCGATTCCAAAATCTTGGCCTTTCCGAATTTGCTTCATCAATCTGGCGGCGCGTACTATTGCTTTGGATGGAATGCATCCTACGTTCAGGCAAACACCGCCGAGTGCCTCTTTCTCGACGAGCGTTGTCTGTCGGCCTAGTTGCCCGAGCCTTATTGCGGCAACGTATCCACCGGGACCGCCCCCAATCACGAGGTTCTCGACTTGACTTTCCACAGATACCCCTTCTAGTGCGGAAGCTGTCAAACGGTCTCACAAGTTCCTAATTATTATGGTGGTCTACCGATCTTGGCATCGATTCGAGTGCACAAGTAACCGACACACACAGAAAACTCCTGACAGCCGTTCTAGGTGACCAGCTTGCAAGTAGTGATTTCTGCACTGGTTTGCTTGAATCAACAAGAATCGATGTCGTCGAGCATTACTCAACCAATAGGAGACAGAAAAGCGCGAATCGATCTTCCGCGTCTCTAATCACTCCAATAGCATAGCCGGCCTTCCTTGTCGTCTGAAACACGTCTATCCCGGCTGCCTTCATAGCCGGTCTCCCTTTTTCGGGGTATTTGCGCTGCTTCTTGCTATACTCGTTCGGGCTGTCGGTCTCCTCTGCCACGCAACTGCCGCAGATCCTACATGGTCCAGCCGCATAAGCAAAGGCCTTGTAGAGTCCGCTCAGGAAAGCCTCCCTTTCGAGCTCAAACATGATCTCATGCACCTTCGGTCTCTTTCCCTCCTGCACATCGGCAAATTCGATCAACAGCGCTTGTCTGTATCCTTGCAGTCTCCTGCTAGTATCTTCCGGAGTAGGCGAATATGGAGGGCAGGTGAAGCGTTTCGCGTACCTGTGACAGCCGTACTGACGCTTCTGCCTCACCCAGTGCTCAACAGAAATGTCTCCGGTTCTGATGAGTTTGGTTGAACTCGCCCCAGCTCTAGAGCCTTTCGCTGTATCGCTTCTATGGCTTTCTCAGGTTCTGCGCTCCGCTGATCCTCCTCGGCGAGTGTCAAACTCGAAGATGCCTAGGGTTGGCTGAGTTCTGTAAGTTTCCAGATAAGTCCGTGCTGTCACTGCGTACAAAGTGAGCGGGCAAGAGACACTGATGAATAGGTTAGCTAATCACTGTTTAGATTGGAGCGTCCGACATAACGGCAGTTCTCGTACCGTCATTTTCTTAGGTATAATGCAATGATAAGTTAGCTGAGGTTGGAATCGACTGTGATTAGGATCGTTGGAGTTTCAGGCAGCCCTCGGAAGGGCGGCAACACGGACCGCTGTCTGCAGGAGGCGTTGAGCATCTGCTCCGAAAAATGTGGCACCCACTTGATAAGGTTGGCAAACTTGGAGATAGCCGAATGCGATGGTTGCGATCGCTGCAAGAAAGAAGGGACCAAGAAGCTCCCCTGCCCAGCATATGATGACGACATGACGCAACTCTACGGCGAGCTGGCATCAGCAGACGGATTCATTTTCGCAAGTCCTGTGTACTATGGTTCCGTAACCGGCATCATGAAACTGTTCATGGATAGATTCATTCCGTTCTACGATGACGCGGAATCGAGAAGTGAACTGAAAGGCGCATTGCGATTCAAGCCTGCAGGCGCCATCGCTGTGGGCGGAGGCAGAAACGACGGGATAGAATCTGTCCTGTTCACGTTGCACAGGTTCTTCCTATGCAATGACATGGTTGTCGTAGGCACGACTGGGTACCCGAACTCGGCTTCTAATCTGGGCGGAACGATTTACTCCGAAAGCAAGCCGGACGCGCTAAAACGAGACGCCTACGGGAGAAATACTCTCCGAGCACTGGGAAACAAGGTTTCGTTGATTGCGGAGAAACTCTCCGAAAGACGATAGGTATAGTGTCTGCAATGCGTAATCGTCGGCGTAGTCGGTCAAAGACGGAAATGAGACCTGGCAAAGTGAGAACGAGCGCAGGAAAGTACTTTGCGAGCGTAGCGAACCGCTGGGACAGAATACGCGAAGATTTCTTCGATGAAACAATCGCCGATTCGATACTCAAAGCATCAGACATCAAGCCAGAGAGTACTGTTGTTGATGTTGGCTGCGGAACCGGCTTCCTGACCCAATACGTTGCTATGCGTGCACATGGTAACGGAAAGATCGTTGGAAGGGCAGAGATAGGGATCTTCATCGCATCCGGATCGAAGCGGAAAGGCTCTCCGACGCTGTAGCTTGGGATTATTCGATCTGTCTTCTTGCTCTGAGGATCCCTCTTCCTTTTTCTGTTAGTTGGTACTGGAATATCTCTCTCTTGCTTACTGAGACTTTGGGCCTCGTCCTCGATATGAGATTGAATCCTTCGAGCTCGGTTAAATGCTGATACACGCTCGGAAGCTTCACAGAAACTCCGAACTCGTTTGCAAGAGCCTTCCAGATTCCGTAACCGTGAGCCGGCGACTTCCCAAGCAACTGCAGAATCGAGAGTTTCGTTCCTCCCACTTCAAGAGTGAACTCTCTCGGCTCGGCTCGTCTCAGTAATCTGTCCAGCTTCTTGGACCTGTCAATGTGTTGCTTTACTGCGTTCGGATCCTTGAGTCCAGCTCCTGTTACAACGCAGACGACTTCCTCGTCTCGATCGATCTTGTCCGATCTGACGGCCTTCGCGAGGCCTGCCATTGCGGCGGCTGCTGCAGGTTCCGCAAAGATGCCTTCAGTGTGGGCAAGTAAAGATGCAGCCTTGAGGATTTCACGGTCCGTAACTGAGATCGCTGAACCTTTCGATTCACTGAGGGCTTTGAGGGCCATGAACCCGTGAAGCGGAGCCGGAACTGCTATGTCGGCAGCAAACGTCTTCACCGACACTTCGGGCGCAACGTCTGTCCTGTTCGAATTGAACGCGTGAACGATTGGAGCCGCGCCTTGAGGTTGAACGCACGTCATCCTCACCGACTCATCGCCGACAAGTTTGGCCTTTCTGAGATCGTTCAAGGCTCTCCAGATCATAGCGAGGTGGCCGCCATTCCCGACGGGAACCACGATCCTCCCAGGTAGCGCCCAGTCCAGTTGCTCGCATATCTCAAGACCAGTCGTCTTCTCGCCTTCAAGGAAGAACGGGCTTGCAGGCGAGACTACGTATTCGTCTGAGGATGCCTTGGTTCTGTGAAGTGCATCTTCGTAGTCTCTGACGGGCTCAAGTTCCGCTCCATAAGCAATCATCTGGTAGAGCTTCCCAGTGTCCAGAATCTCGGGGAGAAGCAATCTGCATTTGGCACCCGCTTTCGCCGCGTAGGCGGCTGCGGATGCTCCCATGTTCCCCTTCGCTCCACACGTTATGATTCTTGATCCAAGCTCCTTCGCCTTCGAGGCCTCGACCGTCATTCCGCGATCTACGAACGAGCCAGTAGGGTTCGTTGTTTCATCCTTCAGGAGGAGTTTTCTGATTCCGATCTCACGTGCAAGCCTTGGGCAGTCGTGCATGAATGTGCCGCCCTCACCCAGTGAGACGATGTCTCGTTCGCTGGTGATTGGAAGCAGTTCACGGTACTTCCACACTCCTGGAGTTCGCGCCGTGAACTCCCCGCTCGTGAAGACTTGTTTCACCTTCTCGTAGTCATACTCGAACAACAGAGCGCTCTGACACTTCGGGCATCTCACCGCGTGAGGATTCTCGTGCACAGCCCCGCATCGTGGACATTGAAGTGAAGTGACCAAAGACATGAGAAACCGACACAGCTGACCAATATATAGGTAAGCGCTTATATATGTGCGACCGAGACGGCGCATTGGACGGACAATGTCCGCAGCTTCAGCAGTTGCTGGTGCTCGCACTGCACTAAGGGCGAGCATTACGGCTGTTTTTACCGCGTTGGTCGCAGCTGCAACAATGGTCTTTTCGATCTACATTCCAGCCACGAGAGGTTACTTTAACATCGGAGAAACGATGGTATACACAACGGCACTTCTCTTCGGTCCTTCAATCGGCGCAGTTGCAGGTGGGCTCGGGTCGATGATTGCCGACCTTCTACTTGGATTCCCACATTACGCGCCTGGGACAGTGATCATTAAGGCAGTAGAAGGAGCTATCGTGGGTTACTTGGGAAGCCGCATCTACAAGCTGAAGGGAACTGCAAACTTGAAGATTGGATCGACTTTGATCGCAATCATCGCGGCCGTACTGGTCGGATCCATCGGCGCCACATACTATGCGGGACCGGCCGAAGCGTCCGTTGGTCTCCCTTGGGTAGCGCAGACAACGGTCACAGTCGAAGTACCGGTGGCCCTCTGGTTCCTCCTCGCGCTATTGATCTTCATCATAGTCGCATCGCTTGGATTCAGTAGTCAACCTCAATTCTCGCTTCTGGTATTGGCCGTACTTTGTGGCGGAGCCGAAATGGTACTGGGATATTTCCTCTACGAGATAGGCGTGCTGGGCTTCGGTTGGGCTGCGCTTGCTGAGGTTCCATTCAACGTAGGGCAAGCCTCGGTCGGTATGCTTGTATCTATTCCGCTTGTTAGGGCGATCTCGAAGAGGATGCCTCGCTTCCGGGCCTAGGTTATCTCTTCCTCAGACTTTGTGGCTGGTTCTTTTGACGGACTGACCTATGGTGTTTTCGCCGTTCGAACCTATGTGCCATCTTCTTTCCGCTGCCGGTGATTTATCCACACTACATTCGAGTTGTCGAGTATCGCGAAAAGGATAGCAACGAGGTGGAGCTAGGTTCCGAGCAAGGTCTTGATTCGTTCCATCTGTTTCAGCGAAGAATTCCACGAAGTTCTCGTAGTAGTGATAGATCTGTGGTCTTGACATTGCCTGGAGAACTCTGGGAGAAACTTCCACCGGTCCGGGAGTCATCAGGAGCCTGATAGATCCTCGCGGTTTGTTCCACAAGGTCACAATACCTCTGAATCGTTGTTCGAGCCCTTTCCCTTTGAAAAGATGGTAACCCTGACTCTATGATCTGTTCATTCTCTGCATCGTCAGATCCTGTGTCTGGTCTTCTCGGTTCGAGAACGCCAGCTGACCTCGGTTGATTGTCTACAGTTTCGCTTGTTCTCGTACCTTCTTCTGATAGATCGAGTACTCGAGGCTGATTCCTCTGAAGGAATCCCATAGTTCGAGAACTTCGAACCAAACGCCGGTTAGCATTGATCCCATTCCCATAGTGAAGATGGAAACGATTAGGCCGACTTGGATCGGCTCAGGAAGCAGCATCGAAACCAGAATCACGAGAGATAGTGTGAGGAAACAGGTGACGCCTAGGAACAGTCCGAAGAGCGCCCATTTCGCATAACGTGCTCGCTTGAACAGCATGTCGAGCACCTTCTCTACTTCCGTGTCACGTGTGGGAAGTTGCAGGAGTTGTCTTGTGTGGTCGACGATGCGGCCGTATCTGGTTTGAATCATGAGGCACAGCAAGCCTCCTGTGGAAGACAATACGACGGGAACCAGTGCCGTTTGTAGAGGGCTGAGGAAACTTTGCAGATTCAAGTTGTCACTCTCTCCATTCTGAATGATTGAGGAGGACCATTCATTCATACGTCCTTTAAGTCCCTTTTCGCGTATTCGAGCCAGCACAATGGAATGGAGAAAGCTGGAATGACGATGCGGAAGACACTGATCGCGATCATGATCGTGACTCTTGTTCTTGCGGGCGCCACATACGCAGTCTACATGGGATCCATTCCCTATCTGATGGCCTTGGATGGGAATTCCGTAGAGAATTCAGCAGAGCCCGTGCTACTTTTCGGAATTGGGATACACATCGAACCATTGGGAGAATACAATCAGAGAGTGTTCTTCCAGCATCACGTGGAAGACATCCGAATGTTGGCTGGAATGGCCGAGAAGTATGGAGGAGTACTCACAGTTCAAGCACAGACGCCTTTCACGCTCATGGCGATTCAGTCCAGGGAGACCTTGTTTGCGGATCTTGAAGCGCACGGTCATGAGATTGCCCTTCACTTCCATGAAGAGGCTCACTTGGGACAGAACCCCGAGGCTCTCCCAGTTGAGACTTGGGCCGAAGCGATGTCTCAGGAAATCTGGTACATCAAGCAGGCTGGAGCCACGAAAGTCCTGTACTGGAGTGGAGGCAATCTCTACCCGGGAATCTTGGATGCGGTTGCGCTCGCGGGTCTAGACGTGATGAGCGATTGGAAGAACCCGCACACTCAACAGACTGACGCACTTGTTGTAGGAGTCGATCCGTGGCGTCCCGCAGGCGGGCCAACTGAGAACAGCCTCGTTCTCTTTGCGAAGCATGACCCGCAAGGGAAGATCGTTTTCCTCCCGGATGGATCCTACGATCCTCAAGGTTTTGCAGCGAAGCGACAGATGATAGCGAAGGGAGGCGACCAAGCATACTTCGACTTCATCAAAGAAAGCCTCGAGCGCTCACTGGACGCCGCACAACCAGACAGAGTCAATGTCTTCCACATCACTATCCATCCGGGAGAATTCCGTGGTGACCCAGCACACCCCTACTCGGTTGTTGACCGTTTCCTAGCAGAAGTCGTCAATCCACTTGTTGTATCTGGCAGAGTTCGGTGGGCGACTTTCTCGCAGATGGCTGATGATTTCGCAGGATGGGAGAAGACTCATCCTGGCGTCGACCCACGCAATAGCGGCGTCTCGATTGATCAAGCGAGCAAAGTCGAGCGTGATGCTACCTACTGCACCGTAGACAGTGTTCAGTTGAAGATGGATATCTACTACCCCACGACTGACAAGAAGCCTCAGCCGGTGCTCGTATACGTTCATGGCGGAGGTTGGACCAAGGGGAACAAGGGTTCTGGAGCGGGCAGTCTCGATATTCGCGAACTCGTCAGGCGTGGGTACTTTGTCGCAGCCATAAATTATCGTCTGGCGCCGCAGTACAAGTTCCCTGCACAGATCGAAGATGTCAAGTGCGCTATTCGTTTCCTGCGAGCCAACGCAGAGAAGTATGGCATAGATTCGGAGCGTATAGGAGCGTGGGGTGGTAGCGCCGGTGGTCACCTTGTCTCACTGTTGGGAGTAACCGATCCGAGCGCTGGATTCGAAGGTTCGGGAGGATATGCTGATGAATCGAGTCGTGTCCAAGCTGTGGTGGACATGTTTGGTCCCACCGATCTGACACAGATCTTTAGCGGCGCCAACCCGCAAATCCTACAGCAAGTGTTCGGTGTTACAGATTCAAACGCAGAGATACTGAAGCGTGCTAGTCCAGTGACCTACGTTACGAGCGATGATCCGCAATTCCTCATCCTACACGGGGAGAAGGACGCTCTGGTTCCGCTAAGTCAGTCGCAGGAGTTCTACAAGGCGCTGATTGGGGCTCATGTGCCTGCGGCGCTCGTGATAGTCAAGAATGCGGGACATGGGTTCGCACCAGCAGGCGGACGGATCAGTCCAAGTCGTGCGGAGATCACGAAGATGATCGCCGGCTTCTTCGACCAACACATCAAGCAGGTTGACGGAAAGAGCCAAGATTCTCTCATTGAGCCTCAATTCACTGCTATGGAGAATCCGAGCGTCCAATGGACGGCCCTTCGGAGAGAATCGATTCGTGTCTCAGTGAGCGACCCTGACCAAGTTACCATGTATCTCAGTGGTTGGGGACGGAATTGATTCTACGCCAGTAGGCTTCGACCGCTTCGATCTGCACTGGCACTTCTGGGCCTCTGCCGCGTCTTCTGCGGACAAGTTCCAAGGCATCCTTCGCACTGTAGCCTCTGTGCACCAGATAGCAAGCCAACACGACACCAGACCGGCCGATCCCTGCATAGCATGAGACATCGACTGGGACGCCTGCGTGGACATGGGTGTCTATGTATTCGATGATCTTGTCGATCTGCGCGTCTGTAGGCGCGTGAAAGTCGGGAACTGGCTCGTTGTAGTCCTCTAGTCCGGTTTCGCGAACGTCGTCGGCTGTGATGTAGGCCTCATCTATCTCCACGAGTCTCACCAGGGCACCTATGCCTTCCTTCTTCAACGAGATGAGGTCAGATTTGGAGCGTGGGCCTCTTGATCCGGCGACTTCGTTTCCAATCGCCCAGCTGAAGTTCAGATGCATGAGGCTGATTCCCTCGGTTCGAGAAGCTTCTCGACGAGTCTGTCCAATCATATTGGCGAGGAAGAGCTCTCCCGCACGATAAGAGCTGCGAACCAGCGGACCGGAGGCGACGTAGCGGAACCCCATCTGCTCGGCCCTGGTTCGATAGTAGTCGAACCGCTCGGGTGTGACGTATTCGACGACTGGAAGGTTGCGTGGTGAAGGTCTGAGGTACTGGCCCAACGTTAGGAAGTCTGTGCCGACGTTCCGAAGGTCACGCATCGTCTGTAGAACGTCGTCTTCTTGCTCACCCAGCCCGAGCATGAGTGACGACTTGGTGAAGATCCGTAGGTCTAGTCGTTTCACATGTTCGAGGACCTTGAGTGAGCGGTGATACTTGGCCCTCGGGTCTCTCACCTTAGGGGTTAGTGCCTCGGTAGTCTCGACGTTGTGGCCAATCACGTCAGGACGCGCGTGAACCACTGTTTTGATTTCTTTGGCGCTTCCCTGAAAATCAGGAATCAATGCTTCGATGTGCGCATCGGGAGCGCTGCTCCTGATGGCGGTGATCGTTTGGGCGAAATGTGGCGCTCCACCGTCCGGTAAATCATCACGGTCAACAGAAGTCAACACAACATACTTCAATCCCAGATCCTTGACGGCTCTTGCGACGTTTGCAGGCTCTTCACGGTCCAAGATGCCGTTTGGTTCGCCGGTCTTGACGTTGCAGAATCTGCAAGCGCGCGTACAGAGTTCTCCCATTATCATGAAGGTCGCGGTGCCGCTGCCCCAGCACTCTCCAACATTTGGGCAGTGAGCCTCCTCACATACAGTATGAAGTGAGTATTGTTTTGTCAGTTCCTTGAGCCGCGCATAGGTTGGTCCCAAGGGGGCTTTTGCCCTTACCCAGTCAGGCTTTGACGAGGAGCTCATCACGAAGCGTTTCTCACCACATCTTTAGCGATACTATAAACGTTCCTCGAATAGGAACAACAGATTGAAACCAAGTGTGTGCGCGCCAAGGGACCAACACACAACAGGGCCTCACGCCGAGGGTTCGGTTGTCGTTTTGTCTATTCGACCCGTCTCTCATTGGGCGACCTTTGATCATTCCGGTCTCTTACACCACACAGAAGAGTCAAGTCTCATATGCATTGTACGTGAACCTGTTGCGGGAAGTGGTGGAATGACAGATCAGGTTGTGCGATTGGACGTATCTGATGCTGTAGCCATAATCACGCTTAACCGGCCTGAAGTGCTCAACGCCCTTAACCTCTCTATGACTGAGGCATTGGTTGGAGCAATCCAAGTATGCATGGACGATGAGAAGATTCGGGCTGTGATCATCACCGGCGCTGGTCGTGGTTTCTGTGCCGGAGGAGATATGAAGGCAGTTTGGGAGCATATCCAGGCAGGAAAAGATCCTCGCCACTTTTTCCGTGACTTGACGGTGCCCCTGCATCGTGCCATTACTGATATTCGATTGATGGAGAAACCGGTCGTGGCGTCGGTCAACGGTCCGACCGGAGGTGCTGGGATGAGCTTGGCAGCAGCCTGCGACCTCCGTCTTGCAGCCGAGAGCGCCAAATTCAAGCAAGCCTACACCTCTATCGGTCTGGTTCCAGACGGAGGATGGACTGTCTTCGTGCCTCGCATCATCGGGGCGGCGAAAGCTATGGAACTCCTGATGGTTGACCCGGTACTTGACGCAAAGGAAGCGTTGTCCCTGGGGCTCGTCCACGAGGTCGTGCCAGACGACAAACTGCACGCGCGAGCGCTGGAGGTGTCAACTCAGTTGGCCCAAACACCGATGACTGCTCTTGGTGGTGCCAAGGCGCTTGTCAATGCAGTACTGTTTCCGATGTTGGAAAAGCAACTGGAAAGAGAGCGACAACGACTAATAGCACAAGGTGGCACGAAAGATTTCCTCGAGCAGCTCTCCGCGTTTCAGCATAGAAAATCGTCGCCTCCGAACCGCTGATGATGCTCTTCCTGATTGAGACATCGAGGTTTAGCCGATGTTTCTGAGTGTGCTCGGAGGCTAGATGACGAAGCCGAATGCGCCTGCGAATCTTTCGACTCCTCTAAATTGATTGAGGAACTCGATGCCTTTCTGGGTGAGCCCATAGTATCGGTCGCCGTTGCCTGCCTCTTCGATCACACCGAGATTCTTCAATTCCTCCAAATACTTCAGCAGTCGATCGTGAGACAGATTCGCTCCGTACAGGATGCGGGTAGGTTTCGCTTGATTGTTCTCGCGTTGGATGACTCGCATTATGTCTATGTAGATTCTCATCTGCGACCTGTACTTTGGGAGTTTCTGTGTCATTTGGTTCCGGTCACCCGTAGAAGCATCGTGAGTAGCGACACGAATCCAAGGAGCTGAAGCACATGTCCGAGAACGAAAAGTAGTGGACCGAGCGGTATCAATGTGAAGAATAAGTGACCCAGCGCAAGAAGGAGGAATCCCAGAAACACGAGCAACGCGTTTCTGTCTTTGGTGGCCGAGTAATTGATGCCCGTTTGGAATGTGATGTAGAAGATAAGGAAGAGCAGAACAATCTCGGAAATCGGATGGTACTCAAGCAGAGGTAGTGGCTTGATGACCGGAGCCTGTGAGGCTTGAAGTGCTGCAAATCCGGACAATGAAACGAGCGAAAGCGAGACTGACGTCTTGCTCAGTGCTCGGGTCTGGGAGACGTAGACGTATACGAGAATGCCATACGCGAGGACTTGCGCAAGGAAGTAGATTGTGTATCCAACCTGTGTAAGAATCTCAACCCCCTTCAGCGATCGTGCCAGTATTCCAAGGAAACCTGCAAGTGAGTCGATCAGCAGACCTGCTGACAGGAGCGCGAAGCTGAATTGAACGTACATCAGTGTTTTCTGTTTCGTGAGTCTGTATCCTTTGAAGGCTTGGAATGCTATTGCGAGCGCGATTATGAATGCGACGAATTCCATGAGGCTGTCGAAGCCGACGAACCATAGTGGACGAATCAAGATCTCACGCGCCGTTCGGCGTCACGTTGTAGGCACGCTATTGTACGTTGTGGATGATCCGTATAGCTCTCTCTGTGTGAGTAGTGAAAGAGTGGCGGCCTAGATCGTGCCTTCCGATTTGAGTCGCTTAGCGTCACTCATTGAGTATCCGAGTTCTTGTAGAATCTGAAGGGTGTGCTCGCCCAGTCTCGGCGGAGGAGATCTCGCAGTCAGCGGACTGTGTGACACTCGGATCGGTGTCGCAAGCTGATTCAATCTACCGAACGCCTTCGTCTCCATTTCGAAGATCATCTTCCTTGACCTCACGTGTGGGTCGGCTAGGACCTCGCGCACGTCATAGATTGGGGCACAAGGGATCTCTCTCTCGTTCAGAATCTTGACCCACTCGTCACGAGTCTTCTGACGGAATATTCCGGCCAGGTCCTCGCGAATCCGATTAGCTTCTGCCTCAGAAGTCAGTTGCTTGTCTTGGTACTTCTCCAGTCTGAGCACACTGCACAATGCGATCCAGAACTTCGGTTCAAGCGGTGCAATGGCGATGTATTTCCGGTCCGCGGTCTCGTAGATGTTGTAGAATGGGGCCCCACCTGACAGGAATGATGATCCCCTCTCTGTCGATTCTCCGGCTAAGTGGAAGCTCATTGGCATAATCATCGAGGCGACTGCCGCATCCATGAGCGAGATGTCAATGAACTCGCCCTTGCCGGCCTTCTCTCTCCTGTAGAGCGCCGCCGTGATCGCGATTGTGGCATACATTGCGGCTTGGATGTCCGAGACCTGTATTGCGGGGATGACGGGTGGGCCATCCTTTGATCCAGTGGCTCCAATTGCTCCGCTGTACGCGGTGTAGGTGAGATCATGACCAACCAGATCACGATAGGGTCCACTCTGCCCAAAACCAGAGATCGAGCAGTAGATGATCCGTTCGTTCACCTGACTGATTGCCTGATACCCGACGCCGAGTCTCTCCGCCACGCCCGGCCGGTAACTCTCGACAAAAACATCAGCCTTCGCCGCAAGCTTGCGGAGAATCTCCTGCCCCTCAGCCTTCTTCAAGTTCAGCGTAATGCTACGCTTGTTCCGGTTGAGCATCAAGAAAGCGGAGCCGGTGTTTCCGAGAAGAGGCGGTGCAGAGCGTGCATAGTCGCCGATTTCTGGCTGTTCGACCTTTATCACGTCAGCACCAAGATCGCCAAGTATCATCGTGCAAAGCGGACCCGGCATAAGTCTACTCAAGTCTAGAACACGCAAGCCATCTAGCGGGGCCATTGGCGACTCGAGCCCCACATGGGAGGGTCGGGGAATATTACTGTGACCACGGCCACGTATGGAAAAGCGAACGCAAACTCAGAGCACCCTGTAATGCGGAGCTGTGAATCGTCACTCGTGTATCAAGTCTTCCAGCATCTCAGATGTGCCTTCGTCGCGTGCCCTCTTTCGGAGATCTTCGAGGTTGACCGGTGTGTACCTTAGGATGGCTTTGATGTCCTCCTTGTCGATCGCAGCTCTTTCTAGGTGAAGCGTAGCCTTGATCATTCTGAGCTTTGCGAGTATCAGAGAGTCCGGGGTCTGACAGAAGGTCGGTAACCCCAAGATAGAAGCCGTCTTTCGCTCCAACGTGCCGTCCATGAATATGATATCCAGAGTATGAGCGCTCTCTTCATCTCGAATGGTGATTATTCGATACTGCGACTGCCACGCAGCCTCCAGTCTCTGCTCTTCGACTGCAAGACTTGCACTTCTGAGCGCCTCTGCAAGCCTCGCAAGATCCTTCCGTGTAACTGCAACGGCCACGTCTACGTCCAACGTGGTTCGAGGGCGGCCATAGTAGCTTGAGGCCAGCGCTCCCGTCATCATATATGACAATTCGCTTCGATTGAGTGACCTTATCACGCGTCTTACGAATTCGTCGAATTGGTCCAGAGTCTATTCCTCAGGAGACGATCTTCGGCCGAATGAGAACCTACGTCTCAAGAGAGAAATCAGCTGCTCCTCAGTGATCTCCGGATGAGTTTCTCTGATACCGTCTGCGCAGATCTGCACAACCACATTTGTCATCTCGATGGATAGCCTCACTCGGTCTTCAGGTCTCAGCGTCTCCCACGACAACCCTGCATCAGTCAAGTGGAATCACGGCTGGGCCTCTTTAACATATTTCATTCCAAATCGCGCAAGGGTGCAGTTGCCAATGATGAGATGGCAAGAATGAGGTTGAGACAGAAACTCTTGGACGTCTCTTGATCGAGCCCAGCCCTCTGTGGGTTCCATCCCACTACGGTGTGGCCATGATCATGAGTTTGCCTTCGGAGAAATATCCCTTCAAGCCGCACAGTTGACATACGGCGCCCAATCTGAACCCAGAGTCCTCCTCATAGTAGACGTTCAAGGAGTCTCTGAGGCATCTTGGGCATCGGTTTCCTGAACTCTTCTCCATCACTATTCAGGAGAGTTATGACTAGGCTTCGATATAGCCACGAGACATAGCTGAAACTATTGACTGCGGCTCGTCATGTAAGTGCTTTTAGAAGCCCTGAGATACTTCTGTGGGAAGTCTGATTGTTTTCAGCGGCGCCGAATGCTACCGAGCCTCCGACAGTTTTGACGACTCGCAAGTATCGGCTAGCTGAGGCCCCCTGTCCCGCCTGTAACACTGTGGGGCTTGACGTAACCGAGGTTGAGTATGAAGTCGAGAGCTTCGGCCCGGTCATCATGTCTGTGATCTCCTGCAAGTCTTGTGGCTTCAAGCACACTGACGTTTTCTCTCTCTCAACTCATGACCCAACGGCCACGAGTCTGAAGGTGGCGTCGACTGAAGATCTGAAGATCCGTATTGTCCGCGGTAGCACAGCCACGATTCTAGTACCTGAGCTTGGCGTGACGATCCAACCCGGCCAGAACAATGAGGGGTTCATTTCCAATGTTGAAGGAGTACTTGTGAGAATCGAAGAAGTGCTGAGGTTTCTGGTGCGTTCGCTTGAGGGACAGAAGAAGCAGCGAGCGGAGTCGGTGCTGAGCAAAGTTGAAAAAGCGAGAGAAGGCAGGTCAAGATTCATGCTCATACTGAAGGATCCTTCTGGCAACAGTACGATCGCCTCGGAGAAAGCGAAAAAGCGAAAGATGAATGTAAGGGAACTGAACAGGCTCAAGCTCGGCGAGCACGCAATCGGAGCAAGGAAGAGATCTTAGCTTGTCTTCTTCAAGACCGACACTTTTCCACTTACTTGAGAAACTCGTCGGGAAACGCGTGCTCGTGGTTGTGGAGCGCGACTTTGGATACGAGGGAGAACTAACCGTCATCTCTCATCATCCTCCAGGCATATGGATCTCAGAAGCTGAAGCAATTGTTCTGCGATCAACTGTCGTGAATCCGGTTCCGCAGATTGTGAGCAAAGAGAAGAAGCATGAGCTCTTTCTGAATCTGAACTCAGTACTTAGAATCGAGGCAGCACCCGAAAGTGGAAAGACGAGTGAAAGAAAATAGTGTGGGCTGGCTCGGCGGTGTTGTGATCAACACCGACGATGGGAGGATGGTTTTCGATCCGCAGGCAGCCCGCAGCATGGAGCGAGACGCGCACATATTCATCTCGCACGCTCACTCGGATCACACGCTCGGATTCCACTCAAACGTCATGAAGTACTCCACCAAGGAGACGCGGAGAATCTACGAGAAGCTAAGAGACAAGACGGTACGAAATTGGCGTCCAGTCGAGTATGGACGAAAGGTTCGCATCGGTGATACTGAGGTGCTCCCACTCAACGCAGGTCACATGCTCGGTTCTGCACAGTTCAAGGTCATCACAAGAGAACACACCTACGTCTACACGGGCGATCTGAACTGCGTAAAAACGCTAACAACTGAACCTGCTGATATTCCTGAATGTGACACTCTCATCATCGAAGCGACCTACGGGGATCCGAATTTCATCTTTCCACGACGAGAGAGAACCTACGCAAAGATCGTGAACTGGGCGCTCCGCGAGATCAAAGACGGACACATGCCTACCTTTCACGTCTACTCGTCAGGGAAATCACAGGAAATTGTCAGACTATTCAATGTCTACACGAAGCTCCCAGTGGTCTGCGCCCCGGTTGTTGGCAAAGCGAACGAAGCATACAGTGAATCCGGGATAGATCTCTCATTCATGGAAGCTGACACAACTGAGGGGAGGGCTCTAATTCGCAAAGGCAACTGCGTCTACGTCACGACGACAGGTAGCAACTCTCGCGTTCCAACTCACGCGTCGGAAGCGATGGCGACGGGATGGGCGGTCCGCTTCGGTTCAGGAAGCTACGCATCGTTCCCGCTCAGCAGTCACGCCGGCTTTGACCAGCTTGTGAAATACGTCGACAGGACAGGAGCGAGACGCGTCTACATCTTCACAGGCTACAGCGAGTTGATCTCAAAGCATCTGAGAAAAGAGTTGAAGGTCGAGGCCGACCCGCTTCCTCTGCTGTCCCAGAGAAGCATTCTCGACTTCCAGAACGAATCGTGAATGCCTACTTGGCCGTCATGTAGGCGAAGAGGCTGACCGCAATCAACGCAACTGCCAGGATCATGACGAGTTCTGGGCGCACCTTGACTCCTGGAGTCTCTTCCTCGAAGAATCTCAATAGTCCAGCGCTTGCAGCTGGCATTGGGGCTTCGCTCTTCCGTCGCTTCTCTCGTCTGCTCAAGTACGGACACCTGAGGGACTGACCGAGCAGGGCATCCTCTTAAACCTTAACGCAGCGCCAAACCTTACGCGTTAGGAATTGAGTAGATGATTCTCCTGTTCACCCACGGCAGCACCAGAACCAGTATCAGGAACGGCAGTCCGACGCCTGCGTAGACAAGCAGCCACTGATTTGCGGAAGGCGCCGTGAGATCGTAGATAATCATCCCTATGAAGGCAGCAATCGACGCGAGAGCTGCCGGAATCAGCAGTCTCCCGCGAATCTGGTATTTCTTCGCAAGCTTGTGGAGGGCATAGAAGAATATTGCCGCGAATAGGAAGTCCATCGTCTGATCCAAGTATGCCCAGATTCCCGGCAAGGACCAGATCAAACCGAACCTCTCAGTCGTCAGCGGCCAGAGCAGAGATATGCCGACCTCGTATGGCAGATCCAATAGGATGTGAATGAGCATGCCCACTGAGATTCCGAAGAGACCACTGCCGACGCTCTCGCTCCAGCGTGTCCTCCAGAGCAAGAGTCCAACTAAAGCGAGAGCTAGTATCGTGAATAGGCTGTGAGTAAGGGTGCGGTGTGGTGCCACCGCTTGTTGCATGTTTCCTCCTGCTGCGATGATCACGATTGAGATAAGCAAGTCAACGTCAGGGAGAAGTGGGCCCCAGACGATGCCGAAGCGCATGGTTCGTGTTCCAGCGTCTCCTAAGAATGTGCGTCCGCGCGTGGCTAGTGCGACACCGATTCCGACAAGTCCGTGAAGCCCGGTCCAGACCATCCTGCTTCACGTAGACTGTAATCGATTCACTTTTTATAGTAGTCTTGCTCTCTTGCGTGCTCAGTATACCGAAGATCTTACCTGCGTGGATGACGGAGGGCCGCGTGGCTTCTGCCGGTTATCGAGGCGAGTATTATCTTTCGTATAACTAGCGAATAGGGATGGTGGAATGCGAGTATGGGTTATGAGAGACGTGCCCCGAGGCAAATGACGAAAGTCAAATGCTCCGACTGCGGCGCAGAAACGGAAGTACCGTTCGTGCCGACGGCGGGCAGACCAGTCTACTGCAGAGAGTGCTATCAAAAGCACCGAAGATACTAGGCAAACGGCCTAGAATCGGGATCTGCTAGATTTTCTTCTTTCTTGTTTTTCAACCCTGAAATGCTGATGTTGCTTCGGCGCATCGGCCGTGGTTTTCTGTTCGACGAATGGAAGCCTCAATATACTCGGAAGGGACTCCTCTTTCTTCAAGATAGGAGAGAATCACGATACCGCGTTACAAACGACCGTGGATTGGCGAAGACGAAGTCAAGGACAGGGTGCTCAAGATGATCAGAAGGGTTTCCCCGCACGGATACGGTGTGGAGTTCAGGAAGATACGCCAAGTTGGTCAGTTGTGGGAGGCGGAAGGGTCCTACCGATCAGAGGGCAAAGACGCCCCCTGCCGCTTCACAATCAGGCTCAACTCACAGGGCGCGGTCAAGTTCAAAGACATAGAACCGCCTTGAGGAGCAGCACCATCAGTCAGGTCGAGTATCATAGTGTCCTAGTTAGTAGAGCACACGCTGGTTTCTTCGAACGAATTCTAGGGTGTATAACACCCAGATGTTGTTCGTTCAGGAATGCTGTTCTAGTTACTGTCTGATCTTGATGTACTCGTAGGCTGACCGTGCCGTCTCGAACGCATAGTGGACTTGCTGGAAATCCTTGCGGAAGATACTAACATCGGCCTTGACCTTCTCGGGAGACTCTTTGTCGATTACGACGCGTTTGATGAATTCAGCCACTTCTGCCATGTGTGACTTCTTCATGCCGAGGCGTGTAGTCTCTGAGACGCCAAGTCGTATTCCGCCAGGGTTCTGATAATGGCGTCCGGCTTGGATATCACCTGGAAGTAGCTGCCGGTTCACGATTATGTTCGCCTTCTCGAGGGCCTTCTCGATGTCTCCTCCGAGGCCATACTTTGTTGTGTCGACGGCGATCTGATGCGACTTCGTGAATCCCTTCTTCTCTGCAAGCGTGCCCAACCCGCGCTCATACAACGCTTGCCCGAGCGCTTGCGCGTTTGCAACTACCTCAGACGCGTACTCGCGACCGAACTCGAGCATCTCTGCAAACGCAACAGCCTTCCCAGCGACGTTGTGAAGGTGATGATTGCTCGTGTTTGACGGAAATGTAGCCTTCTTGATCTGTTCAGCGTACTTCTCAAATGAGACTACGGTGCCGCCTTGAGGGCCAAACAGCGTCTTGTGTGTGCTCATCATCATCACATCTGCGCCTTCACGAAGTGGATCTTGGAACTGTCCACCAGCGATAAGCCCAGAAACGTGGGCGGCATCGTATGCTACAGTGGCTCCGATATCATGGAAGTATCCGGCCAACTCCTTGACCGGATGCGGGAATAGGAACAGGCTTCCGCCGAATGTCGCAAGCTTTGGGTTTCTTCCGTCTTTGACCATCTTGTCGACTTTCTCTCTTGTCTTGTCTGGGTCGATGTTCATCTCGTTCCGGTCAAAGATGAAATACTCCACGTCGAGACCGTGGACGCTTCCGGCGGTTCCGTTGAAGTCTTTCTTTCCCATCGAGATGTGGCCCCCGCTCGGAATCGCCAAAGCCATCATGATGTCGCCTGGGCTCGTGAACGCCGTATAGGTGACAAGGTTCGCACAGACACCTGAAACTGGTCGGACATCAACGAACTCTGCACGGAAAAGCTGCTTGGCCAAGTCGATGCAGATCTGCTCGACCTGATCTATGTAGATGCATCCAGCATAGACTCTCTCCCCAACCCATCCTTCCGCGTAGCGATTACCGAAATCGGAGACGATTGCCTCACGGACTGCAGAGCTGGGGACATTCTCGGACGCGATCAGCGGAATGCTTTCCGAGAACCAGCTGTGATGCTGCTCAAGGAGCTCGAAGACCTTCTCATACGAGCTTCTAAAGGAACTCAAACACTGCTCTCCTCATGCTACACTAGGTAACATCAACTAATCACTCTTTAGATAGATCAGCCAGCTTGGATGGAGCCTCTAGGGCGTGGCCTGAGATGCGGAAGCTCCGGCACAGTCAACTGAAAAGGAGCGTGAAGCCTGCCAAGGTAAGAGCGAAGACTAGAAGATACTTCGCGACTGTAGCGAATCGCTGGGACAGAATGCGTGAGGATTTCTTCGATGAAACGGTCGCAGACTCGATAGTAAAGGAGTCACAGGTCAAGCCCGAAAGTATCGTAGTGGATGTGGGGTGCGGAACTGGCTTCCTAACGCAAAGGTTTGCCACGCAGTTGCAGGGCAGGCGAAAGGTGATAGGCGTCGATCTTTCCCCTTCGATGCTGCAAATGTCCAAAGACAACTTGAGCAGACTTGGACTGCTTGGATTCGCCGAGTTTAGGGTAGGCGATGCGGAGAAGATCCCAATCGAGGACGATTTCGCCGATGCAGTTGTGGGCAACATGATTCTTCATCACTGCCCAAAACCAAAACGGGCAATCTCAGAGATGTCACGAATCCTCAAGCCAGGCGGCAGGCTCGCTTTCGCAGACTTGGAGAAACATAACGAGCGTTGGTTGCGGGAGGAGATGTCTGACTGGTGGCTCGGATTCGAGCTGACCAAGGTAGAGAAATGGCTAGAGGATGCTGGCTTAGAAGATGTGAAAGTGGAGCTGGCGAGAACGAAGTGTTGCGGAATATCTCTACGGGGTAGGAAGGCAGAGATCGGGATCTTCATCGCAAGTGGGTCAAAGCCGGCGCGGATCGGGATCCGAGACGGTTAGGTTCCTATGAGGACCTTGATGTGTTCCATCTCATCTGGCGGGAGGCGTTTTCGTGTGGAGAAGGCCACTCCGTCTCCAAGTTTTCTAGGGATTATGTGAATGTGAATATGTGGGACGATCTGGTGAGCGGCCTTTCCGTCGTTGATGGAGATGTGTGACCCTTGCGCCCCCATTCTATTGATGACCGTCTCATTCAGTTCTTGGGCCTTCGTGAACAGCTTGGCCACTTCGGCTCGAGGGATCTCCCCTAGACGCTCGTAGTGTCGTTTCGGTACGAGTAACGTGTGACCATCTGCTATCGGGTGATTATCTAGGAAAGCGATCAAGTCATCGTCCTCGTACACGACGTGGGCCGGTTCTCTCCCAGCTATGATATCGCAGAACACGCACGACAAGTCTGTCAGTCTTCTCCCGAGATTCCAAGCTGTCTTCAAGATATTCTTTGCTCGGGATGATTCTGTCAACTTGACGGTTGAACTTCATCAGCTTTAGCGTGAAACAGCCCCACCAACTAGCTCGGGATGTCAAGGGAGAAGTTTAGATTCATCGGAACGAGATGCAAGGTCGAGGGGACTTTGGTCAGCACTATTGTGGAATCCGGCCGCACCGTTTTCCTTTGTGACGTATGCAGAGTCGGCTATGCAGATGAGTCAATAGCTCAAGAATGTCAGAATTGGTGTGAGAAACATTCAAGCTGCAACTTGGCTATTACGCGGAAAGCAATCCATCACCCAAGCTAAGAATCCGGCCAGAGACGCCTGACGCCATGCGCCGACAGTTAACAGCCCCAACCGTGAGCCGACACGTTACCAGCACCCTCAGGATGGTGGATGAATTGTCTACTTTCACTCTGCTCTCCCGCTTATCTTCTCCCCGATGGTTCATATCATGCCTGATGGTCGATGCCGCCGAGGCCGCCTCTTCTCACGATCATAGGCAACGAGTCTAGGCTCAGAATCCTTCTAGCTCTAGCAAAGCATGTGAGCGAATCACTCACCGTGTATAAGATTGCGAAATTCAGTGGTCTGGAAAGGAAGATAATTCGAGCACACCTGCGCAAGCTCGTCGACGCCGAATTGGTTCATACAAAACCGTTCGGGCCGATCTTTCTCTACAGCCTCAACAAGGAAAGTACACCAGTTCAACGCCTCATGGACTTGTTCAATGATTCAAGACTCCTCGGTGAAGCTTCAACACCCTTGATCTACTACGCCTCACACCGATAGAAGCGCCTGGGATTCACTGATCCTTCGACCATGCTAGAAGTGTCTCCTGAGAGGAATCCATCCGCCTCAGATTTGACACCCTGACACCTACAAGACGTATCTTTCTTGGGTCAATCTCAAACTCTGTGAATAGTGTTCGCACGTAGGTGCGTACGATGTCCAAGCTGTTTGTGTAGTCGTTCCTGCTCTTCGCTCGTGTGAAAGTCACGAAATCCTCAAACCTGAGCTTGATCCCGATCGTTCGCCACAGGAACCCCTGCTCTGTTGCTCGTGCATGAACATCTCTGGCAAGCTTGTCCAGCGTCTCAATGACGATGTTTCTGTCTTCAACATCTTGCTCGAAAGTGGTCTCGTTGCTGACCGACTTGATGTCCCACGATGTGATTACTGGCGTCTCATCGTTTCCATGAGCGATTTCCCACATCGCGATACCCCACTTTCCGAACAACTCAACGATGCGACCAGGCGGGAAATCTGCGAGATCTCCAATTGTCTTGATGCCTACTTTCCCAAGGATCTCAGTCGTCTTCTTCCCGATGCCGCTGATGCGTGAGACTGGCAAGGGGCGCAGAAACGACCGTGCCTGATCTGGGATGACACATGTGATTCCATCAGGTTTCTGATAGTCCGACCCGATCTTCGCGATGGCCTTGTTAGGTGCCACACCGATCGAGCACGTGAGTCCCTCTCGAGCCTTGACCTCTATCTTGATCTGTTTGGCGATCCTTGTGGCCTCTTCAAAAGAGGCCGCCTTGTCGGACACGTCAAGGAAGGCCTCATCGAGTCCCATGACTTCGAGCTTGTCGGAGAAGCTGCGGAGGATATCCATTATGCGTGCGGAGGCTTCCTCGTAGAGCGCATAGTCTGGCCTGAGATAGACGGCTTGAGGGCAGAGCTTGTAGGCTCTTGAGATCGGCTGAGCGGAGTGGATCCCGAACTTGCGAGCCTCATATGAGCAGCCGGCGACGACGCCGCGGCCTTCTCCGCCTTTTGGATCTGCGCCTACGATGATCGGTTGTCCAGCTATTGCTGGGTTCCGGCGTGCCTCAGCGGACGCATAGAATGCGTCCATGTCGACGTGGAGTATTATTCGTGGCACCGAAGATCCAGCGCTCAATAGTGCTCTCTGCGATGAGCTATTAAAACGGCTGAACAAACATCAACTGACCGTTCCTTCGGATGAGTCAACCATGAGAAGAATCATTCTCGATTGTGATCCTGGCCATGATGATGCGTTCGCGATAATGCTTGCGGCCAAACATCTGGATGTGCTTGGTATCACGACCGTTGGCGGCAACCAGCTACTGGAGAAGGTCACAGTCAACGCGTTGAAGGTGCTCGAAGTAACCGGCATGACCCACATTCCAGTCTATCCCGGGCATTCACGTCCCATGGTCTGTGATTTGGTTACGGCCCCACAGTTTCACGGAGAAAGCGGCATGGACGGGCCAGTCCTCCCCCATCCCACAATCAAGCCACAGAGCAAGCATGCTGTGGATTTCATCGTCGACACTATCATGTCAACGGACAACGTAACGCTCGCAGCGACTGGTCCCTTGACGAATATTGCGGCAGCGATCAACCGCGAGCCGCGCATCGTGGACCGCGTTCGCGAAATCAGCCTAATGGGAGGCTCAGTGACTTTCGGAAATTGGACTCCTGCAGCGGAATTCAATGTCCTCGTGGATCCAGAAGCAGCCTACCGGGTCTTCAATTCTGGGATTCACATCAAGATGTGCGGCATCAACCTCACACGTCAGGCCTTTGCAACCACGCGAGAGCTAAAGCGCATTCAAGAAATCGGCAACAGGGTTTCCAAGTTCTGCGTCGATCTTCTGACGTTCTTTATTGAATCTTCGAGCAAGAGTGCGGGGCTCAGTGGAGCGAACCTTCATGATCCCTGCGCAGTTGCTTGGCTGATAGATCCAACTCTGATCAAGGCGGCGGACATGCATGTTACCGTGGAATTGAAGGGTGAATTCACCCGTGGGATGACGGTTTGCGACTACCGGCATCTACGGGGTCCAGAGCCGCCCATCGATCTGCATCGTACCCCGACTATGAGCCATCGTGGCAAAGAGCCTAACAGTGAAGTAGCTCTCGAGCTCGATGTCGAGCGCTTCTTCGAATTGCTCTACGAAACGATAAGGGCGTACTCCCTCTGAAGTCGCTGAGGGGCGTAGAATCCACTCTGATCGGATTGTGATCTATCCTGAACCTGCGTTGTCAAAGTTGCAGTCTCGAGAGTCCCGAGGAGCTGGGGTTCTGTCCGAACTGCGGACACAGATTCATACCGAACTGCAGGTTCGATCTTATTCCTGATGACTATGCCTACGAACCGGACCGAAGCGCCATCGAGATGATCAAGGCTACAGGAGTGCTTCCCTACCTTGTGAAGAATCTGGCACTTCCAAACTTGGAGAAAGATCTGTTATCAAGGTTTTCTCGTCAAGCGCACAGGGTCGCTCATCCATCCAAGGTGGATGCGCTCGTGAGACAGCATGCAATCGCCCTGTCTCTTGACACCTTGCCAGAAGTATTGATCATCGAGGGCACTCAGCCAAATGCCTTCACTTTCGGGAGGGAAGAACATGCGTATCTGGTCCTGAATTCTGGCATCTTGGACTCGTTTACGGATCGTGAACTCTGTGCGCTCTTTGCGCACGAGTTGACGCACATAAAGAGCGGCCACATGCTCTATCATACGGTTGCGGAAATTCTCGGTGGCGGTATCGGAGTTTCGGCCTCATTCTTGAGCCTTGGTATTCTTTCGCTTCCTGTTCGTCTAGCGCTTCTTTCGTGGCACAGGGAATCTGAGGTGACAGCCGATCGGGGAAGTCTTATCGTCGTGAATGACATCGATGTCATGAAGTCTCTCATGACCAAGCTTGCCGTATGGTCATCCGGTGGTGTTCTCTCATCTGGGCAGTTAGATATCGAGAGAGAGAAGGTTGGCATGCTGGAGTCCGCTGCGGAACTCTTCAGTACGCATCCGCTGTATGTCAACCGTTTCAAGCGTCTCAAGGAGTTCTCCGAGAGTGAGCAATTCGCGAGGGCCAGGCGGAAAGTCGAGACAAGGCTGAACGTGCTCAGGGCTTTGATCCCCTCCTGTCGGTTTTGCGGCGCAAGAAAGTCCATAGAAGATCTGTTCTGCCCCAGATGCGAAAGATGTCAGACCTAGACGAGCATTATTGTTGAGTAGAGTTGGTGTGCATCGCCGGAATCCGAGCGAAAGCGCTGATCTGATTCCTAGTATAAGAACGGGACGCCCAAGTCTAAGAGCTCTCGTTTCACAGTTCCATAGAGTTCAGCGTACTCTTTCGTTGGCGCTACTCTCTTCACATCATAGCATTCCTGGAACGTCTTCCCCAGAGGAGCCTCTGCAATTCTTTTCTCGTATTTGGATACGATCTTCTTGACCAGCTGGTTCGCTTCGGATCTCTTGATACCGGATTCCGCTGCTCCACATCCGACTTCGCATGCCATCTTGGCTTCCATCGGAGTGGCTCTGTTCTTGTGCTTGTTCCTGGCAACAGCCATCTCCCAAAGATTCGCGCCAGATACGACGCTCGCCAGGCCATGTGCTGCCGCCTCGTAGAGAACCATCGGAGTACATGGCCCCGCGGCAGCGAATCCGTTTGACAGCGAAATGAGAGGAGAATTCCTAGCCAATGCTTGGTAGACGAGGCTTATTCCCCAAAGAAGCTCTCCTGTCGTATTGTGCATGTGCCTAATGTGAAATGGGAAATAGTTCAGATAGTGAGCTTGGTTGACCATCAATCCCTGAATATGGTATGCTGCTCCGACAACAGCCGTGCCCTCTGGTCCTCCACAGTATCCTCCCAGCATAGGCCCAGTCAGTGCGCCGACAAAAGAGCCGTATTGGTGAAAGTGAATCATCTTGTTCAACAGAGAATAGTCAACCTTCAGCTCCGAAATGGAAGCAACAAACCTACCATCAGTCAGTCGCTCTCCCCACATCGGGTTGCTGGCCGCCATCTGCGCGGCGTCGGACTGTGCAGTT
>Ga0315280_10000558_pt1 | contig 68695 bp, 70 predicted proteins | sample YL17G06_40_MG_FD_203697 | JGI IMG/M metagenome (GOLD analysis project Ga0315280, IMG submission 203697) | Sediment microbial communities from Yellowstone Lake, YNP, Wyoming, USA - YL17G06_40 | ecosystem: Environmental > Aquatic > Freshwater > Lake > Sediment | place: USA: Wyoming | collected... | reverse complement strand
GTCATGTCCATGGCCATTGAGCCGGAAAGCTCGACGGAGCGTAAGAAGCTGGCCGACGTGCTGGAGATGATGAAGCGTCAGGACCCGACGTTCCGGGCCAAGGAAAGCGAGGAGACCGGCCAGACCATCATCAGCGGCATGGGCGAGCTTCACCTGGAGGTCATCAAGCACCGGCTGCTCCGGGATTTTGGGCTGAACGTCCGCGTCCACAAGCCGCGGGTCAGTTACCGGGAGACCATCGAGAAGGCGGTGGAAGTGACCGGCCGCTGCCACCGAACCGTGGCGGGCCAAAGCCTTTCCGCAGAGCTGACCATCCGCATCGAGCCCTTTCCGCAAGGCGTGAAGCCCGCCGCCGTGATCGCCGCCTGCGGCGACGAGTTGCCCGGGCAGCTCTTGAACGCTGCCATCCAGGTGCTCACCGAGCAAGGAGAGGGCGGGGGGACGTTCGGGTTCCCGCTCATGCACGTGAAGATCACGGTGCTTGGCGGCGCTTTCCAGGAGACGGGGTCCAATGAGTTGGCCTTCCGGCTGGCGGCGGCCGATGCCTTCAACCGCGGCCTGCGCGAGGCGGGGGTCGTGCTGCTGGAGCCCATCATGCGTTTGGAAGTGACAACTCCCGAGGAGCACTTGGGCGATTTTGTCAGCGACCTCCAGCAGCGCCGGGCGGTGATCACACGGACCCACAACCGCGGGCGGAACACCGTGATCGAGGCCCACGTCCCCTTGGCGAGTCTATTCGGCTACTCCAACGCGATGCGCGGACTAAGCCAGGGCCGGGCCACCTGCACCATGGAGCCTCACTCCTATGCCCCTGCCCCCCCGGAAGTGCTGGAGAGCTTCGTGTAGAACGCTCAGCCACTCAAGGACGTGAGTCAGACGGGTTCGGGCAGGAGCTTCAGCGAGGGAATTGCCAGGCGGATTCGTTCAAAGTGCCCGTCGCGGGTCCAGACTTCAAGGTCGTTCTCGATCGCCAGTGTCGCGATCAGCGCATCGGACAGCGGGACGGAGATCCCCGCAGCCCGCAATCGCGCCAGATTGTCCCCGAGGTCCTCCCATGCGGCTTCCGGAGTCGGCAGATACTGCAGACCATCCAGAGCGGCCGCGAAGCGGGCTGCGTCGGAGCGGCTTCGTGCGCCGGCCAGAATCTCCGCGTAAATGACGCCGCAGATCGCGGCATGGGCTTCCAGGATCTGCAAAACGCGATCTGACGGAGCGCGGAGGTAATCTACGAGCACACTCGTATCGACCAGGATCATATCATGCTGGCTGCGCGGATTTCCTTGTAAGCTTCAGGATCGATGAGATCCTGTCCCGCCAATGCGGCCAACGCCGAGCAGTCATTCTTGGGCATGGCGGCCTTCGATGGCTCACGACTCCGCACCGACACGACGATTTCTACGTCTTTTCCGACGAAGTCCTTGAGCTCCGGCAATCGCAAGATTTCGGAATCCAGGTGAGTTCGCACACGAATGACCTGCATAGCAGCGATCCTTGTGGGTCTCAGTGAGGCCGAACACAGTATTGTAAAGCAAACTGGACTGACTTGCCATGAATAACCTTGGGGACGGGTGCGGATGTATGCGCCAGGGGGGTGGCATTTGCGATGCCGACTCAGGCGTTGACGTCACGGCGAGTAGTCGAAGAGCGGGCCTTTTCCGTGTTTCGTCGGGGCTACTTTGATTTTCTCCTTGGAGCCGTTGACACTCGGTGGCGAACCCAGTAGGATTTTGGGTTTCCCCCCTTCGCGGGCGAGGGAAGTAGGTGTGTATTGGCAAGTTGGCGAGGCCGTAAACCGGGAGGACGTTCGTGGCGGGGCAAACCAGTGAGGTAATCCGGATTCGGATGGAGGCCTACGATCACGCGGTCCTCGACCAGAGCGCGGCGGAGATCGTCGATACGGCCAAACGGACCGGCTCGGTCGTCCACGGGCCGATTCCCCTCCCAACCCGAATTGAGCGTTACACGGTGCTCTCCAGCCCGCACGTGGACAAGAAGGCCAGGCAGCAATTTGAGATCCGCACACACAAGCGGGTGATCGACATCATGCAGGCAACGGCGAAAACCATTGAAGCATTGAATAAACTGAGTCTTCCAGCAGGTGTGGACATCAAGATTAAGGCTTCCAGCCGGCGATAAGACCCGTAAACACTCTTGGCGTCATCGCGTTGGCGACCATCCCTAACAGCTTGGGGTAACGCATGCACCGGAAGTCATGTGGGTAATCCCGGCCGGTGGTCGGTTCTTCCCACTGGCGGGGCTCTAGAAGGCAAGTACGATGAGCATTGGACTACTCGGCCGTAAGGTCGGGATGACACAGATCTACGACCCGACCGGCGATGCAATCCCGGTGACCGTCATTGAGGCGGGGCCCTGCCACGTCCTGCAGGTGAGGACCAAGGAGCGTGACGGCTACGAGGCAGTTCAACTGGGGTATCTGGATAAGCCACGTCGTCTTGCCTCCCGAGCTCAGCGTGGCCACGTCGCCAAACTGGACAGCAAGCGCCAGAAAAGCCGCTCTTCCGCTGGGATCGCCATCATCCCGAAGGCCAATTGCGAACCGAAGCGCTTTGTCCGCGAGTTTCGCACCTCTATTGAGGGCTACGAGGTTGGCCAGCGGTTCGACGTGAGCGTCTTTGAGAACGTCCAGGCGGTGGACGTGGTCGGCACCAGCAAGGGCCGCGGCACCGCCGGGGTCATGAAGCGCCACAACTTCAGCGGGCAGCGGGCTTCTCACGGCGTCAAGAAGGTTCACCGCCACGCCGGCTCCATCGGATGCAACTCCTTCCCCCACCGCGTCTTCAAGGGCAGGCGCATGGCCGGCCACCTCGGGGCGGCGCGTTGCACCGCCCGCAATCTCCAGGTGGCACGGATCGACAAGGAAAACAACCTGCTGCTGGTCAACGGGGCCGTCCCGGGGCCCAATGGCGGCTATCTGATTATTCGCCAGACCAACCGACTTCCTAAGCCCAAGCCCACCAGCAACTAGTCCGGAGCAAGAACATGGTGAGCCTGCCCGTCTACAACCGAGCCGGCCAGGAAGTTGGGACTTATGAGATCGATCCCGGCGAACTGGCTCCCCGCATCAGCAAGCAGTTGCTTCACGACGTGGTGGTGATGTACCAGGCCAACCGTCGGCAGGGGACGTTCCAGAGCAAGGGGCGCGGGCAGGTGGCCGGAACGACCAAGAAGATGTACCGGCAAAAGGGGACGGGCAACGCCCGGGCCGGCTCGCGCCGCAGCCCGATCCGCCGCGGCGGCGGGCACGCCTTTGCCAAGACGCCGCGCGATTTCCGCGTCCGGGTCCCCAAGCGGGCCGTTCAGCTTGCCACGCGCATGGCCCTGGCGGCCAGGATTAGCGACAACGAGGTGAAGCTGATCGACGAGCTGACCTTCCCGGGGCCCAAGACCAAGGACATGGCCGCGATCCTCAAGGCCCTGAAGATGGACGGCATGAGGCTCCTGGTGGCCGTGCCGGGCTACGACGTCAACCTCTACAAGAGCATCCGCAACCTGGCCGACGTCTCGGTGCTGCCCGTTTCGGATTTGAACGCCTTGGAGGTGCTGCGGCCGCGGGCGGTGTTGATGACCAAGGCCGCACTGGACGCCTTCCGCCAGAAAACGGGCGGAACAAAGACGACAACCCAGGCGTGAACGCCTGGGCTGGGGAAAAGGCCCAAAGCATGACAGCATCGCAACACGTCTTGGAACCGTACCAGATTGTGCTCCGCCCGCTGGTGACCGAAAAGGGGCTGCACAAGTCGGAACGGTGCAACGCGTATGCGTTCGAGGTGAACCCGCTGGCCACCAAGCAGGACATTCGCCGCGCGGTGGAGCACCTGTTCGACGTGAAGGTCGTGCGCGTGAACGTGCAGAACCGCCTGGGCAAGCCGCGGCGAACGCGGTTCCGCCAGGGACTCACCAAGAAGTGGAAGAAGGCCATCGTTACGTTGGACAAGGAAGACAGGATTAACTTCTTCTAAGAAGCTGTCGGCCGTCAGCTATCAGCTATCAGCTAGGAGATTGGGGCACATCCGTCTGAAAGCTGATCGCTGAAGGCTGAACGCTGATAGCTGAAAGCTCATACCGATGGGAATTCGTCGCTACAATCCGACCACCCCGGGCCGCCGGCAGGCGAGCGTCAGCGACTTTGCCGAGCTGACGAAGGGCGCCAAGCCGGAAAAGGGGCTCGTCCGGGCGAAACGCAAGAAGGGCGGGCGGAACAACCAGGGAGTGATCACCGCCCGGCATCGTGGCGGCGGACACAAGCGGAACTACCGCCTCATCGATTTCCGCCGCGCCAAGGACGGCGTCCCCGCGGTGGTGAACTCGATTCAATACGACCCCAACCGCTCGGCGCGGATCGCGCTGTTGTTCTATGCCGACGGCGAGAAGCGATACATCCTGGCGCCGGAAGGACTGAAGGTGGGCGCCAAGATCCAGAGCGGGCCGGACGTCCCGCCCACCGTGGGCAACTGCCTGCCTATGTCGGCAATCCCGCTGGGTATGAGCGTTCACTGCATCGAGATGCAGCCGGGCCGCGGAGCGGCCCTGTGCCGCTCGGCCGGGGCCAGCGCCACCTTGGCCGCCCGCGATGCCGACTGGGCCCAGATCAACCTCCCCAGCGGCGAGATCCGCCGCGTGTCCGCCAGGTGCCGCGCTACCATCGGCGCCGTGGGGAACGCGGACCACATGAACGTCGTCCTGGGCAAGGCCGGCCGCACGCGGTGGCTGGGTTGGCGGCCGCACGTCCGCGGCACCGCCATGAACCCCATCGACCATCCCCACGGCGGCGGCGAAGGACGCACCAAGGGCGGACGCCACCCGGTCAGCCCCACCGGGAAGCTCGCCAAGGGCGGGCGCACGCGGAAGCGCCATAAAGCGTCCAGCCGGATGATCGTCCGCCGTCGGCGCTCGCGGCGCTACGGGCTGTTGAAGATCACCTAGAAAGGCTCGAGCATGGGAAGATCGTTGAAAAAAGGGCCGTTCGTCGATCGGAAGCTCTTCCTCAAAGTGCAGAAGCTCGACGAGCAAGGCCAGAAGCAGCCCTTGCGGACCTGGGCCCGGGCATGCACCGTCGTGCCGGAGTTTGTGGGCCACACGTTCATGGTCCACAACGGCAAACAGCACATGAAGGTGTTCGTGACCGAGGAGATGGTCGGCCACCGGCTGGGGGAGTTCGCCCCCACGCGGACCTTCCGCGGCCACGGTGGAAAGGGAAAGAGGTAAGTGGAGGGGACCATGGCGTACACCGCAGTCCACCGATATGCCCGGATCAGCCCGCGCAAGGTCCGCCCGCTGGCGGACCTGGTCCGGGGCAAACTCGCCGACGAGGCCTTGGACATCCTCCGCTACCAGCCGCAGCGCGGGGCGCGGATGCTGGAAAAGGTGATCAAAAGCGCCCTGGCCAATGCCGAGGACCAGCGGGCCCCTCGGCTCAACGTGCTGATGGTCGTCGACGTGCGCGTCAACGAGGGGCCGATGTTCAAGCGGATGATGCCCCACGCGCGGGGAATGGCCTCAGTCATCAAGCGACGCATGTCGCACATCCGGGTCGAGCTGGAATAACGCTATGGGTCAGAAAGTCAATCCCATCGGGTTTCGCACCGGCATCATGATCGGCTGGAAGAGCCGGTGGTATGCCTCGAAGCAGGAATTCGCCGACCTTCTGGTCGAGGACCAGAAGATCCGGGACTTCATCAAGAAGCGGAAGGATCGTGAGGGAAAACTGATGTACCCCATGATCGCCAAGACCGAGATCGAGCGGACCCGCGACGAAGTGAAGGTGATCCTTTTTTCGGCCCGGCCGGGCGTGCTGATCGGGCGCAAAGGTGAACGCGTCGAGGAGCTGCAAAATGAATTGCAGAACCTCATCGGGCGGCGGATCAACATCAAGATCGAGGAAATCACCCGCCCGGAAATCGTGGCCCAACTGGTCGCCGAGGACGTGGCCGAGCAGCTCAGCAAGCGGGCCAGCTTCCGCCGCACGATGAAGCGGGCCATCGAGCAGACCATGGAGGCGGGCGCCAAGGGGATCAAGATCCAGTTGGCCGGCCGGCTGGGCGGGGCGGAAATGTCCCGCCGCGAAAAACAGATCGCCGGCTCCATGCCGCTGTCGACGCTGAGGGCGAAGATCGATTACGGCTTCGCCGAGGCCAAGATCGCCCAGGGGCACATCGGCGTCCAGGTGTGGGTCAATCAGGGAATGTATAGCGAGGGTGACACCGATGGCGTTAATGCCCAAACGGGTCAAACACCGAAAAAGCCAAAGAGGACGTATAAGAGGTAAGGCCACCCGCGGCAACCGCGTGGTCCACGGCGATTACGGCCTCCAGGCGATGCAGGGCGGCTGGATCAGCGCCCAGACCATCGAGGCCGGCCGCATCGCCGCCCAACAGTACCTCCGCACCGAAGGGCGGTTGTACATCCGCGTGTTTCCGCACAAGCCGATCACCTCGATCCCCCTGGAAACGCGGATGGGTAAAGGCAAAGGCGAGCCCGAATACTGGGCCGCCGTGGTCCGCCCGGGCAACGTCTTGTACGAGATCAGCGGGATCTCCGAAGAGGCCGCGCGGTTGTGCTTCGCCCGGCTGGCCCACAAGATGCCGGTGCCGGTCCGTTTTTTGAAGAGACGGCCGGGGTGAGGAAGAGAGGTTAGGGATTCGGGATTAGGGATTAGAAGCTCAGAGCCGGGCCGTGTCGGCCCGGGTGGTTAGCCGGCGGGCTTGCCCGCCGCGTGTTGGAGAGGGACGAGCGAGGTACGACGAGAGAACCGAGCCATGACCAAGGCAGCCGAGCTTCGCGGGATGAGCGACGAGCAGTTGCGACTGACGCTCAAGGAGGCCAGCGAGAACCTGTTCCGCCTGCGGTTGCAGGCGGAGACGGAGCGGTTGGACGCCCCCAGCGAGTTGAAGAAACACCGCCGCCTGATCGCCCGCATCCACACGCTTCAGAACGAGCGGGCGCGGGCCGCGGCTGCCAAGGAGTAAGGGAACCGAGCGATGCCGAAGCGAGTTGCAGTGGGAGTGGTCACCAGCGACAAGATGAACAAGACCCGGCGGATCGAAATCCCGCGGTTGGTGAAGCATCCGAAGTACGGCAAGTACCTGCAGCGGCGGACCGTCTGTTACGCGCACGACGAGAACAACGAGTCGCACGCGGGCGACACGGTGGAGATCATCGAGTCGCGGCCGATGTCGCGAAAGAAGCGCTGGCAATTGGTGCGCGTGATATTGCAGAGCCGACTGGCCGGCATGGCCGCGCTCCCGGAGGTCAAGGCGCTCGAAGCGAGCGGGGAGAACGCCGGGACGACGGAGAAGGATGAAGGATGAGGGCTGAAGGATGAGGGATGAAAGGGAGAGGGTTGCCTTCTTTCTCCTGTCGTCTGCCTACTGCCTAGTGGTGTGAACTATGATCCAAATGCAAACCCGGCTCGACGTGGCCGACAACACGGGAGCCAAAGAGCTCATGTGTATCAAGGTGTTGGGAGGCTCGCGGCGGCGCTTTGCCGGCTTGGGCGACATCATCGTCTGCAGCGTGAAGGACGTGATCGCCGGGAGCGACGTCAAGAAGGGGGAGGTGGTGCAGGCCGTGATCGTGCGGGCCAGGAAGCCCACCCGGCGCTCCGACGGCAGCTACGTCCGCTTCGACGGCAACGCCGCGGTGATCATCGATAAGGACAGAAACCCGAAGGGAACGCGGATCTTCGGCGCCGTGGCCCGGGAACTCCGCGAGCTGAACTTCATGAAGATCGTCAGCCTCGCCAGCGAGGTGGTTTGATGCACCTACGAACGAACGATACGGTGGAAGTGATCCGCGGGGACGACACGGGCCTTCGCGGCAAGGTGCTCCGGGTGGACTGGGTGGGCGGGAAGATCGTGGTCGAGGGGGCCAACCGGGTGAAGAAGCACGTCCGCAAGAGTCAAAAGAACCCCCAAGGCGGCATCCTCTCCAAGGAGGCCGCAATCGCACTGTCCAACGTGATGCTCGTGTGCCAGGCGTGCAACACGGCCACCCGCACCGGGGTCCGATTCCTCGCCGACGGGAGCAAAGAGCGGTTCTGCAAGCAGTGCGGGGCCGGGATCGGCCAGATCTCGCTGGCCAAGGCCGGCCGCGCCAAACCGTGAACCAGTGACTTGAGACGACCATGACCCCCCGATTGCTGGAACGCTACGAAAAAGAGGTCCTCCCCACCCTGAGCAAGCAGCTCGGCCGGAACAATCGGCTCTCGCTCCCCCGGCTGCAGAAGATCGTGATCAACATGGGCGTGGGCAGCGCGATCAGCGAGAAGAAACACCTCGAGGAAGCGGTGGATGCGATGGGGTTGATCAGCGGCCAGAAGCCGGTGGTCACCCGCAGCCGCAAGTCGATCGCCGGGTTCCACCTCCGCGAGGGGATGTCGATCGGCTGCATGGTGACGCTCCGCGGCCACCGGATGTACGAGTTCCTCGACCGCTTGATCTCGCTGGCCCTCCCCCGGGTCCGCGACTTCCGCGGTTTGAGCCCCAAGGCCTTCGACGGGCACGGCAACTACAGCCTCGGCCTGTCGGAGCAGTTGGTCTTTCCCGAGCTGAACCCGGACAAGTACACCCGCGCCCAGGGGATGAACATCACGATTGTCACCGGGGCGGAGCGCGACGAGGAGGCCCGCGAGCTGCTGCGGCGGTTGGGGATGCCGCTTCGCAGCGAGCAGCAGGAGGGGGCCGTGCAGGCGAAAGGCAAGCGATAATCAGGTGAGAAAGAGCGGAGCTTATGGCAAGCAAAGCCAAGATCGTCAAGGCGGCTATCCCGCCGAAGTTCGCCACGCGCAGGCACGCCCGCTGCCGGCTTTGCGGCCGGCCGCGAGCGGTGTATCGCAAGTTCGGGATCTGCCGGATCTGTTTCCGGGAACTGGCCGACGAAGGACTGATTCCCGGCGTGAGGAAGGCGAGTTGGTGAAGGGACCCCACGAATCATGATGACCGACCCGATTGCCGATATGTTGACCCGCATCCGCAACGCGGTGCGCGTCGAACGGCCCACGGTGGACATGCCGCTCTCCAAGGTCCAGCGCGGACTGGCGGAGGTCCTGAAGCGCGAGGGCTACATCTGGGACTGGGAGGAAGTCCAGGCGACTCCCTCGCATCAGATCCGCATCCACTTGAAATACGGTCCGAACGGGGAACGGGTGATCCGCCACATCCGCCGCATCAGCAAGCCAGGCCGCCGCATCTACCGCGGAGCGGCCAAGCTCAAGCCCGTGCTCGGCGGACTGGGTATCTCCATCCTCAGCACCAGCCGCGGGGTGATCAGCGACCGCGAGGCCCGGCAGAGAAAACTCGGCGGCGAAGTGCTCTGCGAGCTCTGGTAGAAGGTGAATCGAAATGTCGCGAATGGGAAAAAAGCCGGTGCCGGTCCCCGACAACGTGAAAGTCCGCGTGGAGGACCACCGCATCACCGTCGAGGGCCCTCTGGGCCAGCTCGATCTGGAGTTTCATCCGCGCATCTCCGTCGCCCACGACGCCCCGAAAAACCTGGTCCTCGTCTCCCGCCAGGGGGACGATCGCCAGGGAAAGGCCCTGCACGGCCTGACGCGGGCGCTGGTGCAAAACATGATCATCGGCGTGACCCGGGGATATGAAAAGCGTTTGGAGATCGTCGGCGTGGGCTATCTGGCCGCCGTGCAGAACAACGTGCTCCAGTTGCGGGTGGGATTCGCTGATGAGCTCCAGGTGCCGATCCCTGCGGGTTTGAAAGTGACCTGTCCCGACCAGCAACACGTGCTGATCAAGGGAATCGACAAGCAGAAAGTTTCCGAGTTTGCCGCGGAAGTGCGGGCACGCCGCAAGCCCGAGCCTTACAAAGGAAAGGGCATTCGCTACGACGGCGAAGTGATCCGCCGCAAGCAGAGCAAGGTGATGGCGAAGTGAAACACGCAAAACAGATCGGGCGACAGCGAAGGCGGCGTTGCTGGCGGGTGGGGAATGCCGTCAAGGCACATTCCACCCGGCCGCGGCTGGCCGTTTTCCGCAGCCACAAGCACATCTACGCGCAGGTCATCGACGACCAGGCGGGAAAGACGCTGGCCGCGGCCAGCACCCTGGACGAGGACGTCCGCCAGGAGGCGTCGTACGGAGGCAACAAGAAGGCGGCGGGAGTGGTCGGCGCGGTCATTGCCCGCCGGGCCCTGACAGCCGGGGTCAAGCAGGTGGCCTTTGACCGCCGCGAGTACAAGTACCACGGCCGGATCGCCGCCCTAGCCGATGCCGCCCGCGACGCCGGGCTGGATATCGGCGCCAAGAGGGCGGTCCCCGAGCCCGAGCCGGAACCCCAGGTGAAGAAGAAGGCCCCGGCCAAGAAGGCCCCCAAGAAGCCCGCCGCAACCCAGGCCCCTGAGACCCAATCCTGACCCGGTGTACTATGGCTACGGAAACCACGCGAGGAGAACTGATCGAGAAAGTGATCAAGATCCGGCGGTGCGCCGCCGTGGTCAAAGGGGGACGCCGCTTCAGCTTCACGGCCCTGGTGGTCGTCGGCGACGGCCGGGGCAAGGTCGGCTGGGGCTATGGCAAGGCCAATGAGGTCCCCCCGGCCGTCGAAAAAGCCATCAAGGACGGCGCCCGAAACATGCACGAAGTCCCCATGACCGGAACCTCCATCCCGCACCTCATCCGCGGGCACTATGGGGCAGCCAGCGTGGTCCTCGTCCCCGCCAGCCCCGGAACGGGCGTGATTGCCGGGGCCGCGGTGCGGGCCGTGTGCGAAGCCTGCGGCATCCGCGACATCCTCACCAAGGCCTTCGGCTCCAGTAACCCCATCAACCTCGTCAAAGCTTCGATCAACGCCTTGCGCCAGCTTCGCTCCCAAGGGGAAGTGGAGCGGCTGCGCGGAGTCTCGCTCTCATGAACCTCAACGACGTCCATCGCGGAATTCACAAGCACAAGCGGCCCAAGCGGGTGGGCCGCGGCACGGGAAGCGGCCACGGCAAGACCAGCGGCCGAGGGCATAAGGGCCAAGGGGCCCGCGCCGGCTGGTCCCGCTTGCCGGTGTTCGAGGGCGGACAGATGCCCCTGGTCCGCCGCATCCCCAAGCGAGGCTTCCACAACCGCTTCGCGCTGAGCGTCGCCATCGTCAACTTGGGGGACCTGGAAAAACGCTTCCAGCCCGGGGATGACGTCAACCCGGAAACGCTCCGCACGAAAAACCTCTGCCGCGGACAGTTCGACGTGCTGAAGGTGCTCGGCCAGGGCGCGCTGACCAAGTCGCTGAAGGTCTCGGCCCACCGCTTCAGCCGGTCGGCGCTGGAGAAGATCCGGCAGGCGGGAGGAGAGGCCGTCGTCCTGCCGGGAAAGGCACCCGTCGCAAAGAACAAGCAGAAACCCAAGTAGTCAGCCCGGGGACCGTGCCCGCCCAACGAGCCGGCCTCTTTGCGGGCCGTGGTCGTGGATGGCCGGGTTGACAAAGGACGGATCGAGCGATGTGGGAAAAGATTCGCGTCATCTTCACGATCCCGGAACTCCGGCAGAAGGTCCTGCTGACGCTCTTGCTCCTGGCGATCTACCGGGTGGGCTGGCAGATCCCGCTGCCGATCATCGATCATACGAAGATGACCGCGTTTTTTGAGCAGGCCAAGGGGGGCGGCTTCGGCCGGCTCCTCGAGCAGGCCATGCTCTTCAGCGCCGCCCAGCTCAGCCAGGCTACGATTTTCGGCCTGGGAATCATGCCGTACATTTCCGCCTCGATTATCTTCCAACTCCTGGCCAGCGTTTATCCCCCCCTGGAACAACTGCAAAAAGAGGGGGAGAGCGGCCGCAAGAAGATCAACGAGTACACCCGCTACGCCACCGTCGTCTTGTGCTTCGGCCAGAGCTGGTTCTACGTCAATTATCTGGCCAGCAGCGGACTTTTGCGGGAGAGCACCACGTTTATCAACGAGGCGGGAAATCTCTACTTCGGCTGGAAGCTGGCCGCCGTCCTGACCATGACCGCCGGCGCTACGTTTCTAATGTGGCTCGGCGAGCAGATCGACGAATACGGCATCGGCAACGGCATCAGCCTCCTGATCATGGCCGGGATCCTGGCCCGGTTGCCCCATGCCGGCTGGGAGCTGATCTCCCCCATGGTGGAAGCCGGCGGCGTGCAACTGGGCACAAGCGGCGGAACGTTCGGGGTGGAGACCCTGCTGGTCTTGGCCGTGCTCTTCGTGGGGGTCGTGGCCGGGGTGGTGTTTATCACCCAGGGCCAGCGCCGCATCCCCACCCAAAGCGCCAAGCACGTCCGCGGCCGCCGCGTCTACGGCGGCACTCGGCAGTATCTCCCCCTGCGGGTCAACCAGTCCGGCGTGATGCCGATCATCTTCGCCAGCAGCCTGCTCTTGTTCCCCCAGGTCATCTTCCAATGGATCGCCAACGCCTGGCCGGAATCGACGTGGCTGGCAGTCTGCCGGGACACGTTCAACAAGCAAACCTCTTACATGTACAATATGATGTACATTGGGCTGATCTACTTCTTCTGCTACTTCTGGACGGCCATCACCTTCAACCCCAAGGACATGGCCGACAACCTGAAAAACTACGGGACCTTCATCCCCGGCTACCGGCCCGGACGTCGCACCGCCGACTACCTGGAAAAAGTGATGATGCGGATCACCTACGTCGGGGCCGGCTTCCTGGCGGTCGTGGCCATCACTCCCACGGTGATCTCCTCGTGGATGGGAATCAGCTACTCCGTGGCCAGCTTCTACGGCGGCACCGGGCTTCTGATCGCCGTCAGCGTGGCCTTCGATCTGGTGCAGAAGATCGACAGCCACCTCGTGATGCGCAACTACCGCGGCCTGCTGGAAAGATAGCGGTTCGCCCGGGCCCTTCGTTCAAGCAACCGAGGATCGACGCCATGCGGATCATTTTCATCGGCCCCCCGGGGGCCGGCAAAGGGACCCAGGCCGAGCGGATCGTCCAAACGTACCGGCTGGCCCACCTCTCGACCGGCGACATGCTCCGCGCCGCCCGGGATGCCAAGACCGAAATCGGCCAGAAAGCCGAACAGTACATGTCCCGCGGCCAACTGGTCCCGGACGACGTCATCGTGGCGATCATCGCCCGGCGCCTGGAAGAGCCCGACTGCCGGGCCGGATACCTGTTGGACGGTTTCCCGCGGACGATCGCCCAGGCCGAGGCCCTGGACACCATGCTTCGCCAGAAAGGGACGCCTTTGGATGCCGTCCTGGAGTTGGATGTCCCGGAGGAAGAACTCTTCCGGCGGCTGGCGGGCCGCGGCCGGGCGGACGACAAGCCGGAAGTCATTTCCCAGCGCCTGGTCGCCTACCGGCAGCAGACGGCGCCGCTCTTGGACTATTACGCGAAGCGTGGCTTGTTGCGAAAGATTAATGGTCTCGGGAGCATTGAGGAGATCTTCGCCCGCACCAAGACGGAGTTGGACCGTCTTGCGGGTTGAGGAGTTCCGATCATGCGGATCGAGTACAAGTCGCCCCGAGAAATCGAGATGATGCGCAAAGCGGGGCTTTTGGTGTGGGAGGCGTTCGAACTCATCGCCGGCTTAGTTCGCCCGGGAAACACCACCGCTCAGATCGATGCCGCCGTCGATCGGTTTTTCCAGCAACACCACGCACTCCCCTTGTTCAAAGGGGTCCCCGGAAAGGTCCCGTTTCCGGCGACCACCTGTATCTCCATCAACGAGGAGGTGGTCCACGGAATTCCCGGACCGCGGCGGTTGGTGGAAGGCGACATCGTCAGCATCGACACCGGCTGCAAGCTCAACGGCTGGTGTGGGGACGCCGCCACCACGTACCCCGTCGGGAAGGTGAAGCCGGAAGTCCAACGACTCCTGGACGTCACCCGCGGCGTGCTGGACCTGGCTATCCGCTTGATCGGGCAGCGCTCGTATTGGAGCGAGGTGGCGGCGGAGATGGATGCCTTTGTCAAAGATAATGGGTTCTCGGTGGTGGAATCGTTTGTGGGGCACGGGATTGGTCGGGAAATGCACGAGGACCCGCAGGTGCCGAATTTCGTCAGCGACCATCTCCGAAAGGGGGGGGACTTCCCTCTCTTGTCAGGGCTGGTGATCGCTGTCGAGCCCATGGTGAACATGGGGACCAAGCGGGTCCGCACCCGTGCCGACCATTGGACTCAGGCCACGGCTGACCGCAAACCGAGTGCCCACTTCGAGCATACAATTGCGGTTACGGATTCGGGTCCGTACGTGCTAACGGCTGGCCCGAATGATGCAGCGGAGCGGAACTGATTGACTGGGAAGTGTAGGGTGGTTGGGTAATTGTTGCGGACCAGTCGGGCTCGCTCGGAGCTTCCTGCGAGCGGTCCAGATAGAGTCCGCTCACTGGCGCTCTGCCGGTTTTGTGGCAGCGTGGAACGGGAAATGCGGCTGGCGGCCCTTGAGTCGTCCTAGCCACGTCGTTTATATTGAGATACTTTGCCCTGCGGGGCCATAGGTTAGATCGTAGGTAATCATGAAAGTCCGCGCAAGCGTCAAGCGAGTCTGCGAGCACTGCAAGATCGTTCGCCGCCGAGGCACGGTCTACGTCGTCTGCACCAACCCGCGGCACAAGCAACGCCAGGGTTAGGGGCATCGTCGGTCCGGGGGGCTTGGGCGCCCTCGGCAACAAGCTATCAGCTTTCAGCTATCGGCGTTGTGACTTTGGATAGCTGATGGTTGATGAGTCTGGTGGAGGAAATTAGGATATGCCGCGTTTGCTAGGCGTAGACATTCCCGGAAACAAGCCCACGGTGATCTCGCTCGGCTACCTGTACGGAGTGGGGCCGAAGATCGCCCGAGAACTCTGTTTCAAGGCGGGCGTGGAGCCTCACGGGCGCGCCAAGGACCTGCGCGAAGACGAGTTGGCCCGCTTGGCGGCGCTTCTGGACAAGGACTACGTGGTCGAAGGGCAGTTGCGCCGGCAAGTGGCCCAGAACATTGCCCGGCTCCGCGACATCGCCTGCTACCGCGGGATCCGGCATCGCCGCGGTCTTCCGGTGCGCGGACAACGGACCCGGACCAACGCCCGGACCCGCAAGGGCCCGAAGAAGACGGTGGCCGGCAAGAAGGGCGTGAAGGACTTGAGGTAACTTCGCGGCAGACTTCCGAAGTCTGGAGACTTCGGAAGTCTCCGGGTGCACGTTGCGGCCTTGGGGGCCGCCTGAGAAGCAGGAGTATTGTTCAAGGTGGCCAAATCGACCCGACGCAAGACACGGCGCAACGTGACGGTCGGCGTCGCCCACATCCGGGCGACGTTCAACAACACGACCGTGACGATCACGGACACCAAAGGGGACACGCTCTGCTGGGCCAGTTCCGGCACGAGTGGTTTCAAGGGGAGCCGCAAGAGCACGCCTTTTGCCGGCCAGATGGCGGCCCAGCAGGCGGCCGAGAAGGCGATCAAGTTCGGCGTGAAAGAGGTGGAGGTGAAGGTCAAGGGGCCGGGGAGCGGTCGGGAAAGCGCGATTACCGCCCTGCAGACGGCGGGCTTGAGCATCAAGTCGATCGAAGACGTCACCCCCTTGCCCCACAACGGCTGCCGCCCGAAGAAGCGCCGGCGCGTCTGAATCCGAAATCTGAAATTCGAAATCCGACATTTGAGATCCGAATCAGTATGGCTCGCAATATTAGACCCGACTGCCGAAGGTGCCGCCGCGAGGGGATGAAGCTGTTCCTCAAGGGCACCCGGTGCGATACGGACAAGTGCGCCTTTCAGCGCCGTCCGGTCGCCCCCGGGATGCACAGCTTCCGCCGCGGCAAGCTTACCGACTACGGCACGCACCTTCGCGAGAAGCAGAAGGTAAAGGCCTATTACGGCGTGCAGGAGCGGCAGTTTCGCCAGTACTTCCATCGCGCGGAACGCACCAAGGGGAACACCGGCGAGGCCCTGATGGCCCTCTTGGAGCTCCGCCTGGACAACATCGTCCACCGGCTCGGATTGGCCACCTCCCGGTCCCAGGCGCGGCAGCTCATCCGCCACGGCCACATGACCGTCAACGGGCGGCGGGTGGACATTCCCAGCTACCTGGCCCGCCCCGGCGACGTGATCAGCGTGAAGAACCACCCTAAGGTCGTGGAGATGGTGCAGGCGAACCTCGCGGAGAACCGTGCTCCGGTGCCGGAGTTCCTTGCCGTCGTCCCGGGCGCCGTCCCGGAGGGCCACGTCCTGCGGAACCCCGGGGTGGAAGACGCGTCCATCCCCGTTCAGGTCCAGTTGATCCTCGAGTTCTGCTCCAAGTAGTCTATTAGCCCGGAGGCATCCCATGCGCATACGATGGCGCGGACTTGAGCTTCCCAGTCAGGTTCTGTGCGACCGGCCGTCGCTGACGCCGACCTACGGCAAGTTCGTCGCCGAGCCGTTCGAGCGCGGCTTCGGCGTGACCATCGGCAACAGCCTCCGCCGCATTCTTCTGTCCAGCCTGGAGGGGAGCGCGATCACGCGCGTCAAGCTCCACGGAGCGCAGCACGAGTTCACCACGCTGCCCGGCGTCGTCGAGGACGTCACCGACATCATGCTCAACGTCAAGTCCCTGGTGGTGAAGAGTCACAGCCCCCAGGCCCGCGTGCTGCGGATCGACAAGAACACCCGCGGCGTGGTCACGGGGGCCGACGTGCTGACCGACGACCAGGTCGAAGTGATCAACAGGGAGCACCTCATCGCCACCTTGACCGACGACGTGCCGTTTGTCATGGAAATGGTGGTGGAGATCGGGCGGGGATACATCCCCGCCACGGAGCACAGCCCCCAACTCCAGGAAATCGGCGTCATTCCCGTCGACGCCGCCTACAGCCCCGTCACCCGGGTGCGCTACGAGGTCGAGGAGACCCGCGTCGGCCAGAAGACCAACTACGACAAGCTCACCCTGGAAATCTGGACCAACGGCTCTCTCTCGCCGGAAATGGCCTTGACCGAAGCCGCCAAGATCCTCCGCAAGCACCTCAATCCCTTCGTCCAGTACAGCGAGCTCGGGCAGCGGGTCCATGCCGAGGTCCGCGCCGCCGCCAGCGGGTTGGACCCCAACCTGGAAGCCAAGCTCGCCATGAGCCTGGCCGAGCTGAACCTCTCGGTCCGCGCGACCAACTGTCTGGAGTCGGAGAACATCCATACCGTCCGCGACCTGGTGACCCGCAGCGAAGACCAACTGCTCGACGTGCGGAACTTCGGTGAGACCACGCTCAACGAGGTGCGGGAGAAGCTGGCCGACATTGGGCTTCGGCTGGCAATGCGGCTCCCGCCCCCCTCGCCCAGTCCGCTGTGATCCAGCCCATAAGCCACACCATCAAGACGACCCTTCTGGGAACACGCGACGACCATGCGACACCGAAATCGAGGCCGCAAACTCGGACGAAACCCGAGCCACCAGCGGGCGCTGCTGCGCAACCTGGCCAGCGCCCTGATCCTCACCGAGCGCGAGCCCGCGGATGGCGAGGACAACAAGCCCAAGGTCAAGGGCCGGATTATCACGACCCTCCAGAAGGCCAAAGAGGCTCGGCCGCTGGTCGAGCGGTGTGTGACCATCGCCCGACGCGCCTTGGCGCACCAACGGGCCGCTGATGAATTGAACACCACCGCCACGCGCCACAGCGACCGATGGTGGGCATGGCGGCGCAGCTCCCAGTGGCGGGAGTGGAACCGGGCCGTGGCCCCCGTGGTCGCCGCGCGGCGCCAGGCCCTGCGGCTCCTGGGAAACAAGCAGGCGGTGCGGATTCTGTTCGACGAGTTGGCCGGCCGCTTCGCCGATCGCGCCGGCGGATATACCCGCGTGCTCCACCTGGCCAAGCCGCGGCTGGGAGATGCCGCCCCCCGGGCAATCCTGGAATTCGTGGGAACCCGGGACCGGGTGCGCAAGAAGGCGCCCAAGCCGGCCATCGAGCCGGAAACGGCCCCCGAATTCCAGGGAGCTGAGGCTCCTCAGGCGCCCCAGACGGCGCCCGCCGCCGTCACGCCGGAAGCCGCCCCCGCCGAAGCGCCTCCCGAGTCGCAGTGACGCAGGCCGTGTCCGAAGGCTTCGACTTCACCCTCCACGCACGCTGCCTCTGCGAGGACATGGTCCATCGGCTGCCCGAGCTGCACCACATTGATCCATCCCGGGTGGCGGTGAGTTTCTGCCAGACGCGGAAGCGGGATGTCCATGGGCTGTATGCCTCGCTGACGCCGTTGCGGTTCGCCGGCGGCAGCACGGAGACGGTCCGCCGCGGGCGCAAGTGGGGCATCCAGCGCCTGGTGGACGCCTCCGGCCGCGAGATGCTTTACATCCTGAACTTCTATCTGCCGCGCTTCATGGACCTGGGGTTCAACGAGAAGCTCACCACGGTGCTGCACGAGCTTTGGCACATCGGCCCCCGTTTCGACGGCGACCTGCGGCGGTTCCGCGGCCGCTGCTACGCCCACAGCGGCTCGCAGAAACGGTACGACGCCCTGGCGGGACGCCTGGCCGCCAGGTGGCTCTCGCTCCGCCCTCCCGAATCGATATTCGACTTCCTCCGCCACGACTTCCCGGGCCTGGTCCGCCGGTACCGCCGCATCTTCGGCCAGCGGGTCCGCACCCCCAGGCTCCTTCCGCTGTGAGACCACATCGTGCGAAGCCGCGACCAGGGGTTCCGGTCCCATCTCCCGCGACCAGTGGTCGCGGCTCTTCATGCGTTGCCCAAGCCCCCCAGTCTCCCTTGACTTGCTTTCGTCTGTTGGCTACCCTCTCCGCCTCTTCTCCAGCCCTCTCGATTGTCGCGGGAACTGCTTTGTGGCTAACCGGAAGCCGCTACTCGTTGCAGCACTCGGGCTGCCGCTCTGGCTGGCGGCGCTTGCCCCCGGCTGCCGGAATCTGCCCGAGCACGTGGGCAAGTCGCCCCTGAAGCCGATCCGGATGTCGCCGGATACCGTGGCGTTGGACGTGTTCTTCGTCCGGTTTCCGCTCGGCCAGTCCGAGCCCAACGGCCCGCTGTGGGCCGAAATCGACGAGACGTGCTGGCCGGCCGAGTTGCGGCAAAAGCTGGCCCTGAACGGCTTTCGCGTAGGGCTGGTCGGCGGCCAGGTTCCCCCGATTCCGCTGTCCACGCTGCTGGAGCTTAAGGACAAGCCCGCACCCGCCGGCACCATGCACGAGACGAACGTCGCCGACGTGGCGGAAGAGCCCCGCGTGTTTCGGCGTCACATGCCACTGCACTTCGGCCAGCGCGGAGAGCTTTTCACCTCCGGGCCGTATGAGGAGCTGCACGTGCTCGTCTGCAACCATGCCGGCATCGAGGGCAAGACCTACAGCAATGTCCGGCCGATCCTCAGTGCTCGTGCCTCCCAGGAGCCGGACGGCCGGGTTCGTCTGAGTCTGGTCCCCGAGGTACACTACGGCACGCCCAAGCCGAGCCTGGTAGGCCAGCCGGGCCTGATGCGCCTGGAGCCGAGCCAACCGAAGCGGGTCTTCCATGACATGACGATCGAAGCCACGCTCCGTCCTGGGCAGATGCTGGTGCTCGGGAGTCTCCCTCAGCGGCCGGGGAGTCTGGGACATCATTTCTTCACGCACAAGACCAACGGCAGATTGGAACAGAAACTCCTCGTGATCCGCCTCAGCCAGACCCAGCACGACGGACTGTTCGACGCGCCGGAGGTCCTCCCCGTGGACGTCTTGGCCGCAGAAGCGGCCGCCACGCCCGCCAAGTAGGACGGGATGGAATCCCGTCCCTCGGAGACCCCAAGGGAATCCCGTTGCCGACGACCGGTCGCACGATCGCCTGCGCCGTCTTCCCCCGGGGATTCGAATGCCTCCGGCATTCAGTGTATGGAGCGGCCATACGGGCCGAAGTCTCCTGGTCCCCCGCTCAACCCTTCCTTGTTGCGGCGAAATAGCGCCGTAACGCATCGCCAGTCGCAGGCTTAGGGCGCCGTGAGGTAGGCCGGGACCCTTAATCTCCGCGTGTGCCGGGGATTGGCACGTGGGTTGCACCGAAGCACGGTAAGGCGACTTTCAGGGCGGCCCAGCGACCGCCCGCTGCAACCAGGGTGCCAAGCCATGAACCGACTCTCCCGACTTCTGGTCGTCGACGACGAGGAAGTGATCTGCCAAGGCTGCCGGCGGATCTTTGCTCCCCAAGGATTCGAGGTGGAGACGAGCACAGATTCCGGACGGGGGCTGAGCCTCGCCTGCGACCAGGACTTCGACGCCATTTTGCTGGACGTCCGAATGCCTGCCATCGACGGCATCCAATTCCTCCAACAGTTCCGCGCCCGCAAGCCGGACGTCCCCGTGATCCTCATCACCGGTTACCCGAGCATCCCGGACGCGGCGGCGGCGATGCGTCTAGGCGCGGTGGATTACGTCACCAAGCCCTTTACGCCCGAGGAGATTTCGCAGGCCGTGCGGAGGTCGCTGGGCCGCACCGAAGCCGCGCGGAGCGAGGCGCCGGCCTCTCCGCCGCCGCGAGCCGAACCGTGGGTCACTCCCAAGTTGGACCTCCGCTTTGTGGGCCAGTCGTGGCTGGAAATGGGAGAGGGACCCGTGCGGGTCGGCGCATTGCTCGCGCCGTCGGAAGGCGCCGGCGTGGATGGGATTTCTCTTCCGCAAGCAGGCGACGCCGTCTATCAAGGTCTTCCCTTAGCGGGCCTGACCGTTGCGGGGAAGCTGAAAGGCACGCTGCCGTCGCCTGTCTCCGGCGTGGTCGTTGCCGTCAACCCGGAGTTGCCGCAACGCCTGCCGGCCCTCTGGGAGGACCCGTTCCGGGAAGGATGGATTGCCTCCATTGCGCCTGCCCGGCTGGAGGAAGAAGCCGGGAATTGCCGGCCCCGGCGGGTCATCCTCGCCAATGCCGATCCGGCTGCGGCCCGGGACCAGTGCGGGCGGCTGACCGCGCTGGGGTGCCAGGTGTGCGTCGTGGGGGGTTGGGAGGAATTGGCATTGGCCATGCCGGACTCCGATTGCCGCGCGGTGATTCTCGACGCCGACTCCCTCGGCCAGCGCGGCCCCGAGCTGGCCGGGCAGGTCAAACAAGCGGCGCCTTCCATGAGGATCGTGGTGATTTCTTCCGCTTCTTCCGATCGGGAGATCGCCTATCGAAGGCATGGCATTTTCTATTATTCCCTGGCGCCGTTCGCCGACCAGGAGATTCTCGAAATCATCGCCTCCGTGTTCCGGCCCCGACAGCGCTGGCTTTCGCAGGACGAGCGGCGCACGGCCTCCGCGGAGTCCGCCGGCAGCATCTTCATCACCAACCGCAGCGGCAAGCAAGTCGGCCTTCTGGTGGCCGGCGGGCTGCTGTCGAGAGAGGATGGGCTCGGCTGGCACGTAAGGCACAGGCTTTTGGACCGGCTCTATCCCATGCGGACCGCCGCCGCGATGGGACACATCAACCAGGGCAAGATCCTGCTTGCCGCCAGCATGTGCGACCGGCTCCTGCTCCTGGTGTCCAAGGACATGGGCCGTCTGCCCGGCAGCCTGGTCCGTGATGCCGAGGGCCTGATCGTTTCCCTCCCGGGCGACAACGGCGGGAAGACCACGACGCTGGCCGTGCAGCCGGCCTCGCCCGGCCTCGGACTGGCCGGTCACGATGACCAGACCATGGCCGCCCTGTCCGAGCACGTCGTTCACGAGATGGAATCGTGCTGAGGGCCCAACTAATTCTGTTTCGCGGGCCCTGCGATCAGCCCTGCGGGCACCGCACGCGAATCCCGCGGGCCGCAAACCAGCCGATCCACCCGGCGAGTATCGCCCGGTCCGGCATGACCGCTGTAAGAGGCGGCTGGCTCGGAGCCCCGCGAGGCGCCTGACCCCCGTTGCCCTCCGTCGCCCAATGGGAGGCCGCCATCCCCAGCCGTTCGATTTTGCCCCGCCCCAGTGGATGGTAAGGTACCAGTTCGATGCGTTCCAGGTTGGGCATCTGGCGGGCTAAGGCGGCGATGCCCGCAAAGTGGTCCTCGTGGTCGTTCAAGCCGGGAATGATCGGGCATCGCAACGCGATCTGGGCGCCCCAAGCGTGTAGTCCGCGGAGATTCTCCAAAATCAGGTCGTTCGGCACGCCCGTGTACTCGATGTGCCGCTCCGGATCGGTCTCCTTGTAGTCGTAAAGGAAGAGATCGACCAGGCCGAGCAGGGACTCGAAGTGTCGCCGGGGGGCAAAGCCGGACGTCTCGACGCAGCAGTGCAGGCCCTGCCCCTTGGCCGCCCGAAGCAAGGCCTCGCTAAAATCGAACTGGAGCATCGGCTCGCCGCCGGAGAGCGTCAGGCCGCCGCCGGAAAACCCGTAGAAGGCTCGGTCCGCCAGCACTTCGCCCATCACCTCGGCCACGGCGACGTTCCGGCCGACGATTTCCGTGGCGCCGGCAACACAGGCGTTGGCGCACGTCCCGCACAACCGGCACCGCTCGCGATTCAGGACGTGGACGACCCCCTCGCCCGAAGGCTCCAGCCGGTGGACGTGGTTCGGACAAAGGGCGACACAATTCCCGCAACCGATGCACTTCTCCGGCGAGAACGAAAGCTGCGGGTCCGGGCTGAGCCCCTCGGGATTGTGACACCACAGGCAGCGAAGCGGGCAACCTTTTAGAAAGACCGTGGTGCGGATCCCGGGCCCGTCGTGGGTCGAAAACCGCTGGATGTCGAAGATCCGCCCGATCATGGCACGCACCAGAGTATTGACCGCGTTCTCCCTGACTCCCTATTATACAGGAGAAAACCGGAACCACATTTCCTAAAGCCCACGGGTTGCAGCCCGTGGGCTTTGCATGTGACCAGACGCCGTCCTGTGCTTCCCCGGTTTCGCGTTCTCGACCAATCCAACATGAGCACTTCACTCCCCGCCACGGCACGCTCGTACGCCGACCGCCTGGAAATCCTGCGGGCGCGGAAGCTCGACTACACCCGCGAGAAACAGCAGGTCCGCGGCGCGATGGACTTCGACGATCACGGGCTGATCTTGCCCCCCGAGGAGACGCGCGAGATCGTCCGGTCGGTGAGCGGCTCCGGCGTATCCATGACCGACGTGCTGATGAACACCTTCCGGCCCAAGGCCAATCACTCAAGCGGCGGCTTCTTCGGGCCGCGGGCCTGCGGGGAGAACTTCCGGGCGCTTTTGGAGGTTCATCCCGTGTTCATCGACCCGGCGGGCTCGCTGGCCGGGGCGTACATGGTCAATTTCATGTCCTACCGCACGGTGGCCTGGAATCCCGACTTCGACTACTCCCACCTGGAGCCGGCCCACCAGAAGTACCAGATCCTGCACGCGATCGGCGGCGTGCAACATTTCTGCCAGGACATGGTGATCGGGCTGCAGCTCGGATGGGGTGGCCTGCTGGAGAAGATCCGGCATTATCGCGGCGTCAACGACGCCCCGGAGTTCTACACCGGCCTGGAGCACGTCGTGCTCGGCGTGCAGAACTGGATCAGCCGGCACGCCGAGGCCGCGCGGCGCATGGCGGCCGACGACGGCCCAATGGCGGCGAACCTGCGGGAGATCGCCGACATCAACCAGCGCCTCGTCGCCCAGCCGCCGCGGACGTTTCGCGCGGCCTGCCAGTGGATCTTGTGGCACCTGCTGGCCGCGCGGATGTACAACGGCAGCGGCTCGCTCGGACGCCTTGACGTGCTTCTGCAGCCTTACTACGAAGCCGACGTGCAGGCCGGGCGCCTGAGTGACGAAGACGCCATCTTCCACGTCGCCAACCTGCTCCTGCGCGACTCGGCCTACTTGCAGCTCGGCGGCCCCGACGCCTCGGGCCGGGAAACGGCCGGTCCGGTTTCCTTCCTCATTCTGGAAGCGGCCCACAGGCTCCGCATTCCGGCCAACGTCGGCGTGTGCGTGGGAAAGGAGTCCGACCAGCGCCTCGTGCGCCGCGGAGTGGAAGTGCTCTTGGAAGACCGCACGGGCGTGCCGAAATTCCTGGGCGTGGACAACACGGTCGCCGGCTTCGCCCGCAACGGGTACCCGCTGCAGCTTGCCCGGGAGCGAGCGTACGCCGGCTGCCACTGGCTGGCGATCCCGGGCCGCGAGTATGCGCTGATGGACATCATCAAGCTCAATTTCGCGGCGATTCTCGACGTGGCCCTGCGGGAGATGCTGAATGCACCTGTCCCCTTTTCCGCGAGCGTGGCGAACCTCTGGGACGGCTTCGTCGACCACCTGCGCCGGGCGGTGGGCGTGGTGGCCGACGGGATCGACTTCCACTTCGAGCACATGCACGAAGTGTTTCCGGACCTGGTCTTGGACCTGCTGTCGCACGGCCCGATCGAAAAGGGGCTCGATGCCAGCCACGGCGGCGTGGAGTTCTACACGTTCGGCGTGGACGGAGCCGCGCTGGCCACGGCGGCCGATTCCCTGGCCGCCATGGAGCAGCGGATTGAGGAAGAACGGCGGATGACGTGGGGCCAGTTCCTGGCACATCTCGATTCGGACTGGGCAGGCCCCGAAGGGGAGCATGCGCGGCGCATGATGCAGACCGTGCCGCGGTACGGAAGCGGCGGTTCGCGAGCGGACCAGTGGGCCGTGCGCATCGTCCGGGCCTTCGCCGAGGCGGTCAAAGAGAAACGCACTCCTGCCGGCCACATGATGATCCCCGGCCTGTTTTCCTGGGCGCTGAGCATCCCGCTGGGCAAGCGGCTCGGCGCGACGCCGGACGGGCGCCACGCCGGCGCCCCCATCTCCCACGGGGCCAACCCGAACAACGGCTTCCGCCGCGACGGGGCGCCGACCGCCCTGGCCGCGGCCGTGGCGGGCGTGCAGCCGGGCTACGGCAACACCGCGCCGCTACAAATGGACCTTGACCCCGGCCTGTCGAACACCCCGGACGACGTGACCAACGTGGCGGCCCTGATCCGCGGCCACTTCGACCTGGGCGGCACGCAGGTCAACATCAACATCCTCGACAAAGAGCAACTCCTGGAGGCACACAGGGACCCCAGCCGCTATCCCGACCTGATCGTCCGCGTCACCGGCTTCAGCGCCTACTTCGCCAGCCTCTCGCCCGAGTTCCGCCAGATGGTCATCGACCGCGTTCTCGGCGAGCGGTAGTGATCCTCAGAATGGCATCGCCCGGTTCATTGACCCAAGCGGGCGAAGGCGGATAGACTTAATGCGGGGCCGTTTTGTCGAGGATTAGTTCCTCAAATGCGTCGAAGGGAGAGGGCGATGGAGGTTGAAGCGATGGGAAAGGTCCTCGTGACCGCCACGATCGAGAACATGGAGGACCTGTTCGACATGGAGAAGGGGCTTCTGCCGCGTGAGCGGGTCCGAAGGATCGAAGTGTCGGACGCCCTGGTTGACGCCGGCGCGACCATGCTGCTCTTACCCAAGCGGATGGTCGCTCAGTTGGGGTTGCGGCCGTTCCGCACTCGCGAGGCACGGGGCCTCGGCGGACCGATCGTCATGGGGATGTATCACGTAGTGCGGCTGACGATCCAGGGCCGCGAGTGCGCGATGGACGTGGGCGAGGTCCCGGATGATTACCCGGTGATCATCGGTCAACTGCCGCTGGAAGCGCTCGACTGGATCGTGGACGTCAAGAACCGCTGCCTGATCGGGAATCCCGAGCACGGCGGGGAGCAGGTGATTGAAGTGTTTACTCTGACTTGACGCGTCGAGAGAATCAGTTGGTTTCGGGCGACCGATCCGAGAGGTGGGCGAGAATGTCGCGCATCAGTTGGTCGGACAACCGAAACCCCTCGCTCCGGAGCCTCTGGATCGCATCGGGGAGTTCGATGAGTCCTCGGTCGTGAGCGATCTTGAGGACGCCCAAGGTACCCGTGATTGGAATGCCGCGTTCTTGTGCGATGCGACGGGCCTTCCTGTCGTCCACCAGCAACAGATCTGCACGCAACTCCACTGCGAGGGCGATCGCCTCGCGTTCTCCCGTACCCAATGCCAACGACCAATCGACTTCGGTTGCGGTTAGGAATCGGGCCCATGCCGGCGGGCGGTCTAACCACTGCCTCACGGTGGGCGGAGATTGTGGACGAGTCAGCTCCTGGCGAACCGCCGCGGGGACGACCACCTCCCCGAAAAGCGTGGACAGCAAATCCACCCGCCCGATGAGAATCAAATAGTGCAGGGGGCCGGCGTCGGCGACCACGATCACTTGAGAAGCCCTTTGAGGCACTGTTGATCGCGCTGGACATCTTCGAGCGTCATAGCCAAGTCCACGCCGCGGCTTCGCAGAAAAGCCTCGGTCTCGGCGAAGCTCAACCCCAAGACTTCGCCGCACTGCCCGACGCTCAGCTTGCCCTGGCGATAGCTTTCGATGGCCAGAGCTTCCCTCGCTGCCTGGCTAAGATCACCCCATTCGGCCCTCAGCAGCTTCTCGGCCTCCGGGGAAATATCAATCAGAACGGCCATCACCGCTCGCTCAGAATGGGACTGTGTGTTCGTAACCCTGTTCGCGCCCTCGCCAGCTATTGTATCCCGAGGCTGCCAAACCCGCCAGACTCTTGACAAGAGGTTCTCCGCGGGAACAATACCAGTCTGCGTTCTGCATCGCAGGCACCGACGATAGCATTCGGGGGGTGACGCCATGGGAAGCGACAAGTTGCGGGTGGCGGTGATCGGGGCGGGGATGATTGCCAACGCGGGGCATATCCCGGCGTGGAAGCACCAGAGCGGCGCGGAAGTGGTCGCCGTGGCCGATCTGGAGGAAGTCAATGCCCGCGAGACCGCCCAACGCTATGATATCCCTCATGCCTACACCGACGTGGGCAAGATGCTCGCCCAAGAGCGCCCGGACCTCGTCATCGTCTGCACGCCGAACCACTACCACAAGGAGCACGCCCTGGCCGCCTTCCGGGCCGGGGCCAACGTGCTCTGCGAAAAGCCGCTTGCCACCAGCTATGCGGACGCGACGGAGATCTACCAGGCGGCCGACGCGGCGGGGAAGATGTTGTACGTGGGGCAAAACCTGCGGTTTTTTGGCGTGATCGCCGCCGCCAAGGACTTCGCTGCCGCCGGCGAGCTCGGCGAGGTGTATCACGCGGACACGATCTGCATGCGCCGCCGCGGGGTGCCCACCTGGGGCCGCTTCCATATCAAGAAGGACTCCGACGGCGGCCCGCTCTGGGACATCGGCGTCCACATGCTCGACTCGATGCTCTGGGTGATGGGCAGTCCGCGGGTCGTGGCCGCCAGCGGTATGACCTACACCAAGCTGGCCAACCGCGACGAGGGGCTCTTGACCTCGCTGGCCGACAGCGGGGCGCCAATCGGGGTCTTCACGCCACGGCCGTACGACTACCGCGAGTTCGACGTCGAGGACATGGCCGTCGGCCTGCTCCGGCTGGAAGGCGACGCCACGATCACCCTGAAGATCAGTTGGGCGGCCAACGTGCCCGACGGCGCCGGGGGGACCCTGATCCTGGGCACGCAGGGCGGCCTGCAGCTCGATCCGCAGTTGCGGTGGCTGAAGCTGGTCAAGAACATGAGCCGCTACCAGGTGGACGTGACCCCCAAGGTGCCCGCCGATCCGGATGTCCCCTTCTTCGGACACTGGAAGCAGGCCGAGCACGTGATCAAGGTCCTTCGAGGCGCGGAGCCGCCGCGGGTCCAACGGGCCGAGGCCCTCAACGTGGTCCGCGCCTTGGAGGCCCTCTACCGGTCGGCGGCGGAGCGGCGGGAAGTGCGGCTGGATGAATGACGAATGACGAAAAGCAAATGACGAAGGAAGCACGAATGACGAAATACCGCGTGGCGATCATCGGCTTTTGCCACATGCACGTCAACCACGTCGCCCCCTTGTATGCGGCCCATCCGCAGGTCCAATGGGCGGCCGGTGCGGACACCCAGCCGCTCTGCCCGGAGCGCCGCGTCGCCCCGTACACGAGGCAGTGGAATCTCGATCACCTGACCAAGAAGCTGGGCCTGCCCAAGACCTACGGCGACTACCGCGAGATGCTCCAGAAGGAGAAGCCCCAGGTGGTCATCGTCAGTTGCGAGAATGCTCAACATGCCGCGGTGGTGGAGGCCTGCTCGGCGGCCGGGGCCCACGTGTGCGTGGAAAAGCCCATGGCCGCCTCGCTGGCCGACGCCCTCCGAATGACCCGGGCCTGCGGCGCGGCGGGGACCACGATGATCGTCAACTGGCCGGTCACCTGGCTTCCCGCGGTCCGCAAGGCCAAGGCGTTGATCGACGACGGGGTCATCGGCCGCGTGCTGGAGCTAAAGTGCCGCGTCGGGCACACGGGGCCGCTGGGACCCTCGGCGTCGCACGCCGGGGTCAGCGAGACGGCCGCGCGCATGACCGGCCCCGAGCGGGCCGCGACCTGGTGGCACCAGGAGGCGGCCGGCGGCGGCGCGCTTGTGGACTTCTGCTGCTACGGGGCCATGATCGCCCGCTGGTACGTCGGCCAGCCCGCCGTGGCCGCGCTGGGCATGAGGGCCAACCTGGACAGCCAGTGGGCCGACGCCGAGGACAACGCCGCGATCCTGGTCCGCTTCCCCGAGGCCATGGCCGCGATCGAAGGCTCATGGACCACCTGGCACCACGGCGGGCCGTCCGGGCCGATCGTCTTCGGCACCAAGGGGACGCTCGTGGTCGAGTTCGACAGCCCGGAGGCGTGCGTGCGGGTCTACCGCGGTCCCGGAGCGGCGGAGACGTTCTCCGCCGAGCCGCTTCCCAAGGGCCGGACGAACGTGGCCGAGGAGCTGATCCATCACCTCGAAACAGGCGAGCCCGTGCATCCCACTTTGGACGCCGGGTTCAATGTGGAGGCCATGGCCGTGCTCGACGCCGGGCTCCGCTCTTCGCGCAGCGGCAAGCTCGAAACGGTCGATAGTGCCGTGTGGCGAGCAGCTCCGTAGGCTGGGGCGGAGCGGAGCGCAGCCCCAGCAACGGCTCGGCGCTGGGGCTCCGCCCCAGCCTACGGGCCAGGCTCGGAAGAACCAAGAGAACAGGATATCACGATGAGCAGGATCTTGTTGGCGATGGCGGGGTTGATTCTGGGGGCCTCGTTGCCGCCGGCGCTTCATGCCAAGGAGACCATCGCGGTGATGTACGACAGGGCCGTGCCCCAGACGGCCTTCGCCGCGCGAGAGATCCATCGCGAACTGGAAGCGAAGGGGTATTCCTGCGTGGAGAAGCCCTTGGGGGACCTCTCCCAGGGCGCCGGTGGCGTCCGAGTCGTTCTGGCGTCGGCCGCGGAGGAGTCGCAGCGCGTGGCCAGCCAATTGGGCTTGGCGCCCTTGCGGAAGAACTCCCCGCAGTCCTACGCCTTGCGCAGCAAGTCGTCCGGGCGGCAAACGACCCACGCGGTGCTCGGCGCCGACGCGGCAGGCGCGATGTACGGCGGCCTGGACCTGGCCGAGGCGATCCGGCTCGGGACGCTGGCCGGCCTGAAGGACGCGGAGCACTCGCCTTACATCGAGCGCCGCGGCATCAAGTTCAACATCCCCCTGGACGCCCGCACCCCCAGCTATTCGGACGCCGGCGATGCGGCGCAGCAGAACATCCCCGAGATGTGGAGCATGGACTTCTGGCGCGAGTTCCTGGACGAGATGGCGCGGCACCGGTTCAACGTGCTCTCGCTCTGGAACCTCCATCCGTTCCCTTCGATGGTGAAGGTGCCGGAGTATCCCGACGTTGCGCTTGACGACGTGATGCGGACCACGGCCAGGTTCGACTCGACCTACAGCCTCAGCGCCCACGACATGGTCCGCCCGCAGACGCTGGCGGGCCTGGTGACGCTCAAGAAGATGCCGATCCGGGAGAAGATCCGCTTCTGGCGGGACGTGATGCAGTATGCCCGCGATCGCGGCATCGAGGTCTATCTCTTCACCTGGAACATCTTCGTGTGGGGGGCCGAAGGAAAGTACGGCATCACCAGCTCCCAGACCAATCCCACCACGATCGACTACTTCCGCAAGAGCGTGCGCGAGACGCTCCTGACCTATCCACTCTTGGCAGGGTTCGGAATCACTGCCGGCGAGAACATGCAGGACCGCATGGACGAGTTTTCGAAGGAGAAATGGCTCTGGAAGACCTATGGGGAAGGCGTCCGCGATGCAAAGCGACTGGAGCCGAATCGGCGAGTGCGCCTTATTCACCGGTGTCACCAGACGAGCTTCCGGGCGATCCTGGCCGACTGGAAGGACTATCCCGACACCTTCGACTTCAGTTACAAGTATTCCGTCGCTCACATGTATTCGTCTCCCGCGCCGCCGTTTGCGAGGGCGACTCTCGCGGAGCTTCCGCCCGATTTGCGGACCTGGATGACCGTGCGCAATGACGACATCTACAGCTTCCGCTGGGGCGACCCGGAGTTCGCCCGCCAATACGTTCGCCATTTGCCGGGGCCGGACAAGCTGGCCGGGTACACTATGGGGCCGGACGGGTGTATCTGGGGCCGGGAGTTCACGAGCACGGAGCCGGAGACGCCTCGCCAGCTCGTCATCCGGAAGCAGTGGTACAGCTTCATGCTCTGGGGACGCCTGAGCTACGATCCGACGCTTCCCGACGCCCTTTTCGAGCGGACCCTGGCGGTGCGATTCCCGGAGGCGCCGGCGGCAAAGCTGTTTCAAGCCTCGTCGCAGGCCTCCAGGATCATTCCGCTCGTGACGCGGTTCTACTGGAACGACATCGATCTGAAATGGTTCCCGGAAGCCTGCCTCAGCCACCCGAGCTTCAAGGGGTTCCACACCGTGAGGCATTTCATGGAAGGCCAGTCCATGCCCGAGAGCGGGATCGTGAGCATCCGGACCTACTGCGATCGGCTTGTGGCGGGAAAGCCGGCCGGCGGGACCACGCCGCTTGAGGTTGCCGACGAACTCAAGGGCCACGCCCAGGCCGCGCTCGCGCTCGTCGCGGAAATGAGCGCCGGTGGCAACAAGGAGCTGCGCTTAACGCTCGGCGACCTGAGGGCGATGGCCCACCTGGGCGACTACTACGCGGAGAAGATTCTGGGCGCGACGGACCTCGCCATGTTCGACCGGACCGGCGAGGCCGGACGAAATGAATCGGCCGTGAAGCACCTGGAAGCGGCGACGGCGCATTGGAAGGAGTATGCCCGCGTGGCAACGGCCCAATACCGTCCCCAGTTGTTGACCCGCATCGGTTACGTGGACCTCAACGCGCTGGCCGAGAAGGTCGGGGAGGACGTGGCGATGGCCAGTCGCTGGAAGCCGCGAATGAAGTGACTCCGGGCGGGACTTTGCGAATCTCGGAGGATTACGCCGATCCGGGGAGTTGCAGAGTGCAAAGTGAAAAGTGAAAAGTGAAAAGTGAAAAGTGAAAAGTGCAGAGTGAATCTAATGGTCCGACGCAACACATTTGACACGTTGGGTGGCATGCCCACGCTTGCGTGGGCGTGTTGTCGGGCTGCATGGCGACGCAAGCGTCGCCATGGCACTTATCGGATCGGGTGCGTGGGCCCACTAGACGCGATTCGAGGTGAACGATGAGGTTGGATTGCAGTCTGCGGTGGCGAATGCTGTTTGGGGCGGCGAGCGCGGCTCTGGCCGTGGGTGGGCCTTGCCGGGCGTCGGCGCAGGAGCCTGTGGTATCCATGGTGACGGACAAAGCGCCTGGCCCGGCGGCTTCGCACGGCTTGAGCAAATTGATCGCCGCTTTGCGCGCGAAGGAGATACTGTGCGAGAAGGCGGATTCATTGGACGGCGCACGCGGGAAGTTCATCCTTGCCGCCGGATTGGCGACCGGCGACGGGCCCGCGTCGCGACTGCTGAAGGCCGGCAAGCATCCCGTTCCGCAGGGGCCCGAGGCGCTGGTCATCCGCCGGGCCGAGTGGCGAGGCAAGCCGGCTTGGGTGATCGCGGGTTCGGATGATCGCGGGCTGATGTACGGCGAGCTGGACGTTGCGGACCGCATCGGCTGGAGCAGCGATCGCAGCACGCCCCTAAGCGAGCTCCGCGACGCCGCCGAGAAGCCGGCCGTGCCCGAACGGGCACTCTCGATTTACACCATGAACCGGGCCTACTGGGAGAGCCGGTTCCACGATCAGGACTATTGGGCCCGCTACTTGGACCTCTTGGCCCAGAACCGTTTCAACTCGCTGGTCGTGATCTTCGGCTATGAGAACGGCGGATTCCTCGCGCCGTGCTATCCGTACTTCTTCGACGTGGACGAGTTCCCGGACGTGCGCATGGTCGGGATTACGCCCGACCAGCAGCGGCGCAATCTCGAAGCGCTCAACCGGCTCATCCGCATGACGCACGCCCGGGGCTTGAATTTCACTGTCGGAATCTGGGACCACATCTACCGCGGGGGCGTCCAGGGGGGCGGCGTCCCCGGGGCGGAAAAGATCCCCGCCAAGCCGACGCCGGGCCTGGTGTGGGGCGTGACGGAGCGAAACCTCACGCCGTACACCCAGGCGGCGCTGGCGAAATTCGTCCGCCTGGTGCCGGAGGTGGACGCCATCCAGTTCCGCATGCACGACGAGTCCGGCCTGAAAAACGCGGAACAGGTGGAGTTCTGGCGGAGCATCTTCTCCGTGATGAAGCAGCACGCGCCCCGCGTCCGCTTCGACGCACGCGCCAAGGGGCTCCCCGATTCCGTGATCGACGCCGGGCTGGAGATGGGCGTGAAGCTGCGGATCACCACCAAGTATTGGATGGAGCAGATGGGCATGCCCTTCCATCCCACCCACATCAACCGCCAGAACCAGTTCGACCGCCGCCACAGCTACGCGGACCTGCTGCGCTATCCGCGGCGATACAAGGTGCACTGGCGGCTCTGGAACGGCGGCACGGCCCGGGTGCTCCTGTGGGGCGATCCGGAGTTTGCCCGCCGGTTTGCCGGGAGCACGCACCTCCACGACGGCGACGGCTTCGAGGTGAACGAGCCGCTGGCGACCAAGATGGAGGCCCAGCCCCACGACGCAAAACCCTTCGATCTCTTGAAGCTGCCCTACCGCTACTACGACTACGAGTTCGAGCGGTATTGGCATTTCTTCCAGTCCTTCGGCCGCATGGGCTACAACCCGGACGCGCCCGCCGAGGTGTGGCAGCGGGAGTTCGAAAAGCGATTCGGCAAAGACGCGGCGCCTTACGTGGAGAAGGGCCTGCACCGGGCGAGCTGGATCCTGCCGCGGATTGTGGCCGCCTGCTATCCGTACGGGTACTTTCCCATGACCCGCGGCTGGGCCGAGAAGCAGCGGCTCGGCGATTTGCCCGCCTACGCCAAGGCCGAAGGGAGCGACACGCAGCAGTTCGCCAGCTTCGATGAGGAGGCGAAGAACCTGCTTGAGGGCGGCGAGACGGCCAAGACGCGGCCGCCCCAGACCAGCCGCTGGTTTGCCGATGCCGCGGCGGACATCCGCGCACAGGTCGCCGAGGCCCAGAAGCGCATCGGCAGCCGCCGCAGCAAGGAGTTCGACTCCACGATCACCGACCTCAGGATCCTGGCCAGCCTGGCCCTCTATCACTCGCGGCGCATCCCGGCGGCCGTCTGCTACCGGTTGTTTGAGCGGACGCGGGATCCCCGCGCGCTGGACGACGCCATCGCGCACGAGCGGAGCGCGGTCGAGGCATGGCGCGGGCTCGTGGCCGCTGCGGGCGACGTCTACGCGGACGATCTGAGGATGGGCGTGCGCGGGGCCAGCCTCTGCGGCCATTGGCGGGATGAGCTGGCCGCGATGGAAAAGGGCCTCGCAGCCCTGGAGTGGCAGCGGCGAGAGTTCCGCCCGGCCGGTGCGACAAAGCCTGCGCCGCGATATGCGACGCTCTCCGGCGCCGGCGACCACGAGCCACCCGTCGTGATACACCGGCCGGTCGCCACCGCTCCCGCGGGCAAACCGCTCGCGATCACCGTCCAGGTGAGCGATCCTTCCGGCGTCAAGTGGGTCCGCTTGCGATACCGGAGCGTCAATCAGCACCAGGACTACCGCACGCTGCCGATGCTCCCCACCGGCCAACAGGACCGTTATCAGGCCGTGATCCCGGCGGAGCACGTCGCGCCGACTTGGGATTTGATGTATCTGATCGAGGTCATGGACGACCAAGGCAACGGCGCAATCCATCCCGACCTGAACAAGGAAACGCCGTATGTTGTCGTGCGGCTCTTGCGATGACTCCCCTCTCCCGCCTGCGGGAGAGGGGCAGGGGGTGAGGGAGCAACCGCGACGAAAACACGAAGTCGTCGTCTGAGGGGCCGTCTGACTCCGGAGGACCGCTCATGGCGCAACAAGGGTGGCATCGCTTGCTGGCCGAGGCGCCGCAATCGTACAAGCCGGGTGAGTTCCCGATCGCCGCGTACTCCGAATTCATGCCGCCGCCGCGGATCGCCTGGAAGCCTTATGGCGGCCACGAGCCGATGCCCTTTACGGCGGACGATCCCTTCGGCTGGCAGGTGAGCGAGTACGAAGAGGCGGTCGAATTGCGGCCGGGCTTGACGCACCTCGCGCGTCACGTGCTCGGCGCCATGGTCCGCGTCGCTCAAGGCAAACCCGCCGAGGGCCTCGCCCGCGCGAAGTTGGAGGGAAATCCGTATTGGCCGCCGGAGTTGGCCCAACGGGCCGGCGATCTTCCGCACGAGCGCTACGTGGTCCTGCTGCCGCTGGCCCTTTCCCGGTCCCAGGACGACAAGGGCCGCGTGCGCTGGACGCTCTTCGGCAATAGCGAGCAGGGGCCCGAGCGGGGCTTCTGGCGAGGCTTCTACTCGGGCCCGCGCCGCGAGCTGCCCGCAGACTACGGGCTTGGGTGCGTCGGCCGACTTTTGCACCACGCGTACGGCGAGTCTCCGGAAGGTCTGGCCGATCTGCGGCGTGCCGGTTTTCGCATCCTGCCGACCGAGGAGGGAGATCACCCGTTCGCATTTTGGCGGGAAGACCCGCTGCCGGCCTGGACGGCGCCCTATCTGTGGAAAAAGGGAGAGTCGGTGGGCCGGGTGAGGTACCTGCTGACGTTTCGGCCGTTCGGGAGCCTGCCGGCGGCGATTCGTCGGGCGTATCTGGCGGGCGATCTCTGCCTGCTGCCCTTCCCCGGAAGCCTGGTGTTCTGGGGGGCGCCGCCGTTTGTGCGGATGGAGCCGGAGCTTCCCATGGCGATGCAGATCCCGCTCTTGCCCGTGTGCGAGCGGCATGAGGCAGGGCGCGGAGTGCGGGTCCCGCAGTCGGGCTGGATGCACGAGCATCACCCGGACCAGCCCCTGCCCGACCCACGGCACGGCGTCCTGCGCAACAGCTACCGGCGCACTCACCGCTGGCAGCGGCTCCACCGGCACGAAGACGAGCTGGCAGTCTTCGGCACCGAAGACCGCATGGCCCACGTGCTCTTCAGCGCGGCGCCGGACGACATGGGGCTCTATGGCAAACCGATGGCCCGCAACGCGCAGCTTTGGACCCACGACTACCAACTGCTGCTGGACGGACCCCGCGCCGGCCGAGAGGACCTGGAGCGGGCCGCCGCCGCAGTGAAGACCGGGGGCCATTTCGGCTATCGCTTCGTGTTCCCTGCGATGCGGGTCGGGCCGTACGAGGTGTACTGGCATCGCCCGCTGGTGGCCTGGCTCTCGCCGGGTTCGGGCGAGCCGGAGGTGTTGCCCGACGCCAACGTTGGGTATTTGACTGCCTACGATGCCGATCGGCCGCGCCTCGACCGGCCGATCGAGCTTTGGCCGCGGTTGCTGGACCGGGAGCCGTATCGGATTGCGGTGCGGGGATTCACGGAGGCGCACGAGCATCGCGATCACCGGGTCGCGATCAACGTGCGCAAGCTGCTCGACGCGTGGCGGCTGTTGGGCCAGCGCCCTTTGCCGCGGAGCTTCGCCCGGCAGCTCTTGACGCTGCCCAAGGAATCCACGCTGGAGGACTGGATCGAGTCGCTCGGGGATTTCGCGGGCGATGCGGAGGCGGGGCGCACTCTCGTCCGTGAGGTCACGAGGCTGCTCGATCCGCCGGCCGCCGCGATGCGAGCGAAAGAAATGGGGACAGGCACCTCGCTGTATGCCGTTTTGCCGCGGTTTCGGCACATCGGCTCGGAGCCAGTCCCCATTTCTTCACAAGCACTCACCTTTCATCGCACGGCCCGGCGGTCCTTCGAGGTGGCCTACTGGAAGACCGTCGCCCGGCTGGCCGAGGGCCGATACGTCAACAAGGACAATGCCGATTGCGTGGATGATCCGGCGTCGAGGGCCGCGCGCCGGCACCACCATCGCGACCTGGAGGCGCTGGGCGATTGTCTGTTGGCCCATTATCGGCGGACGATCGCCCGCTGCGGTATGGCCGGCAAGGCACTCGTCGGGGACCTGCCTTTCCGGTGGCGGACCGACTTCGAGTTCCCCTGGTCGGACGGGTGGCGGAACAATCAGGAGGATAAGACCGAGGAGAGGAACCTCCTGGTCGTGATCCCCGGCCGAGACCGCCGCCGGGCCGTCATCATGGCGGATCATTATGACACGGCGTACATGGAGGACCGCTACGAGAAGGCCAAGGGCGGCAGCGGCGCCCGGTTGGCCGCCGCAGGGGCCGACGACAACCACTCGGCCACGGCCGCGCTGATGCTCGGCGCCCCCGTGTTTCTGGAGCTCGGCCGCGCGGGCCGGCTGGCCTGCGACGTTTGGCTGGTACACCTGACCGGCGAAGAGTTTCCTTCCGACTGCATGGGGGCCCGGCACCTGGTCCAATGGCTCGTCGAGCGGTCGCTCAAGGTCCGCGTCGCTGGGCGGCGGGCGGTCGATCTGTCGAAGGTCAGCGTCCGAGGGGTGTATGTCCTCGACATGGTCGCCCACAACCGCGACCACGACCTCGACGTGTTGCAGATTTCGCCGGGGACCAGCCGCGAGTCGATGGAACTGGCCTACCAGGCCCATCTGGCCAACACGATCTGGAACGCACGCGTGCCGGCCTGGAATCGCCGGCCGCCACGGCGGGGCAAGGGCCGGGGCCGCCGCAGTGCGGACGGGGCCGCGATCCCCGAAATTGCCGCCCATCCGCACCTCGACGGCGAAGTCCGGCCGCCGGCCAACCCGCGGAGCTCGCTCTACAACACCGACGGTCAGATCTTCTCCGACGCCGGCATCCCGGTGGTCCTGTTCATGGAAAACTACGACATCCATCGGGTAGGATATCACGATACGCACGACACGATGGCCAACATCGACTTGGACTACGGGGCCGCTGTGGCCGCGATTGCGATCGAGTCGGTGGCGCGGGCGGCGACCGCCACCGCTGAGGACAATTCACCCCCACGAGGAACCCCATGATCGAGCTAAAGCAGTACGAAGTCTGGTTCGTGACCGGTAGCCAGAGTCTCTATGGCGAAGAGACGCTCCGCCAAGTGGCGGCGAATTCCAGGCAAATCGCCGAGGCGCTCGGACGCGCCACGGCCGTGCCGGTCAACGTGGTGTTCAAGCCGGTGTTGACCACGCCGGACGCCATCGCACAACTCTGTCGCGACGCGAACGCTGCGCCCAACTGCGTGGGGCTCGTCTGCTGGATGCACACCTTCTCGCCGGCCAAGATGTGGATCGAGGGCCTGTCGAGCCTGCGCAAGCCCTTCCTGCACCTGCACACGCAGTACAACCGCGAGATCCCCTGGGACCGTATCGACATGGACTTCATGAACCTGAACCAGGCCGCGCACGGCGACCGCGAGTTCGGCTTCATTTGCACGCGGCTGCGCAAAAACCGCGCGGTGGTGGTGGGCCACTGGCAGGACGCCGACGTGCAGGACGAGCTGGGCACTTGGGCCCGCGCCGCCGCCGCCTGGGCGGATGCCCAAGGGGGGAAGGTCGCCCGCTTCGGCGACAACATGCGCGAGGTGGCCGTGACCGAGGGGGACAAGGTGGAGGCCCAGGTCCGCTTCGGTTACTCGGTGAGCGGCTACGGCGTGGGCGATCTCGTGGAGGACGTGAACCAGGTGACCGACTCAGAGGCCGAGAAGCTCGTCCGGGAGTATCTCGACACCTACTCGGCCGGTCCCGGCAGCAAGACCGACGCCGGCGCGAAGGGGCTGCGGACCGCCGCAAAGATCGAGCTGGGCATGAGGGCGTTTCTCACCGGCGGCAGCTTCAGGGCCTTCACCACGACCTTCGAGGACCTGCACGGCCTGGAGCAGCTCCCGGGGCTCGCCGTGCAGCGGCTGATGGCCGACGGGTACGGCTTCGGCGCCGAAGGGGATTGGAAGACGGCCGCGCTGGTTCGGGCCATGAAGGTCATGGCGGCAGGGCTCCCCGGCGGCACGTCGTTCATGGAGGACTACACGTATCATCTCGTGCCCGGCGCCGCCAAGGTGCTCGGCGCGCACATGCTGGAGGTGTGCCCCTCCATCGCCGAGGGCAAGCCCTCGCTCGAAATCCACCCGCTGGGCATCGGCGGCAAAGCCGATCCGGCGCGGCTGGTCTTCAACGTGCCCGCGGGACCCGCTTTGAACGCCTCGATCATCGACCTGGGGCACCGTTTCCGCCTGATCGTGAACGAAGTGGACGTGGTCAATCCCGATCATGCGCTCCCCAAACTGCCGGTGGCGCGGGCCGTTTGGGTGCCTCGGCCCAACCTGAAGGTCGCGGCCGCGGCATGGATTTACGCGGGCGGCGCGCACCACACCGGCTTTTCGCAGGCCGTCCCGGCGAAGGCGATGGAGATGTTCGCCGACATGGCGGGGATCGAGTATGTGCTGATCGGCGCAGAGGCCACGGTGAGCGAGATCAAGAGGGAACTGCGCTGGAACGAGGCGTATTACGCCACGGGAACGCGATAGTCAGTCGCCGCACCTCGTTTGATCGGTGCCATGGCGACGCCGGGCACCGACCGAAGGTTGGTCGCGCCATGCGGCGCTGCAACATGCCCACGAGAAGCGTGGGCATGGCACCCAACCCGTCAGCAACTCACAGCGACCAGCCCTGCCGGTACGGGCAGCGGAGCAGGGCGTCGGCCTCGGCGAGCTTCTGCTCGCTCACGTCGCACATCGCGACAACTCTCTCCATGCGAGGGATGGTATCGACGAACCACTCGCCGCGCCCGCCCACGCCCACCAGGGCCACGTTGAGCTTCTCGTTGGCCGCGTAGCCGCGACCAGTGGTCGCGGCCTTGCACCATCACGGATTGCGCGACGCTTGCGGACGCGGCTCCGCACGATCGAGAGCGATGGCGAGCTTGGCGAGGTAGGAAAGGTCCGCCCGGCAAAACGGCACGTCCACGCGTTTTGCCAGGTCCGCCGCCGGAGCGCCAGTCAGCCAGGCGAGCCCGCTGAAGGCGTCCAGCGCGAGGTCGGGCGGATCCACGAAGTTCTCTCCATAGTGTACCTGCCGCTCTTCCCCCACAAGATGCCAGGTGGGGCAGAGCCTGTCAAAGGTGCGCCACACCTTCTTCACCGCCGCGGGTGCCTTCGCCTTCACGCGGGCGGCAACTTCCGGGGCGAGGTCGTGCATCAGGGCAACCTTCGCCCTGTGCGGCACGACGCGGAAGAACAGGGCGTCGCCGGTGCCGATGAACTCGTCCCACTCCTTGATCGACGGAACCACCGGCAAGGTCATACGCGCGGCGCTCCGCTGCCACCATGCGATCACAGCCTGCGTCGTCTCCTCCGCCTGGCGCTCCGATTGCTGCGCGGCCTCCTTTTCTCCCATCCGCTGGGCGATGCGGGCAAACGCGAGCAGCGAGGCCAGGTAGCGGTTCGCCAGCAGATCGCCCCTGGCCGGGTCCAGTCGCCACCGCGTGCGGGAGAAGTCCTCGAAGGCCGCCTTGAGCTGCGGCCACGCTTCTCGCACCCGCTCCCACTCGCCACAGCGCTCGGCATAGAGCCACACGGCGTAGACGTTTCCGAAGGGATGCCCGGCCCGGCTGTTCCCCAAACGAGTCGAAAGTTCCTTCGGCACCCGATACCACTCCCTCCGCTCTCCCTGGTCGAGCGGGTACTGGGCCGCCGCGGCCAACGGCGGGTGGGCGCGCCACTGCTGGTCTAGAAATGCCTTCACCCGCTCTTGGAGCGACTCCGGCAAGTGGGGGCATGCCCGCGCGAGGGCCGCCAGCACGTCTCCGCTCTGGCCAAAGAAGAACTCGCGTCCGGCCAAACCGGGCTCGACATAGAGCGGGGTCCAGGGCCGCGACAGCACTTCTTCGACCGCCACTCGAAGGCGCTCGTGCAGCTCGTCGGCGTCGAGCTTTGCCGGGGGATTGTCCCGATTTTGGCGCTGGGGACTGTCCCGGCTTTCGCGAAGCGAAAGCGGGACTGTCCCCTTTGAAACACGGACGTCGCGCCGGGGACTGTCCCGATTTTCGTGCAGCGAAAATGGGACTGTCCCCCTTGATCCAACCCCGCTTGATCCAACCGGCACTTGAGTCCCGTCGATCCCCTCATCTTTCACTCCCGGCGCTTTTTGGCCCGGGACAAGGCACAGCAGCCGGCTCCCGGTCTGCCAGTAGAGGCGATGAAAACTGTCCCGGTTTTCGCGAAGCGAAAACGGGACTGTCCCCTTTGGTCCCTGGGTGACCACGGCCACGCCGCCCCGTCCGGGGCCGTTCCATTCGTTCCGGGCCCAGGGCAGGTTGCGGAACCCGCCCCAGCTATCCCGCTCTCCCCAGATCGGCCGCAGCTTGCGGGTCGCAAGGTCCAAAGCGCTCAGCGTGCTCTGGTGGACGATCAGCAGGGTGTTGCCGGCCACGACGAAGTTCTGACTCTCGTCGGCAGTGCCCCAAAACGTATTCCAAGGCGGCTGCTTGCCGCTGGCGTGTTGCAGGGGGGTGATGCGGTTGTCGGCCAGGTCGAGCACGCCCAGAGCCACCAGGGGAGCCACGCCGTGGTTCCAGTTGCCGTACGCGCTGCGGTAGAAGACCAGCAGCCGGCCATCGGGCATTACGACCGGCGGGGTGCCGATCGCCTGGCAGCCCGCACACCACAAGACCGGCGCGAGCGGGCCTTCCTTGCCGGTCTGGGCATCGAGGACGAAGAAGCTCCGCGCTTCGGGGTGCTCCTGCAAGTAGCGGACGATCGCGGCCTGCTCCTTGCGCCAAAGCTCGGGCGTGCCCAGCGCCCGGTCGCTCTTGGTCCAGGCGTCGAGCTTGCGCCAGTCGCTGTCGTCCACGCCGGCCGATTGGCAGAGCAGGCGCCGGTCCTGGGCAATCCGCTGAGCCATGTTCACGACGGGGTTCGTGCGGACGACCACCAATCCGCGCTGGCCCGATCGGACGACGACCGGGTAGCCGTCGCGGGCCGTCTGGCCGTAGAGCGGGTCCGAGGTCCAGAGCACCTCGCCGGTCCGCGATTGCAGCGAGCGGACCCGCAAGTCCTCCGCGGCGATAAAGATCCGTCCGTCATGGAACGCGGCCGTCTGACGGATCGGGGCGGGCATCTTGACGCGCCAGCGGACCTTGCCGTCGGCCAGCTCGATGGCCAGGAACTCGCCGCTCCGCGAGCCGAGGAAGACTGCTCCGTCGGCCACGGTTGGCGAGGCCGCAAAGCCGCCCGGCGAAGCGAAGATGGCCCATCGGGCCGTGCCGCTTTTGGCGTCGACCGCGTGCAGATATCCGGCCGCGTCTCCGGCCAGGACGAGGCCATCGGCGCAGGCCGGCGCGTGCAGGAAGGCCCCCGGGGCGGGATAGCGCCAGACGGGTTTTCCGCTCGCGGCGTCCAGAGCGTAGAGGTTCCCCTGGTGCGTGCCCACCAGCAGTCTGCCGTCCGCGACGATGGGCTCCATGGCGCTTCCCAGGCGCTCGCCCACGAAGTAGCGGGCCCACGCCAAACGATACGAAGGAGCGATCTCTGCCTCCAACCGGCCCGTCCGCGCGGCATCACCGCGAACGGTGGTCCAGTCGGCGGGGCAGACTTCCGAGAAAAGCAGCAGAACCGCAACTGACCAGACACCGGTGCGCACGTACCTTCTCCTTTCTCAATCAAGCCGACCGGGCGAGGGCGGGCTCTGTGGCCGGCGTGGGGCGGGGGCGACGAGCGAGTCGTCGCAAGGGGCATGTTTCCGTTGCCACAGGCAACACGGCGCAGTATACGCCTCCGGCGGGCGGGAATCCAGCCTGCTGCTTGACATCCCGGTTATGGCCGGTTACCGTGGGCGCCTGGCGTGCCGCCGGCGGGCGCTCGCCGGGCGAGCCGGCCCCCGCGCAAGCGGCGGCGGGAAACAAAGACACTGTGCCCGAGTTGGGGACTGTCCCCTTCCGGAGATCGCAACCAGGAGACATCCATGAAGAAGAATCTGGCAGTGACGCGTCGTGAGTTTGTGGGTGCGGCGGCGGCCGCGGCGACTTTGACCATCGTGCCGCGTCATGCGGTGGCGCAGAGCGGCAAGACCCCGCCCGGCGAGAAGCTGAACATCGCCGGTATCGGCGTGGGCGGCCAGGGAGGAGCGGATCTTCAAAACCTCAGCGGCGAGAACATCGTCGCCCTCTGCGACGTCGATCGGAGCCGCCACAGCGCCGCCTCCTTCGAGAGGTGGCCCAAGGCCGCGCAGTACCGCGACTTCCGCAAGATGTTCGACGAAATGGAAAAGAAGATCGACGCCGTCGTCGTCGGCACGCCCGACCATACCCACGCCGTGGCGGCCATGGCGGCCATCAAACGCAACAAGCACGTCTACTGCGAGAAGCCGCTGGCCCACTCGGTCTACGAGGTCCGCCAGTTGATGAAAGCCGCCAAGGAGCACAATGTCGTCACGCAGTTGGGCAACCAGGGGCACTCGTCCGATTCGATCCGCACGTTCTGCGAATGGATCTGGGACGGGGCGATCGGCAACGTCCACACGATCCACGCCGGCTGCTCGGCCGTGAACACGGGCGGCCGCCGGCGAAAACGGGCGACGGGGAGTGCCGACAGTGCCGAAGTCCCCAAGACGCTCGACTGGGACCTGTGGCTAGGCCCGGCGCAATGGCGGCCCTACAGGCCCGCTTACCTGCCCGGCGCGTGGCGCGGCTGGATCCCCTTCGGCAACGGGACCGTGGGCGACTGGACCTGCCACGTCGTGGATCCGGTGTTCTGGGCCCTCGACCTCGGCGCGCCCAAGACCATCCAGGCCAAGGTGAAGGACTACGACCCCAAGTCGCAAGCCGACGTCTTCCCCACCGGCGAGATCATCACCTACGAGTTCCCCGCCAAGGGCAAGCGCGGGCCGATCACCATGCACTGGTACAGCGGCACCGAGAAGATTCCGCGCCCGGCCGACCTGGAGCCGGACCGGAGCCACTACGAAACCGGCGCGGTCGTGCTCGGCGACAAGGGGACGATCACGTACGGCTCGCACGGGGCCGGCGGGGTGCGGATCATCCCCGAGACGAAGATGAAGGCCTACAAGCGTCCCGCGAAGTCCATCCCCAGGGCCCCGGGCGGCAATCATCAACAGGACTGGCTCCAGGCGATTCGCAAGGGGACCAAGGCCGGCAGCGACTTCTCCTACGGCGGGCCGCTCACCGAGCTGGCCATGCTGGGCGTGATCGCCATCAAGATGGCCGGCACGAAGCTGGAGTGGGACGGCGAGGCCATGCGGTTCACCAACTCCGAAGAGGCCAACCGGCACGTCCATCCGCCCTATCGCGCGGGGTGGACGCTGTAGCGGCAAGGCGGCGGGTCACCTGTTGTGCTGCGGTCTCCTGACCGCAGCACTGCTGCGACCGAAGGTCTCCGCCCTTCGTGGCTGGGACGGGAGACCTTCGGTCGGATATTCGGCGGCGTCGGGAGACCCGCGCCGAACGGGGGAGACCCGCGCCGAACAAGTCTTCGAGGAGGCCCACGCACGCATGAACACCGACCCCTGGGGAATTCAAGACGGCTACTGGGACGTGGAAGGCGGGTGGCACGAAACGTCGCCGGAAACCCGCCGGGCCATACACGCCGCCATGGGGGTCGAGGATGTCGTGGCCCCCGCGGCCGAAGACCCGGTCCGCGTGCTTTATCCGGGCGACCTCGGAGGCTGGCGCCAGCGCGGGGAGCTGACGCTGGAAGACGGCACGCCCCTGCGCATCGACGGCCCGCTGCCGCCCGATCTGCCTTGGGGCTATCACGATTTCCGGCCCGAGGGGGCCGACCGCACGCTGCGGCTGGTCGTCACTCCGGGACAATGCCTCACGCCGCAGCCGACCTGGGGCTGGGCCGTGCAACTCTATGCCTCGCGGTCGCGCGAGAGTTGGGGCATCGGCGATTTTGCCGGCCTGCGGCAGCTTGCCCAGTGGGCCGCCGGGCTGGGCGCTGGGGTTTTGGTGCTTAGTCCGCTTGGCGCGGACTGGCCGGGATTGCCGCAACAGCCGAGCCCATATTTTCCCACCAGCCGCAGGTTCTTGAACCCGCTCTTTCTGTCGGTCGAGGAGGTTCCCGGCGCAGAGCGTCTGGGTCCGCTTTTGGAGAAGCTCGTTGCGGCGGGCCGTGCGCTGAACGCCGAGCGGCGAATCGACCGCGACGCCGTCTTCCGGCTCAAACGGGAGGCGCTGGAGGCGATCTGGGCCGGCTTTCCGGGGGCCACGGAGTTCAAACGATACTGCCGCCAGCGGCGGTCTGAACTCGAGCCGTTCGCAACCTACGGCGCGCTGGCGGCACAGTTCGGCGGAGATTGGCGATTGTGGCCGGCGGAGTACCGCGATCCGGCGGGCCCGGCCGTCGCGCGTTTTGCCGCCGAGCACCCGCGCCAGGTGCAATTCCACGAGTGGCTGCAGTGGCTTTTGGAGCGGCAACTGGCCGCGGCTGCGGCAGTCGTGCCGCTGGTGCAAGACCTGGCCGTGGGCTTCAACCCCGCCGGGGCAGACGCGTGGGTCTGGCAGGACCTGCTGGCCAAGGATTGCACGATCGGGGCCCCGCCCGACGCCTTCAATCGGGCCGGGCAGGACTGGGCGATGCCGCCGTTTGTGCCCCATAGACTCCGCGCGGCCCGCTATGAGCCGCTGGTCCAAACGCTGCGGGCCGAGCTGCGGCACGCGGGCGGCCTGCGGATCGACCACGTGATGGGGCTTTCTCGCCTGTATTGGATCCCGCCGGGTTTCGGTCCGGCGCGGGGGGCCTACGTGCGCTATCGTGCCGACGAAATGCTCGGGATTCTCGCGTTGGAGAGCCGGCGAGCGGGGGCGTTCGTGGTCGGCGAAGATTTGGGCACGGTCGAGGACGAGACGCGGCGGGCGTTGGCCGAGTGCCGGATTCTCTCGTTCCGCGTCCTGTGGTTCGAGGGGCGGCCGACGGCCGAGTATCCGCAGTTGGCCATGGCGGCCGTCACCACGCACGACCTGCCTACGATTGCCGGCCTGCACGGCGGTCAGGACCTGGCGGCGCAGCGGGCGGCGGGGACGGCAAACGAGGCGGCCATGGAGCAGCTCCGGCAGCACCTCGGACGCACGGTCCCCGTTGCCCCGGGTGCGGCGATCGAGGAGGTCATCGAAGCGACGTATCGGCGCCTCGGCGAGTCGCCATCGCTGGTCCTGGTGGCGACGCTCGAAGACGCCTTGGCCGTGGAGGAGCGGCCGAACATGCCCGGCACGGTCGGCGAGCACCCCAATTGGTCGTTGGCGCTTCCGGGCGGGATCGAGGCGTTGGAGAGTGCCGAGCTTCCGCGGCGGATTGCGGCGGCGCTGAGCCGTGCGAAGAGTCGCCCAACGGACGGTTAGAGCGATAAGCTAACAGCCGTCAGCTATCAGCCTTCGGCGGGCTCGGAGCCGATCGCTGAGAGCTGATAGCCTCTGTTGACACGCGCGCCAGCCACCCATACCCGCGGCGAGCACAGCCGAGGGCGGCTGTGCCACCGCGGCGCTCAGTCGTTCCACTGGATCGGCAAGGGAACCACCTGCAGGAACCGCCCGCCGCTCTCGTACCAGCTCTGGCGCGTAAAGCGGCACCAGTTCAGGTCCATGAGAAAAGCGAGCCGCGCCCCGCCGACGGCCTCCAGGGAGGCGATGACGCGCCGGTAGGGCAGCGGCTGAGGATGATAGAAGTCGAACCCGCGGTCGGAAAGGTGCTTGCCCACCACCACGATGGACTCCCCTTGTGGGGTCGCGCCGTCTGCGCCGACCGGGGTGAGATACACCAAATAGGGATAAGGGAACCGGTTGTCGCTCCGCCGCTCGATCCGGCTGCCGTGCGGGTAGAGCATTTCCAGGAGCCTCCACACCTGAACCCGCACCTTTTCGATCTCGCCGGGACTCCGTTGGCCTGGCAGGGAGGCAGAGTTGGACCGCGGCGCGTCCAGAGTGGTACCCATGAGTGCTTCTCGTGAATGGACGAAGAGACGGCTGCCCGAAAGGACCGGCGACTTGAACGTGTCTACCCCAAGGCCGCCTGAAACGGCGGCCAAAGAAAAGTTAGGTCACAGCGCGGGCGGGGTCAAATGGGAGTCTTGCAGCGGGCCGGGTCGCTCGAACGGAGTGGCTATACCACTCGTGGGCCGGTGATAACCATCATCGAGAGCGGGATACTTGCCCTCTTCGATGCCGGCCAGCCGGACGCCTTGCCAGTCCGCCTCCCAGCAGGTAGATTGTGTGTTTCCCCATCTCCTGGCGATGGGCTGTAGGAGGGATCGCGCGTGGGTCGGCCAGTGGGCCCCGGGCGTACGAGAGCGTGAGCCAAGCAAGCAGGTAGATCAGATGAAGACATTCATGGCCCGGCCGGGGGAGGTCATACCAAAGTGGTGGCTCGTTGACGCCGACGGCAAAGTCGTGGGCCGGCTGGCGAGCGACATCGCTATGATCCTCATGGGCAAACACCGGCCCACGTACACCCCCCACGTCGACACCGGCGATTTCGTCATCGTGGTCAATGCCGAGAAGGTCGTGTTGACCGGCAAGAAGTGGGACCAGAAGCGCTATACCTGGTATACCGGGTACCCCGGGCTCCACGTGGAGACCGCCGGGCATCGGCTGGCCCGCAAGCCGGGGCGGATCCTCCGCGACGCGGTCCGCCGCATGTTGCCCAAGAACAAGCTGGCCACTCACATGCTCCAGAAGCTCAAGATCTACGCCGGCGATCAGCACCCCCATCAGGCCCAGCAGCCCGAGCCCCTCAAGTTGGCGATCAAGAAGCACGAACGAAAGAAGATGAGCCAGTAGGAACGACATTCCCGTCTGCCCGCTCAGGAAGGACATCCATGTCAACTGCCCCAACCATCGAAGGCAAAGGGACCAACGACATTCTGGGAACCGGCCGGCGCAAGACCTCGGTCGCGCGGGTGCGGATCCGCCCCGGCTCGGGCAAGATCCTGGTCAACCAACGGGCCTTGGACGATTACTTCCGCAACGAGCGGTACCGCCAGGCCGTGCAGGCCCCCTTGCACGAGACCGGCAAGCAAGAGCAGTTGGACGTGATCATCCGCGTCCACGGCGGTGGCTTCGCCGGGCAGGCGGACGCCTGCAAGCTTGGGATTGCCCGGGCCATCAAGAGCCTCGATACCGCGGCGGAGGAAGCGCTGCGGGGCGCCGGCCTGTTGACCCGCGACGGCCGGATGAAAGAGCGGAAGAAATACGGTCTTCGCGGGGCCCGGCGCGGCACGCAGTTCTCGAAGCGTTAGCGTCGGACCTCCGAAGTCTCGAAGACTTCGGAAGTCTACGACGATCGTCGAACGGCACTGCTTCTATCGAGGCAGCGGCACGCGCTTGCCGTCGATTTCCAGCTTCCCGCCGCGGTCGAACCGCGCCGGGGCCGTGTCCGAGAGCAGTTGGCTTCGCTTTACCACGGTTTCGGACCAGGGGAGCGTGAGCAACTGGGCCTGTCCGTTGCCGCCGAGCACGCAGGAGTCGAGATCGACGATCGAGGCCCCGCCCACGGCAACCCCGCTGCGGCCGTTGGCGCGGCAGGTGACGCGGGCGAGTTGCACCGCCCGGGCGCTGTTGAAGGCGCTCGTCCCGTCGAGCTGGAAGCCCCGCACGGTCAAGTCCTGAATCACCACCCATTGCACGTCGTACAGCGTGATCCCCACCTGCTGGTCGGCATAGCTTAGGGGATAGTCCTCGGGGAACTTGCCGGGCTCCACGGCGAAGTAGACGTAGGCGCCGTGCAGAGACCACTGGAGCGGATCGAGCTTGGGCGGCTCGGCCGCCGGCTTGTTGACCGGCACGCGGGCGACGGGTCGATCGCCGAGGAACAATTGCTGGTACGCCACGTGCGGCGGCTGGAAACGATAGACCGGCCCGCGGTAGTACTCCCAGGCCACCGGCGGCACGGGCGCGGAACCGTCGAGGGTCGCCCCATGGCCTTCAATCACCATCGGCTCAGCCGGGGTGCCGCTGTGCCGGCTTCCCACCAGGGAGATGCTTTCGCGGTAGGGCTGGCCGGTTGCAGCCAGCACAATGCGGTCTCCGGACTGAGCCAACCGCAGCGCCTTGGTGATGGTCTGCACCGGCCCGGCCCCGACGGTGGCGCCGCCCGGCTGAGAGCCGGAAGACTTGTCGTTGCCGGCGACGTTGTTGACGTAGATGTTCCGCGCGGCCGCGGCCGAAGCGAACAACAAAAGCGCGGCCGTGAGCACGATGGCCAGCCAGGTTTTGCGCATCGGGGAAGTCTCCGACGGGGATGGAGTGAGAGTCTTTCAAGTGTAGCACGGGGGGAAGTAGACAGAGGGCAGACGGCAGCGGGTGGAGGGCAGACGGCAGAGCCGGGCCGTGTCGGCCCGGTTACCGGGCCACTATATCCCCCTCTGAATGGTTATTTGATTCTCTCGCCTCTTGGCAACGGCCGGGCGGCGGGCTTACAGTACGGGCGCGAAGGAGGTGCGTCATGCATCGAGAAATCGGCGGCTCGCGGATCGAGCTCCACCAGGGCGACATCACGCTCCAGGAGGTGGATGCAATCGTCAACGCGGCGAACAGTCGCTTGGCCGGCGGGGGCGGCGTGGACGGGGCCATCCACCGCCGCGGCGGGCCCGACATCATGGCCCAGACCGACGCCGAATACCCCAGCGGATGCCCCACCGGCTCGGCCGTGATCTCCGGGGCCGGCAAGCTGCGGGCCAAGCACGTGATCCACGCCGTCGGACCCGTGTGGCGCGGCGGGGGCCGCAGCGAGGCCGAGCTCTTGGCCGGGGCCTATCGCCGCAGCCTGGAGCTGGCGGTCGAGTCGGGCTCGAAGAGCATTGCCTTCCCCGCGCTCAGCACCGGGGCCTACGGCTACCCGATGGACCAAGCCGCCCGCGTGGCCCTGTCCACGGCGATCGAGTTCCTCAATGCGCACGGCCAGCCGGAGGTGGTCCGCTTTGTCCTTTTCGACGCCGGGGCCTACGGAGCCTTCGCCGCCGGGCTGGAGGGACTCGCCGAGCCCGGTGACTGAACGCAGTCACGAGGAGGCCCTTGGTCGAGTCTTTCGCACCCCTTCGGGAATCACGTCGGGTTCTGGGGCTGCTCGCCCTCTTTGGCCGGGGGCTCTTCGCCCGGCTTGGCCTCGGACTGCGGCGGGGGCTGTTCGCCGACGACGGGGGCACCGGCCGCGTCGGTTTTCACATCGGGGAGGGGAGCGGCTTGCGGCTCAGCCTCTTCCTCGGGCAGCACTTCGTCCATTTCCGTGGCGTCCACGTCGCGGCGCAAGAGCAAGTACATGGCCGAGCTGGCCACCCACAGATAGCTGTAGAGGAACCCGACGCCCAGGAATTTGACGCACTGAACCCAGAAGCGGATCAGCCAGGAGCCGGCGCTTTCCACGGCCCCAAGGTCCTTACCCGCACTGGCAACGAGCTTGATTTCGTCTTCGGTCGCGCCCCAACTCACGCCCCAGTAGGTAGCCGCGACGATTCCCTCGAAGAAGTTGGCGACCACCAGCCAACCGAGAGCCCCGATCAAAGCGGCGACGACAGCGTAGAACAGGTAGTTCAAGGGGCGATGATAGACGTAATCGTAGGTCCGGCCCACGGCGTCGAAGCTATCGACCCCTTCGGTGCTGAGGTTGGCCCAGAAAAGCGGCCAGCCGAAGACCAGCCCCAGCAGCAAGAGCGCCATGAGGAACCCGCCCAGCAGCGCCAGCGGCCAACCCAAAGCGGCCAAGAAGGTGCCTACCCCGCCCCAGTAAAGGAGCAGCCCTCCCAGCGCCAAGGGAGCCGAAATCAGGATCGCCCCGACCAGCGGAATCAGTGGGGCGGTAAAGTACGAGGGCCACTTGGAGCAAGCGAAGTTAAGCGAGCGGAACAGCTTTGCCCGGTCCCCGGTGGCCAGTTCGACCGAGGCTGCCCGGGAGATCGCCCCTCCGAAGAACGCCCACACGGCCAGGGCCCACAAACCGCAGAGGACCAGGAAGGCCACCCAACCGAGCCAGCCACTTTCGCCCGTCTTCCAGGCAAACACCCCGCGGAACGGCCGGCTCAGATACTCCCAGGTGCTCCACAGAGGCTCCCAAGCGGTCCAGAAGGGTCCCTGCCAGTCGGCGAAGGCCCCCCAGCCCGGCTCCGAACCCCGCTGCAAGAGCGAAGGCTTCCCCGCCACCGCCGCTCCTCGAAGTTGCTCGATGGCGGGGGTCATATTCAGCCCACGGGGCCGGTCGCCGATCTGTTGTGTCACCGATCCCCAGGGGTTGTCGTTGAGCAGGTCGGTCTGGTCGGCGAGGTGAGAGTTTCCGGAAAAGACCAAGCCCAGGAGAGACCAGCCGCCGATCGTCAAGAAGATGCCGAGCGCGCCAAGGAACAGGAGCCGCAGTTGGATTGCGATCCGGAACGAGCGTGCCAGGATCAGCCAGGGAAACAACTCCGACCAGGCAATCTTCCGCAGTTTGTCGTTTTTCTCTTCAGTGGACATGGGAGTGCTCCGCGATCTCCATGGGGACGGACAGGCTCGGGATTTCCGGCATTATACGACCCTGGATTCCCCACGCAAGGGTAATCTTTCCCCATGCAAGCGTAATTCACGCTTGGCCCCTTGTCCATGGGTTTTTAGAGGTCGGCGGCCTGTTTGTGCGGCGTCTCGGGGGGCCCATCGTCCGGCTCCCCGGCCTGGGGTCGGGGCCGGACGGGCAGTCCGTATTCCTTCCTCCCCGAGCCACCGTTTCAGATCGATCTGCCGACACCGCCGGCTGCAGAAAGGCATCGCCGGCGTCTGGTCCGGCCGAAACGACTTGCCGCAGACCGGACAACGAAGGGGGGGGATGCCGGATCAGGACTTCTTGCCGGCCGCCGTTTCCGGCCTCTTGCCGGACTTGGCGTCCTTGGCACCGTCGGACCCGCCGGAGCCGTGGGCAGTGCTTTCGGCGGCGGCCGCTTTCTTGTAGGACTCCGAACGGTAGTCGGTTTGGTAGAACCCCGACCCCTTAAAGACGATTGCCGCCCCGGGGCCGATCAGCCGGCGCAACTTCAGCCGCCCGCACGCCGGGCACTTGCGCTTGACCTTCGCGGTGATGGATTGGTACAGCTCGAAGCCGTGCTCGCAAGCATCGCAGACGTAATCGTAGGTCGGCATGGCAGTGGGCAGAATACAGGAGACAGAAGACAGGAGACAGAAGTCACCATGGTAACTTCTCAATAACCCCGGGTAAGACTAATGTTCATGTATCGCAAAACCCAGGGAGTTCTCATTTCTTGCAGGGTCTTTACCCTATGTTTCCGCTTTCGCCCCCGGGGTTATTGAGAAGGTACTCACCATGACGCCCCCGTCATTCATCATTTAGCATTCATCCTTCATCCCTCACCCCCCGCCCCTTGCCCCTCATCCTTCGTGGAGACGATCACCTGGCTGGGCCGCACCACGCGGTCGAAGAGGCGGTATCCAGGCCGGACCTCCTGCAACACGGTGTTGGCCGGGAACTCGGCGGACGGCTGCTGGAGGACCGCCTCGTGGACGTTCGGGTCAAAGGGGGCGTGGAGGGCCTGGATGGGGGTGCAATGGTGGCGCTTCAGCACGTCTTGGAGTTGCTGGGCCACCAGCTTGATCCCCTCCAAAAGCGGCGCGGTGTCGTGAGTCTTTTCCGCCGCGTCGATGGCCCGCTTCACGTTATCGAGCACGGGCAAGACGTCCCGCATTAGGGGCAATTGGGCATAGCGGAGTTGCTCGTGCATTTCGCGGGCGGCGCGTTTGCGGTAGTTGTCCAGCTCGGCCAAAGCGCGGAGTTGCAGATCCTGCGCCGCAGCCAAATCGGCGCGGAGCTTGGCGATCTCGTCGTTGGCGGGGGCCTCCGCCACGGACTCGGCGGCAGGCATCTCCTCAGCCGCAGCGGGCGAGCCGGCCGGCGCCGGGGTCTTCCCGCTCTTGTCTGGCTTCTCATCGTTCCCCGACATCGATCTCCCTCCAAAGGCTATCAGCCGTCAGCGATCAGCTTTCAGCAATCGGCTTTCGGCAATCAGCTTTCAGCAATCAGTCATCAGACTCCAGCCATGGGCCTGCAACTGACGGCTGACAACTGAGAGCTGACAGGCGACGGCTGAAAGCTGACGGCTGATAGCTGAAAGCCCGCATTCTCTCGGCCCACTAGCCGGATTGAAAGTATTCTTTCAACTTGTTGAAAAAGCTCTTCCGCTGCGGCGTGACGTTGCTGTTTTCCACCTCGGCCAACTCCCGCAGGATCCGCTCGTGCTCCGGGCTGAGCCGCTTGGGCACGTCGATGAAGACGTGGACCACCAGGTCGCCGCGGCCGTGGTGCCTCATGTCGGGCATGCCCCGGCCCTTCAGCCGGAAGAGGTCGCCGGTTTGCGTGCCGCGGGGAATCTCGATCTCCTCGCAGCCGTCGAGCGTGGGCACCTTAATCGTGGCCCCCAGGGCGGCCTGCGGGTAACTGATCGGCACCTGGCAAATCAGGTGGCGGCCGTCCCGCTGGAACAACGGGTCGGGCTGCACCGCGATGATGCAATAGCAGTCGCCGCGCGGGCCGCCGTCGGGGCTCGGCTCCCCTTCGCCCGGCAGCCGCAGCCGCGTCTGGCTATCCACGCCGGGAGGGATCTTGACCTCGCGGGTGACGCTCATGAGCACGAACCCGGAGCCGTGGCACTCGCCGCAGGGCTCGCGGATCACCTTTCCTTCGCCCCGACAGGCGGGGCAGGTGGTCTGCAGCGAAAAAATCCCGGTGGACTGGATCACCTGGCCGCGGCCGCCGCAGTAGGTACATCGCTCCGGCTGGGTTCCGGGCTTGGCCCCGGTGCCGTTGCAGGTGGTGCAGGTCTCGTGCCGCCTGAAACGGACGGTCTTCGTGGCGCCGGTGGCGGCCTCGCGGAGCTCGAGGGTCACGTCGCAGCGGATGTCGGCCCCGGCGCGGCGGCGACGGCGGCGCCCAAGACCGCCGCCAAACAGGTTGCCAAACAGGCCGCCGCCGAGGATGTCGCCGAAGGCCTCGAAAATCTCCTGAACGTCGCGGAAGTGCGGGGCTCCGCCGCCCGGACCTTCCAGGCCCACGTGGCCGTACCGATCGTATCGGGCCCGCTTATCGGGGTGGCTGAGGACCTCAAAGGCCTCGGCCGCCTCCTTGAAGCGGGCCACCGCGTCGTCGTCGCCGGGGTTGCGGTCGGGGTGGTACTTCAGGGCGAGCTTCCGATAGGCTTCCGAGATCTGCGTGTCAGAGGCCGACCGGTCTACGCCCAGCACCTCGTAGTAGTCGCGTTTGCCTGCCATCGTCACCATGGCCGGGTTACAGGAGCCTTTTCTACTATTCTAGGGCATGGCTACCGAACGCTCCCCTCCACGCGACGTTTTTTCTTGTCCTCCTTCTTCAGGTCGGTGACCAGGGTCTCGGTCGTCAACATCAGGCCGGCGATGCTGGCCGCGTTTTCCAGCGCGGTCCGCACCACTTTCAGCGGGTCGATGATCCCCGCCTTGAACATGTCCACGTACTTGCCGGTATTGGCGTCGTAGCCGGTGTGGACCGGCTTGTCGGCCAGTTCCTCGGCGATCACCGAGCCGTCCAGCCCGCAGTTGGACGCTATCTGCCGAAGCGGGGCGCCCAGCACGTGAAGGACGATGTCCACGCCGATCTTTTCGTCGCCGCGGGCGCTGGCGCGGACCTTCTCCACCGCGCCGCGGCACCGCAACAAGGCCACGCCGCCGCCGGGCAGAACGCCCTCTTCGGCCGCGGCCCGGGTGGCGTGCAGGGCGTCTTCGATGCGGCCTTTCTTCTGCTTCATCTCGGCCTCGGTGCTGGCGCCGACCTGGACCACGGCGACGCCGCCGCTCATCTTGGCCAGGCGCTCCTGGTACTTCTCGCGGTCGAAGTCGCTGTCGGTCTCCTCGATCATCTTGCGGAGCTGAGCGACGCGGCGCTTGATCTCCGCCGGGTTGCCGCCCCCTTCGACGATCGTGGTCCGGTCCTTGTCGACGGTGATCTTCTTGGCCTTGCCGAGCTGATCGAGCGTGAGGTTTTCCAGCTTCACGCCGAGGTCCTCGCTGATCAGCGTGCCGCCGGCGAGGATGGCGATGTCGCCGAGCATCGCCTTGCGGCGGTCGCCGAAGCCCGGCGCCTTCACCGCACACACGTTCAGCACGCCCCGGAGCTTGTTGACCACCAGCGCGGTCAGGGCCTCACTCTCCACGTCCTCGGCAATCACCAGCAGCGGCTTGCCCGACTGAGCCGCCTTCTCCAAGAGCGGGATCAGGTCGCGGAGGTTGCTGATCTTCTTCTCGTGGATCAGAATCAGGACGTCCTCCAGGAGGCAGTCCATCTCCGGGGCCCGGTTGATGAAATAGGGCGAGATGTAGCCCTTGTCGAACTGCATCCCCTCGACCACTTTGTAGGTCGTCTCGGCCGTCTTGCCTTCCTCGACGGTGATCACGCCGTCGCTGCCGACCTTCTCCATCGCCTCGGCCAAGAGCTCGCCGATTGCGCGGTCGTTGTTGGCGCTAATCGTGGCGACGTTGGCGATGTCCTCCTTGCCGGTGACCCGCTTGGCCATCGAATACAAGTGGTCGATGGCCGCTTGGGCGGCCTTTTCGATCCCCCGGCGAATGGCGGCGGGATTGCTCCCGGCGGTGACGTTCCGCAGACCCTCCTTGTAGATCGCCCGGGCCAGGATCGTGGCCGTGGTGGTGCCGTCGCCGGCGATGTCCGAGGTCTTGGAGGCCACCTCGTTGACGAGCTTGGCCCCCATGTTCTCGAACGCGTCGTCCAACTCGACTTCCTTACTGACCGTCACTCCGTCCTTGGTGACCTGGGGTTCGCCGTAGGACTTGCCGAGGATGACGTTCCGGCCGGTCGGGCCCAGGGTCACTGCGACCGCGTCGGCCAGCTTGTCGACGCCCCGCAGCATGCGCCGCCGGGCGTCTTCGTCATAGAGTAATTGCTTGGCCACGATGGCAGTTCCTTTCAGGGATCAGGGATCGGGGGTCAGGGGCCAGGGATCGGGGGTCAGACAGTCAAGCTCCCTGACCCCTGGTCCCTAACCCCTGTCCCCTGTTCTCACTTCACGACCTTGGCCAGTACGTCGCTCTCGCGGAGGATCTTGACCTCGCGGCCGTCGATCTCGATGTCGCTGCCGGCGTACTTTCCGTAGATCACCTCGTCGCCGACGGCGACCGACAACGCGGCCCGCTTGCCGCTGTCCAGGAGCTTGCCCGGCCCCACGGCCAGCACGGTGCCGCGTTGGGGTTTTTCCTGGGCGGTATCGGGCAACACGATTCCGCCGGCGGTCTTCTCTTCGGCCTCGACCGGCTCGACAACGATCCGCTCGTCCAACGGCTTGAGCTTAAGGTCTTTCATGTCTGGTCCCTCACAAATGTGGTTTCCCTGTGATGAACTGGTTTGTTACCGCTTATCGCCCATGGACTAAAAATCGTCCATGCCACCCATGCCGCCCATGCCACCCATTCCTCCTCCCATGCCTCCCATGCCTCCCATGCCTCCCGGACCACCGGGACCAGGCTGGGCGTCCTCTTCCTTCGGAACCTCGGTGACCAGGCATGATGTGGTCAGAAGCAGGGCGGCGACGCTGGCGGCGTTTTGCAGCGCCACTCGGACCACCTTGGCCGGATCGAGGATGCCCGCCTCGGCCAGGTCGCAGAAGGCATCCTTGTCGGCGTCGTAGCCATCGCTCTTGCCTTTCATCTGGCGCACGCGGTGTACCACGACGGCCCCTTCCTGGCCGGCGTTTTGTGCAATGGCGTAAAGCGGAACCTCCAGCACCTTCTGCACGATCTTGGCGCCCAGCAGCTCGTCGCCCTCCAATTCCAGCTTGTCGATGGCCTTCGTGCTCCGCAGCAGGGCCACGCCCCCGCCGGGAACCACACCCTCCTCCAGGGCCGCCTTGGTCGCCGCCCGGGCGTCCTCCAAAAGGAACTTCCGCTCCTTCATCTCGGTCTCGGTGACGGCACCGACGTTGATCTGGGCCACGCCGCCGGCCAGTTTGGCCAGGCGCTCCTGGAGCTTCTCCCGGTCGTAGTCGCTGGTCGTGGTTTTGATCTCGGCGCGGATCTGTTCGGCGCGGCCTTCGATGGCCTTTTTGTCGCCCGCGCCGCCGATGATCGTGGTGTTGTCCGCGTCCACGGTGATTTTCTTGGCCGTCCCCAAGTCGGAGAGCTTGACGGATTCGAGCGACACGCCGAGATCCTTGAAGATCGGCTGTGCCCCGGTCAAGACGGCGATGTCGCCCAGCATCGCCTTGCGGCGGTCGCCGTAGCCGGGGGCCTTCACCGCGCAGCATTGCAGGACACCCCGGAGCTTGTTGACCACCAAGGTCGCCAACGCCTCCCCTTCGACCTCCTCGGCGATAATCAGCAGAGGTCTGCCAGCCTTGCTCACCGTCTCAAGAAGCGGCACGAGCGCCTTGGCGCTGGGGATCTTCTCTTCGTGGACCAGGATGTAACACCTCTCCAACTCGCAGGTCTGCTCTTCCTGGTTGGTGACGAAGTGCGGGGAGAGAAAGCCCCGGTCGAATTGCATCCCCTCGACGACCTCGACGGAGGTCTCCGCCTGCTTCCCCTCCTCGACGGTGATCACGCCGTTCTTGCCCACGCGGACAAACGCATCCGCCAGGACCGCGCCGACCGAAGGGTCGTTGTTGCCGGCGATGGTGGCGATCTGGGCGATGGCCTTTTTGTCTTTCTCGTCCACCGGCGAAGCCATCTTCTCCACCGACTTCACCACGGCCGCCGTGGCCTGGCGGATCCCCCGGGCCAGCGCCATGGGGTCGGCCCCGGCAGCGATCATCTTCATGCCTTCGGTGAACATGGCTTCGGCCAGCACCGTGGCGGTGGTCGTGCCGTCGCCGGCCACGTCGTTCGTCTTGCTGGCGGCCTCCTTGACCAACTGGGCCCCGAGGTTCTCGCAGGCGTCGTCCAGGTCGATGTCCTCGGCGACGGTCACGCCGTCCTTGGTGATCTTGGGCGAGCCCCAGCCCTTGTCGAGAACGGCACAGCGGCCACGGGGGCCCAGGGTGTTGCGGATGGCGCGGGTCAGCTTACCGACGCCGGCGGCAAGCGACTGCCGGGCATCGTCGTCGAAGGTGATCTTTTTTGCCACAACCGGATCCTCCTATGGACGGCCTCAAGACGCGGTTTTCTTTCACGGCGAGCCGAGCGATCCCCCACTTTGGCGGTACGCTTCGTGGACCGGGCGAGCTTGGACCACGACACCACTTGGCAGGCGGAGCCAGGTAGGGCCCCCTAGGAGCAACGGACGTGCCAAGCGGGCTGCGTCTTCTGTAACGTCTTGTCGGAAAACAGATTAGGATGTATCCGTCCGTTCCTTCCCGCCGCCCGAGCCACCGGGCCGGGCAGCGACTATGCCATTTTGACAGGCGTGGCCAAGGGTGTGGGGCAGGTTGCCAACCTGCCCTTCAGGCATGGTAGCCCGGGCGGCAAATACGGGGCAGGTTGCCAACCTGCCCCACAAGACGCTTTGGGCTTCCTCACGCGTACGTGAACAGAGGCGCGTGCTTGTCCGGCTCGGCGCGTCGATCGATCATCTGCTCAAGATGGCGGATCGTCTCCGGTGCGAGAAACACGTCGGAGCACACGTCGCAGACCTCCGCCGGCACGTTCTCGAACACGAGGACCTCGGCTCCGCGCTTGACGGTATGGACGATCAGGCGATGCTCGTAGTTCCCCGGGCACCCCTGGATGCTGCATTTCATTGCCCTTCTCCCCTCTTAAATGGCGTCACCCACTTCGGCGGCTACGGCGCATGCGGTCATTGGCGCACGTTCACTTCCATCCCGGCAGCTTTCGGATCGCCGATCGAAGCTCAAGGACGTTTACTGGACAGGCATCCCAGTCGTGCTCCCAGCACACGATGAGGTCACAGCCTCTCGTCGGGTGGGCATGTTTACGGTAGTCGCTACTCCTAAACTCGAACTCTATCAAGCACTTCTCGAAGCGTTTTCTCCGCCGATCCGTCATTCGGCGCGTCTCGCAGTCGGGGAACGCAGGTCGCTGCGCAACAATCTCGAACCCCAATTCTTCAGCAACACATGAGAATATCGAACTGACTTCAGCTTCATAGGTTGGAACGAAGGCAAAAGCTCGGAAGCCTGAATGTCTTCCCCTTGCGTGCGGAGGAATGGATGGTGCCGGTTCGCGCTTGTTCTCACTTGTGAGGGCATCCAGGTGCGCGGCGAGCAAAGGGCGCAAATCGTCTGGGATTCGTCCGACAGATAGGAGGTGCCTGATCGCTGCCACTTTGAAGTTTGGATACCCACCGAACTTCCGCGTGAAGCTGTTCTTTGCGTGGGACGACCTCCGGCATAGTTGGTGGACGGAGGGTACTCTGCCGAGTTCGCAGACGGCGCCAAGAAAGTCGGCTGCCAAGTCTGCCAAAGGGATTTCGTCGTGCCACCGCGGGTCCCTTTGGAGTTCGGCAGCCTCAAGTGCGCTGTCCCAGCCGTTCCATAGGCGTGCGACGGTCAGCGATTTCACTTCAGGGCATTGGGCGTCGAACTGACTCTTCGACAGAGTAGTGACGCCGAGAAGGCCAGCGATCCTCTTGACCTCCGAGAGCGCGTGCTCCTTCCCCCTGCTGTATCTTGGCGTGATATTGCGTGGAGACGCCTCACCACAAGTCACACGCGCGTGTCGACAGGCGTCCTTCCAACCGTCGAAGTACTTCTTAACCTGGCTGTCCGGAATCCCGGTGAGACGTCTGAACTCTGCGAACGTCAGAATGCTCCGCGGGGACCTCTGAGCAGCCGACCTAATCGCCGTGAGAAGGTCTTCCGCGCTTTGCGGAAACGAACTCATGATGCCGGTACTCGGTCGAACTGATGCGGTAATGAGAATCCCTTGTCTCTAAGTATGGGTGCCGGGGAAAGACACGTCAAGCAAGCCACCTGCGCAAAGAGAGGCCCTCGCAAGAGCGTGCAAAGGCAAATCGCCCGCTGCAACCTCTCTCCGGAGAACCCGGCCGACGCTCTGATCACCGAGTGCCGCGGAGGCTTAACGGAGTTGAGGGAACGCTCGCGAGAACGGGATGAACTGGACCTGGTTTCGCATGTCAGAGGGGTCTGATGCCTTGGCGATCAACTCCAGATCGCGGATCAACTCCCCTACCGTGGCCTTGAGTTGATGAGCGTAGACCAGGCCCGAGAACGGCCGACCAAGACGCAGCTACCCGACCGATATCGCCAACAAGTCGTCGTCTTGCGAGAAGAGGACCCTGTCGAGCGCAGTGGCTCGCGCCAAAAGTTTCTCATCCTTTGCGGTCGCGCGGCCGTCCTCGCGCGCGGTCAGCACGTCGACGCCACGCCGTCGCAGCCCCTCGGTGACCGCCCTCCGCACATGGTGGTCCATGTAGAGCGCCACGCTCACGGCAGCAGCCCCTTCGCCTTCAATTTGCTGTTGAGGGGCCCCGCGCCGAGTTCAGCCTTGATTCGCTCGACGTTGCCGAGCCTGCGCTCGATGTCCTGGTCAATTTCGGCTTGGTGGTCGTAATAGTATGCCAGCGCGCTGTAGATCTGGCCGAGACTGAGGGATGGATACTGCCGGTGGATTTCGAGCGCGTCGGAACCGTGGGCCAGATGGTCAAGGACGACTTCGACGACCTTGGTCTTCGTCCCTGCCAGGATTGGCACGTTGTCCTGATTCAGTTCGATATGGGCGTATGCCCGTGTGCTCATTGGCTTGCTCTGCTCTCGCAATTCAACACGGTGACTCAACCCACTATTCTACGATACGACGCAGGCGCGTGGTACCGGGCCCCTGGTCCGCGGTGCAAAGTCTGACTTGTCCCAGTCCGCACAAGTTTCTCCGCGGCAGAGCGTTGAGTCCCGAAGGGACGATAGACAATGGCCAGGGGCGCAAGCCCCTGGTACGAAGGCCCGAAGTCCCGGGAAGCCGCGGCAGGGGCGACAGAAGACCCCGATCGTGCTGCCGCCCCTTGCGGGGCTTACGGCCGGAAGTCCTCGCCCTCGCCGAGGCTTTCGCAGCTTGTGGGTGGGACAAGCGCAGCGCAGTCCCACCAGAAGCTGGCCTAATCATCGTTGGTGGGACCGCGCTGCGCTTGTCCCACGCTACTGTTTTGCACCCTACCATTCTCCACCTTCCGCGTGCGACCGTGCCAAAGTGAAAACCGACAGGAGCCGCGTTGCCCTACCACGTTCCACCGTCCTTCCCCCCTCTAAAAAGGGGCAAGAGCGGGTCTGCTGCGATAGGGTTTGTTCTCTTGCATCCTTCATGGAGAGGCATTACAAGATTGCGAGGAGGTCATACCATGACTCGCATGACATTACTTCTGCTTGCCGCGGTGGGCGGCGTTCTCAACCTGCACCGCGAGGCCCGCGCGCAGCGGGCGGCCATGAAATGGGTCGATTTCGACGGCCCGGGCACCATCGCCACGATGGTCGTGCCGCGCAACCGCGCCGGCGACACCTATCCCAGTCAGTACCAGGGCGAAGGCGGCCGGGCCATCGTCGGCCTGGACGCGAAGGACGCCGTCGCCGGCCGCAGCGTCCGCTTCGAGGTCACCCGGGGCACGCTCTACGCGCACTTCAATTCATACTACGCCGACGGCACCCGGGGCTTCGTGCGCGAGTACGTCGCCCGGCCCGAGCGATGGCAGTTCAATACTTACAACCGCCTCAGCTTCTGGCTGAAGTGCCCCGCGAATGCCGCGCCCCTGATGCAATCCGGGCAGGAGAACCTGCAGGTGGGCACCTACGTCAAGCGGATCAAGAACGCAGACAGGCATTCGGACGAGGCCGGGGGCGACCACGGGTACCACCATTTCAACGTCGCCCCGACCGGCACCTGGACCAGGCTGGTGATGAACGTGCAGCCGAGCCATTTCCGCGGCCAGTCGGGCGGGAAAGAGCACGGCAACCAACTTCATCCCACCAAGGAGCCCGAGTACAACTACTTCGACGCGCTGACGCGGCTCTACATCGACGCCTGCCGCAGCAAGCCCACGAGCTATCCGGCCGTGTACCACCTCGACGAGTTCGAGTTCTACCGCGAGCCGAACGAGGAGAACGACGAGCAGGTTTACAGCATCGCGGCCACGTACGTGCGCGGCGCGAGCGAGGTGATTCTCACCTGGTCGCGGCGCAAGGATGAGCCCCGCACCGAGCACGAAGTGCGCTACGCGTTTGAGGACATCCACAAAATCGGCTGGGACAGGGCAACGCCCGCCCCCGGCGGCATAGTCCGGCCGCTGGGCGACGGCGGCTACAACGGAATGCTCTATCGCAGCAGGGACCTTCCGCTGGACGGCAAGCGGATGGTCTATTTGGCCATCAAGCCGACCGGCGCCCGGCTGTTTTCACAGATTGCGCTTCCGCTCTGGTAGCCGGCTCTTGCCGTGCCGACAAACCGAGCCGCTTGGGCCGTGTGCCACTGCTTGCCGGAAGGCGAGCAGTGTCGCCAAGTTGTGGACGGCACAGAGCTTCCGGCGAAGCAGTGGCACACTGCCGACAGACGGGACCGCCCGGCCTCAGGGCATTTCCTAGCGCAGCTTCAGGAATTCGCCGATGGCGGCGGCGATCTCGCCAGGCATACCTTTCCGTGGGGCTGCGGCGAGCAGTGCGGTCAGAACGCACCTGGCTAGACCCGACCCCAAGCTCGAAGGGAACGGCAGCCTTGACGCAAGTTGAGCAACTCGCCGCATTCGTCGTCCGGTCCTCGTACGACGACCTCTCCGCGGCGGCGCCGCAGGAACTCAAGGGCCGGGTGCTGGACGCCCTGGGGTGTGCTCTCGGCGCTCTGGACGGAGAGCCCGTGCGGCTGATCCGCGCCCAGCTTGAAGATTTTGGCGGTCGCGAGCTGTGTGCTCTGATCGGCGGCGGCCGCACCGCTCCGGACCGGGCGGCATTTTACAACGGGGCCCTGGTCCGCTACCTGGACTTCAACGACAGCTACCTGGCGCGAGGTGAAACCTGCCATCCCAGCGACAATCTGGCCGCGGTTTTGGCCGCCGCGGAATACGCCGGCCGAAGCGGCAAGGAGTTCTTGGCGGCCCTGGCGCTGGCCTACCAGGTGCAGTGCCGCCTGAGCGACGTGGTCCCCGTGCGCGACAAGGGCTTCGACCACACTACGCAGGGCTCGTACGCCGTGGCCGCGGGAGTCGCCAAGGCCCTCGGCCTGGACCAGTCACAGACCGCCAACGCCATCGCCATCGCCGGGACCGCCTTTAACGCCCTGCGGGTGACCCGGACCGGAAGGCTCTCGCACTGGAAGGGCCTGGCCTACCCCAATACCGCACTGGGCGGCACCCATGCCGCTTTCCTGGCGATGCGGGGCGTCACCGGTCCCCTGGAGGTCTTCGAAGGGAACAAGGGCTTCATGGAGGCGATCGCGGGCCGCTTCGAGATCGACTGGTCCAAGGAAGACCTCGAGCGGGTCACCCGCACGATCCTCAAAAAGTACAACGCCGAGGTCCATTCCCAGTCGGCCTTGGAAGGCATTCTCGGACTGAAGCGGCAGCACGGTTTCCGTGCGGAGCAGGTCGAGCGCGTCGAGATCGAGATCTTCGGCGTAGCCCACCGGATCATCGGCGGGGGCGAAGAAGGGGACAAGACCCTTGTGCGGACCAAGGAGGAGGCCGACCACAGCCTTCCCTACCTCGTGGCCGTGGCCTTGCTGGACGGCCAGGTCATGCCCGACCAGTTCCGCCCCGAGCGCATCTGCCGTGCGGACGTCCAGGAACTGCTGAAGCGTGTCTCGGTGCGGCCCTCGGCGGCCTACAGTGCGAGGTTTCCCGGCCAGATGCCCTGCCGCATCCAGGTCACGCTGGCCGACGGCCGGCAGCTCGTCACGGAGCCGGTCGATTACGAGGGCTTCCACACCCGCCCGATGCCCTGGGCACGCGTGGTCGAGAAATTCGAGCGGCTGAGCGCCCCGCACGCGGATGCCTCGCTCCGGGCGGCCATCGTCGAGACCATCGCCGACCTGGAGAACAGACGGGCCGCCGATCTGGCTGCCCTTTTGTCCCGGGCCCGCGGGAGTTCGTAAACAAGGAAAGAGGGCAAACTTCCGAAGTCTTTAAGACTTCGGAAGTTTTGGGAGCTTGCCAAAGAAAGAGAGAACCTCATGGCCTCAACATCACCCCACGCCACCGACCGGGCATTCAGCTTCCTGCGGCTCAACCAGCGGCCGGCAAAGCCCCGCACCCGCGGTGTCACGGAGATTCGGGGACCTTACTACACGCCAATGGGCAAGCGGTATCTCAAGGACGTGCTGGAAACCATGGGCGCTTACGTCGATGCCCTGAAGTTCGCGGGCGGCTCCTTCGCGCTCATGCCCGAGCAGGCCGTCAAGGAACTCATCGACCTCTGCCACGCCCACGACGTGCTGGTGTCCACCGGCGGGTTCATCGAGCACGTGCTCACGCAGGGGCCGGAGGCGGTCGGCCGGTATATCGAGGGCTGCAAGGAGTTGGGCTTCGACATCATCGAGGTCTCCAGCGGCTTCATCTCGATTGCCGATTTCGAGTCCTTTCGGCGGCGTGACCATGAAGGATGAATCGAGCGTCGATAGGGTTCCCATCCCCGGCGGCGGCATGTATTCCTTGTCCGCCTATACGCTTGCGAAACGGCTCTCCATGACGACAATGGGTGGCAACCCAGGAGAGACAGCAATGAACAGCCCGCACGTAGCCGCCATGGCATGGTCTGCCGCGATCCTGAGCGCCGCCCTCGCGGTGCGGCCCCTCGCCGGCGCCGAGCACGCGGTTGACGTCCGCGACCTTGGGGCCGTGGGCGACGGCAAGACGCCCTGCACGTCAGCCATCCAGAAGGCCATCGACCAATGTGCGGCCCGGGGCGGGGGAACCGTCCGCCTCCCCGCCGGCACATGGCTGACCGGGACGGTCTACCTCGAAAGCAACCTGACGCTGGTGCTCGACAAGGGCTGCACCCTGCTGGGGAGCCGCAAGCACGAGGACTATGCCCGGCCGCGGGCCTCGGCCGGTCTGGACGCCCAGCAGGCCGGCTTTCGCTATGCCGCGATCCTGGCCGGCTCGGACCTCCAGAACGTGACCATCCGCGGGGAAGGCACAATCGACGGCCAGGGCGACGCCTTCCGCGACAAGTCCAAGCTTCGGCCCAGAAACATCTACCTCCAGCGCTGCCGCAAGGTCACGATCGAGGACATCCGGCTGCGGAGCGCCGGATCCTGGATGCAGCATTACCGCCATTGCGACGGCCTGACGATCCGCCGCATCGACGTCTTCAACCACGCGGCCTACAACAACGACGGGCTCGACGTCGACAGTTGCCGCAACGTGCTCATCGAGGATTGCCGGGTCGATTCCGACGACGACGGCATCGTGCTCAAGAGTCTCTCGCGCGAGCCGTGCCGGAACGTCGCCATCCGCAACTGCACCGTCAGCAGCCACTGCAACGCGATCAAGATGGGCACGGAGTCCGGCGGCGGCTTCCAGGGGATCGAGGTCACCCACTGCACCGTCCACTCGCCGCGAAACTCGCAGAAGACCTACGGCGCGCAGCGGGGCCTGGCCGGCATTGCCCTGGAGATCGTCGACGGCGGCACGCTCGACAAGGTCGCCGTCTCCGGCATCCGCATCGACGGCCCGAGCGTGGCGATCTTCCTGCGGCTGGGCAACCGGGGAAGGACCTACGAGGGCAAATCGCCGAAGCCCGAAGTGGGGACCCTCCGCGGCGTTGTCCTCCGCGACATCACCGCGGAGAATACCTCGGAGATCGGCTGCTCCATCACCGGGCTCCCCGGCCATCCGGTCCGGGACGTCGTGCTGGAGAATCTCCAGATCGGCTTCGACGGCGGCGCAGCCGAGGAGCTGGCCTCGCGAACGATCGCCGAAAAGGAGGAGAACTACCCGGAGAGCACGATGTTCGGCACTCTGCCGGCCTACGGGTTCTACTGCCGTCACGTGGAGGGGCTGGTCTTCCGCAACGTGACGCTCCGCACTCGGCGGCCGGACCTGCGCCATGCCATGGTCTTCGACGACGTGAAGCGGCTCAGGATCGAGGCCCTGGATGCCGACTGCGCAAAAGAGTCCGCAGCCGTGGTTCGCCTGGCGCAGGTCGACGGAGCGGTGATCCGCCGCTGCAAGGCCCCCGCAGCGGCCGATCCGTTCTTGCTGCTGGAGGGCGATCGCACCCGGCAGATCGCGCTTGAGCAGAACGAGTTGGGCCCGGCCGCCAAGGCGGTGGTTTTCGGCCGGGAAGCCACTCGGCAGGCGGTGTCGTCGGAATGAGCGGCTTGGGCGGCAGGCGGTACTTGATTCTTGACTCGCTGCCCCGGAAACTAGACGCGCAGGCGGCAGTCAGGGCTCTCTCACAAAGGAGGAAAACGGATGCGTACCTGCAAGTTTATGGCGATGGCTTGGGGCTTCGCGCTCCTGCTGGCGTTCGGTCAAGGCATCCCGCGGGGCGATCTCGCGCCCGGGCAACCGCTTGCGGCCCCGACGGCCGCCGCCGCGGAACCATCGCGGCACGGCGAGACATCCAGCCGCGCCGCCCCCGCAAAAGACGCATCTCAAGAACGTGCCCGTCCCGCAGCGCGGCCCGCCACTCGTAAGCCCGTCCGCAAGATCGTCATCATGACGGACCTGGAGGGCGTGGCCGGCGTGCGGGACTCGGAACAGTGGTGCGGCCCGGACGGAAGGTACTACGACGCCGCGCAGAGACTGCTGACCCTGGAGGTGAACGCCGCAATCGAGGGCTTCTTCGCGGGCGGCGCCACGGAGATCGTGGTGTGCGACGGCCACGGCCGGGGAGCGTTGAATATCGAGCTCTTGGATTCGCGGGCACAGCTTGAGCGCGGGTGGCCGACCGGCTGGCCGGGCCCGTCGCTGGCTGGCGGCGGCTTTGACGCGGTCGCCTGGGTGGGGCAGCACGCCAAGGCCGGCACGGAGCGCGCCCATCTGGCGCACACCCAAGGGTGGAACTACGTGGACCTTTCGGTCAACGGCGTCTCGATCGGCGAGTTCGGGCAGTTTGCCCTCTGCGCCAGCGAGCTGGGCGTGCGATCCGTCTTTGCCAGCGGCGACAAGGCCTTCAGCGAAGAGGCCAAGGCCCTCGTCCCCGGCATCGAAACCGTTTGGGTCAAACGCGGCACGACCCCGGGCCGCGGCGACGAGCTGACGGCCGAACAGTACGGCCGCCGCAACACCGCAGCCGTCCACCTGCAACCCGAAAAGGTCCGGGCGATGATCCGCGCGGGCGCCGAGCGGGCGATTCGCCGGGCGCAGACCGAGGAGTTCGGCCTGATCCCCTTGAAACCGCCGTTTGAGCGGGTGGGCCGCTTCCGGCCCAACCAGGCGGGCCAGCCCCTACTCGTCTCCAGAGAAAGCCACCCGTCGAGCGTCATCGCGATTATGAATCTGCCGTTTCACCCCGCGCCAGAGCAAAAATGACGCGGCCGAGCGAAGGCCCCACGATGTGCCACGACGTTTCACAAACTCCAATGGGAATGATCGCGCCATGATAACGGACTTGACTCGACGTACACTTTTGGGAACGGTCATTGCCGCGGTGCTGTTGGCCGGCCCGGCGCCCTGGCTTTGGGCGGCAGCGCCCGCCACCGCGGGCAACCGGCCCAACATCATCGTCATTCTTACGGACGATATGGGCTTCTCGGACCTGGGCTGCTACGGCGGCGAGATCCACACGCCGAACCTGGACCGGCTGGCGGCCGGCGGCCTGCGCTTCACCCAGTTCCACAACACCGCCCGCTGCTGCCCGACCCGCGCCAGCCTCTTGACGGGACTTTATCCGCATCAGGCCGCCGTGGGGCACATGATGAGCGACCAGGGCCTGGACGGCTATCACGGCGACTTGAGCCGCAATGCGGTGACCATCGCCGAGGTCCTCAGGACGGCCGGCTACGCCACGTACGCCACGGGCAAGTGGCACGTCACGCCCTTCAAGCCGAAGGAAGACTCCAAGCACAACTGGCCGCTCCAGCGAGGGTTTGCCCGCTATTACGGCATCATCGGAGGCGCCGCCAACTACTTCGATCCGGCCACCCTGGTCCGAGACAACGCGCCCATCAAGGCCGCCGAAGACCCGCAGTACAAGCCCGAACATTACTATCTGACCGACGCCATCAGCGACCACGCCGTGCTCTTTCTCCAGGACCACGCACACCAGAACCCAGGCCAGCCGCTGTTCCTCTACGTCGCCTACACGGCGGCCCATTGGCCCTTGCACGCCCCCGAGAGCGAGATCGCCAAGTACCGGGGAAAATACGACGGCGGCTACGAGCCGATCCGCCGGGCCCGCTTCGAGCGGCTCCGGCAACTGGGCATCATCCAGCCCGGCTGGGACCTCAGCCCGCAGGACGGCAACTGGTCCAAGGTGCCCCGCAAGGCTTGGGAGGCCCGCTGCATGGAGGTCTACGCCGCCCAGGTGGACCGCATGGACCAAGGCGTCGGCAAGATCGTCGACACCTTGACGAAGAACAAGCAGCTTCAGAACACCCTCATCTTGTACTTGCAGGACAACGGGGCCTGTGCGGAAGGGATGGGGCGCGCGGGCAATAAGTCGGGCGCGACGCTGCCCATGCCCGGGCCGACCGACACCTTCATCGCCTACGGCCAGTCCTGGGCCAACGTCTCCAACACGCCGTTCCGCTATTACAAGCACTTCGTCCACGAGGGCGGCATCGCCACGCCCCTCATCGCCCATTGGCCCGCCGGGATCAAGCGCCCCGGCGAGCTGGAGCACCAGCCCGGGCATTTGATCGACGTCATGGCCACCTGCGTGGACCTCTCCGGCGCGAAATACCCCACGGAGTTCGCCGGCAAGACCATCCAGCCCATGGAGGGCCGCAGCCTCGTCCCCGCGCTCGACGGCCGGGCGATCCGGCGCGAGGCCATCTTCTGGGAGCACGAAGGAAACCGCGCCTTGCGGGTGGGCAAGTGGAAGCTGGTGGCCAAGGGGCCGCGAGGTCCCTGGGAGCTGTACGACATGGAGCAGGACCGGACCGAAGTGCACGACCTGGCCGCCGCCCAGCCCGAGCGGGTCCGCGAGATGACAACCCTCTGGCAGCGCTGGGCCAAGCGGACCCACGCGACCCCGTGGCCGTGGGGCAAACCCTATGGCGACGAGAAGCCGCAGCCCAAGCCGAAGAAGGCCAAGCCCGGCAAGGTCAAGGACCGCTCGCAACCGTGAGCCCGGCAGACTTGGTTCTGGCCGCTCAAGCCCGCCCACCCTCGTTGCCAAGTTCCAGCTTGAGCCCGTCCCGGGATTCGAAGCGTGTAACTCCTTGATTTACGTAGGTTTGCGACACGGGGCGCATCGCCGCGGCGCGAGTCGAATGCTGCGAACCTGGAGAATCTGCGGTATTGAAACCCGGGTCGGGCTCAAGCTCCAGCTTCGCAACGCCCCCAATCCCCAATCTCTAATCTCAAATCCCCAATTCCTGTTCGCCCAATCCCCACCCACCACCCGCCACCTACCACCTACCCCCCACCAGCGAAAACTCCCAGACTCCTCACCAATTACCCCCCCAATAGCTGCATTGCAGCTTTTCTGGGGCGTGGTAGACTGAGCGACAGGTTTCCAGCGGTGGCGATCCTCAACTCCCGGGGGAGCAAGTCATGAAGACCTCGTCTGCCTACTACCGGAGGCGTCCGCGGCACTCGGCATCCCAAC
>Ga0315280_10000557_pt1 | contig 68826 bp, 65 predicted proteins | sample YL17G06_40_MG_FD_203697 | JGI IMG/M metagenome (GOLD analysis project Ga0315280, IMG submission 203697) | Sediment microbial communities from Yellowstone Lake, YNP, Wyoming, USA - YL17G06_40 | ecosystem: Environmental > Aquatic > Freshwater > Lake > Sediment | place: USA: Wyoming | collected... | reverse complement strand
CCGTCCCTCCAATACCAGGTTCAATGTCTGTAGCCTCCCTTGCTCTTGCTGTGTCAATGTCAGTCCTCTCATGACTGACATTATCCCTTAACAGTTAGCTACTGACGTAATCGTATAACAACAACATGCCAGGCTTATGGGCATTAAATGATTACAGAGAAAAGGTTTTAGAGAAATTTGATTTATCAACAGGCGAAAACAAGCAGGAAAATCTTTTTAACCATACATACTATCAGGGATTAATTGTTGAAATCGGCAACTTAAAAAATTTCGAAACTCACGTACCAAATCAAGATAAGAATAAACTATTCTTAGAAAGACCTTTGAAAGAAGTAATTAGCCTTCAAGATATCTACGAGTTCTCTTATCCAACTATTGTAAAACGGGCAAGTACTATTGACGTGATTTGGTTTAATCACAGAAAATTGCCTTATGCTTTTTTTGAGGTTGAGCATTCAACTGATTTTCAAAACTCGTTGGGTAAATATGCAGATTTGCAAGATTTCAATTCCAAGTTCTTCTTGGTTTGTCCGATTGAAAAGAAGCGAAGATTTGAGGATATTATTGAGGTTGATATCTTTAAGGAGATTAAAAATAGAGTCCAATTCGTAGATTATGATTATATCTCGAATCTACATACAAAAACTATTGAAATTGTAGAATTACAGAAGACGATAAAGCTATGAAAAAGAAGAATTTTGATCCAAGGGAAGCATTAGCTGGGAAACTATATGAGGCTGGCATTGATGGTCAAACCGCATTTCTAATAGCATTAGATGCAGGAATGGATTTAGTTGATAAGGATTATCTAGTTGATTTGAACTTGGGGAAAAGGCAACTAAAAATTGCCGAACGTTTGGTTAAGGATTTTTACTGGGGAGATTTCGATAGTCCTTTTGAGGCGTAATTTTATGTGTGGAGAAATGAATCCAATGAATCCGATACCTTGTTCAATGGGGAACCTTTTCACTGGATGGTTTGTGGGGTGTAGACATTATGAGCAGTTTAAGGTTTGAGCGAAAGGCGGATTTTCAAAAACTGGTTGGTTCCATTCCGGGCTATAGTGTCAAAAAAGTATCAGGCAAAGCCGGGATGGGAGTATTTTTTGATGACAGGCTAGTTGCGAGATTCTTCAAAAAACGTGATTTCTATGAGTTTTTAGCTGAGTCAAAAGTTGATTGGCGACAAGTGCTTTCCAAAGATCATCTGCCTTATGATGCTTTGCTTGTTATTGTTCGCGAGACCTTGTTTATAATTGAAGTCAAGTACCAGCAGGTTGCAGAATATGTATACAGGAAATTACAGACCTGCGATTTCAAACGAAAACAATACTTAAAATTAGTTGCACCGTTGGGATTAAAAGTTGAATATGTCTATGTGTTGAATGATTGGTTCAGGCAACCAGGATACAAAGATGTACTAGATTACATACATAGCGTAAACTGTCACTACAAGTTCGATGAATTGCCGCTCGCGTGGTTGGGTTTGCCGACAAGAGAGGTCTAACAAGGCCTATCCTGGACTGCAATTCTGCTTCGCCCCATTGTCGCCATTGAGCTTATTTATAAGTTGGAACGTAGGTGGGTTCGACCCCCATCCGCTCCCGCCACTTATGTGCTTTCCGACCCCAGCACCCGCTCATCACCCACGCGGCGGGTGATTTTCTCCTGGTCCAGGTGCTCCAGCAGGGCCTGGGCATACTTGCGGCTGGTGTTGAACAGGTCCCGCGTCTCGGCCAGCGTTATCTTCCCCTTCGACTTGATGTGAGCGATGATTTTCTTGACCATTTCATCGTAGGCTGAGGCGGAAAACACGACGCTGTCGCTCACCTTGACCACGCGGCGCTGTTTGATGAGGAAGTTGAGCAGTTCAGGCTCGGGCAGGATGTCGCTGGGTGGGGCATAGGGGTTTCGAGCCAATGACTGCAGGTAGGCATCTACCTTGGCTTGCTGCTCTCTGCTGAGCTGGATCTGGTGAGTGGGGAGACGGACGGCTGCTCCTTCCTCGATAAGGATACCGTCATCGAGAAGTCTATGCAGGGTGAGGGCGTAGGCTGCGGCGGATAGCTGTAACTTGCTGCCCAACTCTCCTCGGGGCATACCGGGCCTGGTGGGTAATCTCTTGTGGTAGTCCTGCACCACGATTTTCACTTTCTCCTGCAGGTTATCCCAGCCCGGAGCAGTGAAGAGGATGCGGTGCTCTCCAGTGCCGATTGCCATCAGGCTTTTTTCTTCGATCAGGGCTTCTATCGTTGGCATGGCTTCGTTGGGCGGCAGTCCGCTATTATGAATGAGCGTTCCTGTATCTTGCGGCTGGTTTGTCTCCAGCGTCGCTATTAGTATCTCTCGAGCGGTCCCCTTCTCCTTGCTCTCCAGGCTCTGGATGAGGGTAGAGCGGTAGCGGCGGTAACGCTTGGTGTGGGTCTCGACCATCTCTCCGCCGCCTAAGGTATCCTGAGGAGAGCGGATGACGAAGCGGTCTCCTTTGACCACAGCCACCGGCTCCGCCAGCAGCAGTTGAGCCCAGGATGTATCCCCGGGCTTCAGTTCGTCTTTCTCCAGCAGACGGACCTTAGCCATAACCTCGCTGGTGCCGCTGTGAACGCTCACGGTGGCATTGTGCCTTAGCGGGTGACGGGTCGATGGGAGCAGGCTGAGTTTGACGTTTAACATCCTGGTAGGAGCGAGCCAGCCCGGATTTGTCAGCACATCTCCGCGCTTCAGTTGCGTGGTGGCGATGCCCACTAGATTAGCGGCGACCCGGCTGCCGGGAGCGGCGGTATCTAGGTGCGTCTTATGTGTTTGCAATCCTCTGAGGCGCGATTTCAAGCCAGCAGGGATTATCTCGACCTCCTGCCCCACGCGGAGCGAGCCGTCCAGCAATGTGCCGGTGACTATCGTCCCTGCTCCTGCTATGGTGAAGACGCGGTCTATGGGGAGCCTAGGCCTGCCTGTGTCCTTTTTAGGCTGCATGGAGTCCAGGAGCTGGTCGATGGCGGCAAGCAGTTCCGGCAAGCCCTCTCTGGTTACGGCGGATGCGGTGATGATAGGTGAGCCCGCCAGTGTAGTCGGCGCTATCAGCTCCTCAACATCCATCTTGACCAGGCTCAACCACTCTTCATCGACGAGGTCTTTCTTGGTGATGACTGCGATGCCTTTTTTTATCCCCAGCAAATCGAGAATGGCCAGATGTTCCCTGGTCTGGGGCATCACTCCCTCGTTGGCGGCGATAATAAGCAGGGCCAGGTCTATTCCGCCTACGCCCGCCAGCATATTCTTGATGAAGTGCTCATGCCCCGGTACGTCGACGATGCCTACCTCCCGGCCGCTGGGCAGTTGCAGCCAGGCGAAGCCGAGGTCTATGGTCATGCCCCGTTCCTTTTCTTCTCGCAGGCGGTCGGGGTCTATTCCGGTGAGGGCTTGTATCAGGGCGGACTTGCCGTGGTCAACGTGGCCGGCAGTGCCGAGCACAAACATTAGCTCTCCCCTTTTGCCCTTAAATCGGCGAATGCACTGCGAAGCGACTGTCGCATGGCCTTATCCTCTTCGGGCATCACGGAACGCGGGTCGAGCAGCAGGACATTCTCACTGATGCGCCCCACCACCGGGGGCTCCTGCGCCCGCAGCCTTTGAGCTAGTTTTTGAGCTAGGCTTTGCTCTTTTGCTTTGCTCTGTTTGCCGATGGCGACGAGCTTGGTGGGCAGGGTGCCTCCCGGCAGGCTGCCGCCTCCTATCATGCTTTCTCCCTCAATCACTCTGGCCAAATCACCGAATTCCTGAGCCCAGAGTTTAGCTCGTCTCTCAATATCCTCCACCGGCATAGATATCATGCGCCACACAGGGAGGGCCTTCAGTGCCTCGCCCTTAAGGTAGGGGATTAAGGTAGCTACCAGCCCGGCCAGCCTTATCTTGTCGATACGCACTGCCCGGGCCAGGGGGTGCTTCTTAAGTTTGTCCACGAGTTGCTTTTTACCGACTATAATGCCGGCCTGAGGGCCTCCCAGGAGCTTGTCACCCGAGAAAAATGCCAGCCCGACACCTAAGGCTACGCTCTTTTGCACCATGGGCTCGGAGTCGAGTCCAAACTGGGTGGTGTCTATCAAACAGCCGCTGCCCAGGTCATCGAACACGGGGATTTTGTATTTGTTCCCCAGCGCTACCAGTTCCTCCAGGGTAACTACGTCGGTGAAGCCTACAATCTTGAAGTTGCTGGAATGAACCCGCAGCAAAGCTGCCGTGCGAGGGCTGATGGCTTGCTCGAAATCGTGGGCGTAAGTGCAGTTGGTGGTTCCCACCTCAACCAGCTTCGCTCCGCTTTGCTTCATCACCTCGGGGATGCGAAAGCCGCCGCCGATCTCCACCGACTGACCCCGGGAGACGATGACCTCTTTCTTTTTAGCCAAGGCGGTAAGGCCTAGTAGCACTGCAGAGGCGTTGTTGTTCACCACCAGTGCAGCCTCAGCGCCGGTGAGCTGGCACAGAAGCTGTTCGACATGGGTGTTGCGCGACCCCCTGGTTCCGCTATCGAGGTCGAACTCCAGGTCGCAGTAGCCCTTTGATACTACCTCCATAGCTGCCATAGCCTCTTTGCTCAACGGGGCACGCCCCAGATTGGTATGAAGTATGATCCCGGATGCGTTTATAAGATAGCGCGGACGTGTGGATGCCAGCGCGTTCGCTCGGGTGCGAATCGACTCCACGATTTCATCGAGGGAAGAGGACGGAGCGCCCTGGGCAATTGAAGCCCTTTCTTGTTCCAGACGCTGGCGGATGAGGTCTACCAGCAAGTCGTGAGGATATATTTCACCGAGCTGCTTGATTTTGCTGTCGGAGAGTAACTTATCCACACTGGGAAGGGAGCGAAATTTGTTTTCCATCGTACCTCCCGACATATCTTAGCACATAATTAGCCGCTTGGGACAAAATGAACCAGACGTTCCAGAAACTGCTCGACCTCCGCAGGAGAACTCAGGTAGTAGCGCGCTGCGGAGTTTCCCGTCTCCTCTCCGACAAAGACTGAGATACCGTCGTGCTTTTCTATCACCTTGAACCCGTCTTCGTCGGTCTGGTCATCGCCGAGGTAGATGGGTAGCAATTCTTTCTTCGCCTTTGTTTTGCCGAACCTCTCGATGAGCAAGGCCATGGCTTCACCCTTGTCCCACTCAACCGCTGGCCTTACCTCGTAGACCTTTTTCCCCGAGGTTATCCTGACCTTCCCCAGGGAGCGCGCCGTGGCAATAACTCTTTCGAAGGCGTTTGTCACTTCCTCAGACTTGCTCTCTTCCACCATGCGGTAGTGTACCGAGATTGTGAGTCCTTTGTCTTCGACGCGCACCCCCTTTATCGGTGCCAGGGCTTTGTTCAATACCTGGTTTATCAGGCGGAACACCGGCCTCATCTCCGCTGCCAGCGGAACAACAAGGCTGACGCCGGGTCCCTCTATTTCCAGCCCGTGATTGCCGGCGTAGATTACGTTGCCGATACCTACCCTCTGCCTGAGGTCAGCCAGCGCCCTGCCGCTGATGATGCCTACAGTGAAGTGGCTTTGACGTGCCAGAGCCTGCAGCATTTGCCTTGCCTTTTCGGACAGCTCTGCCAGTTCCGGCCTATCCACGATGGGCGTGAGGGTGCCATCGTAGTCGCAGAGCAGAAGCACGCGTCTTGCTGCTTTGAGGCGCTTGGAAAACTCCTGCCAGACGGAAAAAAGATGCTGCAACTATCGCTCTCCAGAATCGGATACTACTGGCTCCGAAATGATGGTAGCTTCACTTTTACAGCTATAGGATAAAGGATAGGATACGGTTTGGCAATCCTCTTTTGGCTTCGGAGCGACGCAGTCCTTCCGGTTATTGGTATCGCTCACTTTTCCATCCATAGTTTCTCTCTGGAGATGTGGATTTCATAGCATTTGGCCTTCTTCACCGATTTATAGGGAAGCTGGAATGCCTTGATCACCCTGATAACGCTATCTCGAGCTGCAGCCCTACTGACCAGGACAACAACCGTCTCGCCCTGCTTTGCCTGGCGGATAGCTTCGATTGTCATCTGGCGCGGCCTGGGACAGGGTATGCCTCTCGCATCCACGGTCATGTGCATTTTGAATTCTTGTCTACTTCTGTGGCGGCAGCAATCTCTCTTCGTGGGAGTAAACCGATAAACGGTTGCCTCGCACATAGCCAATCAGCGTGATGCCCAATTGCTGAGCGAGTGAAATAGACCTGTCTGTAGGTGAACTGCGGGAAACAATGATAGGAGTTCTCATCCTCGCTACTTTCGATAGCATCTCCGAGGAAATGCGGCCTGTGGTAAGGAGCAGTTTGTCATCTGTTGGCAACTTGGTCAACAGACACTCTCCCACAATCTTGTCCAAAGTATTGTGCCTGCCTATATCTTCAGCAACTACCAGCACCTTGCTGTTGTTGCAGAGCGCGGAGGTATGTACGCCGCCGGAAAATCGATATAGCTCCGCCTTCTCATTCAATTGTTTCATGAGGGAGAGCACTTCCTCGGGCTTAACCGTAATCTGGGACTCCACCTTCTGCATCTCAGTTGCGAAGCTGACCCCTCCCCCGCAGCCGGAGGCCAGGGTGCGCCTTGCCGGCGGCGTATATCCGGGCTTGCTCAGCTTGACATCGGCCAGTGAGTCCTCTTCGCATACCCGCATACTCGCCACATCGCTCATGCCGGAGATTATGCCCTCCGAGTAGAGGAAGCCCAGGACGAGGCAATTCAGCTTGGTCGGGGTGCATAGAATGGTCACCAATTCCGTGTTACCTATGTAAATGGTTAGCGCCATCTCCATAGGTACAGCGGTTGAGTCATGTGACCATTTCCCTGAAGAGAAGGAGCTATATTTTATGTCAGGCGCAGCGCCCTGTTTCAATGGCTCGTTTTCTGCCATTCAACCCTCTTTGGCTCCCTACGACCAGATGCTCTCTCAGCATTCTATCTTTGGCAGGGTGTGACGTCAAGGATTATGTAGACGCAATACATTACCATTTGAGATAGCCATGCCGAGAGTGTGACGACCAGGTTGAAAAAACAAAAAGACAGCCTTGGTACTTTGGCTCAGCAAAATGGCGCATCATATGAGACGGTGAGAAGGACAGTACCAGCGGAGACAGTATAAAGAAACAGGGCGAGCAAGTGCGCCCACCCTGTCTATGGTTGATATTGGATTCTGCTATCTATTCCTGGATTACAATCCTTCTGCGGACAAAGTAAGCCAGAACACCAGCTCCAAACGCCGCCCCAATCCCGATGTAGACGCTGGGGAAGACTGGGACACCCGAAGGGCCAAAGCCCGCAGAGAACTCAAGGTAAAAGATGTAAGTATCACCTTCAGGATCAATTACGATTTCTGCCCATCCGGCTGGCCACCCTGGCTTAAGTTGAATCCTCACACTAACATTGGTATTGCCACTAGAACCGGGCGTCAGGGTGACGTCGCTCGTACTATTAGTATCAGGGTTCCAGCGTGGTCTTGTCACGCTGTCGCTGCTCGTAACGGACAATACGCTTGGGTGTGGATTCGTGGGACTACCGTCACCCCAGGGCTTCGCAATGCCGAACTCCTTTGGTGGGCTTTCAGCCCCAGCAGTCGCAACGTTGACCGGGACCTGTACCCCTAGCCAAGAAGTGTTTCTTTTTATTGTGGTAATCAATGGGTCATCCGATGGGTTATTCGTACATGTAATGTCTACTTGGTCTACACAGTCATACACGTCGGCTTGATAGACCTTCGGCCACTCCCCCTCAGGGGGGGCGGGGAGTACTGAGAACGTTGACGGAATCGGACCCTCACGTTCCGGGATAGTTCCACCTGGTGGAATGACTTGAACCCAGTACTGACCCCCATACAGCGAATAAGGATACTTAACTGTTACTATTATCCGTGACCCCCGATATCCACATGGTGCCATCTTGCAGGAGCACCCGTCCGAATGGATAACCTTGATATCAACGGGCGAAGAGTCAGCTGCGGTTGCCACCGTCGGTCCGGTTAGGCCCGAAAGTATACAGGCAAACGACACAAGCATGATCAACAATATTCTTATGAATCTCTGCATCTTCCTTTACCCCCTTGTGAGCAATTCCCCTTTGGCCCTTCTTGCGCAGCAGGTAGCAAGCACAAACCATACTTCGGCGCCCACGTGATGGGCGCTGACAACATACACAGTGTTTGCACTATCCAGCCAATTCCAAATACCCCAGGATTCCTCCTGGTGAACCAATAGTTGCGAAGCAAATAGCAGCACCAGCAAGCTAACGATTGGAGGAGCCTATGGGGACAAAGTACGTGGCACGAACGTGGAAGGTGATTCCTCCTGACCGCTACCTCAACCCCGGAGGCTATTACGAAGGTCTGCACGTCAAGGTGTGCAGAGCAAACAGTAAGTAATTGAAGCGGCTTTTACCGCCGGCAGGGCCGCGCCGACGTGGACGCGCGGCACAACCTGAGTATGAGGACTCAGGGAAGTCTCGTAGGTGATTGCATTATACTACATTTCGCCTGGTTGTCAATACGCATATTGGAAAGCCAACCAAAAGCCCCCCTTTGCCATAATTTCAGTGGGCTTCAGGCCATGCCCGTGACTTCATCTGGAGCTTTTTATCGTCAGCGCTTATCTTGTATTTGTATCGTAATCATGTACCTGCTATAATATTGCGGCCATTTATGGAAGGAGACGACTTCAGAGGATGCTGGCAAAGATTAAAACCGCTGCTGTGGTCGGTCTGGATGCCCAAGAGGTTGAGGTCGAGGTAGATATTCTGAGTGGACTGCCTGCTGTGAATATCGTGGGCCTGCCCGATACTGCTGTCCAGGAGGCCAGGGAGAGGGTACGCTCGGCTGTGAGGAACTCCGGCTGCCACTTCCCCATGAGGCGGATAACGGTAAACCTTGCCCCCGCTGACCTCAAAAAAGCCGGTCCTGCCTATGACCTTCCGATTGCGGTGGGCATCATTCTCAGTTCGGAACAGGTCTCGGTGGATGCCTCACAGATGCTTTTTCTGGGTGAGCTCTCTCTCGATGGCAGCCTGCGTCATACCCATGGCATCATTTCTATGGTCGGTCTCGCCAAAGATAAGGGAATCTCCACAGTTTTTGTACCTGCCGCTGATGCCAGAGAGGCTTCTCTGATCGAAGGCGTCACGATTGTACCGGTCTCTTCCTTATCTCAACTGGTTAGCCATCTCCGTGGAGTAGAGCCTATACCAAGCTATGTTGCAGATAAGGTCATAATTGAAGCCTCCGAAGGGCTATCGTCCTTGACCAATCTCGCCCTTATCAAGGGTCAGGAGCACGTGAAGCGAGCATTAGAGGTGGCTGCTGCGGGCGGGCACAACGTGGTTATGAGTGGCCCGCCGGGGAGCGGGAAAACACTGCTCGCCCGTTCGCTGCCCTCAATTCTGCCCAAGATGGATATTCAGGAGGCTTTGGAGGTCACCAAGATTTACAGCGTGAGCGGGCTGCTTCCCCAGGATACCCCGCTCATCATGCAGCGGCCCTTTCGTGCGCCGCACTATACGATATCCCATGCCGGTTTAGTCGGGGGCGGACATTGGCCCAGGCCTGGCGAGATAAGCCTCAGCCATCGGGGCGTTCTCTTTCTGGATGAGCTTCCCGAGTTCGGGCAAACCGACCTGGATGTCTTGCGTCAGCCTCTGGAGGACAAAGTAGTGACCATCAGCCGCGCTCAGGGCAGTGTTACCTTCCCGGCCAACTTCATGCTGGTGGGAGCGATGAACCCCTGTCCCTGCGGCTACTATGGAGACCCGGTTAAGTCGTGTACCTGTTCCCCGATGCTGGTCTCCCGCTACCAGAAGCGTATCAGCGGGCCTTTGCTGGACCGTATCGATATCTTTGTCGAAGTACCTCGCATCGATTACGAGAAGCTGGCGGATGACCGGTTGGGAGAGAGCTCAGAGGTGGTGAGACAGCGCGTTGAGCAAGCGCGTTCGATTCAGAGGCAGCGATTTAACGGGACGAAGCTTGCCTCAAACGCTGATATGACGCCTCTGGAGGTACGCGAGTTCTGCCAGGTGGAGCCTTCCGCGCAGAGCCTGCTCCAGGCCGCGATGAAGCAACTATTTCTTTCGGCACGCGCCTTCCACCGCATATTGAAGCTGGCACGCACTATCGCTGACCTCGCAGGTGCTGAGTCCATCACCGCGAGCCATCTAGCCGAGGCGATTCAATATCGGCCCAGGGTTCAGATGTAGCTATCGGTGGCTCATGTCAGACTGAGGATGATGGCTTCTGCGGCGGGAAGCCAAAAGTGGTGCTACTACTGGAGTCTGGTCGGCGGTTGATTCAACCCGAAACGTTTGGCTCTTTCCTTGAACTCTTCTTCGGTCTCGTCTTCCCAGGGGAGATACTGAATATCCTCCGGCCTTCTCAACCCGTAAAGTAAGACATCTATCACTTCTCGGGAAGGGTTGCCGAGTTTAATCACTGTCTCTTTCCTTACTGAGTACACCTGGCCGGTTAATATAGTAGGCACGTTGGGGTAATAGACATTTACCAGGCCGAAGCTAGCCTTTTCGTTATTCAGTTTGACTTTTTCCTCCGAGAGTATCCAGCCATAAGAAGGACAGGTCGGCGAATACAAGAAAAGGCACGGCGTGAGATTTGCTAACGTATCTACGGTGATTATCTCTCCGCCCCTTCTGAAAAAAGTTCCCACGATTGGAACCCCTGAGAAAAAGTCGCCCACAGCCGTTGCTTTCAACAGTACGCCGCTCAAGAAAAAGATTACCAGCCAGAACACGATTCCCAGACCCGTATAAACGAACCGATCCGGAATAAAGAAAGTGAGGAATGTGTGCCCGAAATCCTCCAGGTGTCCAAAAATGTAGACACAAACCAGGACTACTATCGCTATAGGGAGCCAGAAAATAAAGCCATATAGAAAGAACCCTAGCTGGTGCTTAGCGAACTTCACCTTTTCTTTACCTGCCCCTAAGAATTTGAGCGGTATCAGATTAACACTCTTAGCAGAATGATGCAACCTTTCCGCGTTATATGAGAGATTTTGAAAAATCTTGGAACGCGATTGCCATCCGGGCTTGCTACAGGGACAATCTGGACGATTGTATCGGCTTCAACGCTGTCTAATAGTCGCAGCTCTGCGACTGTGTGAAACATGTGTTATCCGAAGTTGCGGATTCGATACCTCTTTGTGTCTATTGTGTATGATAAGATTCGCACATATAGAAGCTAATCGTGGCAAAGATGGTAGTCAGCATTGTTGAGGGAAAGCAACACCTACTCTTCTGTTTACCCAAGACCATCTGGAGGTATCTTCGACTTAAGAAATGTAAGTGGGCATCGCCTACCACTGTTCTTAGTATTGCCCAGAATGTGAATACCAGTGACGCAATGTTATCGCACGGATTCTCCCGTAACCTCCTTTAGCTTTGTCTCAAGAAGGGCCAGAAGAATGTACCTGGTGACCTCCTTTGGGATGATGCAGGATATCTCATCAATCTCCCAAATGCTTCCTTTTTGGCGATGAGCACTCTGGGGACATCCACCTCCACAGATGCTTAGGGCTATGCAGTCTAAGCACTGCGGCATCACCAAAGGCGACCGGAGCCGCAATTCATTCCAGTAGGGATGATCAAGCGGGTTGAACGCTTGCCCGTAGGGAACAAAGTACTGTTTGGTTCCGCAGTAGGCTTGGCAGACACCGACATTCCCCTTTGGGTCCACGACGATTTGCTGACCGCAGCCTGCACAGTCAGTGTACTGGATATGACCTTGAACAAACGCTCGCACATACCGCATAACACGCCCTTCATAGATTCCCCTGCTTCGGCAAATCTCATAGCAACTGATCAGCTTCTTCGCGGCTTTGTTCGCCCACTCCCTAGCCCTTTTCGGATCCCGGACTGCAGGCGCAACATACGGGTTTAAGCTAACTGCAGTTACTTTGAAAGTGTCGAGAATCCATTGCAATACTTCCTCAATATTGTCTACATTGTGATGGTCGACGGTGCAACTGACTGTCGGTCGAACACCGGCAGCTTCCAACGTTTCTATTCCGCGCACAACATCATTGAACGTCCCTTTTCCTGTGCGATATACTCGACACGTATCGTGAATAGATTGCCACCCATCCAAAGAAACGATGACTTTAACATTATGTTGATTAAGAAACAGCGCGATTTCCGGAGTGACCAAAGTTCCATTTGTGTTAAGAGTCACTAGAGTGTTCCTAGGGAGCTGCCCAGTCGATTCGTATTCTTCGATAAAGCACACGGCCTTACTTAGTACCTCGAAGTTGAGAACGGGTTCACCACCGAAGAAGCCGATTCGCGGTATTGAAACTCCATATCTCAGGCTCTCAGCTAAGGAATGTACGAACAGATCGATACCATATTCGGCGACCTCTTGTGTCATCATCGAATATTCGTAACCTGAGGGCATGCCCTTTAGCATATAGCAGTAGCTACATTGCATATTACAGTCGTCGGTTAATAGAAGATAGAGGACTCCGATACGGGGACGGACGATAGGATGCCAGGCCGCAGCATAATCTTCATACTCCGATTGCCGGGAGCCCAGAAACATACGATGTGTTGTTAATTCCTCGATCATATGAGAGGCAGCATTGTCTTCTAAAGATGCGACAGTAGCTGTCAAGCCCCTTTCCTGCAAAAAACGAATACGATCAGCGATGTCTCTCGAAACAATCAGGACGCCCAGTGTAAGAGCGTTGTATAGCACGCTATAGCCGTCTGTGGCTCCTTCCCCGTCAACGACGTGTAGGAAACGTGATACTCGAAACTCTGCTTCAGGAGTTGCCTTTTCAGTTGAACGCATACACCAAAACACCCGTTAGTTATGCTTTGGGAGCAGTTGATGATTCGCAGTGCTTAGGCACTAGCGAGTCGTTAAACGACGACCTAATTCATCTTGTTGCGGATTCGAATCAATGGATGCGCAGCAATCACAGTCCTTACATGGTTGGTACTCTAATAAACTGACTTTCATTGGACCGGTGTCGGACGTCCCCTTGGACTTCTCAGGGCTGCCAACATGCTCTAGTAATCTCCTGAAGTCTCTCTCATTCAGAGGTATATACGACAAAGGAATTCACCTCCTTTCATCCTGTCTCTACTATTGGTCAAACTGACTGTTCCCTGAGACGAGTTCCGAATTCTTTGTAGTTTTCTAACTTATAACAGTTAACAGTAGAGATGTCAAATAGTCAAATAGAACTCTCTGCCGCGAATTTCAGCTTACCTCCAATTGGTAATCAAAGTATAATCTCTGTGGTTCCTATCCTCACTGTGTGCATCGTTCGATGATTAACCAATTTTGCTATATCGTTTAATAGCGACGAACGTTAGATAACTCAGCACTTTCTGAAACAAGAACGGAGATGTGTGAAATAATCGAAGAGACTTGGGGTAGAAAACGCCTATATTATATTCTACCATATTTAGAGTATAGTTGATGGGCGTAGGGAGGGAACAGATGAATTCATTCGAAGGTCTCAAGGACAGGCTCAAGAGGATGGATGAATATCATCTAGAAGAGCGAGCCGAAAGGTTGAAAGAGATCGGCGGACTAGGTGTTGGAGGATTGGAGCCACAGTACTCTCCTCGTTTCATAACGCTGGCAGATACAGAAGAGGAAATGGAGCTAATGGCGCTACAAGACTCGATCTTCAAGCTGTGGAATGAGGCAACGATGTGCTATGTTAACGGCCAATTCCGAGCTTGCATTGTCTTGTTCGCTACACTCCTGGAGGCAGCCCTGAAGTATGAACTTGAAAGACGCAATATAAATTTCCCAGAAAGGTTCACATTGGGGCAATGCATAGAAAAATGTGGAAAACATCACATCTTGCTGAGTAAAGAAAATGATCCCATAACGGCCGCTGCCATAAAAGTAAACAAATACAGAAACGATGTTGTGCACGCAAACATAGAGAGATACAGGCCCGAGACTTTGCTCGGCCAGAAAGGGCCAGAACATGAGGTAAAGCCAGTGCGGGATCCTTGTCGATACATTAAGGATGGAGCTCTAACTGGCGATGGTGAAACTATCGTATTTGGTGGAGAAGGTTTGAGTGTTATATATTGGTACAAAGCTGCGGCCAAGAATACGTTGGAATGTACGAAAGAAGTCCTGAAATACCTATATCCTTCTGTTTAAACATCTGCGCTAGACAATATCTTCAATACTGCACATTAGTCAGTTTTATCCAGGTTCGCTAGGCCTTGCGACACTCCTTACATAGATAGAGTTGATAGCTGGGGTCGAAATATGAGGCTCTGCGTGATCGGGGCTATTCCCTAGACAGGCAGAAGCATGGGGAGTTGACAGGCTAGATTCCTGAGGTCTCTGAATTGACGGTAAAGCCAGGCAGTGATGTCTTCCTCTTCGATGCTTTTCTTGAGCGCCTCGGCTCTTCTTCGTTTCTCAGCAGGTTCCATAACCAATGCTTCGTAAAGCGCCTGTGTTGTTCCTTCCAAATCTGCCGGCGCCACAGGGATAACATTTTCCTTCAGTTGATCGTAGGCCCCTGCGGACTCAGATAAGACGAGTACGCCATTCCTGGTGTTGACAATGGGCCCCTCTTTAGCCACTAAGTTCATGCCGTCGATCACGGGGTTCACCAAGAGCACATCGTAGAGGCACATGCCTGCTATTGACTGAGCATAGTTATTTTCAAAGAAGAGCTTTACTGGCTGCCATCCTTCCGTTCCATACTTGGCATTTATGGCTTCCACAGAATCGAATATCTCCTGAGTGTACCTTTCGTACTGCTTTATCCCGGAACGCGAGGGAACCACGAAGCAGAGGAGCTTGACCTTGTTCACGAGGTGGGGATAACGCTCCAGCAGCATGTCGAAGGCTCTTAAACCTCGGGCGATATTCTTGCTCGGTTCTGCGCGGTCTACCCTCACTATGGTTTGTTCTCCAAGGTGATGATGCAGCTTTTCTTGATATTCCTGAACCCGGGGTGAGCGGGCTACCCTGTGCAGTGCAGCGACGTCGACTGATACAGGATATGAGGCTATCCTGGTTTTGTGGCCTCCATAAGCTACAGTGTGCCTCTCGTAGTCAACCTTAGCTCCAGCAAGGAACATTTCACAGCTATGCAAGAAGTAGTGCACATCTCGGTTGGTTTGCAGGCCAACGATATCGACGGCGCAGAGGCTCTCCAGGATCGCCCTGCGTATGGGGTCAGGAAATAGCTGCCAGTAGCTTGAGGCAGGCCAGGGGATATGGACAAAGTGCTGCAGGATAGCATTGGGCATCTTCTGGCGAACATAGCCGCCGACCAGATATAGCTGGTAATCGTGTATCATTACGAATGGGGGTGTCCTGTCATGCGCTGCTTCAGCTATAACAGCCTCAGCGAAAGCGCGGTTGACTGCGACATAACCGTTGTACCAGGCATCGTAGACCTTGGCATCGATATTGGGAGTGTAAGGGGAGTTCCACATATAATGCTGGAGAAACCAGAGCAGTGGGTTGCAGAAGAGATTATAGTACTTGTGGTAGACATTTCGGGGAGAGGTAACAAAGCGAAGATAAAGCCTCTGCCCCGGCAGCGCTACCTGTAGGTGCCCGCTTTGACCGGAGGCAGCGAGGCGATCGCCTTCTCCCATAGTGCTGGCGATCCAGGTGAGTTCTACGTACTTGCTGATTGACCTGAGGACAGACACTACGCCGCCGGTGCCCCGGTTTAGCAGTAATTCGCCGTTTGGTGCAACCCGATATTCAACGGGGCCCCGGTTGCTTACCAGGATAAGCCGCCTTTCGGAGATCAATTCCTGACATAAATCTACTAGCTGGTCATTTGTATGGCCCAGCTTATGTGGCATTATCATGCTCATGAAATTAGCACATCACCCTCAGCTTGTCAACCGCACCGCGGGTGGGTGCGTTCAACATCACTTCTCAAATTGACATGTACCTGAACTTATTCTAAAATCCCCAAGAGTAAAGATACGCCTTAATTGGAGAAAACATGACTGGTGATGAGCTCAGGAAGAAGTACCTTATTTTTTTTGAGCAAAAGGGGCACCTGGTTATACCCAGCTCCTCTCTCATCCCCCACGGTGACCCCACGCTTCTATTGACCAGCGCGGGCATGGTTCAATTCAAGCCCTATTTTACCGGAGAGGCGGTCCCTCCTTCGCCACGCCTGGCATCCTGCCAGAAGTGTTTCCGGACAACTGACATAGGCTCGGTGGGCAATTTCAAGCACCTGACCTTCTTCGAGATGCTGGGCAATTTCAGCATCGGGGATTACTTCAAGAAAGAGGCTATCGCCTGGGCTTGGGAATTCGTGCTGGACTGGCTCAAAATACCCAAAGAGAAGCTGTGGATAACCATTTTCCTGGATGACGATGAGTCTTTTCGCTATTGGCAGGATGTGGGTGTAGGCGCGGAGCGCATCATGCGCTGCGGAGAGGAGGACAACTTCTGGGGACCTGCCGGGGAGACCGGTCCCTGCGGACCCTGCAGCGAGATTCACTACGATTTCGGCGAGCAATATTCTTGCGGGCCTGATTGCTCGCCTAGTTGCGGCTGCGGCCGCTTCCTGGAGATATGGAACTTGGTGTTCACTGAGTATTATCAGGACGTCAATAAGAAGCGTACCCCGCTGCCACGGAAGAATATCGACACCGGCATGGGCCTGGAGCGCACAGCGACGGTTATTCAAGGCAAACGCTCCTTTTATGATACTGACCTGTTCGCTCCTATCATGCAGAAGGTCTCTCAACTTATGGAGCGAAAATATGGAGATAACGAGAAGGCAGACCGTGCCATGAGGATCATGGCGGAGCATGGAAGGGCTGTAACCTTCTTGATAGCGGACGGTGTCCTTCCCTCCAACGAAGGACGAGGTTATGTGCTGCGGCGCATACTCAGGCGAGCCGCTCTTTTTGGCAGGACATTAGGCCTGGATAAGCCCTTCCTGGGCGAGGTAGCTAAAGAGGTCGTAGCAAGGATGGGGCATGTCTACCCCGAGCTGGTGACGAGGCGTGACCCGGTTCTCAAGGTTATTGGCGCAGAGGAGGCGAGGTTCGGCGAGACCCTGAGTACAGGCCTCAATCTATTGAATCAGATTATGGAGCAAGCCGGGGCAAAAGCCGACAAGAAGATTTCAGGGGAAGAAATCTTTAAGCTCTATGATACCTACGGCTTCCCCGCAGAGCTTACCGCCGAGATGGCTGCTGATAATGACTTGGTTGTTGACCTGGAGGGATTCGAAGTTGAGATGGAGCAGCAGCGGGAGAGGGCGCGGGCAGCCCACCAATTTATATCTCCTGAAAGTATTCTGTCTAAGGAGGCATTTGGAAAACTGAAGGCGATCAAGTCAACAGAATTTGTGGGCTACAAGAGGATTTGGTGTAAGGCAAAAGTTCTGCTCTTGATGGTTGGTGATGAGTCCACGGAGTCTGCCAGTGAAGGGCAGGATGTCGAGGTAATCTTGGATAAGACGCCTTTCTATGCCGAGATGGGCGGTCAGGTAGCTGATACCGGCGAGATCGTGGGTAAGCAGGGGAAGATAGCTGTCAGCGACACAGTCTGGGCCAACGGCGAAATAATCGTGCATAGGGGGAAGGTGGTGGTTGGGGCTGTATTCCTTGGCGAGAAGGTGACGGCTCAGGTTGACCGATCTCGTCGCCTCGACATAGCGCGCAATCATACCGCCACGCATCTGCTTCATGCTGCCTTGCGCCAGGTGCTGGGCAGCCAGGTGCATCAGGCAGGCTCGCTGGTAGCACCGGAGCGCTTCAGGTTCGATTTCACCTGTGAAGCGCCTGTTCTCAAAGAAGAGTTGAGTCAGATTCAGCGTATTGTGAACGAAAACATACGCCACAACCTGTCGGTGACCAAGAAGGAGATGCCTCACAGCCAGGCGGTGGCTGAGGGGGCGATCGCCCTGTTCGGTGAGAAGTACGGGGATGTGGTCAGGACCGTGAAGGTGGGAAGTTCTAAGTCGCACGTTAGCTTTGAGGTCTGCGGCGGCACTCATGTCGACCGCACTGGCGATATCGGCTTCTTCCAGATAGTCAGCGAGGGCAGCATTGGCTCCGGCATGCGCCGCATCGAGGCGGTGACCGGTAGGGAAGCGGAGAAGCTTATTGAGGAGCGCGCTTCCATGCTGGACAAGGTAGCTCACCAACTTCAGGTACCTGCTGCTGATGTCGAGGGCAAGCTGTCAAGCATACTCGAAGAGCTTAATGTAGAGCGCAAGCGCGCTGTTGCCCTGGAGCGCCAGTTGTCCAAAGAGACAGCCGAGTCATTGTTAGATAAGTCTGAGACAGTTAAAGGGGTCTCGGTGTTAGCGGCCCAGGCCTCGGTGTCGAACATGGACGCCCTGCGTCACATGGGCGACGTATTGAGGGAGAAGATGGGCAGCGGCGTGGTGGTGCTGGCTGCAGTCTGGGATGACAAGCCTAACTTTCTAGCTATGGTTACCCCTGACCTTGTCGCTAAGGGATTGAATGCGGGCGATATCGTAAAGAAGGTAGCGCAGGCGACAGGCGGCAGCGGCGGAGGGCGGCCTCAACTGGGTCAGGGAGGGGGCAAGGACAAAGACAAGCTTGAGCAGGCGCTGAAGCTTGTTGCCAGGCTGGTGGAGGAGAAGGTCTAGGGGATGCGCATCATGGGTCTGGACATCGGCGAGAAGCGCATCGGGGTGGCGCTGAGCGACCCTCTGGGTATTATAGCGAGCGCTCTCACGGTGATCGAGAGGACAACAAATGAGGCTGCTGTAAAGCAGATAATTGACCTTGCTCGCGAGAACGAGGCGGAGCGCATCGTCGTTGGAATGCCCCGCTCACTGGATGGCAGCCTAGGCAAGCAGGCGCAAGCTGTTCTGTCATTTATCGATTTACTTAAGGAATACACTCAGCTTCCAGTAGTTGCCTGGGATGAGCGGCTGTCCACGGTCGCTGCCGAGCGGACGATGCTGGAGCTGGGGATGAAGCGAGATAAGAGGAAGAAGCGGCGCGATTCTCTGGCAGCGGCATTTATCTTGCAAGGCTACCTCGACCGGGCGAGAAGTAGTGCGTCTGGCTGAGGCTAAGGCTAAGGCTAAGGCTAAGGCCTGTTTGGAGTGTTTCCCCCAGGAGCAAATCCTGTCATGAATAAGACTGTTGGTCTCATCGGGAATAAGCTGAGTCACTCCATCTCGCCGCAGTTTCAGCAGGCGGCCTTCGACTATTTGGGACTTGATATTCGTTACGAGGTGTGGGAAACAGCTAAGGATAGCCTGCCTGAGGTGGTTGGGGGGCTACGGGATGCTTCAAAACTCGGCGCAAATGTCACTATACCTTATAAAGAGGCAGCGCTGCCGCTTCTGGATGACGTGGACAAAGACGCCCGTCGTATCGGCGCGGTAAATACCATAGTTAATCGTGGGGGCAAGCTCATCGGCTATAATACGGATGCCAGCGGTTTCATGAGGGCGCTCCGCGAGGACGGCGCTTTCTCTCCCAGAAACAAGCGTGTTGTGCTTCTCGGCGCGGGTGGAGCGGCACGGGCAGTGGGCTTCGCCCTTGTAGATGCAGGTGTGAGGTCTGTGATTATCTTAAATCGTAGTGTTGAAAGGGGGGGGGTGTTGGCCTGGGACCTCAAGGTGTCTGAGATAGAGGTCGCTGCTTTATCATGGAAGGATGGCAATACCTTGACTGCGCTTGCGGAGTGTGACCTCTTGGTCAACTGTACATCCGTAGGTATGAAGGATAGCCCTGGCGAGGGAAAATCGCCCCTGGGGATAGGGCTGATTCCCAAGCGGGCGCTGGTTTACGATGTGGTGTATAATCCCATGGAGACGCCCTTGATTGCAGCAGCCAAAAAAGCAGGGGCACGCACGCTGGGCGGGTTGCCCATGCTGGTATATCAGGGTGCAGCATCATTCGAGTTTTGGACGGGCAAATCAGCGCCAATTGACATAATGATGAGAGTGGCAAAGAGGGCTTTGTAGAATTGGTTGGTTAGGGTTTGATCGAGGGAGTGAATCTTTAAATGAATAGGTACTGTTTTCAATATTACTCAAGGACCCTCGCTTCTGTGGCAGGAAGAAAGGATCAGCAGGTATCGCCTCGACAGGGGTGGAATTTTGATTTCCCAAATGCCAGGTTGAAAATAGCGCTGATGGATAGTGTCAAAAGTGCAAATGGGGTAAATTTGCATACTGGCCTAAATATGATTGTCTATATTGAGGCAGATTCAAGGGGAGATGCTAGAGAAACCTCGACGAATTTCACAGAGACGCTTCTGAATCTTATAACTTACTCAACTTTGGCCTACTGTAGTCCGGCAAAATTGATCAACGTGATGGAGATTAGCGCTAAGGAACCTCATCAGTTTGAACATTATGTATATCCGTTTGATGAGCAGGAATTGATGGGTTCGCTTAGTGCTATTGACAAGGTTCTATTTGGGGCGATATTCGAATCTTATAAAAGGAGTTCTTACCAACAAAGAGTTATGCGCTCACTATCTTGGCTAAGAAAAGGTGTTGGAGAACAGAATAAAGTAGACCAATTTGTTTCCTATTGGGTTGGCTTGGAGGTCATTAAACATATTCTAAGAAGGAATCTGGCGACAAAAATGAGGAATCCGGGCGAGTGGGCTGGAGTGGAAGATATTTTCACATGCAAGTTGCATTTTGAAAAATTTGATACCGTCAAAAAAGACGGAAGGAATGGATTATTACACGGGTTTAGAGAACTGGACGACAAATTTGTGAGGGAAATTGCTAGTCATGTAGAACCATTAAGAAAGACGCTCATCTTTTGCATTGGGACCGTTTTGGGTCTGGCAGATAATACTACATTTACAATCTCTAATAAAACCCCTCGAGGAATCCCGCGAGGCTATTCGTCAATCATAAAAGGCAGGATCAGAAATCTACCAGTGGCCTTCAAGGAACTGGTCGAGAACTACCCTGTGATTGATGCTGAGATATCAAACAGAGAATTTTCTCTAAGCGAAAGTGGAGATTTGAACTTGAAATTCAGTACAAGCCATCATTTTCGTGGCCCAAGTGACACTAAGTGGGATGTAGAAGCCATGGAATTGTGGGGGGATGGGGACGCTGGCATTCGTCGCGGATATATCGGCGAAGTTGCACCTACGTAAGTAATTTGTATACTTCCCTAGTAGGGGGCTTTATGTTCCGTTTCTTAACCTCGGGTGAATCTCATGGCAGGGGGCTGGTGGCAATAATCGAAGGGATGCCCGCCGGTCTGGCCCTCGATGAGGATTATATCGCCCGCGACCTGGCGCGCCGTCAAAAGGGGTATGGTCGTGGCGCCCGCATGGCTATTGAGCGGGACCGTGCTGAAATCATCTCCGGGGTGCGCCAGGGCTTCACCATGGGCAGCCCTATCTCGCTTCTCATCTGGAACCGGGACTGGGAAAACTGGCAGGAAATAATGAGCGTCTCTCCGGTCAAGCAGGAGACTGAGCCTGTCACCCGCCTTCGTCCCGGACACGCTGACCTGGCAGGTGCCATGAAATACAATCTCAACGATGTTCGACCTATCCTGGAACGTGCCAGTGCCCGGGAGACGGCAAGCCGCGTCGCGGTGGGCGCCGTCGCTCGAAAGCTGCTCGACGAGTTTGGCATTGAGATACACAGCCACACCGTCTGCATCGGCGGGCACTGGACAAAGCAGGTCGAGAAAGTTGACTGGTCAAAGGTGGAGAAGTCGCCTCTTCGCTGCACCGATATTAAAGCGGAGAAGGCTATGCTCTCAGCTATTGATAAGGCTAAAAAGTCGGGCGATAGCCTGGGCGGCGTCTTCGAGGTTGTGGCGAGCGGAGTTCCCATCGGTCTAGGAAGCCATGTCCATTGGGATCGCAGGCTCGATGGCCGGATAGCCCAGGCCATAATGAGCATCAATGCTGTGAAGGGCGTGGAGGTCGGGGCTGGCTTCAATGTAGGGAACTTCCCTGGTTCGCAGGTTCAGGATATAATTGGACTCGATGCAAAGCGTGGCTGGCAGCATGCCACGAACCGCGCTGGCGGTATTGAGGGCGGTATGAGCAACGGTGAGCCGATAATAGTGCGCGCTGCAGTGAAGCCCATCCCTACTATGGGCAAGCCTTTGCCATCAGTTGATTTGCGCACGGGCAAGAAAGTCGGGGCCCATATCGAACGGAGCGACATCTGCGTTGTCCCCGCAGCGGGCGTCATAGGTGAAGCGATGCTGGCTATCGTCTTGGCTGAGGCAGTACTGGAGAAGTTCGGCGGCGATCACATTGATGAGACTTCGCGCAACTATCGGGGCTATCTCAAGTCGATAGGCCCCAGAAAATAATATGGGCAATCTTGGCTTTCACTGCCATAATCTAGATTTTTTCGATGAGATGATAACCGGCAATGGCCTTAGTCGTGGCGAGTTCTATAATCTCACCGCTGGTGAACTCCCCAGGCTTAAGCGGCTGGTGGGTCGCCATAAGCTGGAGTGGAGTATACATGCTCCATTGATTCAGCTTGACTGGTATCCGAAGCCTCCAACCTGGTCTTTCCTTTGCGATGTGGACGCGGATAAAAGGGAGTTGACCATGAAGATGATAACCCTGACCATGGAGCAAGCCGATGAGTTCGGGGCTGAATATGTGGTAGTCCATTTTCCTTCGCCGACATCGGAAGAATCGGACGAAGGTGGGGCAAAGGTTCAAGCAATCGCCTGGAAGAGCTGCGATAGACTTGCCGAACTCAGCCTAAAGAAGAGCATTCCTATTCATGTAGAGGGTGTGGGAGCGAGTCCTTTGATTAATGCCGAGTTCCTTAAATCGGTACTGAAGGAATACTCTCCTCCACTACAGTATTGTTTCGATACTGCACATACGCATCTGGCTGCGATACATAACGGTTTTGACCTGTATGCTTTTGAAGCCGAGCTTCTGCCATATCTGGGCTCGGTTCATCTCTGGAATACCCGTAGTAAGGATGACTATGTGGCATTCCGACACATCCCAGTGCATCCCAGCCAGAGTGCCGAGGGCGGCTGGGTGGATATTGCGCGGGTTTTACAGATAATGGGCTCGGCCAGGAATTCGCTTCCTATTATCTTCGAAAGCGATCGCCTATATCCTGAGGCTTTGGGAGACTATAACTATAGTGAGGGGGTTCAATGGGTGAAAAAGCTGCTGGAAACATTATCCTGACTGGCTTCTCCTATACTGGCAAAACGAGGGTGGGCCAGGAGGTAGCCCGGAAATTGGGTTGGAAGTTCGTCGATATCGATGAGGAAATTGTGCGTTCTTCTGGCAAGGCAGTAGCTGAGATATTTGCTCAGGATGGCGAGGAGCGATTTAGGGAACTGGAAAGTAAGGTGTTGGAGCGTGTATGTCAGGGAAGTAATCTGGTCATTGCCACCGGTGGCGGGGCTGTTATGAGTGCCGCTAACCGTAAATTGATGGAGGAAAGCGGGGTGGTCATCTGTCTCGAAGCGAAGCCAGCCACTATATTGCAAAGGTTGCTTAAGGATGCTGAAGACCCCACAAACCAGGAGGTAAGGCCTCTTCTCGCGGGTCCTGAACCATTGAAGCGCATTGAATGGCTTAAGGAGTTTCGCCAACCTTATTATGCTCTTTCAGACTGGACGGTGCATACCGACAATTTGACTGTGGGGGAGGTAGTAGAGGAGGTAGTCAATGGGTGGAGATATGGGGGGAGGGGAAGGGTTGCCCTGCCTACTCTGCTAGATGTCCGAGAGTCCGAAGCACCTTATTGTGAACAGCAAGGCGCTGCTTGCGAGGTAACCACCGCTACAGAGAGTTACTATGTCTTCGTGGGCTGGGGGTTCCTTCAAGAGTTGGGTAGACGGATGCGAAACGCTGGTCTCTGGGGCACTGCTCACATAGTTAGCGATGAAGGTGTATTTCCACTCTACGGGGCTATTGTTACTAAGATTCTGGAAGATGCTGGCTTTGCTGTGGACTCCCTTGTTGTGCCACAGGGGGAGAGTAGCAAGTCATTTGAGACAGCAGTCAATATCTATAACTGGCTGGTTGATTGTCGTGCTGAGCGTGGTGATAATATCGTTGCTCTGGGTGGAGGTATGGTGGGAGACCTCGCTGGGTTTGTAGCTGCTACTTTTCTACGCGGTCTGCCTCTAGTTCAGGTACCTACCAGCTTGATGAGTATGGTCGATTCTTCTATCGGGGGCAAGGTTGCAGTGAATCATCCCCAAGGTAAGAATCTGATCGGAGCTTTTTATCAGCCACGTCTGGTCGTAGCTGATACGCAGGTCTTGACTACCTTACCCAGGCGTGAGTTGGTTTCAGGCTGGGCTGAGGTGGTAAAACATGCTATGATACGCGATCTGCGGCTGCTGGAGTTGCTTGAGCAGCGTGTGGAGGGACTGCTCGCTCTGGAACGGGAGGTTACCAGCGATGTAGTGGCACGTAGCGCTGCTATCAAGGCCAAAATAGTGAGCAAGGATGAAAAGGAGCGTGGCATACGGGTTATATTGAATTACGGACACACTATTGCGCATGGGCTGGAGGCAGCTACAAACTACGAGCGTTTCCTCCACGGTGAAGCGGTTGCCATCGGTATGATGGGGGCAGCTGCTATCAGCCGCGACATTGGCCTTTTGTTCCAGGGGGTTGTGGAGAGACAGCAAGCCCTGCTGGGAAGATTTGGCTTGCCTACATCCTTCTCCGGGGTGGATATCGAGCGTTTGCTTCAGGCTACAGAGCTTGATAAGAAGACGAGGGGGAAGGTTTTGAGATGGGTGTTACTTCGTGCCATAGGCCAGCCAGTAGTTCGTGATGATGTCCGCCGCGAAATTGCAGTGGACGTAGTCAAGCAATTGTCAAAAAGCTGACTCCGATTGAGCATGGGGATTGGTAATATCGTAGCTATATGTTATTATTAGAGAGCATGTCAAGAAGCTTGAGGAGCGAACTGTAGTAAATGGTAGATGTTAGCGAAGCAACACAGGAATCGCTTGCACGTGAGTTGAGCAGAAAACCCCAGGGGAAGGGTATAATCGACTATATCACGGTGCTCAAACCCCGCGAGACAGTTTTGCTAACCTTCATTGGGGTTTGTGCTGTAATTATTGCAGCTCACGGCAAACCTCCGCTCCATGTGCTTGCAATTGCCCTCGTGGCGATTGCCTTGGGCAGCGCTGGTGCTAATGGCCTGACCAATTACCTCGACCGCCATGTCGACGCCAGGATGCAGAGGACTCATATGCGGGCTCTGCCTGCCAGGCGCATAGTCCCCGCCAGAAAGGCTCTGGTTTGGAGCGTGTTCCTGATTATTGTTGCCCTTGTTTTAGCCTGGTTTTTGGCTCCGCTCTGTTTTGTCTTCGGCTTGGTTGGCACTGTCGCAGCATCGGTATTCCGGAAAAGGGTGATGTGCGTCATTCAGGGCGGGATTGCAGGTTGTGCACCTGTGCTTATAGGCTATGTAGCTGTCACTCACCACCTGGATATTCAAATACTTTTGCTCTGCGTCCTTATCGCTGTTTGGATACCGCTGCACGTGTGGAGCGTTATGATTGCTAACCGCGAAGACTACCTTCAGGCTGGAGTCGCATATTTCCCGGTAGCGTGGAGGGTCAAAGACGCCATAAAGATATTAATGGTCTTGTCAGTTCTGCTTTATGTTTCGTCTATTGCTCTCTGGGCGATCGACCATTTCGGCTGGCTCTATTTTGCGGTTGCCAATGTCCTCGGCATCGTCATGGTCTATGCCAACTACCATCTCCTCAAGAGCCGCCTGACCCAGGATGCCTGGAAGGTGTACAAGCTTTCTGCATTCCCCTATCTGGGTTTGATATTCATCGCCCTGTGTTTGAATTTCTGGGTCTGATTCCCGATGAGCCGACTCTTCAAGCTGGCGCAGACTTGCCTCAAGACCAGGGCTCGTGCCGGGACTCTTACCACGCCTCATGGCTCGGTGCCAACCCCTGTTTTCCTCCCTGTGGGTAGTCAGGGTACAGTCAAGACACTGACACCGGAAGACCTCAAATCACTGGGTGTGGGGATGATTCTGGCTAATACTTATCACCTCTATCTCAGGCCCGGCGTGGATGTTATCAGCAAGCTGGGTGGATTGCACCGGTTCATGGCCTGGGATGGCCCGATTCTGACTGACAGCGGCGGTTTTCAGGTGTTCAGCCTGGGGCACCTTCGTCGCGTCAGCGACGAAGGTGCCCTGTTCCGCTCCCATCTAGATGGCAGCGAGCATTTCCTCACCCCGGAGCTTGCCATGGAGGTGCAGGAGCAACTGGGTGCAGACATCATCATGGTTCTCGATGAGTGCCCCCCATACGGAGAGGATTTCGAGAGCATCCGCAAGGCCACGGAGCGCAGCCACCTTTGGGCGGAGAGGTGCAGGAGAAGACACAAGCGAAGAAAACAGGCTCTGTTCGGAATTATACACGGTGGCACTTTTGCCGAGTTGAGGCATCAGTCGGCCGATTTCATCACATCGCTGGATTTCCCCGGGTACGCCATTGGTGGCTTGAGCCTGGGAGAGCCGAAAGAACTGATGCACAATATGCTCGATGAGACCGTGACTCGTCTTCCGAAAGACAAGCCGCGCTACTTAATGGGCGTGGGCTCTCCCGAAGACCTGGTGGAATGCGTCGCACGCGGCGTGGATATGTTCGATTGCGCTTTGCCCACCAGGCTGGGGCGAAATGGCGCGGTATTCACTCAGCGCCGCCGCTATAATATCGGGAACGCTCGCTTCAAAACCAAAAAGGGCCCCATTGATGCTGATTGCGACTGCTATACCTGTCGCACATTCTCTGCTGCTTATCTTCATCATTTGTTCAAGGCTCAGGAGCTTCTCGCCTACCGCCTTGCTACTATACATAATGTAAGGTTTATCATGAGGTTGATGGAGCAGATCCGGCGTTCTATCCTGGATGGCACGTTTTCCAGCTTTAAGAAGGACTTCATCCAGGGCTATCAAACTACCGATGCTGAGACTAGGACAGAGCAAAAGAAGAAGTGGCTCGGAGCCCGCCAAAAGAAACACAGTTTGATTAGTTGTGACAATTTATAATTTTCTTTACATGGCTTTGTGCTTTTGCTAAACTCTGACCTAGGTCGTATCTCTTGAGAAGAGGTGCAAAATGGGGACGAGAGACTTTAGACACCATGAAGCCAAGAAGCCCAAGAAAGGGGCCAAGAAGCCGCTGGTCTCGGAAGTGCTGGCTATGCCGACAACCGTGGAGGTGATTAAGGCGAAGGGGAAGAAGGAGAAGAGCGCTTGGGAGGGGGAGAAGGGCGCTGAGGAAGAAAAGTAGCTCAATAGCAACCTATCGGCAATTGTATGGAGAGGGCAAGCTGCACGAGCGGGTGGAGCAGGCGCTGGCTATCCTGGAGAATTGCTGCCTCTGTCCTCGTCGCTGTCAGGTGAATCGCCTCAAGGGAGAGTTGGGTAAGTGCAGCACCGGGAGGCAAGCATTAGTTTCGAGCTTCGGGCCGCACTTTGGGGAGGAGGCCCCTCTGGTGGGGAACGGTGGGTCGGGGACGATATTCTTCGCTTTCTGCAATTTGAAATGTTGCTTCTGTCAGAACTACGCCATAAGTCAGCTTGGCGAGGGGCAGGAGGTGGAGGCGGCGGAACTGGCTGGCATGATGCTTTCCCTGGAGCAAAGGGGCTGTCAAAACATCAACTTCGTGAGCCCCACACATGTGGTGCCTCAAATCCTTGAGTCACTGGAGATCGCTGCAGAGTCAGGCCTATCTGTGCCACTGGTATATAACAGCGGGGGCTATGATGCAGTGGAAACCCTCAAGCTCCTGGATGGTATTTTCGATATTTATATGCCGGACATGAAGTACTCCGACGAGCAAAACGCACGGCGGTTCTCCGGAATCGATGATTATCCCAGTATGAATAAGGCCGCGGTGAAGGAGATGCACCGTCAGGTGGGAGACCTTCAACTGGGTGATAATGATAACGGTGTCGCCACGCGTGGACTGCTGGTGCGGCATCTTGTTCTGCCAGATGGTCTGGCGGGAACCGCGGGAGTCTGTCGCTTTCTAAGCCAGGAAGTCTCGAGCAACACTTATCTGAATGTGATGGCCCAGTATCATCCCTGTTACAGAGCCTACGATGTAGCCGAGCTAGCGCGCTCTATCTCGAGGAAAGAGTTTGTTGAGGCTATCGAAATCGCTCGGAGCTGCGGTCTTCACCGTCTGGACCGGATCGAACCTCGTCCCTTTGCAGGTGTGCTCTGAACTTTATGGGGCAAGTATGGGGAATGAATGGTGTCGGAGCAAGCATCTCTGTTGGCTATAGTGCATGGGCGTGTTCAGGGTGTCTATTTCCGCGCCTTTGTCCGCAACCATGCAGACGCCCTGGGATTGACCGGCTATGTGAGGAATCTGCCCGGCGGAAGGGCAATTGAGGTTAGGGCGGAAGGAGAGAAAACTAAGCTGGACGAGTTGCTCAAGCACCTGAACATCGGACCGCCTCGAGCCATGGTGGAACACGTTGATGTAGAGTGGTCAGCATACACAGGACGCTTTAAAGACTTTCAGTTGAATTACTAGGTCTTCGTTTCTTCCTCCGCAGGGGCAGGTCTCAGTCCATAGTACCGATCATTGTCGAGGATGCGTTTTAGCTTTGGAACCGATAGATCTCGAGCGTTGCTACTATCGCCCAGCGACTGCTGCAATTGTTCCTGAATTTGCTCCAAGTTGAGAGCCTGGTTCCCGTTAGCCAGGAAAAGACGAAAAATCATCTCCATTAATGGCATATTAGGTGTGATAAAACCCTCGCGTTTGGAGCAGCATTGTCTTATAGTGCGCAGTAAAACAGCTTCTGACTTCGTTTTCTCCTTCTTGCGGGATGTTGGGCACAGGCGGCTCGTAGCGAGTGTGGCAAGGGAACGCTCCTGCCGTCGGTACCACTCCAAATCTATGAAGTAGTGAAGCTGTTTCTCTCCGGTTTCTACATCCTGCTCTGTCGTCATGGGTCAACCCCCTTGTTTGGTCTTAACCTCTTCGATCAGGCGAAGATAGCCTGTCGTTACCCCTGCGGCATTCGCAGCCTCAGAGTCTACTTCATAGGGTGGGCCGACGAATATTTTACCATAGTCCTCGACATCTCCATGGAAATGGTCTTTGGCACCGATGAATTTCTTGCGACCGTCTATTATACCCAGGTCGAAGGGCAAGGTGAAGTACAGGTCAGCGATAATATTGTCGATGCCCAAAGACTGCTCCACTCCCCGAAAGCCTTTGACCTCTTGCGGATACTTGGATGCTGGAAGCAGACCCAGCAGGTTCCTGATACAGAAACTGCCTTCTCCCGCCACAACTTTGAAAGGGGCGATAGTTATCAGGAAATCGCAGGACAATATGACGTTGGGTATCCAGAAGGTAGTCAGTACGAAGGGTTTGGCCAGAGGATTTTCCACTGCCACGGGGACACCCTGGTCAACATCCAGAAGCATTGTGTGAGGGAAATCATAGCCCAATTCCTTATATATAGAGTGCACTATTTCATCGCCAGCGCTTGCCTCAAGGAGCAGGATGTCAGCGGGGCTGACCTTCCTTATGCCGGCGATTACTGCGCCCAGGGTCTCCCGGCTTGTAGTTATGGGGTGAGGCTTGGAACAACCGGCGCTTGGCTTTATCAAGATTCGCCGTGCGAATGCTACTTCCACCGGTGGTTCAAAGACAAAATCGGCTGCCTCGAGAATCATTCCCCGCCTTTCCTTCTGATTGAGATGTCAATACTGGTAGCCTGCGAAACCTTCTTGAGCGCGGAAACCATGCCGACCAGCGTTTTAGTGATGATGCTTCGGACAAAGGGATTGAGAGGTATCAGTTCCTCGTTGACAAAGAGCATAGCCGTATCCTCTTTCTCTCTGTCGAAGAACCTTTTCTCAACGAGGTCTGCCAGCCCCGGCGCATCTTCCAGGCCATACTGGGGCACATCTATTTTCAGTTTCTCATCCGTGGCAACTGCCAGGAGTTCTTCTTTTGTTCACAGCAAATCAGGGCCAAATTCCTTGCGATGCACCTCTATCTTGGGTGCTTTATCCTGTTTGAATCCCTCAGCCAAAATAATGTCGCAATCCAGGCCGATGAATCGCTGTAACTCAGCCAGGGTGTGGTCGTGGTCAACCATCCTGATTATGGCAATCTTTTGGGAAGAGCTTATGGCCACAGTGTCGCTACCTGCCTGGGCGTATCTCCAGGTATCCTTTCCCTCATGGTCTATGTCGAAGCCGCTGGCACTGTGTTTGATGGTAGCTACCCGATAGTGGCGGCGCTTAAGCTCAACCACCAATCTCTCCATGACGTAGGTCTTGCCCACACCGCTTTTACCGACAACGCATACTATGGGAACCATCTACGTCTCCTCATTCCAGTCCAGCATCTGTACCTGTACCTTCTCACCCACCTCGATCCCTGGCTTGTCTTCGGGGACAATCATTAGCCCGTTGGCCTGCGCCATAGACGTCAGTATGCCTGAGCCCTGGGCGCCCGCCAGGCTGGCGAAGTACTGGCCATCGCGCTTGCTTACTGTGACTCTGGCAAAGACGCGTCGTCTATCTCTGTTCTCTAAACGGCCTTCGCTGATGGCTTGGATAGTAGGCTTGGCGAAGTTCTTTCTCCCCAGCATCTTCAGGATGGCTGGGCGGGCAAACTGCTCGAAGGCAATCATAGAGCTTACCGGGTTCCCCGGGAGCCCCAGGTGGGGTATCTTCTTCTTGCCCAGATGCAGCACTCCGAAGGCCAAAGGCTTGCCCGGCTTCATGCGTACTGTCCAGAATGTCACCTCCCCCAGTCGTGCCAGGACATCTTTGACCACATCGTATTCCCCGACAGATACACCAGCGGAGGTTATTAGCAAGTCGGCATCGCTTGCCTGTTTTATCCTGGCCTCCAGAGCCTTGATATTATCTTTGGCGATGCCTAATATCTTGGGGATGCCGCCATAGCGCATGACCTGTGCCGCGAGGCTGTAGGTATTGCTGTTATATATCTTGCCTGGCGGCAGTGGCTCTTTGATATCCGCCAGCTCATCTCCTGTTGCCAGTACAGCTATCACCGGACGGCGGATAACCCGCACGATATCCCTTCCCAGGGAAGCCAGGACGCCGACCTCTTGAGGTCGCAGCACCGTCCCCGCCTTTAGGACCAGACTTCCTTTGGAGATGTCTTCTCCTGCCTTTCTGATGTTCAATCCCTTCGCTGCCTGCCGCAGCATCCCGATCTCGCTTAGGGGTTTCTTGGCTGCCTTGCGCTTTTCCTCGTCTGTATCCTCGAACTGGACTACTGCGTCGGCACCCTTGGGGATAGGTGCACCGGTCATGATGCGGATAGCAGTGCCGGGTGCTACCTCCTCCTTGGATATGTAGCCTGCGGCTACTTCACCAATGATGCGAAGTATTCGAGGTGAGGAAGGACTGGCGCTCTTTGTGCTCTCGGCCTGCACTGCATAGCCGTCCATGGCGGAATTATCCAGCGGCGGTATGTCTATATCAGAGTAGACATCCTCTGCCAGCACACGTCCCAGGCTATCCAGGATGGGCTCGTCTTCCGGTTTGAGCACATCGACATAGCTCAGGACTTTCTCCAGAGCTTCCTCAACAGATATCATGTCTCGCATCCCTCAGTTTCATATGGTGCTCGGTCAATTCAGCGTCTGATCAAAGAAAGCTATAACTCTGTTGAAATATTCTTCGGGTTAGGCGAGCCTTAGTCCGAAGTGACAGTTCATCGCTATTATTTCCTCATCTTCCTCTGGGTCTTCTCTCGTGCTGCCAGCATTCGGGCTCTCTTCAGATCAGCCCCGGTATTGATATTGAAAAAGCTCAAGCGCTCCGGGTCGAACCTGTACAGCTCCTCTTTTCCCACATACCTGACCTTTACTGAATTGAAGAAAGCAGTGACCTTGAGATTGTCCTGTCTAATCAGGCTCTCCATTGGCCCTATGCAATTCTTGGAGTACAAGGCGTGAAGCGGCTCCATCTGGTCGCCTATCCTCGGTATAACGACATCGAAACCGGGCGAGATATCGATCATATAGCGCAACAGGTTAACGTTCAAAAAAGGCATGTCGCAGGCAACAACCAGATTGAGAAAATTAGTAGAATGCACCAGCCCTGTATAGATGCCGATAAGCGAGCCTTTTCCTGAGTAAAGGTCAACCACTGTTTTCGCTTCTGGATATGTATCTAAGGACAGGGATGACCTTGCCTGCTTCTGCGAAATCACTATCAGTATCTCTTGGCTCAGCGAACTCAAACTGCTGATGGCCCGCTCAATCAGGCTTTTCCCAGCAATCACCTCCGCGAGTTTTTCTCTTCCCAGGCGGGAACTGCGGCCACCGGCGAGGATGATAGATGTTATAGTCAAATCGAAGCTGTCCGCTCCTAGTAGGCAACAAATCTTCCAATTTATTGTATCACCTCAGTCAACGGGGAGTGCAGAGGGGCAGAGCCCCTTTGCCGGGGGACTGGAGGTGTCCCCAAATTTTTCAAAATCCCCCGACATTGGGGATTAAGCGGGTCGATTATTCCTCATCCCAGGCGCCTTCTCCAATGAGGGGGACGAAACGGCAGGCGCCTAGGTTTGTGCTTGCTGTTCCCTCTTTGCGCTTTATCACCTGCATCAGGTCCTGTTCAAAGCGCGAGCCAACGGGTATCACCAGCCGGCCGTCTACTGCCAGTTGGTCCAGCAGCCCCTGGGGCACCTTAGGCGCGCCGGCAGTGACCATTATGGCATTGTAGGGCGCTCCCTGGGGCCAGCCCAGGGTCTTTTCGGTGGGGTGTAACTCCACATTGTTGTAGCCCAGCATGGTCAAAACGTCTTTCGCTCTGTCGAGCAGCCTCTGGTGCCGTTCCACGGTAACTACCCAGTTCGCCAGCTCACAGAGGATGGCGGTCTGGTAGCCGCTGCCTGTCCCGACCTCCAGCACCTTCTCGGTGCCGGTAAGCTCCATAGCCTCGGTCATCATGGCTACAACATATGGCTGTGATATGGTCTGCCCCATCTCGATGGGCAAGGGGATGTTCTCATAGGCTGAGTGCTGGCTGCTCGGGGGCACGAAAAGCTCGCGGGGCACACGGCTCATCACGTCGAGCACTTTCTTGTCCCTTATCTCGTGGGACAGTTGGTGCATCAGTCTAAGCCGGGCGGTCTCCATGTCCATGGTCACAGCCTCGTCTTCCTTCAGGAATATATCACAAACCGCTGCCTTGGTCTATAGGAGCAGGCTAGATCACGTCTAGCAGCCAGGAGTCCGTAGTGGTCAAGTCCCTTGAGCATTAAATTCCCCCCTTCTAAACTTGTCCCTGACTCGTTCAGGGAGGGGGATACAGGGGGATTACACAGGGGGTGCAAGGGGGCTGAACAGCGTTGCTAAAAGACTTCACTCGTGATAATAGGGGAAGAGTCCGCCTCGGGCGGACTCTTCCCCTATTTGTTTACTCGTTTGATTCCGGCTTCTGCTTACTTCTTCAAGGTAGAGACGTCAATGCCTCTGCCGCAGAGTTTCAATTCGACGGGTTTATCGCCGCCGTACTTCTTGTAGACTCGGCATGTTTCGCAGACACTGGTGTCGGTGCCGGTGACGACGTCGCCCTTCTTGCGGAGCTTACAGTAAGTCCCCTCGACCTCCCAGCAGGGCAGAGTGGTGTATTTGCTAGCCGGGCAGTCATCTCTTATCGCTGGCGGGCAGTTACACATCTGCCAGCAGATTGTCTTCCCTGTCCAGAAATCAGCGTCTCTCTCTCCTTCTAGCTCTTCCTTCTCGCGCGGATGCTCCATCACCGCTTGCTTTATTCTGCCTGCCATGTTCATAGCCCCCTTTCCATTGTCCCAGTAGATTTCCCGCTCACTATTATCTTATCACAACCCAGCCAGGCCTGCCTTACGCTATAATGCCTTTTTCTGCCTGCCCAAACCCTTTCCTCTTTCGTTGACTCGGCTCATATAGGGTAGTAGAATGTTCGCGAGATAGTCGAAAGGTTGAGTAACGATGGTTGTCTATAAAAGTAGCGAGAAACAGGCCGTCGGGCAAGCATCGTGGATGGTTATTAGGGAAGGGAGTAGTCTATACCGTCACAAGTTGCCCATCGAACACGCGCGTGTTTGCACCTGTGGCCGTACTCACATCAACTGCATGACGCCAAAGGAGTGGCTTAAGTCTCAACTCGGTGTGTGGCAATTCTTTTATGAAGCAAGAGACATTCGGGATAAGAAGATTCATCCGGCTACATTCCCTATAGCCCTAGCGAAAAAAGTAATCGAGTTGTTTACCCACGAGGGCGAGCTGGTTCTCGACCCATTTGTCGGGAGTGGGACTACCCTAATGGCAGCCCACGATACTAACCGTAACGCTGTTGGTTTTGATCTTCAGAAGAATTATGTAGATATTTGTGAGAGGCGTCTTATTCAGACAACCTTCTTCAATAATTCAAAACAGATCGCGATTCAGGACGATGCTAGAAACATTCCACAGTACTTGGATCATGAAACAGTCAGTCTGATATGGACATCACCTCCGTATGCTAACCTTCTCAATAGACCACGAAAGAATAAATCGAGAAGGTTTAGAAATAATGAGCAGCTTGACAAAGTGGAGCAATATTCTCAGGATCAGAGAGATCTAGGGACAATGTCACTCGAGGATTATACGACGGCTATGGGTGAGATCTTTCAATCGTTGCTACCACTCCTTCGCCCAAAGGCACACTGTGTTATTAACGTTCCTGATATGTGGTGGGAGAATAGAAGAGTCACTATCCACGTAGCGCTTATTAATGAGCTCCGGCGCCGGGGTTATGAGCTGCGTAATATTATTATTTGGGATCGAACAAACATCGTAAACCGGATCGGTATATTTGGCTGGCCAAGTAATTACATCACGATGGGTGTGACTTTTGAATATCTACTCGATTTCTGGCGGCCCCCAAGCACTCCTAGTGTGAGCCAATAGAGAGAAGATGAACATATTCACAAAAGATAGCTTGATTGCTAAGATTAAGGAAGTTACTGGAATGGGGTGGATTCCTAATGCTCGCCCCGGAAATGTTGGTGGTATTGGCAATACTTTGGAGGATTTACTCGGCATCAAAGAGAATAATTTGCCTATTCCTAACGCCGCAGAGTGGGAACTCAAGTGCCAGCGGATTGGGAGTAGCTCTCTGACTACTCTCTTCCACATGGAACCATCTCCTAGGGCTTTGAAGTTTGTTCCTGACATCTTTTTACCTCTTTATGGCTGGGAACATCAGACTATTACTGGGGAACAGAGCTTCCGCCAAACAATTAATGGCCTCGAAAGAAGTGATAGAGGATTCAAGGTTGTTGTTGACCGTACTGCTCATAAGGTTTTGATATCATTTGATGCTAAGGCCGTATCCAGTCGGCATGCTGACTGGCTTACTTCGGTCGCGAGTAGGGTCGGGCTTGGCGAATTAAATCCCCAGCCCTATTGGGGTTTCGATGATGTCTACCATAAGGCAGGGACTAAGTTACTTAACTGTTTCTATGTTCAAGCTGAAGTGAAGCATGAGAAAGATGTAGAGTTCTTCCGCTATAAACATATCCTCATTCTGGAGAAATTTGACTTCGAGAAGTTCCTCGTTGCAATTGAAACTGGGGCAGTGTTGGTAGATTTTGATGCGCGCACCCATCACAACCACGGTACGAAATTCAGGCTTCGCCAGGATAGATTGCCAGACCTTTATGGCCAGGTACGCGTCGTTGTATAAGAAATTTTTTCGCTCGCTGTGGACGTTATCATCCACAGCCCGTGCCCAACTTAGGGCGCATCGCCATGTGCCCCTACATCGAGTAGGTTTAAGCCATTCTTCCGGAGCCTGAAAAACACGATAAACCGGAAAATATAAAAACTCGGGCTGTGCTATACCCTTCGAGTCAAACTTGCCTCTCAGCTCTGAGGTTGATATACTATCTGGAAGCGCGCTGACGAGAAAGGCTGATGGAATACGAGACTATCATCGGGCTGGAGGTCCACGCTCAGCTCCTGACGAAAAGCAAGATGTTCTGCCGCTGCAGCGCAGACTATGCCAGCGCTCCGCCCAATACCCATGTCTGCCCCGTCTGCCTGGGCATGCCGGGTGTGCTGCCCACCATCAATAAGCGCGCCATAGAATTCGCCATTATGACTGCACTGGCTCTCAACTGCTCCATCCCCGAGCATACCAGGTTCGACCGCAAGAACTATCCCTACCCCGATTTGATGAAGGGGTATCAGATTTCCCAGTACGATAACCCGCTATCCCGCAACGGCTGGCTCAGTATTGAGGTCAACGGCAAGACTAAGCGCATCGGCATCACCAGGGTGCACCAGGAAGAAGATGTGGCCAAGCTTGTCCATCGCACTGATTCAACCGGCGAGACCTATAGCCTGGTGGATGTCAATCGCTCCGGCGTGCCCCTGATGGAGGTTGTGAGCGAGCCCGACATACGCTCTCCCGAGGAAGCCCGTGACTACCTTATGAAGCTGCGCAGCATCCTTCAGTATCTCGATGTCTCCACGGGCAATATGGAGGAGGGCAGCTTCCGCTGCGACGCCAATGTCAGCATCAGGCCTGTTGGCACCACCAAGTTCATGCCCAAAGTGGAAGTCAAAAACATGAACAGCTTCAAGGCGGTTTACCGCGCCCTTGCCTACGAGGTCGAGAGGCAGAAAAAGCTGGCCGAGGAGGGCGGGAGGCTGGTGCAGGAGACCAGGGGCTGGGTGGAAGAGAAAGGTGTAACAGTTACTCAAAGAAGCAAGGAGGAGGCTCACGACTACCGCTATTTCCCCGAGCCGGACCTGCCGCCACTGGAATTGAGCCGGAAATTCGTGGATGAGATAAAGTCTCGCCTCCCCGAGCTTCCGGATGCCAGACGCGACAGGTTCATGTCGCAGTATAATCTATCCAGGTATGATGCAAATCTCCTCACTGACTCCAGGGCGATGGCGGATTATTTCGAGGCCTGCCTCAAGCTCGTGCCTGCGAGGGATGGTGCGGAGAAGAAAGCGAAGACGGTGGCTAACTGGCTTCTCGGTGAGTTCGCCAGATTGCTCAACGCCACGAATATCGAGATAAAGGATACCAAGGTCAAGCCGCAGCATCTGGTTGAGATGCTCGACCTCATAGATGAGGGCACTCTCAGCACCAAGATGGCGAAGGAAGTCTTTGAGGATATGTTCCACAGCGGAAAGAAGGCATCCCAGGTTGTGCAGGAGAAGGGGCTGGCTCAAATCAGCACCACCACCGAGTTGGAAGCGATTGTGGGCCAGGTGATTGCGATGAACTCACAGGCGGTGGCGGATTACAAGCAGGGCAGGGAAACTGCCCTGAAGTTTCTTGTGGGGCAGGTGATGAAGGCGACCAAGGGGCAGGCTAACCCCCAGATGGTTAATGAATTGCTGAGGAGGATGCTGGCGAAGGGTAGCCAGTAAAAAGTAGTAACATGACACCTGTACAAATTGCTCTGATAATTATTGCCGTGGCGCTGGTTGCTACTGTCCTGGCCCAAGTGCGTGGAGGCGGCTTGGGTGGCATATTCGGTGGGTCAGGCGAGTCTGCGTTCAGAACCAGACGCGGATTCGAGAGGACACTGTTCCGATTTACTATTGTGCTCGCTGTAGTGTTCGTGATTCTCTGCATACTCAGCGTCAGGTTCGCATAACGAAACAGGGTAGCATGGAGCATCTGCTCCAACCCTATCCGAATCATAATATCGGAGGAAGTCGTGATGTCGAGCGTGAAAACCTGGCTCCTGGAGATAAGGGCGCCGTTCCTTTTGGTGACGCTTGTTTCGGTGCTGGTGGCGGTGTCCGTAGCAGTCTATCAATCATATCATATAAATGCCCTATATCTGGGGCTGGCTTTTCTCGGCGCTCTGCTGTCACATGTGGCTGTAAACGTGCTCAACGAGTATTTTGACTATAAGAGCGGTGTCGACTTTAAGACCATGAAGACGCCGTTCAGCGGAGGCAGCGGCGTGCTTCCCGCGGGTCTGCTCAATCCACGGAGCGTCTATATATTAGGCATTTCCTGCGTCGCTGCCATTATTGCCATCGGCGGCTATTTTATATACGTTCACGGCCCTCTCATAATCCCGGTGGGAGTGGTGGGAATAATCACCATATATTTCTACACTACACACATTACCAAATCGCCGTTGCTGTGCGCGATTGCGCCGGGGCTTGGCTTCGGTCCGTTGATGGTCATGGGCACGTATTTCGCTTTGACGGGAACTTATAGCCTGGCAGCGGGGCTGGCGTCGCTTATACCTGGTTTTCTGGTGAGTAACCTGCTTCTGCTGAATCAATTCCCCGATGTTGAGGCTGATGCTTCGGTATCTCGGAAGCACTTCCCCATATCGATAGGGCTGGCAAGGAGTTCCCTGATATATGCTTCTTTGGTTCTGGCAGCGTATCTGGCGCTGATAATATCTGTGCAAGTTGACAAGTTGCCTGATTTGGCACTGCTGGGGTTAGTTACCCTGCCCCTTGGGTTGTTGGTGGTAATGGGGGTGCGCAAATATCATAATCAGATAGAGCACCTGGTGCCGATTATGGGGCGCAATGTGATGCTCACGCTTTTCTTCCCGATGCTGATGGCTATCGGCATCATAGTCAGTTAGGGTATGTAGTGGTTAGCTTTAGGTGATTTTTTGTAGGGGCACGGCATGCCGTGCCCCTACGTTTTATTTATGATACAATGGCAACGATCGAGAAGTGATTTAATATGCGCATCGTGTTTATGGGCACACCCGAGTTCAGCGTACCTCCTCTGGAGTACCTTGTTCGGAGCGAATACCATATAGTCGGGGTCTACACCCAGCCTGACCGGCCGACGGGCAGGGGGCGGGCGATGGAGCAGTCTCCCGTTAAAAGGGTGGCGCTGGTACAGGGTCTGGAGGTGTTTCAGCCGGTCAAGCTGCGAAATCCCGACGAAGTACGGCGCCTGGCTGCGCTCAAACCCGACTTGATACTAGTGGCTGCCTTCGGTCAAATCCTGCCTCAGAGTGTGCTAGATATACCGCCTTTCGGCTGTCTGAATATCCATCCTTCGCTCTTGCCTAAGTACAGAGGCGCTACCCCTATACCTTCTGCCATCCTTGCCGGAGAAAGTGAGACTGGGGTCACCATCATGCTCATGGATGCAGGGATGGACACCGGACCCGTCATCTCCCAGATAATAGTTGGGATAGAGCCTCAGGATACCACCGAGTCTCTTACTAACAGGCTGGCCCAGGCCGGCGTGCGTCTGCTGGGTGAGGCACTGCCGTTGTGGTTCGACCGTTCTCTGAAGACTCAGCCCCAGGACGGGAGCAGAGCCACCTATACCTCTCCTATCACCAAGGAGGACGGCGTCATAAACTGGCAGATGTCTGCCGAGGAAATCTCGAGGCGAGTGCGTGCCTTTTATCCCTGGCCGGGATGCTACACCTGGTGGCAGGGGAAGCTGCTGAAGATACTGGAAGCGATTACTTTACATAAAGATAGGGATTTAGTGCCAGGGAAGGTGGTAGCTTTAGCCTCGGATCAACCTGCCGTTGTCGGCGTTGGGACAGGGGGTGGCATCTTAGGACTGTTACGTGTTCAACTCGAAGGAAAGCGTGCTCTGACAGCGGCGGAGTTCCTGTTGGGACAGAGGGCGTTTGTGGGAAGCACTTTAGGCAGCAGAAGCTGATGCTAAGCTGCCGGTTTCTTTCCCGGGGACGGCGGTTTCTTCTCAGCTTCCGCAGGGGCTTTTTCCTCAGCTTTGGCTTCTTCCGCAGCCTCTTCCTCAACCTCTACCTCGGCCTCGGCTTCAGCCGCGGGCGCTGCGACCGCCTCCACCTCTACGCGGAGGCGAGCGATCTTGGCTACTACTTTCCCTGGGTCAGCCAAAATAGTAACACCATCGCCGATGTGGAGGTCCTTGACATGGACAGCCTGGTCTAGTTGCACCAGGCCAGAGATATCTGCCTCGATGCTATGGGGCATATCGGCGGGCAGGCATTCCACCTCGATAGAGCCCATCTCCTGCACCAGTATACCGCCCAGATCTTTCACTGCGGGGGCCTTGCCTACAAGCACCAGCGGGACTGCGATCTTTAGCTTCTCATCCATCCTCACCTGGTAGAAGTCTACATGGAGAAGCTCGCCTTTTACGGGGTCACGCTGTATACCACGGACTATAGCTACGTGAGGGCGTTTCGCGCTGCCGACTTTTAAATGGACGAGGCTGGTGCGGCCAGCCTGCGCCAGGGCTTTCTTCAGCGCGGGTGTCTCAATCTGGAGGGAAGTAGACTCCAGGCCGTGGCCATAGAGGTTGACCGGCGTGATACCTTCACGGCGCAAGAATCTGACCTTCTTGCCCAGTAAGTCGCGTTTATGGGCTACCAGTTCAATCTTGTCCATTTGAAAACCAGTTTAATACTATAGCAGGATTCTGAAGTAAAATCAACATTTACATTGCACTATCTCCGCTCGACAGCGCTCTGTAAAGGGGCTTATAATCTTCAATTGGAATGAAAACAAGCGATTTCGATTACAAACTACCTGTGGAGCACATCGCTCAGACTGCTGCTGAGCCTCGAGACCACTCGCGGCTTATGGTGCTTTCTCGGAAAGACGGGAGTATGGAGCACCACCATTTCTACGAGGTGGGCGATTATCTTCGGTCTGGCGATATGTTGGTGTGCAACGACAGCCGCGTCATCCCGGCGAGGCTTTTGGGGCGGAAGGTCGATGGTGGAGCTAAAGTGGAGCTTCTTTTATTGAGGAGGCTGGAGCACGGCATCTGGGAGACGCTGGCCAGGCCGGGGCGAAGGCTTAAGGCGAGGACAAAGCTGGAGTTGGGTGAGGGGTCTATTATCGAGGCGCAGGTAATTGAAAAGAAAGAGACCGGCACCGTTATTGTGACTTTCCCTGATGAAGAGGCGCTGGAAAAGGCAGGAGCTGTTCCTTTGCCTCCCTATATACATACTCCCCTGAACAACCCCGAGAGATACCAGACGGTATATGCCCAGGAGAAGGGCAGCGTTGCCGCTCCTACAGCGGGTCTGCATTTCACCCCTGAGTTGATGGACAGGCTTCAGGGCAAGGGCGTTCGTTTCGTCTTTGTCACTCTCCATCTGAGTTTGGATTCTTTCCGGCCGGTGCAGGTTGATGACCCGGCTGAGCACGTGATACATAAGGAATACGGCGAGCTTACGCCTGACGTTGCCAGGGAGCTCAATCAGGCCAAAGCTGAGGGCAAACGGGTCATCTGCGTGGGCACCAGCGCTGTCAGGATGCTTGAGCATGCAGCGCGGGGCGAAGAAGACGGCGTAAAGCCATTTGTCGGCTGGGTTGACCTCTTTATCCGGCCCGGATATCACTTCAAGATGGTGGACGCCCTAATCACCAACTTCCATCTGCCGCGCTCCACGCTGCTGATGCTGGTGTCCGCCTTCGCAGGCAGGGAGCTTATCCTTCGAGCTTACCGCGAGGCGATGAGTCTGGGATATCGCTTCTACAGCTTCGGCGACGCTATGCTGATTATCTGAGGCATCCGGCTAGAGAAGGTGTTTGCGGAGCTATCTCTTCATCCACTTCGGGGAGGAAAGTAGCCTGCCTCTCCGAAGGAAGCATGCCCTGGAACCAGATGAAGGGAGTGGCTCGTTTGGTCACAACTCGCATCTTTTTCAACTGCTCCGGCGAAATGATGCTGTGGTCTCTACGTGCTTCAACTATTCTGCTCGCTGAAATTGGCCCGATACCCGGGACGCGAAGAAGCTCATCATAGCTGGCTTTGTTGACATCCACGGGGAAAAGCCAAGGCTGCCTCTGTGCGATGAGAACTTTGGGGTCTTTCGTCAGAGGGAGATCGCCCTTCTCTCCCAGAGCCAGCTCGACCTCCTGAGAGGAGAACCTGTAGACCCTGAGCAGCCAGTCAGCCTGGTAAAGTCGGTGCTCTCTGAGTGGAGAGGTGGGGCTAAGGTCTTCCAGCGGTGAGCGACTTACTGGCGAGAAGGCGCTGAAATACACTCTCCTCAGCTCTAGCTCGTTGTACAATGCGCTGGTGGTGTGTAAGATGTCACGGTCTGTCTCGCCGGCAGCTCCGACCACAAACTGGGTCGTCTGTCCCGATGGCACTAGTCCCTGGCTATTCGACATCACTTGCTTTATCCAGCGCATACGTTCGACAATGTCCTCATGCAGATTCTTCTTCGAGCTTAATCTGAATAGATGGTGCGCTGTAGGTGCTTCAACATTTAGCGATACCCGGTCCGCCAGCCTGCAGCCTGCCTCAACGCAGTCAAAGGGAGCCCCTGGCAGAATCTTGAGATGAATATATCCTTTGAACTCATAGCGCTGGCGTAAAATTTCCACGACGTTTATCATTTTTTCCTGTGTCCGGGAAGCGCTGCCCGCCACCCCAGAGGAAAGGAACAGCCCTTTCACTAGCCTCTTCCTGTGGAGCTCCATGAAAAGCTTGGCCAGCTCGTCGGGCTGGAAGGCGAATCGAGGGCAATCTCTACCGATCCGGTTGGCGCAATAGGCACAGTCATTAACGCAGACGTTAGTCAGCAGGACTTTGAATAAGGGGGTTGTACCGCCGCCCGGCAGTGCTGCGTTGTATATGAAACGGAGCGGAGAGGGGCGGGGACGTCTCCTGGCTAGGTCTGCATTATAGCTGCAAACATCGAACTGCGCGCCTGCGATCAGAGTTTCCAGCCTGCTATCTGAACAATCCATATTCTGCCTGATACAATTAAAATTCTTCGATTCCACTATATCAAGAACGTACATAAACGTCAAAGCCAAATAGCTCGTATCGTAATGTCTCTGACCTCTGTACGGCCCTTGACATTATAGAACATAAGTTCTATAATTGGAAGTCTCCAATCTTATTGATATCAAAGATATTTCTGGAGACCGTGGATGAAAGTTGCATGCGTCCACTTTGACCATTTCGCAGTCGCACTGGAAACCAGAGAGCGCCCCGCGCTTCTATGCCGCCCGCTTATTATCGGGGGATTTCCCGGCGAACGGAAGCCCGTTTTCGATTGCTCTGCTGAAGCAGCCAGACTGGGCATTGTGGCTGGGATGCCGCTTCGACAGGCGCACCATATTTGTCCCGATGCTCTTTTTATACCGCTTGACAAAGGCAAATATATTTGTGCCTTCGATGAGATTTTGGACATCCTTGAACAGTTCAGTCCCACTGTCGAACCAAATGACCTGGGTAAAGCATTTCTCGACGTGTCTGGTTTGGAAGGGCTTATTGGCTCGGACAAAGATATTGCCGGGCGGATACGGATCGAAATCTCGCACCGCACTCATCTTAACTCCAGGATTGCCATAGCAAGCAGCAAGTTTGTTGCTGAATTGGCAGCCACCCTGGCTTCTAGCCCGAATCCTTCCGTAATTCAAAAGGGCGATGAAAAGGCGTTCCTGTCGTCTCTGCCAGCATCGCTTCTGCCGGTATCTGAGGAAACGAAGAAACGATTCGACCTTCTGGGGCTGCGGACCTTAGGACAGATTGCTTCGATAACGATGGATGCGCTGGCCAGCCAATTTGGCGAAGAAGGCATTCTGTCTCATCGGCTGGCTAACGGCGATGATTCGCGCCCGTTGATACCGAGGCTAAAACCCATAATTCTGGAACAGGAACTGCGCAGTGACAGTCCTCTCGAGACTGTGGAATCCTTACTGGCAGCGATGGATAAGCTTCTTAGTAAACTTCTCCTGGCACTCAAGAATCGAAATCAGGTGTGCGGAGAGATAAGGATTTGTCTCTATCTGGATGGGATAAGCGCATGGCATGAGCGTATAACATTGAAGGAGCCCACAGAATCGAAGACCGAAATCATGTCCTTTATTAAACATCGCCTCGAAGCTTTACGACTGCCAGCTGCCGTGACTGGCATAAGCTTGGGCCTTGCTCATCTAGGTGCAGAGAGCGCCAAACAAAGTCCCTTGCTAACTGGCGAAAGGGCCAAGCAGAAGGAACAGTTGAAAAGAGTTACTAAGCGGCTGCAGGCACGATTCGGCAAAAACCCTCTGAAGAAAGTTATAGAGGTTGATCCAGCCTCTCGGATACCTGAGCGGCGCTGTATACTGACCGACTTCAATCCATAACAACTGGTGTGCTATGGTTACTCCTCTTTATTTGCCCAGGGAGATCGAAGTCTCGACTAATAATTCCGGCGTACCTGAAGTTATTGTCCGGAAGGGGAAACAAGACCAGATAGCAGCAGTATCGAATACCTGGCGCATAGATGACGATTGGTGGAGAGAGGAGATCTCCCGACATTATTTCGAGGTTGAGCTCAAAGATGGTCGGCTGATGACCATATTCCATGACTTAGTCTCAGGGAAATGGTATCAGCAGAGATATTGATGCAGCTATGTATGCCGAGCTCCATTGCCATACAAACTTCTCTCTTCTGGACGGCGCCTCTCATCCCGAGATTATAGTTGCCAGGGCGAAGGAACTGGGCATGCCCGCTATAGCCATCACCGACCATAACGGTTTGTATGGTGCCGTCCGTTTTCATCGCCAGGCCAGGGAACTGGAGATAAAGCCTGTTATTGGGGTTGAGATGACCCTCGACAGCGGTCATCACCTCCTTTTGCTCGCTAGGAACAACCGTGGCTACTCAAACCTCTGTCGCCTGGTCAGCCGTGCTCAGCTCAACCACAGCAAGGGCAATGCCTCATTGGATGTAGGCACCTTGGCCAGGCATTCAAACGACCTGTTTTGCCTTTCTGGATGCAGGAAAGGTAAGGTGCAAGCCTACCTCCTCGCCGGAGACAGGGCGAAGGCCTTGGCTGCTGCCCGTGAATACCTTGACATCTTCGGCAAAGAGAACTTCTTTATCGAACTGCAGAATAACCTCTGCCTTCAGGATAGGGATCTCTGCCGGCATCTTGTGGAACTGGCCGGAGAATTAGGCATAGGCTACGCAGCGACCAACAACGTCCACTACGCCAAACGTGAGGGCCACCGCCTCCAGGACGTGCTCGTTTGTATCAAGAACCGCACTACTCTCGATGATTCGCACCATCTGCGCAGGCCGAACTCTGAGTATTATCTCAAATCCCCATTGGAAATGTCGCACCTTTTCCAAGATTATCCCGAAGCCATAAGCAACACGCTCCGCATAGCTGAGGCCTGCAACGTCACTCTCGACTTTTCTAGCTATCGTTTCCCCGACTTTCAGGCTCCTGATGGGGAAACCGCAGATAGCTTCCTAGATAAGCTCTGCTGGCAAAGGCTGCGCCAGAAATATAATCCTGTCACCGATGAAGAGGAGCGGCGACTTAGAGACGAGCTCGACCTTGTACACAGGTTAGGGCTTGCGGGTTACTTTCTAACAGTCTGGGACATTATCGAATATGCAAGGCAGAACTGCATCCCGGCCCAGGGCAGAGGCTCTGCTGCAAGCTCTATTATCACTTATCTTCTTGGAGTGACTCGGGTTGATCCGGTGAAGCACAAGCTCTTTGCAGGCCGTTTTCTTAATGACGAGATGTCGGCCATCCCTGATATAGACATTGATATCGCCTCCGACTCGGAGAGCCACCGCGAGAGGCTGATTCAGTACATCTATGGGAAATATGGGACAGAGCATGCAGCCATGGTATGCAATGTTATTACCTATCAAGCGCGTAACTCCGTTAGGGACGTGGGCAAGGCGATGGGCCTGCCGCTGCATATAGTCGACAAAGCAGCCAAGATGCTGGGAACGCACTCTGCGCGAGACATAGACGAAGACCTGTCCAAGCTCAAGGAATTTGAACAGCAAATAGGCTCGAAACCCTGGCAGCAGTTTCTGAATATCTGTGAGGAAATAGCGGATTTTCCCAGGCACCTCGGGATTCATGTAGGTGGTATGTTGATATCCACCTCGCCTCTTATTGATATAGTGCCCGTCGAGAAGGCTACCATGCCTGGCAGGGTGGTGGCTCAATGGGACAAGGACGATATTAACGATGTGGGCCTGATCAAGATAGATTTACTAGGATTGCGCATGCTTTCCCTTATCGACGAGACAGTTAAGCTGATCAGAGGAGGCAGAGGAATAGACCTGGATTTCGACAGCCTCCCTCTGGATGAGCCGGAAGTTTATGACATGCTATGCAGAGGCGATACTATAGGTGTATTTCAGGTTGAGTCCAGGGCGCAGCAGGCCACTCTCCCCAGGTCGAGGCCCAGATGTTTCGAAGATTTAATCGCAGAGGTAGCGATAATAAGGCCGGGACCCATTCAAGGGGATGCCGTACATCCTTACCTTAGACGGAGGCAAGGGAAAGAGGAGGTAAGCTACCCGCATCCCAAGTTAAAGCCTGTACTGGAAGAGACACTGGGGGTCATCATCTATCAGGAGCAGGTAATTCAAACAGCCATTGCCATAGCGGGATTCACCACAGGAGAGGCAGACTCGCTGCGTAGAGCAATGAGCCGCAAACGTTCCAAAGAGGCGATGGCTAGACTTGGAGGGCGCTTCCTGGAAGGTGCGAGCAATAACGGCATAAGTGAGAGTACGGCCAGGCTTGTCTTCAAGAAGATAGCCAGCTTTGCCGAATTCGGTTTTTGCAAGGCCCATTCCGCAGCCCTGGCGGAAACTACCTATAGGTCGGCCTGGTTGAAGCTGCATTATCCTGTGGAATATTACTGCGCTTTGCTCAATTGTCAGCCGATGGGGTTCTATTCCCCTGAGGTCATAGTGAACCATGCCAGGCGTAATGGCATCGAGGTTCTGCCGGTAGATATCAATATGAGTGAGGCGAGATGCACTGTTGAAGATGGGAAGATAAGGCTTGGTTTTCGGCATGTAAAAGAGGTTGGCGAGAAGGCATGGCTGAAGATCGAGCAGGCGCGTAAGCAAGCCCCTTACACCTCTCTGAGGGACTTCTATTTCGGCACCGGGCTGGCTCGAGAGGCGATAGAGAACCTGATATTGGCAGGCGCCTTCGACTATCTGGGGGTACCTAAGCGTCAGTTGCTGTGGGAGATTGGGCTGTTGGTACATCAGGCTCCCGATACGTTAGGCCTCCATTTTCCTGCATATCCAATACCGTTGCCTCGAATGAGCCTTGCTGAGGAGATAGCTGCTGACTACAGGGTACAGGGGCTATCGGCCAGGCATCACCCGATGGAAGCTTTGCGACGAAATATCTCAGGAGGCGGGATACTGAGAAGTACTGACATCGCCTCATTAGTTCACGGCGCAGAGGTTCGCGTAGCAGGCTGCGTTGTCTGCAGGCAGGCGCCTATGACAGCCAAAGGCTATGTATTCATGACGCTGGAGGATGAGCATGGCCTGTTCAACGTGATCTTGAAGCCTAGGGTTTACGAGAAATATCGCCAGATAGCCAGACTGGAGCCTTTCATTATTGTAGAGGGCACTTTGCAAAAAGAGGACGGCATTATCAACATCGTGGCTCATCGCCTGCTATCGCTCAAATATGAGCAGGAATCACAGCGAGCAATTTATCCCCCTCCCGCTCCCAAGCCAAAGAACTTTTGCTGACGAGCCGCCTTCTTATTTTGTATTATCTTTTCTCCGACTCCCATTACACAGGATTTTGTCTCGGGCATTGAAGTGCTTGCTTGACAAAAACTTGCCCGCGAATTAAATTGATGATTGCTGAATTAATTCCATTATCAATTTAATGAATAGACCGCAAGATACTGTGTTGACCCAGAGGGAGCGAGAGGTTCTCGTACTTGTCGCTCGAGGGCTAACCAATAAGGAGATCGCCGACGAACTGTGCACTTCTACCAGCGCGGTCAAAACCTTCTTGCACCAGGCTTGCGAAAAGCTGGGCGCGCGCAACAGAGCCCAGGCAGTAATACTGGCAATGAGGCGAGGTGCTATTCAAACTGAAGACGCCTTCTCTCTGGAGGAGGTAGCGGATTTACTCGCCTCTCTGGGCCCGGAAGCGATACAGACGATAGCCGAGCTTGTTAAACAGAGGTTAGAACAAGATCGATCCCCCTTGCACATCGAAGCGCCACCTATCGCCGGGTACTGAGTTTTACGGAACAGCCTTAATCTTGCTCTTCTCATATTGCTCGGTTCAAGTATACCAGAGGGTGATGATAAGGTGTCTCACCGGATGAAAAGAGTCGTTCTACCTTTCACAGCCATAGTAGGCCAGCAGAACCTTAAACAAGCTCTGGTACTGAACGCTATAAACCCTAGCCTGCTCGGAGTCCTTATCAGAGGGGAAAAGGGTACTGGCAAATCCACCGCTATCAGGGCTCTAGCCGACCTTTTGCCTGAGATAGAAGTGGTTAAATGCCCGTTCAACTGCAGTCCTAACAACCCTGCTCTTCAGTGCGATATCTGCCATAGTACATATCTGGCAGGCAAAAAATTACCCATTGTGAGAAGAAAGATAAAAGTAGTAGAACTTCCCCTGGGAGCGACTGAGGATAGAGTTACAGGTTCCCTGGACATAGAGAAGGCATTGAGAAAAGGAATTAAAGCCCTTGAGCCAGGGATACTGGCTGAGGTTAATCAGGGCATACTTTACATAGACGAGGTCAACCTGCTGGATGACCACCTGGTAGATATTCTGCTCGATTCTGCAGCTATGGGGGTGAACATAGTTGAAAGAGAGGGCATCTCCGTTTCGCACCCCTCGAAATTCATTCTCGTGGGAACTATGAACCCGGAAGAAGGTGAGATACGTCCCCAGCTTCTGGACAGGTTCGGGCTCTCCGTAAATATAACAGGAACAAGGGCGGTCAGGGAGAGAATCGAAATAATAAATGTGGTGGAGGAATTCGAAAGAAATCCGGAGGCGTTCGCCAGAAAATACGAAATAAAGCAGCAAGAACTCAGGCAGAGGATACTTAAAGCTCGGAAACTTCTGGATGATGTCAAGATTCCCCCAAGGCTTCTCGCGACCGTTGCTGAGATTTGTCTCGAGTTCGAGGTTCATGGACATCGAGCGGACTTTCTCATCGCCAGAGCTGCTAAGACTATAGCTGCTTACAATCGAAGAAAGAGCGTTAATGAACGGGACGTAAAGGATGCTGCAGAACTTGTGTTGCCCCACAGGGTAAGGAGGCTGCCCTTCGAGGAACCAAAACCAGTAACCCAGAGGGTAAGAGCGATCTTAAGAGAAAAGAAGAGGCCTGCTGCTAAAAACAAAAAGGCCGATAATGAGTCAGAGGCATCGGGAGATGATGAGGAAAGCGATTACCTTGTGCAGATTGACGAGACTGAGGAAGCAGGAAAGAGAACCTTCGGCATCGGAGAGAGAAGAAAGGCAGAGCTAAAGCTAAATAAGGACAAGAAGCGAAGGACAGGCTCTGGGAGGAGAGCCCGCACGCTGAGCACTCACAGCGGCAAATATGTAAAAGCCAGACTGCCGGACGGGAAAACCACCGATATAGCCATCGATGCCACTATACGGGCTGCTGCAGCAAGAAAAGGGTCTTTGCAGATAGACAAAGAAGACCTGCGAGAGAAAGTCAGGGCAAAGAAGATTTCCTCAGTCATCGTATTCGTTGTCGACTGCTCTGGCTCCATGGCGGCGATGAAGGGAATGGAACTGGTAAAATCAACTGTTATGTCCCTCCTCGAAGATTCCTACCAGAAAAGGGATAAAGTGGGTTTCATCGCTGTGGCCGGAGATAAAGCGACCGTTCTCCTGCAACCCACATCCAGCGTGGAACTGGCTGCTAAGTATCTTAAGAATCTCCCCACAGAGGGGAAGACTCCCCTCCCCGATGGACTATACCAGGGTCTTCAGGTTATGAAGACCCAGCTCTGGAAAAACAGGAACATCATCCCTGTGATGGTGCTCGTTTCAGACGGAAGAGGCAACGTCCCCTTGATTGAGGATGTGAAGAAAGAGATTATTTCTCTGGCAAGAGAGATTAGAAAACAGGGTATAAATCTGGTGGTCATAGACACCGACGATGGTTTCCTCAAGCTGGGATACAACAGGGAGATCGCGGAGGCAGGCGGCGGGAAATACTACAGACTGAATGAGCTGGATTCTCACAAGGTAATTGACATTGTCAGAGCACCTGTGAAAACTACGATGAATATGGACATCGCCCCAAGATATTCGCCTCGACTTCTGCCCGAACAGGGCAAAAAACTAAACGAAAGTTAGTTGAAAAAAACATAACTATGTAGTAACTTGGCTTTAAACAGGAGCTTGTTCTTTCAATTATTGCATAACTTGTTAATCGGTACTTTCCGCTCTTGTTTGCTCTGCTTCCCTACGAGAAGCAGACCTGTGTGATGGGTGGCGAAAGGGGAGGCAAGGCTAGAGCTACACCTACCCCGCTTGTAACAAAAGGGGTACGTTTATGGCTCGCTCCTTTGTCGGGATTGAGCGAAGAATAACTTGTCGGAGGATGTAGCCATGAGGAAAAGCAGCACAGCCAGAAAACACGACTTCGATGTTATCATCGTAGGGGGTGGGCCCGGCGGTCTGGCGGTAGGGTGTCTGCTGGCTAAGAAAGGCATTAGATCTGCAATCATCGAAAGAGCGCCTGCCCTCGGCGGAAGGTTTCGCGCCATCAATTTCCACGGTTGCCGTGTCGATAGCACTGTCAAATTACACGCATCTCAATTCGGCTCTGCGGAGGCAACCTTCTGCTACAAACTATTCAACCACCTGGGATTGCCTCTTAAAAACAAAACAGTGCCCTGGACCATGAGTTTGGTCACCAAGGATAAACCTGGCAAAGTGGAGTACTTCTCCATGGACCCCAAGCTGGGCGCGGAGAACTTCTTCGAGTTCTTCGCCTTCTGTACCGGCGTAAGGATGGGCGAAGAGTCAATGCAAGAGATTAAGCGGATAGCCGCTATCACGGAGGATATGTCTCTGGAAGAATGCCGTAAGGTAGTGAACGTATCTTTCGCCGATTGGGTAGTCAAGAATGTCAGAGACCCGATAACGCAGGCCATTCTACAAGGAATGGCACCTGTCGTCGGCGCTCCCATCAAAGATATAAATTTCGGTATGGTCGCCAACTCCCTGGGCACCTTCAATCGCATGGGCTCGATACATATCTGGTACCCTAAACCTGGCCCGCTCGAGGATGCCATAATCGCCCCCCTCGCCGAATATTACAAAGAGCACGGTGGCAAAGTCATCATCGATAGAAGGGTCAGAAGCATAAACATAGAGAACAGGAGAGCAACCGGCGTGGTGGCTCAGGATGAAAATAACTGCAATATGCTGGAGGAATACAGCTCCCCAGTGGTTATATGCGCGATACCCATTTTCGAGGCGGTTGCCAGAAACGTTATCAGGAAGGAATTCCTCAGGAAAGACTGGGCTGAAGCCATCAGGAAGTGCGGTGAGCTCGCTGGCCTTGACCTGTCTGGATTCTTCCTGCTTCGCGAAAAGGTCCTGCCCGAGAAGGGGTATGGCTGGATTCATATCTTCGACAACGACTACGGCCTTCCCACCTACATGGGTGACTTAGCCCTGGGCTCCTATACCGATGCCAAGGTGCCCCCGGGCAAACAGCTTGTATGCGCCATGATCCCTGGGTCCCTGGAAGCGACCAATTTCGGCCTCACTGCTCCCATGGAGAAGGTCAAAGAGGCGCAGAGAAGGTGGAAGGAAGGTGTGGAGAAGGGGTTCCCCGGCTTCACCAAGGCCATTCAGTACGAGGGAATGAACCTGCAGCTCTGTTTCACCAGATACGCCTATGCCGTAGTACCTGTGGAAATCGATTTCCAGCCGCCCAATATCAAAGGGCTTTACTTTGCAGGAGACTCGATTCGCTCTGTGAGCACTCAGATGTCCGACAAGTGCTTCCAAATAGCATTTCCTGTATGCGAAAGTGTTGTGGATTATCTAGGGTAGGAAATTTCAAGATGTAGAGGCAGACCAATATGTTTTGCCTTTGCAATCTAATTTAATGACCGTTACGAGGGGTGAGAGATGCGTAGGTTGTTGCGGGTAAATCTTTCCAGCGGCGCCATCAAGGAAGAGGATGTCCCCCAAAAGATTGCCCTGGATTATGTAGGAGGGCGGGGCTTCGGCAGCAAGTACCTTTATGATGAAGTTCCCTCAGGCATAGACCCTTTAGGCAAGCAGAATAAGCTAATGATTGGCACAGGGCTGCTAGCGGGCACAGGCGGCCAATCGCTTTCCAAATGGATGGTGTACACCAAGAGCCCTCTCACGGGCACCTTTACGCGGAACTGCGGCGGCGGCGATTTCGGGGCCTGGCTCAAGTGGGCGGGATTCGAGCTCATAATCTTTGAGGGCAAAGCTGCAAAACCATCCTACCTGTACATCAAAGACGGCACATGCGAAATCCTCGATGCCAAAGATCTCTGGGGAAAGGCTGTCAGCCCAACCCAGGACTATTTGAAAAAGAAACATGGCGCAAAAGCGCGCATGATTTGTATCGGCCCCGCTGCAGAGAATATGGTGCGCTACGCTGGAATCTTCTGCGGACGCCGCACCGCCGGGCGCAATGGCGTGGGCACAGTCATGGCTTCCAAGAATCTGAAAGCCGTGGTGATAGAAGCTGAGCGAAAGGAAGAGCTGGCGGATCCGTCTGAGTTCAGCAAGCTGGTGAAGCAGCAGGTGAAAGGCTATCAAGAGGGGCTGGGCTTCGGGCCATTCCGTGACTATGGCACGCCCATGGGCGTTGACATTCCCGGTTTCTCGATGGGGTCTTTCCCGGTGCGTAACTTTCGTTCGAATGACCTGGAAGGCTGGGAAAAACTTTCATTCCTGCAATATGCCGAGATCACCCAAAAGCATTCTGGCTGCTATTCCTGCATGCTTAAGTGCGGGAAGATTCGAACGGTGCCCGATGGCCCTTATGCAGGCACAAATAGCGAGGGCCCCCATTACGAGACCATCTGGGCTTTCACAGGCTCTACAGGTTGCACCGACCTCGGGGCGACGGTGATGGCCGACCACATGTGTTGCGAGATGGGGCTCGATACCATCAGCACTGGCAATGCTATAGGCTTTGCCTATGAACTGTTCGAGAAGGGCATAATCACCAAAAAAGATACCGATGGCCTTATTCTTAAATACGGCGACCCTGAGCCTATGCTCAAGCTTATTGAGATGATAGGCAACCGCAAGGGCATAGGCGACATCCTTGCCGAAGGCGTGAAGAGGGCAGCCGGACGTATCGGCAAAGGGTCTGAAGAATATGCCATGCATGTTAAGGGGCTGGAGATGCCCGGATATGAGCCGCGTGCCTTGAAAGCACTGGGCATGCACTATGCCCTGAGCAATGCGGGTGCCAACCATTGCTATGGATATGTTCAACAGGAGATAGGATACCCGAGGCCGCGCCTGCTCGATGCTGCTGCCGACGACGGCAAAGGCGATGTCATTAAATACAATCAGGACTATGTAGCCGCTATAGAGCTAGTGAACGCTTGCACGTTCCCAGCAAATAACCTGGATCTTTTTGGGCTAGAGCTTATCGGCAGTATGCTCGTAGCTGCTGTGGGAGAGCCCAAGTTTGGCAGCGCTGACTATCTGTGGCACGTCGGCGAGAAGGTTTACAACCTCGAGCGCTGCTTCAATATCAGGGACGGGTTCTCGCGCAAGGACGATACGCTGCCCAAGAGAATGTATACCGAGCCCCTGATAGGCGGGATGCGAGACGGCGAGATTATAAGAAAGCCCGACGTCATAATAGACGAATACTACGAAGCAAGAGGCTGGGATAAGAACGGCATCCCTACTAAAGCAACCCTCAAGCGATTAGGACTCGAAGAAGTAGACAAGGATATCGCCAAGTCCAGGCGCTAAATTGGGAATGAAACCCATCAACTGAATGCTTACCTAACTAAGGAGGTACAAGTGGCTGACGCAAGTTTCGATGTTGTAGTGATAGGAGGTGGACACCAAGGCCTGATAGCCGCCAATTACATGGCTAAAAACGGGTATACGGTTGGCCTCTTTGAGCAGAGGCGTGAGCTAGGAGGTGGAGCCTGCACGGAGCCTCGCCCGGCTTCTGGTTTCCGCGGCAACCCCTGTGCTCACGTAGCAGGGTTCTTTGCCAGCCCGGTGAACCAGGACTTCAAGCTCCATGAAAAAGGCCTGAACTATATCTTCCCACCGGTCCATAGCTCGATGGTGTTTCCCGACGGAAGATGCATAGTCTCTTATCGGTCAATAGCCTGGGACAAGGAAACGGGGATGATTACCCCACAGCAGGATATAGTCGAGAAAAACGTGAAAGAGGTGGAGAGGATATCGAAAAGGGATGCCGAGGTGCTGTCGAGGTTCGCGGGAGGCAAGGTATGGGAATGGGGGTTTGCCGCTATGCAGGTCCTGTGGAACCCTCCCCCTCTCCCTGGAGAGATTGACCCTGTTGAACTCTTGCTTAACGACCCGAACTCCGGGCTCCAACGCAGACATCAGTTCATGAGTGCAACCGAATATGTCTCCGACTTCTTCGAGAGCAATGAACTGAGGGCACATTCCTTGAGAATGCTTGGCTCCGCAGGCATTTACCCTGATGATATTGCACCACTGCCCGTGATGATGTTCAACGTCCCCATGCAGGTACTCGGTTTCGGCGGCGGCGTCTATGAAGGTGGCACGCATAATCTCACTCATGCTCTCCAGAGGGCTCTGAGCGAACAGGGCGGGAAGTTCTTCGTGGGTGCCGATGTCGACGAGATACTGGTGAAGAATGGCAGAGCCTCCGGCATCAAGCTGGCCGACGGCACCGTGATAGAGGCCAAGAAGATGGTGATCACCTCTATAGTCATCACTCATACCCTCGCCAGACATCTTCGTAACGTAGATTTAGGTTCCCAAGGTGCCGAATGGCGGAGGAAAATCGCCAAGCTGAGGACAGACAGGGGCAACATCTTCTGGGGCCATTTTGCCTTCCATGAGCTGCCGAAGTATAAAGCAGAGGCCTGGAATCCTGATTGCGGTCAAGGCCGCTGGATATTCATGGGCGACGCTGATATCGAGTACCTTGACCGGGAGTACCGCTTTAATAATCAGCATATCAGGCCTGGGCACTGGCCGGAGCGGCTCTATCTCTGGGAAGGCACCGACAGCAAATGGGATCCCAGCTACGCCCCTCCGGGCAAACACGTTGCCCTACTCGAGGAGATGGCCTTCCCTGCCAGTTGGAGGACTGAGAAGGAGTGGATGCAAATCAAGAAAGAGGCGCCTGACCATTTCCTGAAAGAGTGGCAGAGGTATGCGCCGAACATGACCTGGGATAATGTCATAGCAGCTAATATCGATACTCCCTGGGACATTATGCATAGAAGCGACAACTTCGTGGATGGCAACTGGGGTCTAATCTCAGGCACGCCCAGCCAGTGGGGCGCAATGAGGCCCATACCGGAATTTGCCCAGTATCAAATCCCCGGCATAGATGATTTCTGGATGGCGGCGGGTTCCTGCCATTACTCCCTGGGATTGACAGGCTGGGCTGGCTACAACTGCTACAAGAGAATTTCCCAGAAACATGACCTGTGGAAGCCCTGGGAAGGGCGTCTGTATTAAAGGAGATTGAGATGACAAAGTACAAGTATGACTTCATCATCATAGGCGGCGGTCCCAACGGGCTCTGCGTGGCAGCTTATTTAAGCAAAGCTGGACAAAAGGTGGTAGTGCTGGAGAGGTACTTCGAAGTAGGTGGCGGGCTTGCCACCGAAGAGGTGACGCTCGGCGGCTTCTATCACAATACTCACTGCATCTACCACATGATGGTGGACTACGCACCTGTCTATCAAGACCTGGAGCTCGAAAAATATCGCTGCAAGTACGTTTACCCCGATTTGCAGGTAGCGATGCCTTTCTCCGACGGGAAATGTCTTTGCCTCTATAAGGATGTGGACAGGTCCTGCGATTCCATAGCAAAATTCTCCGCCAAGGATGCCAAGTCCTATCGGGAGGTATTCCATAAGTTCAAGCTCTTCATGGATGAGTTTCTCGCACCCGGCACCTATGTGAAACCTCTGCCGACCATTGAGGCGGTGGTTGGCATGGAGAAAACAGAGATTGGCAGAGAGTTATCCGAATATCAACACAAGAGTCCCCAAGATATTGTATATGAACACTTCGATAATGAACGGGTCAGGACATTGATGCTCTATCTCTCCACTCACTGGGGGCTGGAATACGATAACGGTGGGCTTGGCTTCCTCGTTCCGCTGATGCTGAATCGCGCGGTTAACACCAGGCTTTGCCTCGGAGGCTCACATAGACTGAGCAATTCCATCTGCAGGGTCATCCAGGAGCCGGGCGCCGGTCATCTTAGAGGAAGCATGCGAATCAAGAGAATCATAGTTGAGAACGGTGCTGCGAAGGGCGTGGAGCTTGAAGATGGCACGGTATATGAGGCTGAAAAGGGTGTGGTCAGCAGTATAGACACTCACCAGACCTTTCTGCAGTATGTAGGTGAGAAGAACCTATCCAAAGACTTTGTGGAAAAGGTTAAGAACTGGCATTGGGAGAAGTGGAGCCTGTGTTCCCTGCATGCGGCGCTGGAGGAAGCGCCTAACTTCGCTGCTGCCGCTCATAACCCGGATATTAACAAAGGGCTCATGTACGTGATGGGCTATGAGACCCCTGACGACGTGATTCATCATTTCAAGGCTATAGAGAAAGGCGAGCTGACATCGAAAGTGGCCTTCAACTGTGCCTTCCCCACAGTTCATGACCCGAGCCAGGCACCGTCGGGAAGACATACAGCGTCCATGTTCGAGATGGCTCCATTCAACCTGAAGGGAGGCGCAGAGAAGTGGTGGGACCGCAAACTCAGGACAGAGCATGAAGAGCAGTTTCTGACTACCTTGCGCAAGTACGTCCCCAACCTGACGAAGGACAAGGTGCTCTGGACCTATTTCGTAGCTCCCATGGATTTCTCGACCAAATACCTGAACATGGTTCAAGGCTCGTTCAAGCAGGGCGCATATGAGATTTTCCAGATGGCGTATAACAGGCCTAATGACGAATGCTCCACCAACAGGACGCCTGTGAAGAACCTTTATGTCTGTGGGGCTAGCGTCAATCCCGGTGGCCTGGTCACCTTCGGCCCGGGCTACATTGCGGCAAACACCATAGCAGAGGACTATAAGATCAAAAAGTGGTGGACAGAGCCCGAGTACATTGTCAAGGCACGCAAGAAAGGCTATTTCGGAGAATAGCAGATTACTAGAAATCTACTCTACAATCGAGGGGTTAGATAACAATGTTCTTCAGATCAACAGGGCTTGGGAAGACCCAACTGACAGGAAAAATCGTCGGAATGCAGTGTCAAGGTGACTACTTGATCGCCCAAATAGATATCACCGAGCCCGTAAAGTGGAGGATGCGAGTAGCTATGAGCTTCAGGGACCTGGCTGGTATTGTAGGAGCATGCATGAAAGCTTCTATTCTTAAATTACTGCTATCCCCGAAGCAATGGTTCGACAAGAAGCCTAAGCATCCAGGGGACTTCTAAGCTGATCTCATGTCTGGACTGTATTGGTGTGAGACAGCCAGTTTAAATAAGGCCAGTATAGAAAAGCGCCGGTAAAGGAGAGACCGAAATGAAGATGAAAGCAGCGGTACTGGAAGAGCTTAATACACCCTTGAAGATTGAACAGGTCGAGCTTGATGACCCCAGGGATAGAGAGGTACTGGTCAAAATGGTGGCAACCGGCGTGTGCCACAGCGATATTCATTGCATAAAGGGCGACCTGGCGACGGCTCCGCCGGTAGTGCTGGGTCACGAAGGCGCTGGTATCGTGGAAAAAGTGGGCAGCAGGGTAACCACGGTTCAGCCGGGAGACAGGGTAATACTCACCGTTGCCCCTTACTGCGGCAAATGTCCCGCCTGTACGATGGGAGTCCCTACAAGCTGCGAGAATTATCCGCCGACAGCCATGCTCATGGCAAGCATGCCGGATGGCACCAAAAGACTGAAAAGGAAGAACGGTGAGGAACTGAGCCACTTCATGGCGCAATCCTCATTTGCTGAATACGCTGTGGTGGACGAATCGGCAGCCATCAAGGTCAGAGACGATGCGCCCCTGGATGTGGTCTGTCTCTTAGGCTGCGGCGCTTCCACAGGCATCGGCGCAGTGACAAACAAGGCCAGAGTGAAGGCTGGCAGCAGTGTAGCCGTGTTCGGCTGTGGCGGTGTGGGGCTGGCGGTAATCATGGCAGCGAAGCTGGTGGGCGCACGCCAGATTATAGCCGTTGACATGCTAGACAAGAAGCTCAAGTTCGCCAGCGAGCTGGGCGCAACCGACCTGGTCAACGCCTCCAAAGACGACCCGGTGGCGAAGATTGCCGAGATAGCCGCAGGCGGTGTGGACTACGCCTTTGAAGCTATCGGTAATACCACGGCTATGACCCAGGCTTTCCACTCTGTTTACGCTCGTCCCGGCGGCATGGCAGTGGTGCTGGGTCTCGTCCCCATCGGCGCCACATTCTCCATTGAGGCCTGGCGTTTTATGAGGGAGGTGACCCTCACAGGGTGCACTATCGGCAGCATCAGGCCGCAGATTGATATCCCACACTATGTAGATTTATTCATGCAAGGCAAACTGCCTCTGGATAAAATGATCTCAGCCCGCTATCCCCTTGAACAAATCAACAAGGCCATTAAAGACACCCTAGATGGGAAGATTATGCGTGGCGTAATCACATTTTGAGGCCTAGAGAGGTAAGTAACGATGTACTTTAGATCGACAGGTCTGGGCAAGACCGAGTTGGCTGGCAAAATGGTGGAAATGAAGCGTCAGGGAGATTTCCTGGTTATGCACGTGGATACTACCGAACCGGTGAAGTGGCGGATCCGAGCGGCTATGAGCTTCAGAGACCTGGCAACGGCCGTAAAGGCCTGCATGAAGATGGCAATTCTCAAGTTCCTTCTATCTCCGAAGCAATGGTTTAACAAACAGCCCAAGCATCCTGGACAATTCTAGGGGAGGTGAAAGTTGGCGCTGGAGATACCTGAAGAGGTGAAGGACTTAATCTATAGGACATGGCTCCCTGCCCTTATGACCACGGTGTTTGAAGGGATTAAAGAGCTCCCCCCAAAGCAGAGGAAGGCTTTCCTGATGAGGATATGCCTGACCTGTGAGGATATGGCTATGGCAGGGGCCTTGGGAATTCAACCGGGCATGAACTGGGCCGACTACGTGAAATTCGTCAAAGAAGCGCCTGCGCCGATAGGGCCCTGGACTATAAAGCAGAAGGGCGGCGTTTACGACCTGACCTATGATGCTACCATTGGAGTGGATGGGGAGCCACTGTGCCACTGTCCTTTCGTCCTGCTGGGAATAAGAGAACCGTTGCCTGAGTGCTGCGATAGCGGCGCACGCCTGTCGGCGAAAATGATAGCGGCAGCTACCAAGAGAACAGTTGCTAAAACTGAGGTGATAGATAGCCCCTGCAGAACAGGCGCAATGGTTTGCCATTACAGAGTTCGGCTCAAGAAATAGCTCATGGAACAAATCCTGAACATTTTGAATTTTTCAGCAACCGGGGTGTCCAGAGGGGCATAGCCCCTTTGGCAGGGGACATGGGGGTGTCCCCCAATTCTTAAATTCCCCCAAGACTGGGGGATAGAGGGGGTTGAAATGATTAATAAAGTGTTTTCCAGCTTCGATGAAGCGGTGGCCGATATCCCCAATGGCGCCTCCATAGCCATAGAGTGCTGGGGCTACCCGGCGACTCCTCAGAACCTCATCGCTGCCCTCAAGCGTAAGGGCACTAAAAAGCTCACTGTCATAACCCACACCTTCATTCCTATGGTCTGGCCCGAGGAGGATGCTATCCTGCCTTCAGCCCTTCTCCCCCAGATGAAGAAGCTGATAACATCCATCGCAGGCATCATGGGCCTCGGTGCCGGCGCCTTTTTGCAGGAATATGTCGAGAAGGGGCTGGTGGTAGAGATTGTGGGACACGGCACGCTTGCCGCGAGGCTCTATGCCGGTGCCGCTGGCTTGGGTGGCATCTATGACCCCATCGGGATAGGTACTCTGCTTGAGGAAGGTAAAGAGAAGAGGGTTATCAAAGGCAAGGAATACCTGTTCCAGGAGCCGATAAAGCCTGACTACGCATTCATCACGGCGCACAGGGCTGACAAGCTGGGCAATCTGGTGTTCAAAGGCGGCTACAGGGGTGACCAGCCTATGATGGCGATGGCTGCTAAGACCACCATCGTCGAGGCGGACAAGATAGTGGAGGTCGGCGAAATAGAACCCGAGCATGTGGTTACGCCCGGGGCGTTCGTCGACCGCATCGTAGAGATCCCCAAAGATGGTTACGGCACCCCTGAAAAAGGCGCGAAGTTGATAGAACTGTTGACTCAAATAGGCAGTGTGCGTGACCTTCTATTCGGCAAGGTTGTCCAGAAATAGCCAAACAGATATCATTCCGAAGCCTTCCAATGGAGGTAAGAGATGAAACAGAGACTTGACGAAGATACCATGGCCATGAGGGTAGCCAAGGAACTCAAGGACGGCGACTGCGCCAACCTGGGATTCGGGCTCCCTACTCTCTGTGCGCTTTACGTGCCCGAAGGAATCAGGTTCGAAGCGGAGGCTGGCATCCTGGGCTACGGCCCCCTGGTACAGGCAAATGAGGTCGAAAAGGCAGACTGGCACTATATAGACGCCAGCGGCAGGTTCACCAGGCCCGCACCCGGCATGGCGTGCTTTGATGTCATCGATTCCTTCATTATGATAAGAAGCGGCCGCCTCATAAGCATCATGGGCGGGTTTCAGGTCTCGGAGAAGGGAGACCTGGCGAACTGGAACACAGGCAGTGGCATGCTCGGAGGCACAATAGGTGGCGCCATGGACCTGGCGGTAGGAGCGAAACGGGTAATCATTATGATGCAGCATACTACCAAGGATGGAAAGCCGAAGATTGTAAAGAAATGCACCTACCCGCTGACCGCCAAAGAAAGCGTAGACCTGGTAGTGACCGACCTCGCTGTAATAGAGGTAACTAAGAAGGGGCTTGTGCTAAAAGAAACTGCCCCTGGCTGGACAGCCAAAGAGATTCAGACCTTAACCGAGGCCAGGCTTATCATATCCAAAGATTTGAAAGAGATAGAGCTGTGATGGTATGGGCTGGGTTGTAGAGGTAGCCTCGTTATGAAAGTAGTTGGAATTTGCGGCTCTCCCCGAAAGGGCAACACGGAGTGGATGCTGGGCAAGCTGCTGGAGGGAGTTGCCCAAAAAGGGGTAGAGACCGAGTTGATTTTGCTGAGAGAGCTAAATATCAAGGGTTGCGACGGCTGCTTGGGTTGTGAGATCGGGGGCAAGGAGCGCAAGGGGACTTGCCGGATTAAGGACGACATGCAGCAGATTTACCCCAGGCTGCTGGCGGCAGATGGCTGGGCTCTGGGCACGCCGGTATACTTCGAATTGCTTTCCGGCATGCTCAAGAACTTCATGGATAGGACCTGTCCTATCTGGACCAAGCTGGAAGGCAAGCCTGTTGTGGGCATAGCAGTAGCTGAAGAAGGCACTGGCAAGGCCATAGATAACCTGAGAACCTACGCCTCTATCTGCAGTATGCGCTGGATCGGGCAGGTTACCGCGCTGGCGAAGACTCCCAAGCAGGCATCGAAGGATAAAGAGTTAGAAAAGCGCCTCGAGAAACTGGCCAGTAAGCTGGTCAATGCGCTGAAAGCCTGACGAAGAAAGCGGCCTCGCAATACGTTCTCTTTTAACTCATCCCTACTGTTGAAGCACCTGTTTGACATTATCTAATATGTAAGCATAATAGATGACTGCGTGCTTTTTATCCTGCTGCATAATTCGAGGCGATAGGAGGTTTGAGGTATGAGAAGCGACTTGGTGAGATGCAGATACATGTTCTTCCAGGCTATGGGCCGGACCATGGAGGAGATGGAAAAGCCCATGATAGCCATAGTCAATTCCCAGAACGAGCTGGTGCCCGGGCACATCCATCTCAACGAGATTGCAGCCTCGGCGAGGGAAGGAGTTATCTCGGCAGGTGGCACGCCCTTCGAATTCCCCGCCATCGCCATCTGCGATGGGATAACTATGGGACATGCCGGCATGTGTTATCCTCTGCCCAGCCGTGAGCTTATCGCCGACTCCATCGAGGCTATGGTGGAGGCCCATACCCTGGATGCCATGGTGCTGGTCACCGGCTGCGACAAGATTACGCCGGGCATGATGATGGCGGCAGCGAGGCTCGATATACCTTCAATCATAATCAACGGCGGGCCTATGCTCGGTCGCAAGTTTGGAGGGGAGGAAAGGATGGGAGCTCTCGAGTTCGAGCTTACGGGCTGTGGCGCCTGCCCCGGTCTTTTCACTGCCAACAGCATGGCCTGCATGGCCGAGGCCCTGGGCATTGCCTTGGCCTGGAATAGCTGCATCCCCGCTGCCTACGGTCAACGCCGCGTGCTGGCCAAAGAATCCGGGGTAGCGCTGATGAAGCTCTGGGATAAGCAGATAACGCCCTCGCAGATTTTCACCAAAAAAGCCTTCGAGAATGCCATCAGGGTGGATATGGCCATAGGTGGCAGCTCCAACACCATCCTGCACCTCATGGCTCTGGCTTACGAGGCTAAAGTCGATATCGACCTTGACCTCTTCGACAAGATGAGCCGCACCACGCCCCGTCTCTGCAACTTAAGCCCTGCCGGCCCTTATTTCATGGATGACCTGTTTCAGGCTGGGGGGCTGGTCGCGGTGATGAAAGAGCTTGCCAGGAAAGATATGCTGCACCTCGATGCCCTCACCGTGAGCGGACAGACTCTGGGCGAGGTCATCGCGGATGCCCAGATTACCAGGCCGGAGGTTATCCGCAGCATAGACAACCCCTATGATTCCCAGGGCGGCCTGGCTATTCTTTACGGAAACCTGGCTCCGGAGGGAGCGGTGGTGAAACAGGCCGCGGTGCGGCCTGAGATGCTTAAGCATTCAGGTCCGGCCCGTGTCTTCGATATTGAGGAAGAGGCCGTGGATGCCATTCAGAATGGCCGGATAAACAAAGGCGATGTAGTGGTTATCAGGTACGAAGGCCCCAGGGGCGGCCCCGGGTTCCGGGAAATGCTTATGGCAACGGCCAGCATAGTAGGTATGAGATTGGATAGCGATGTAGCCCTGATTACCGACGGCAGGTTCTCGGGGGCTACCAGCGGGGCTGCCATAGGTCACATCTCGCCCGAGGCTATGGAAGGCGGCCCCTTGGCCATAGTGGAAGAAGGCGACATCATCGAGTTCGATATCCCGAAGAAGACACTGAACGTCAAATTGCCTCAGAAGGAGATAAAGCGAAGGCTCGCTCAATGGTCGCCGCCGCCTCTAAAGAGGGAAGTCAAGAGCTATCTGAGGAGGTACTCAGCGCAGGTGACCTCCGCCAGCACCGGAGCTATCCTTAAAGTGCCCTAGCAGTGTAGGGTGGGTGAAATGAAACGGAACCCACCCTACTCTCTCTATTTGCAATGAAGATCTAAGGACCTCATTGTGTAGACGTCCCCTTGACCTTGCGCCAGCGATGGACGATATCGCGTACAAGAGCGTTATGGGTCAATCGCTCCTCGTGAACATTCACGATGAAGATTTTTCCGTTTGGCTGAGTTCCCCTGTTAAACGAATAGCAAGCGTCGAACCCTCCCTCATTGATTGTCCTTCGTTTCACTGATGGTTTCTTTTGGGTACCAAGTTCAGCTCTAGCATCTAGAGTGATAGTGATGGATAATAGACCTTTTCCCATCAATGCTTGGCTAGCAGGGACATCTGCACGAATGCGCTCAGCATAGCTAACTTTTGGGAAGACGGCTCCAAAGATTCGCGGAATACCATTCTCGCCCATTCCTTGCAAGAATAAGTCAACGTCTTTAGGTTCCAGTGCACGACCACTCTTGGGCTGCTTCAATCCAAGACTGCGCATGAAGCGGTCAAAATCATCGCCAGCAAGTCTGACTGCTCGGATGCCTTCTCGCTGTAAGAATGAGTTGCTATTAAGATAGCCTTCCAGAAACGCTTCGAATGCGTCTCCACTGGCACGTCGGAAACTCTGTGCTGGGTCTCGCTGGTTTGGGAACAGCTCTCTCAGATGCTGCTCATAGATATTCTCTATGAGCTTCCAGATTTCTGTAGGGTTCGTTTCACGGCTTCGGTTCAACCCATACATAAAGGCTATGTTGATAGCCCATGCTTTCACCCTTGCCATGTCGGCAGCCTTGAGCAAAATGAGCAGAATGCTTTCTATTTCCTGCTTGGTTGTTTCATCCATAGAAATGGCCTCAGGGACTAACTCTTATTGAAGATCAGAATATTCTCTTGGTTTATGGCAGCGCCAAACTCCCGCATCTTCGGCAAGCGTTTGGTGGGGAGCCTGCGTGCTATGACTCTTTCTAGAGCCATACCGATTTCGGCCATTAATTCAGCGGTGATTCTAGCATTGTCGAACACGGTATTCTGTAGCACACGCTGTCCAATAACGATGATAACTCTGTGTCTCGCTACACGTGCCAACTCTTTAAGAGCAAGGAAATAGTCCGCATAGAAGGCCACGGCTTCGATAACAGAAAAAGGATGCGGCTTGATCGCTTCCAAGGTTGCAAGAAGTGTCTCTGAGGGTGGTGTTGTCTTGTTTGTCTTGCTCCAGCCCAGGGTCAGTTGCTTTGAGCGCATAATATAATCACGATTATAGCCAAGCCAGTAGAGCATGTTCTTGGCAAATTGAGTATAAGGCACTCCATTTCTCTCATCACCATAGGGAGGTGAACAAACGATCGCATCAAACTCGTTCTCTCGGAAAGGAAGACTCCTAGTATCTTCTTTCTCTACAATTGCTTTGCTGTTTGGCGGTAGACCAGGTACTCTTTCTACTGCTTCTTTTAGTTTGTCCGCAAATTTCCTAAAGACATCGGGGTTAAATGCGGCTCGTTCGTCCTCATTCATGCGACGAAGGCGAATCTCATTCCGATAGGTAAGGCTGACATTGCGTACTATGGCTGAGAATAAGACCTTAAAGAGCGTTTTTAGTGGGCCTTCATCAATTTCATCAACAGCTTTCCTCAAGCCAGTTAGTGGCACCAGCATATAAGGCTTGAACCAAAACTCAATATAATCCGACTCTCTAAAAACCAAGGGAGGACCTGTATAGCTTTGAGCTTTTTCCAGAACTAACTTGCCCGCTGTCTCTATAGCCTGTCGTTCAATATAAGTCGTCTTGGCTCTTGAGACTAGGATGGCGAGATCGTTGACATCACAGCCCACTGTATCCCTGCCTGTCAGTATAGCTTCTGTCAGCACGGCACCACCCCCACAAAACGGGTCTAGGACAGAGCCACCAGGCCGTACATAGGTCTCAATAAGCCGACGCGCCAAAGGTGGGATCATAGCAGCAAGGTATGTATGCAAGCAATGAGTGGAATATTGCGTGTCCCGCCCTTCAAAATTCCAGGAACGGCTTTCATCTACGGGTATTTGTGACAATCGGGCGGCTAGTAGTGGATCGATCCGTGGCATCGAGCTTGAGGATAAGACTTGATCAATCAAAACGGCAATCCCATACAAATCATTTGCTCTATTTTTAGCAGATTTGGACGGAAAAGTAAATAGACAGTGGGAACTTTAGACGACAATTGGCAAAAACCATCATTTGCGGGATGACAACTTTTATTTCGAAGACCACGACGAATGGGTAAGGATACTTAGGAGAAACGGTCAATGACAATGTTTATATATCTAAATGCATGTAAGTTGGTTTACACTGAAGGTTTGCTCTTCCTCGTAGAAATGCAGGCTGTACCCAGTTTATGATAATCTTGCATTTCCTGCGCACTTCGCCTATAATCAAGCCCCTAAACCTCGATAAAAGCCATTACTAATTTGGAAGCGACTTTTCCTAATTTTTGGGATTTGCTCCTTGTGGATGTTATCTTGTCCCAAAAGCAAACTCGAATACGTTAGCGAAGCTGCGGATGATAACATCCGTAGCGAGCTATGTAGGAATGTCTGATTTGCTTGTAATATAACCACGGTTCCCCGCAAGAGTGTGCGCTCCCCCCTGGATGACCTTCCCAAGATTCATATTTATTTGCAGAGCCATATGGAGATGGCCTATACTTGACTCATCTGAAGCAATGGGAGGGTGGCTATGGCTCCTCTGGACGGTATAAGAGTTCTCGATCTTTCGCGGCACGCGCCGGGCAGGTACACATCGATGATTCTCGCTGACCTCGGCGCTGACGTCATTACGATCGAAACGCCGCGGGGTACAGATACTTCACTTTCCTTCCAGTTTACCGACGACACCTGGTACCGCTATCTCGGGATGAACTGCAATAAGAGGAGTATAGCTATCAATCTCAAATCGCCAAAAGGAAAGGAGCTGGCGTACCTTCTGGTAGACAAGGCCGATGTATTGATCGAAGCATTCCGTCCCGGCGTGGCAGAACGGCTGGGTATGGACTACGGGACCCTCAGCAAACGCAACCCGCGTCTTGTTTACTGCTCAATCACAGGCTATGGACAAGACAGCCCGTATGCAAACCGTGCCTCACACGATATAAATGTCGTCGCGATGACCGGGATATTGGGGGCTACTGGTCCCAAGACTGGTTCTCCCGTATTCATGATGTTTCCTTGCATATCAGATATCTCTACCTTCTGCCAGACCATCGCCAGCATTGTGCCTGCACTCTACGCAAGAGAGAAAACGGGCAAAGGCCAATATCTGGATGTGTCCATTACTGATGGCACTATGTTCTTCAACTGGGTCATGAACATGCGCTATCTGGTGTCCGGGGAGATATCGGGCAGGGGCATGTTGCCTACGGGCAGCGACATGGCATGGCTGAACGTTTACCAGACCAAAGACAACAAGTACATTGCTCTCTCGTGTCAAGAACTGCAGATCTGGTCCAGACTATGCCGTCTGATGAAACGCGAGGAATTCATTCCTCATCATTTCGACTTTGGCGATAAGCAGAAGGAGATGTATCAAGCCTTCGCCGAGGCGTTCGCGACAAAAACCAGAGATGAGTGGATGAAGGCCCTGGATGAAGCAGATGTTGCAGCGGCGCCAGTGTATACTATTGCAGAAGCCTATTCTGATGCTCACTTTAAACACCGCCCACCCGCAGTAGAAGTAGACCATCCCAGGTTGGGCACTGTCCGGGTCCTCAAAAGCCCTCTGAGGTTTTCCGACACCCCTGTGCAACCCAGAACGCGCCCACCTCTTTATGGGGAGAATACTGCGGAGATATTATGTGACCTCTGTGGTATAAGCGAGCAGGAGATCGACCGCCTCCGTGACGAAGGTGTTGTGGAATAGCATCAGGCTTCGCTTTATAGAGATGTCGGGTGTGGTTAAAAGGGCAAGCAAGGGGGCAGCCCCCACTGGGGGCTGCCCCCTTTACATTTACCAGTCAATTTACCTTGCTCTAACTGAAGTGCTTGGTTTCGGTCAATCAACAGGCCTATAGGCTGCGTGTAGTACGATCGCCTTGGCTACAGGTAATTCCTGCGATTTTTCCTTACCGGTGATGACCACTGTAACGAAACTCCCAATCGTTATGTTGCCAATCCCTAGATCCTTTGCCTTCGGGCGATAGACAGTCTCGTTACCAACCCCAAAAGTATGAGTGGCACTGTGAACGTCTATTATGGTGATGTTTCCCAGCCAGCCGTTTCCGGCATCTGGTTTATTGAACTCTGTGACGTTGCCAACGCGGTGAGCATGCATCGGCTCTGTGCCCGGGGCTGGAAGAACCATAAACTGCAAGACCTTCCATATCCCTGTGTCATTGCCAGCTAGAGCCACTACCTTCCTGCTCTGAAGGGCGATGAGGTTTCCGCCCAGAGCGTTTATGAACGCATCGTAGTCGTTCCATTGATTCATTACACTTGGGATCTTGTATCTGGCATCGTCGGTTAGCGCTAGAATAACACTCCCCTTACCTTCGGTGTCAATGGTTACATTGCCGTTGACTACGTTAGTCACATTGCCGTTGAACCCTTGCTTGGGTGCCTTAACAGGCTTATCATCAGGAGGCCCGCCTTTAGCGAAAACGGTGCCTACACTGCCAAGCACAAGCAAGGCTACCAGCGTAAGGATGCAAACGATTTTCAAGCCTTTCATTCCTCATTCCCCTCCTTTTCTGAAATATTGCTTATCTAGTATATATAACGAAAAAGTTGTCAGTTTGGACTTAACTAAACCTCCAATTTTTTAGAGATTTGGTAATTTATCAAAGCCTCCTGTTTTCAGGGAACGTAGACTACTGCTATTGAGGAAGACTTCTCATTCCCTTGCTGGTCGCTGGCGATAACCTCGATAAGGTTTGGTCCCTCTTCAAGCGTGACCGTAACGCTAAAATTGCCATCTTGATCAACGTCGGCTATCTCCACTGTGTCATCTATCGAGGCGCTCACCACGGCATCGGGGATGGTCTTGCCGGTAACGTTGATTGGGCTGGTGCCGACCTCGGCACCATCGGCGGGCTGCGTTATTTCCAGAAACAGCGCTGTTGGGCTGGGTGCGGGTGACAGTGTTGCAGTGGGTGTGGCTGAGGGGGTAGGCCCTGTTTCTTCCTCAGCACATCCCAAAGCGCCGATAACCAGCGCGAGTAACAGCATCAAGGTTAACACGAAAACACCTTTTTTCATCTAAGCCCCCTTTTATCAATGTATGTTCTACTGCGATAACCATAATAGCATAATAAGTCAATAATCCCACAATTGGCTGTTGGCATCATTGGCTTCAGACAGTGATTGGTGATCTGCCGTCCAAAACCAAGTGATTTTGGCGCACGCTTCAGCCAATATGTTGTTGTTATACGATTACGTCAGTAGCTAACTGTTAAGGGATAATGTCAGTCATGAGAGGACTGACATTGACACAGCAAGAGCAAGGGAGGCTACAGACATTGAACCTGGTATTGG